>Ga0209438_1000012_pt1:35000-65241 | contig 65241 bp, 62 predicted proteins | sample GraSoi_2013_20cm_FD_185825 | JGI IMG/M metagenome (GOLD analysis project Ga0209438, IMG submission 185825) | Grasslands soil microbial communities from the Angelo Coastal Reserve, California, USA - Sample 9_17_2013_20cm (SPAdes) (version 2) | ecosystem: Environmental > Terrestrial >...
ACCGCGGTGTCAGCGAGGTGCGGCTCGCCGACCATCATCGGCCGATCGCCCACCGTCTCGAACACCGCCACCGTACCCGACGGCAAGGGCAGTCCAAGACCGCGCGGCTTGAGATTCTTCATCCGCAACTTGATTGCGACCGGCGCCGGCTCGCGCGTTTCGCTGCTCGCGTTCGGCGATAACACATAGATTCGCTCGTACGGGACGCGATCCTTGACCAGCAGCGCGACCTGCTTCTGGGCATTGGCGGCAACCGTCACCGGTTCGGGAATACGGTAAAGCTTGAGATCGCCGAGTTCCTCCTGCTGTGCGATCATGGTGACCGGACTCGGGGACATCAGCATCGTCTCGGGAATTCGCGACCCGGTTACGACAATGTTCTGGCTGTCGTACTGGGCCATCGGCGGGGGCGAAGGCGCCGGAGGCGGTGGGATCTGGCCGACATCGCTCGTCGTCCCCGCCGGCCAGCATTGCAGGCTGACCTCGGGCGACACGGTCTGCACATCGCTGTCGCCCGTATCGCTCTCGCGGTTGGGTTCGCCGGCGACAGCCTGGGTCCGCGCTGACGGAAAGCTCGCATCGTTGCCGTTGGCCAGCGTCAGCCACGCGAACAGATCGAGCGTCTGCTCGTCCGCCGCAATCGAGGCGACGTAATTGGCCTGCCAGTCGAACTGGGTCGCGAGATAGGACAGTCGCACCGTCGCTCGCGTCGGCTCGGCCGCGCTCGCGCGGATCGACAAGGTCGGCTTATCGGACAGCCCTTCGGGCACATCGTGATGGATCAGCGTCTCGGACATTCCGGTGCAGCTCAGCGCCTCGATCCCGGCCGGCGTCTGCAGCACGATCCCGTTGGGACCCGAGCGAATGATCGCTTCGCTTTCGGTGACGTTGCCGGTCTTGCGGTGGGTCCGGCGGATATGGACCTGGCGGCCGAGATGGGCGTCGACCAGTGCTCCGGGCGAGAGCAGCCGGGCGTCGTAATTCTTTTCGGCTGGCTGGCGCGGCAGCCCGCTGATGATTACGCTCGCCGGGATCAATGTATCGGCGACGCCCTCGAAGCGGATGTCGCTGGTCCCGGCGGGGAGCTCGACGGTCCGGATCTCGCTGACCAACGCATAGCCGCCGAGCCAATCGAGGCTCATCTCGTCGTCCTGCGTCCGTTCCGGGTTCCGATAGACCGTGACCGACACGGCTTCGGGTGCCGGCGAAACCACGCGCTGCCGCGCCGCCGTGCCCGTCAGGGGCACCAGCGCCAGCAACAGGGAAGTGACGGCTCGCACCGGCCGCTCAGTAACGCGTGTCGAAGACCGCGGTGACGACCGTCTCGCCGTTGGCCGGGACGGTCACATGATAGAGCCGCTCGTCGAGCGAGCGCTGGGTCCCCGGAACGGTTTCGCTGACGACGCGAGTGTCATGGTACCAGGACCGGTCGAGCCCTGCCTGGACCAGGTCGACCGTGACCGGCGCCGGCCGGGCATTGGTCAACGTGTAAGCCATGGTCGTGCGCATGAATTGCGGATTCGTGTCGATCGTGACGATCCGCGTGCCGTCCCGCGAATCGTTGATCCGGTAGCGCGCGGTGCGCTCCCATTCGTCTTTCGTGATCCGCTCGCGCTTGGTCACCGCGCTCTTGATTTTGACGTCGAACGCATCGCCGGTCCGGATCGCGAGCTCCGAGCCCATCGGCGTGTGCGGGATCGCGCTCTCGCCGATGAATTGCGGCTGGCCTCTGGCGTCGCGGATGTAGACGCGAACGGTTCCCGCTGGCAGCTGATCGCCGAGGCCGCCGCTGCTGCTGTTGCTGAACTTGAGCACGCTCGACGCGCTCTGCGGCGTGTCGATCGTCTGCATCCAGTCGATCCGATGCTCATAGGCCTTGTTTGCCGGCGCGCCCTGGACGTCGAGGAAGCTGACCTGCTTGTTCTGGGCGTTGGCGATCGTGGTCCGGTCCTTGAGCGGATAAAGATAATAGTCGCCGAGGCGTTCGCGCGCGCCGGTTTCGGTGCCGGCGCGGCGCACTGGCGGGGGCGGCGGCGCGTAGCCGTTATAGTTCTCGCCGCCGCTGCGATTGGGCGTGCCCGCGACCATCACCACATCGGCATTTGAAAAGGACGTCCCGGTATTGTTGGTCAGCGTAATCCAGCCCTGGACGTCGATCTTGCCCACACCTTCTTCGAACAGCGCGACATAATCGGATTTCCAGCCAAGTCCGGGCGTCAGATAGGTCAGCTTGGCGGCACGCGTGCCCGCCCGGCTGCTTTCGACGGTGACGGACAAAGTCGGCCGGGCGCGCAGATTGTCGGGAACGCGATCGAATATGACGCGCACCGGCAAGCCGTCATCGCGCAGCACCTCGATCCGGTCGCCGATCTGAAGGACGACGCCGCCATTGGTCGCGAGCACCTTGGCGACTTCGCGGGTTTCGGCGCCGGTCGCCGGATTAACGCGAACGATGGTCACGGTCTTGCCGACCGCCTTTTCCATCAGCTTGGCCGGCGACAGCAGGTCATAATCGAAATTCTGTTCGACGATCGCCGTGTCGGACGCAGCGAACGAAACGGTCTCGGCGCGGATCTGGCCCGACACGTCGCGAAACTCCTGGCGCGAACGGCCGGCCGGAATTGCCAGCTGACGGATGTCCTGGACCAGCGCCAGATTGTCATTGTAAATCGTGACCGCGAGGTCGCCCTGGGCCGTCTGACCGGGCGCCGGAATCACCGCGGATTGAGCGAACAACGGACTGGCGGTGGCCAGCGCCGAGCAAGCCAGCAACAGATTACGCATCGACCGTCTCCCCCGAACCGCGTCGATACAATGTTACATTGTCACATTGCTGTCAATCGCGGTTCAGGCAGATGGTCGCCCCAGCAGTTAACCGCCAGTGAACTGGGGCGAAAATGCTTAGGCGGCGGGGGCGACCCCGTCGTCGTTCTTGGGGCGTCGCGGCGCACGCGTGCGACGCGGAGTGGGCTCCGGCTCGGGCAGGTCGTCGATCGCCAGGCTGGACGGACCGTCGGCGCCGATCGCCGGCGGCAGGACGTCGAGCGGAAGGCTGTCGTCGTCGTCGCCGTTGGCGCGCTGAGCCGGACGATCCGTATCGTCGTCGCCGTCGTCATCCCCGCCGCGATCGTCGCGCGCATAACGGCGCGGTTCGCGGGCTTCGCGAGGCTCGTTGCGATTGAACCGCTCATTGCGATCCTGCCGCTGCGGGCGGCCCTGAGGCTCGTCGCTACCGGAAGCTTCGCCTTCTGCCTCGAGCATTTCCTCATCGCCATCGTCGTCGCCATCGTCGCCGCGCTGGCGCCGCTGTTCCTCGAACCGCGAACGGCTCTCACCGAGCACGCGGAAATAATGGTCCGCATATTGCAGATAATATTCGGTCTGGACGCGGTCGCCCGCGAGCTGCGCGTCACGCGCCAGGCTCTTGTACTTTTCGAGCAGCTGGGCGGCATTGCCGCGTTGCCGATTGTCCTGGCGGTTGCCCGGCTGTCCGCCGCCGCCACCACCACCGCTACCGCCGAGCCGTTGTCCACCACGGCCGCGCCGGCGGCCACCCTGTCGATTGTTGATCAAATGCACTTCCCTACCAACGTAGAAGTCTTGCCCCTTTGGCCTCAGGCGGACAGGGTCGGGCATATTGCTCCGGCTCCTGACCCTCTCGTTCCGGTCTAAGCGCGAAGCGCAAAGTGGACAGCCGATTGCGTCGGGGGTGGACGGGACGCGCTCTACATCTTGCATGGTGGAGCGGGACCGGCCCTGCCACTGATGTAGTGCCCCCAAACATCAATGCCAAGCGATTTCGTTCAAACCCAGGTTAGCAGCACGGCGCGCGGACGGCCGGCGAGGTCGTTGGCCACACGGGATTCGAGCCCGTCGCGGGTGAGCAATCGGGTGACGACCTCGGCTTGATCGAAGCCGATTTCAATGGCGGCGATTCCTCCGGGGTTGAGCAATTGCGGCAGTTGGGGCGCCAGAGCGCAATAGGCGTCGAGCCCCTCTTCGCCCGCGAACAAAGCTTCGTCGGGCTCATATTCTCGAACGCCCGGGCCAAGTTCCGAGCCGTCGGCGATATATGGCGGGTTGCACAGAATGAGGTCGAACCGTTCCTTGATGCCGTCCGCCCAGTTCCCGAGCTTGAGCTCGGCCCGGTGCTCGAAACCGAGCCGCCGGGCGTTGGCGGAAGCGAACGCGAGGGCCTGGCGCGACACATCGACGCCAACCCCCGTCGCTTCGGGCCAGACATCGAGCGCGGCGAGCAACAGGGTCCCCGGCCCGGTGCCGAGATCGAGGATTCGCTCGGGCGCTTCCTTGCCTTCGAAATGCTCGATCGCCGAAGCAATCAGCACTTCGCTGTCGGGGCGCGGGACGAGCACGCCTGGCCCGACATGGAGCTCGATGTTCCAGAAAGCGCGGCGGCCGGTGATGTAAGCGATCGGCTCGCCGGCCTTGCGCCGCTCGAGCATCGCCCAGAAACGCTCCGGCACTGTCCGGTCCGGCGGCGCGAGGATCAATTTGTCGCGGTCGATGTGCAGCGCCTCGGCCATTAGCAGCTCGGAATCGAGGCGCGCGGTATCGCTGGTCTTGTCGAGCTGGCGCGCCGCGTCAGCAAGCGCGCGGGAGATGGCTTTCACGCCTCCTCCAGCCCGGCCAGCCGCTCGGCTTCGTCCTCGGCGGTCAGCGCATCGGTCAATTCACTCAGCCCGGGCCCTTCGAGGATCGCCTCGAGCTTGTGCAGCGTCAGATTGATGCGGTGATCGGTCACTCGGCCCTGCGGGAAATTGTAGGTGCGGATGCGTTCCGACCGGTCACCTGAACCCACCATGGATTTCCGCGCCCCGGCACGCTCGGACGCGAGCCGTTCGCGCTCGAGCTCGAACAGCCGCGTGCGCAAGACCTTGAGCGCCTTGGCCTTGTTCTTGTGTTGCGACTTCTCGTCCTGCTGGATGACGACCAGGCCGGTCGGCAAATGGGTGATGCGGACCGCGCTGTCGGTGGTGTTGACAGACTGGCCGCCCGGACCCGACGAGCGGTAAACGTCGATGCGCAGATCCTTGTCGTCGATATGAACGTCGACGTCCTCGGCCTCGGGTAGAACCGCCACGGTCGCAGCGGAAGTGTGGATGCGGCCGCCGCTTTCGGTCACCGGAACCCGCTGAACGCGATGGACGCCGCTTTCGAACTTGAGCCGCGCGAACACCCCCGGACCACTGATCGAGGCGATCGCTTCCTTGTAGCCGCCGACTTCCGACGCGCTCGCGCTGATCAGCTCGAAGCGCCAGCCCTGAAGTTCGGCGAAGCGCTGGTACATACGCAGCAAATCGCCGGCGAATAGAGCGGCCTCGTCGCCGCCGGTGCCGGCGCGCACTTCGAGCATTGCCGCGCGGTCGTCGGCCGAATCACGCGGCAACAGCTTGATCGCCAACGCGCGCTCCGCCTCGGGCAGCCGGCGGCGGATGTCCTCGGCCTCGACCACGGCCATTTCCTTGAGTTCCGCCTCGGCGGTCGGGTCGGCGATCAGGCCGTTCAGGACGTCAAGCTCGGCGCGCAACCGGCGCACTTCGCGCGCCGCGGCGGCGACCGGCTCGATCGCGGCATAATCCTTAGACAGTTTGACGAACTCGTCGGGCGACAAATCGCCGCGCGACATGGCTTCCGACAGCTCATGCTTGCGCGATTCGATCGACGCGATCCGTTCCGACGAGATCTGGGTCATGCCGGATCCGGGAGCGGCCAATCGAAGCTCGCCAACTCGGCTTCCGCCCGCCCTTCACCAGACGTCTTCAAACGCGACGTGACGCGCTGATCCCCAACCGACAGAATGAGAATCTCATTGGCGCCACGCTTTACCGCGCGGTCGAACCGCTTGCGCGGCGACCCGGTCGCAATGATGTCGCTCGCCAATCCCCGGGCTCGCAAATGAGCGAGCGCTTTGGCGCCGGCGGTTTGCGCCCGGTCATCGTCGAGCACGATCACCACATCCAGAGTCTCCGCGGGCGGCGCTTCGATCATCATCGCCAGCCGTTCGATCCCTGCGGCCCAGCCGATCGCGGGCGTGTGCGGGCCGCCAAGAGTCTCGATCAGGCCGTCGTAGCGGCCGCCGGCGATCACCGTACCTTGCGCCCCCAAGCGGTCGGTGACGAACTCGAACGCGGTGTGACGGTAGTAATCGAGCCCGCGCACCAGCCGCGGACTGCGGGTCCAGGGAACGCCCGCCGCATCAACGCCAGCGGTCACCGCCGCGAAGAAGTCCGACGCCTCACTGGTCAAATAGTCGTCGACGCTCGGCGCCCCCGCGCAAATCGCGCGGTCGTTCGCGTCCTTGCTGTCGAGGATCCGCAACGGATTGCGCTCGAGCCGTGCGACGCTGTCTTCCGACAGACTGCCCCGGTGCGACTGGAAGTAATCGACCAGCGCCGAGCGCCACGCGTCGCGCGTCTCGGGATCGCCGAGCGTATTCAATTCGAGCGTCACGCCGTCGGCAATGCCGAGTTCCCGCAGCAGCTGATGACCGAGGCTCAAAATCTCCACGTCCGCCTGCGGTTCGGCGGCGCCGATGATCTCGGCATCGAGCTGGTGGAACTCGCGGAACCGGCCCTTCTGCGGCCGTTCATAGCGGAACGCCGAGCCATGGGTCGCGACCTTCAATGGCGCATGTTGCTGCCAGCCCTCGCTCAAAAAAGCGCGGCAGATACCGGCGGTGAATTCGGGCCGGAGCGTGATCGAATCCCCGCCGCGATCATCGAATGAGTACATTTCCTTCGACACCACATCGGTGGTCTCGCCGATGGTGCGAGCGAACACCTGGGTCGGCTCGATCGTCGGCACTTCGACCCGCTTGAACCCGAACAGCCGGCGCACGCGATCGAACGCCGCGACCACCGCGGCGAGGCGGTCGGCGTCTTCTCCGAGCAGGCTTTGCGTGCCCCGGACGGGCTGAACTGGCGTCATTGCGCCGCGCTTAAGCACATTTCTTCGAAATGCGGAATCAGCCTGTCGGCGGTGTCGTCGACGGCTGTTGCTGTTGTCGCTCCTCGATTGCCCGGCGGAAGAAGCTCGGCGGCGGCAGGAACAGCTTGCGGATGGTGATCCCGATCGTCCGCCCGAGCGGGTCGAGCAGGTCCGGCTGGAAATTCAGCGGAAGGTCGCCAGCCGCGTTGCGCACCTTGGGCTTGGCATCGAAGATGTTGGCGACGGTGAACTGCACCTGGGTGCCGCGCAGCCAGCGGTGCTTGAGCACCAGTTCCGGAATATCGCCGGGATTGGCGAACAGCCGGAGGTCGAAGGTCGCCAGCGGCGAGAATCTGAGATCGTCGCCGGTCAGGCTGTCGACCCTGGTGCCGCTGCGATAATTGGCGCTGAGGCGGGCGCCGAGGCCGTTGTTGAAATAGCCGGCACGGGCCTCGACGAGGTGGCGCGGCGTGCCGCCGCTCGAGCCCGCGGCGTCGCCGTGCAAATAATCGAGTTCGAGCCCCGGCGCGATTGTCACCTTGTCCTCAAACGTAATGGTGTCGGTCAGCGAGAAGGTCAGCCGGCCGCGATTGCCTCCGCCGCCAAAGCCGCCGCCCCCACCACGACCGCCGAAACCGCGGCCGCCGTCGCGGCCGCCTTCGGGCGGCGGCGCGGCGCCGGGCGCGCCTGGCGTCCCGCCCTGGTCAGCCACGCGCGGGGCAATCCCGAATTGCGCGCGCATCTGATCAAGCAGCGCCTGCGACGGGCGTCGCGACTTGAGCGGCTTGGAGAAGTCGAAGCCGACGCGCAGCTGATCGCGCTGGCTGTGGTCGAAATTGACCGGGCGCAGGTCGACGCTGACCAGCTGGCCGACGGTTTCGCCCGGCAGCGGCGCGGCGCGAATGAAGCGTCCGGAGAAAGCAGCCTCGATCGCCGGAGTAACCGAAATGCCGGAAATCGGGTTTTCAATCCGCTGGTGAACGTAATCGGCGCGCAGGCGAAGATCGAGCTTCGAAGACGGCTGCCAGTTAGCGCCGAACTTGAGCACGTTGCGGCGGTCCGACTGGAGGTCCTCGTTGCCGCCGGTGGTCACGGTGACGATCGCGGTTTCGCCCCTGGCGAAGTCGAAGATGCGCGAGCCTGGGGTGATGAGAAGCGGGTCGCCCAATTGCTGAATGGTCGGGGGGCCTTCCTCGCGAGTCCAGCTGGTGATCAGGTTGAGCCGGTCGACCGGCGACCAATTGGCGCCCGCGCCGATCGTCGTCAGGCTGCCGAAGTCGGAAAGTTGGTCGAGCTCGGCATTGAGGTTGAGGGTCAGATTGCCGAGCGCGCTGAATTCCCGGCCGCGGCGGGAGATCGGCAAATCGAAATTGACCGAGGCCGAGCCGACCGTACGACTGAGCGAACCGGGCGTCTCCACCGCTTGCCGCCGGCTTTCGCTGTCGAGGCCGACCGAGCTCGCGCCGACCTTGAAGGTCGCGCCGGCATTGCCCGCCGGGACCTTGAACAGGGTGCCGTTGGCGGTTGCCGTGACATCGCCCGACGTCGTTGTCTCGCGGGCACGGTCGCGCGGGAACGCCGGGTTGTCGCGATCGGTGCCGGTGACGCTGCGGTCCCAATCGGCGTTGCCGGTGACGTTGAAGCGCCACTGGGACTTATCCCAATTGAGCGTGACTCCGGCGTGGGCGCTGTCGCTCGAAGTATTGCGGTCGAGCGCAACCAGCGACGTGTTGCCCAGGCCGATCAGCGAATGGCCTTCGCTATGCTCGAGCTCGGTGTTAAGGGTTGCCGACACGTTGCCGAGGATCTGCCGGTTGAAGACCGCCGATCCGCGGACGTCGCGGCGGCTTCCGATCAACGAGCGCGCGGCGAGCTCTTGCGGGTCGGTCGGGTCCGGAGGCCCATCACGAAGCCGGATGTCACGCTCCGCCTCGGTCAGCATGCTGTTGCCCTCGGCGTGGAGGTTGACCTGCGTCCGGCCGTTGCGCTGGATCATCAGGCGGGTCACGTCGGCATTGCCGCTGGCTTCGCCGCCGGCGGTCGGAACCGTGCCGCCAAGCTGCGCGACGGTCGAGCGAAAGCGCTGGCGAAGCACGATGTTCACCACGCGTTGGTCGGCGCCATAGCCATATTTGAGCGCGACCTCCTCGGGGAGGATTTCGACCCGTTGGATTGCCTCGGTCGGAATGTCGCGCATCTCGCGAAAGCTCGAGATCCGCTGGCCGTTGAGTAACAGGACCGGTTGGCCGCCGCCGCGCCCGCGCGCGCTGCCGATCTCCGGCGCGAGCGCATCGAGCAAATCGGTGATGCTGGTCGCGCCGGTTGCCCGGATATCGGCTGGGCTGAGAACCTTTTCGGGCGGGATGTCGCCGAGCACCGATCCGCGCGCCCGCTGGCCGGTGATGACGATCTCTTCCTCGTCGCCCTCGTCCCCGGTCGCCGGCGCTACGTCCTGGGCGGCCGGAGTTGTTGCCGGTTGGCCCGTGGGCTGTGGCGTGCTGTCCTGAGCATAGGCCGGCGCCGCGACTGGCAGGAAGAAGGCGGTGCCAACAAGCAGCGCGCTGGATGAATATCGTGAGATCATGCGGGCGCCCTATAGTCGACAACTGAACGGTTGATGACAACGCCTCGAACTTCGACAAAGTGCCGACAGTAACCGACGAACGGGCATGTCACGAACCGGCGTTTGCCGATAGGTAGAGCGACTTTCTCTCCCGACACTTGGATAATCAAGGAGTTGCGTTTGATGCGCCGAGCTCTCCTCGCCGCCGTCCTCGTTTTTGCCGCAAGCACGGCTTCGGCGCAGGTTCCGCCGCAGAACAGCCGCCCATCGCTAACGCCGAAAATCGACGCGATTCCGGCCCCGCGCGACACGCCTTATCCGGGCACGATTCAGCTGACTGTCGATGCTTCGGACGTCACCCGCGGGATCTTCAAGATTCGCCAACATGTTCCGGTTTTCGCGGCCGGCGACTTCGTCATGCTCTACCCGAAGTGGATTCCGGGCGGCCACACGCCGCGCGGCGACATCAAGAACATCACCGGTTTCCGGCCGAGCGCCAACGGCAAGCCCCTCGATTGGGTGCGCGACGACCTCGAGGTGACTGCGTTTCACATCAACGTCCCGGCGGGCGTGACGGCGATCGACCTTGACTATCAGTATGTGACGGCGACCGACACCAACCAGGGCCGCACGGTCGCGACGCCCGACATGGCGAGCATCCAGTGGCTGTCGAACTCGATGTATCCGGCTGGCTATTTCGTCCGGCAGATCCCGGTCCAGGCTTCGGTGATCGTGCCGCCGGGCTGGAAGGTCGCGACGGCATTACGGCCCGTCGCAACATCCGCAACCCGTGTCGACTATCCGGCTACGAGCTACGAAATCCTGGTGGACTCGCCGCTGATTGCGGGTGCTCATTACCGGCGCATCGACCTCAGTCCGGACGTCGCGATCGACGTGATTGCCGACAATGCCGACGAACTCGCGGCGAAGCCCGAACAGATTGCCGCGCACAAACGGCTCGTCGAGCAGGCGGTCAAATTGTTCGGCGCCCAGCATTACGACCATTACGATTTCCTGCTGACCATCTCCGATTATCTCGGCGGAAACGGGCTCGAGCATCACCGCAGCTCCGAAGACGGCGTCGGCCGCGGCTATTTCACCGATTGGGACAACAAGCTCGGCGACCGCAACTTGCTGCCGCACGAATATGTGCACAGCTGGAACGGCAAATACCGGCGGGGCGCGAACCTGTGGACGCCCGATTACCGCACAGCGATGCAGGACGAATTGCTGTGGGTCTATGAAGGCCAGACCCAGTTCTGGGGCTACATTCTCGGCGCCCGATCGGGCATGCTGTCGAAGCAGGACACGCCCGATGCGATCGCCGCCACGTCGGCGACCTACAGCACCGGCCGGCCGGGCCGCGCCTGGCGTCCGCTGGTCGACACGACCAACGATCCGATCATCGCCAGCCGCGCGCCGATCCCGTGGCGCAGCTGGCAACGCAGCGAGGATTATTACAGCGAGGGCCAGCTGATCTGGATCGACGTCGACCGGATCATCCGCCAGCAATCGGGTGGCAAACGCTCGATCGACGATTTCGCCCGCGCCTTCTTCGGCATGCGCGACCGCGACTATGGCGAGTTGACCTATACGTTCGACGACGTCGTCGCGACCCTGACCAACGTGCAGCCGTACGATTGGCAGTCGTATCTGCGCGCCAAAGCCTATGGCCTCGCGCCGCAGGCGCCGCTGGAGGGGATCACCCAGGGCGGTTACCAACTGACGTTCACCGCCGACCCGACCAAGTGGATCAAAAGCGGCGAGAAAGAGAACAAGAACAACGACCTCACTTATTCGGGCGGGCTCGTGGTCGGCAATGACGGCAAGGTGTCGAGCGTGCTGTGGGACAGCGCGGCGTTCAACGCCGGGATCACGGTCGGCGCCGAGCTAGTCGCGGTGAACGGCCGCAAGTTCAGTCCGGACTCGCTGAAGAGCGCGATCAAGGCCGCGGCCGCGAACGGCGCTTCGCCGGAGCTGCTCGTTCACGACGGCGAGATTTATCGAACAGTGAAGCTCGATTGGCACGGCGGCTTGCGCTACCCCCGGCTGGAGAAGACCGGGAAAGGACCGGGGACGCTCGACGCTTTGCTCGCGCCGCGCTGAACCGGCCAAGGGGGGCTGATGCGTTATCCGATTATCGCGTTCGCGATCGCGACTGCTGCCGCGTCGCCAACGATCGCCCAGCCGCTGTCGGCGGAAAGCAATGCGCGGGCGTCGTTAGAACGTATCGCGCGGATCGACGCGCAGCTCCATTCGGTGATCGCGATCGACCCAACGGCGATGGATCAGGCCCGGGCGTTCGATTCAACTCGTCGCAGCATCGGGATGGTCGCCGGACAGCCGGTGCTAATCAAGGACAATATCGAAGCGGCGGGGCCGTTGCCGACGACCGCCGGCAGCCTCGCGCTCGCCAACAATGTCACCAACCGCGACGCGCCCCTGGTCGCGCGGCTGCGCGCCGCCGGAGCGATCATCCTCGGCAAAACCAACCTCAGCGAATGGGCGAACATCCGCTCGAACAATTCGATCTCGGGCTGGAGCGCGGTCGGTGGGCAGGTCCAAAATCCCTGGGCGCTCGACCGTAACCCGTGCGGGAGCTCGAGCGGTAGCGGAGCCGCGGTCGCGGCCGGCCTCGTCCGCCTCGCGATCGGCACCGAGACCGACGGATCGGTTACCTGCCCGGCGGCGATCAACGGCATCGTCGGGTTGAAGCCAACCGTGGGCCTCGTGAGCCGGACGCATATCGTTCCGATCAGCCACAGCCAGGACACCGCCGGCCCGATGACCGCCAGCGTGCGCGAAGCAGCGGCGCTGCTGACGGCGATCGCGGGCAGCGATCCGGCCGATCCGACAACGCGTGAGGCTGACCGACACAAGACCGATTATGCCGCGCTGCTCGATGCGAAATCGCTGAAAGGCAAGCGGATCGGTGTGATGCGCTTCGCCTCGGGCTTCGGCACCGATGCGGCGTTCGCAACCGCATTGGCGATTCTCAAGGAGCGCGGCGCGACTCTGGTCGAGATCAAGAAATTCGACGACGGCGCCATCGGCAAGAACGAGTTGCCGGTCCTCCTCACCGAATTGAAAGCCGACCTCGCGACCTATCTAAAAACCAGTCCGGCGCCGCTCGCGGTGCGGAGCCTCGCCGACGTGATCGCGTTCGACAAGGCGCACATGCAGGCCGAGATGACGCTGTTCGGGCAGGAAACATTTGAGCGTGCCGAGAAGACCAAAGGCCTTGCCGATCCGACGTACAAAAAGGCGCGGCAGATCAGCTTCATGGCCGCCGGCCCGAATGGCATCGACCGGCTGTTGAAGGCGAACAACGTCGTCGCTCTGGTCGGCCCGACCATGCCGCCGGCATGGAAAATCGATGCGGTCAACGGCGACCAGATCGCGGGCGGCGGCGCGGGATCGCTTGCCGCGGTCGCGGGCTATCCGCACCTCACCGTGCCGATGGGCCTGGTCAAAGGGCTCCCGGTCGGCCTCAGCTTCATCGGGCCGAAGTGGAGCGAGGCGCTGATCCTGTCGCTGGGCTATGCGTATGAGCAGGCGCGCGGACCGTTCCCGACGCCGAAATTCTACCGTTCGATCGAAGAAAGCCCTGGTATCGCCGAGCACCTCAATCCGGTCAGGCATAGGTAAGCCGCAGCGCGGCGATCGCGGCGACGATGGCGAGGATCAGGAGCATGCGCACCATGCCCGACGGCTCGCCGAACCACAGGATCCCGACGATCACCGTGCCAACCGCACCGATCCCGCCCCACACCGCATAGGCCGTGCCCATCGGGATCGACCGCGAGGCGACCTCGAGCAGGCCCATGCTGATCGCGACGGACACCAGGAATGCGGCCGTCCACGGCCCATTGCGGAAGCCGTCGACGAAGCGCAGCGAGGTGGTGAAGCCGACCTCGAACAGCCCGCCGACGATCAACCACAGCCAGGGCATGACATTCCTTTCACTGGACGGGACGGGAACGCGCGCTAACCTGTCGCGCAATGGCTGATCAGAAGACCATCGGCAACATCGTCGCGCCGTGGCGCTTCCTGTTGTTCCTCGCCGTCTTCATCGCCGGTGTACCATTGGCCAACAGCCAGCTGCACAATCCCGCACTCAGCCTGATGGCCGGGTTCGATGTCGCCACGATCCTGTTCCTGCTGCTCTGCGCTCCGCTGATCCATTCGCGCGATCCCGCTTTGGTCCGCGAACATGCCAAACAGAATGACGCCAATCGTCAGGGCCTGATCATCCTCACGGCCATCGTGATGGTCGTGCTGCTCGCCGCGATCGGCGCGGAAACGATGGACCACCGGCCCGAGCCGCTGACCAAGTTCCTGGTAATCTCAACGCTCATCCTCGCCTGGCTGTTCGCCAATCTGGTCTACACATTTCACTACACCCACCTCGCCTATCGGATGGACAGGAAAACCGGCGACTCGGGGATCAACTTCCCGGGAACCAAGGAGCCCGTCTATTGGGACTTCGTCTATTTCGCTTTCACCATCGGGATGACGTTCCAGACCTCCGACGTGACCATCAGCGATGCGGGCATCAGGCGCTTCGTCACGCTCCACGCCTTTGCCGCCTTCATTTTCAACATCGGCGTACTCGCCTTCACCATCAACGTGCTGGGCTCGAGCTAAGCCGTCGCTTCGATTTCGGGCGGGACCGCGGTCCGGCGGCTCGCCGCGACCAGGCATCCGCCGACGATCAGCAGCGCGCCGGCCAGCGTGTACAGCGACACCCGCTCGTGGAAAATCAACCAGCCACAGGCGGACGCCCACAGAAACCCGCTATATTCGGTGACCGAAAGATAGCTCGCCTCGGCCCGGGCATAGGCCCAGGAGAAGATCAGTCCGCCCGCGGTCGACATCAACGCCGCCACCACCACCCATTGCCACTGGCTATCCGGCCATTCGGGAAAACCGATGAACGGGATCGCCGCAAACCACAGGACCAGCACGGTCAGCGACTGGAAGAAGTTGATCTCGACCGGCTTCGCCGCCAGCGACTGGTGGCGCATCAGCACGATGTTGACCGCATAGCAGAGCGCCGAGCCGATGATTGCCGCGCTGCCCAGCAACACGCCGGGCGCGGCCTCGGCGCGCGCCTGGCCCCAGACGATGACCATCACCCCGGCAAACGCGATGATCGACCCTAAGATCGATTTCTTGCCGATCTGCTCGTGCAGGAACAGGCTCGCGAGGAGCAGCGAAATCAGCGGCGCAATGAAGGTCAGCGCGATCGCCTGCGCGAGCGGGACCCGGCCGATGCCCCAGAAGAACAGCCCGGCCATCACCATCACGACGATCCCGCGCCCGACATGGATCCGCAGCGTCGCCGGTTTCGGCCAGCGCGGTCGGCCCGGCAGATAAAGCGCCGACGTCAGGATGAGGTTGGCGATCGAGCGCCAGATGCTGACCGCAAAAATCCCGATGGCGAGCACGAGTCCCTTCATCACCGCGTCCATGACCGACAGCACCGCGACCGCGGCGAGCGCGGCGGCGAAGGCATGGACGGGATGCTGAGCGACGCGGTTCACGCGCCGGCTGTAGAGGTTTAGTTGCTAGCGTCGAGAGGCGCGGTCGGCGGAGCGTCGATCAGCAATGGCGGCGCCGAGTGCGGCGACAGGCCCTCGGAAAGGGCCCCACCCAGAAACAGAATCAACAACAGCTTGGCCATGGCGCGATGATGCGCCCCGACCAGTGAAAAAAGGCTAAACTATTCAGCCGCGTCGAGTGTCGCTTGATCCGCTTCGGCGGCTTCGAGTTCGGCCGCCTTGGCTTCGACCAGCCGGACGATATGGTCGATCATGTCAGCGTCTTTGACGTGGTGATCGGTGACGCCCGAGAGATAGACCATGTGGGTGCCGTTGCCGCCGCCGGTGATGCCGATATCGGTCTCGCGCGCTTCACCCGGGCCGTTGACGACGCAGCCGAGGACCGAGAGCGACATTGGCGTCTTGATGTGCTGGAGCCGGTCTTCGAGCGCCTCGACGGTGCGGATCACGTCGAAGCCCTGACGCGCGCAACTCGGACAGGACACGACGCGCACGCCGCGGCTGCGGATGCCGAGGCTCTTCAGAATTTCGTAGCCAACCCGAACCTCTTCCTCCGGCTCTGCCGACAGCGACACGCGGATCGTGTCGCCGATGCCGGCCCACAGCAGCGAGCCGATGCCGAGCGCGGATTTGACGGTCCCGCCGATCAATCCGCCAGCCTCGGTGACGCCGAGATGCAGCGGGCAATCGACCTGGTCCGCGAGCTGTTGATAGGCCGCGACCGCGAGGAACACGTCGCTGGCTTTGACCGCGACTTTATACTCGCGGAAGTCATGGTCCTCGAGGATCCGGATATGGTCCAGCGCGCTTTCGACCAAAGCCTCGGGGCACGGCTCGCCATATTTTTCGAGCAGGTCTTTCTCGAGGCTGCCGGCATTGACCCCGATGCGGATCGCGCAGCCATTGGCGCGGGCGGCGCCGATGACTTCGCGGACCCGCTCCTCCGACCCGATGTTGCCGGGGTTGATCCTGAGGCAGGCGGCGCCGGCGTCGGCCGCTTCGAGCGCGCGCTTGTAGTGGAAGTGGATGTCGGCGACGATCGGGACGTTCGCCGCGCGGACGATTTCGCGCAGCGCCGCGGTGCTCTCCGCGGTTGGGCAAGACACCCGGATGATATCGGCGCCGGCTTCCTCGCAGCGGTGGATCTGGTCGATCGTCGCTTTGGCGTCCTCGGTGGGCGTGTTGGTCATGGTCTGGACGCTGATCGGCGCATCTCCGCCGACAGGGACGGAGCCGACCATGATCTGCCGTGACTTGCGCCGATCGATATCGCGCCAGGGACGGATTGAGGACATGGACGCGCATATAGGCGCTCGGGCTTCCCCGGCAAAGCAAAGCCAGTTGGATTCGTCGTCCGCCGCTGTGTAAGTAGGCCAGCGGACCTAGAGCGGGGAACACGAGTTGGATTCATCGACGATTGCGTCCTCGCCGCCACCCTTGCCGTTTGTCCTTAGCGTCGGTGTCACCGGACACCGGCTCGAGGCTCTGCCGGCGGGGTCGGTGGAGACGCTGGAAACGCGCGTGCGCGAGGTGCTCGGTGAGATCCAGCGCGCGGTTCGCAAAGTCATCGAAACTCATGGCGATAGTTACTCCGCCGATCCACCGCGCCTGGTGTTTATCTCGCCGATTGCCGACGGGGCCGATCAGATCGCCGCGGAGATCGCCGTTTCGATGGGCTACGAACTGCGTGTGGTCATGCCGAGCGCGCTTGAAGACTATCGCAAGGAAATGCTCGACACTGCAACACGCGACCGGTTCGACCGGCTCGTCGCCGCGGCCGCCTCACGCTTCGAGCTGCCAGGCGACGCGGGCCGCCTCTTTCACGGCTATGTCCTGGCGGGGCGCGCGACCGTCGCCCATTGCGACATCTTGCTGGCAGTGTGGGACGGGCTTCCGGCGCGCGGTCGCGGGGGGACCGCGGAAGTCGTGACGCTGGCCCTGAGCCGGGGCTCGCCGGTAGTCCATTTGTCGACCACCCTCGGCACGCCGCCGATGCTGCGCTGGAGCGCCTTCGACCCGACCGTCGTAACGGACCGTGACGAGCCGACGATCGAGCGGCCGTTCGACCAGGAAAATGTCGACCGGCTGGTCGCGGCCCTGGTGGCGCCGCCGCCCGATCGGCGCGAACAAGTATACGCCGCGCGCTATCAGGCCGAGCGCAATCGGCGGTGGAAGGTGCGGATCGAATATCCGCTGCTCCTTGCGTTCGCCGGTGTAAAACGGATCGGGCCAGGTGCGTGGAAAGCGCAGCATTGCTCGGAGTACACCCGTAGTGAATGGCAGGCCTATCGCGAGGCATGTGCCGATCGCCACGGCTTGGACGCGTCGATCGACCGGATCGAGCTTTGGTACGATTGGGCCGACCGCCTTGCTGGCCATGTCGCCCAATCCTACCGGAGCGGACACGTGTTCAACTTCCTGCTCGGTGCTGCCGCGGTTCTGCTGGCGGTGACGACGCTGGTACTTCCCCAGGCGAAAGTTCTGCTGGCGGTGGGCGAATTCCTCGCGGTGGTCGCGATCCTCGCCAACACCAGCATTGGCACCAGACAGGAATGGCACCGCAAATGGCTCGATTATCGCCAGCTTGCCGAGCGGCTGCGGCCGATGCGCAGCCTCAAATTGCTCGGGGTCGCGGCGCCGGATCCGCCGGGTACCGCGGCAAATCCCGTCGCCCGGCGATGGGTCGAATGGTATTCGGCCGCTGTGTGGCGGGCGACCGGCTGTCCGACCGGTCGACTTGACGCCAAGACGGCAGATTCGCTGGCGATCGCGATCGCCGAACATGAAATAGCGCCGCAAATCGCTTACCACCGCGCAACGTCGGCTCAGGTTGAGCGGCTCGATCACCGGCTTGAGACATTGGGCACAGCCTTGTTTTCGGCCTCGCTGTTCAGTTGCGCTTTCCTGCTGGTCGCATTCGCCGTTTCGCATGAGTGGGTGGAGGCTCACGCGGATTGGTTCGTTATGATCTCCGCGGGCCTGCCGGCGATTGGCACGGCAATCTTCGGAATCCGTTTCCAGGGCGACTTCGGTGGCAGCGCGGTTCGCTCGCAATCCACCGCCGACAGGCTCGACCTTATTGTCGGCGAGCTCCGCGAGCCGCGCCTCGGGCTGTCGCGGACCGCGGATCTGGTCGAGGAAGCGGCCCGGGCAATGCTGTCCGACCTCGACGAATGGCAATTGGTCAACCAGCAGCGCGACTTGTCGATCTAGCCCTGGTCCGTATCGCCCCAGCGCCAGCGCCAGCCGCCGCGCGTGGTGCGGGCGGTGATGACCATCAGCGTCACGGTTGCCGGGATGAGAATCGCGAATGCGACGAACGGGCGGGTTGAGAAGCCGAGCGCCGCACCGAAGGCAAGGGCAAGATAGGCGAGAGTGACCGCCCAGCCCTGCCAGGCGATCGGCATGCCGGAGCCAAAACCGTAGCGCTTGGGCGCGAACCATTCGGGACCATCGTCACTCATTCGTTCCTCCTTTAGGAGGCCGGCCGCGCTTGCGCGGATTGGGCGCCTTGAGCTTGACCCCCCGACTGACGAGCGCCTCGCGCAACAGGCACTCAACCTGTGCGTTCACGCTTCGGAGCTCGGCGGCAGCGCAGCGTTCGACCGCCGCCCACAGGGCGGGGTCGACGCGTAGCGGATACGCCTTGCGCTCGCCGCCGTCCGCCATCGCTCAGGTGTACAGCGTGCCGGTGTTGACCACGGGTTGGGTGTCGCGCTCGCCGCACAACACGACCATCAGGTTGGAGACCATCGCCGCGCGCCTCTCGTCGTCGAGCTCAACGACATTCTTCGCCGACAGCATTTCGAGCGCCATTTCAACCATGCCCACAGCGCCCTCGACCAGGGTCTTGCGGGCCGCGACAACCGCCTGCGCCTGCTGGCGGCGGAGCATCGCGCCAGCGATTTCCTGCGCGTAGGCGAGGTGGGTGAAGCCGCATTCGTCGACCGTGATTCCGGCGACCGCGAGCCGCGCCTGGAGCTCGGTCCTGAGCTCGCCCCCGACCTGGTCGTGGTTGCCGCGCAGAGTTACTTCCTGATGCTCGAAATCGTCGTACGGGTAGCGCGAGCCGATGGTCCGGATCGCGGCTTCAACCTGGACCCGGACGAACTGTTTGTAATCGTCGACGTCGAATAGTGCCTGGGCGGTATCGACCACGCGCCACACGATCTGCGCCGCCATCTCGATCGGGTTGCCGCGCAAGTCGTTGACCTTGATCTTGTCCGAAATGAAGTTGTTGGCGCGGACCGAGACCTTCTTCTTGGCCATCCACGGCCACGTCCAGCGCAGGCCGGTGTTGCGGTCAGTCCCGCTATATGAGCCGAACAAGGTGATCGCCACGGCCTGGTTGGGCTGGAGCATGTAGAAGCCGGGCATGATCAGGATGAACACCAACGTCGCAAGAATGATCAGAAGGACGTTGAGACCACCGCCAGGACCGTTGGGCAACGACCCGATCGCGAAAATATCGGCGAGCACCGCCAGAACCAGCGCGACCAGCATGGCGTAGCCGCTCGCCGTGGATGCCGGCCGTTCTGACGTTGCCGTCAACGCAATGATTTTTTCGTTGGCCACTTTTTTGCCTCCCTTAAATTGATATCATAATAATATGCAAACCAAAGCCTGGTCAACTAGAATCGTATGGAATGCCCCGCTATGGCCCGCGCATGTCGAGACAAGGTTGGCACCTAGTAATTCACGGCGGTGCGGGTTCGATGCGGCCCAAGCACGGCGATCCCGATCACGAGCAGCGCGCCCGCCAAGGTTTGCGAGCGGCGCTCGACGCCGGCGCGGCGATCCTCGCCGAAGGCGGCGCGGCGCTCGACGCGGTCGAGGCCAGCGTCCGACAGCTCGAGGACGATCCGTGCTTCAACGCCGGGCGCGGCAGCGTGCTGACCAGCGAAGGCCGCGTCGAGCTCGATGCCGCGATCATGGACGGCGCGACCCGCCGCGCCGGGGCGGTCGCCGGCCTGCGCGCAACCCGCGCGCCGGTCAGCCTCGCGCGGCGATTGATGGAACAGGGCCCGCACGTGTTCCTCTCCGGCAGCGGTGCCGACGGCTTCGCCCGCGACGCCGGTCTCGAACAGGTCGAAAACGCCTGGTTCGTGACCACGGAGCGCCGCCGCCAGCTCGACGAGTTGCTTGAGCACGGCGGGTTCGACGCCGACGTCAAATATGGCACCGTCGGCGCAGTGGCCGTCGATGAGGGCGGCCATGTCGCGGCTGCGACTTCGACCGGCGGGCTGACCGCGAAGCGCTGGGGAAGGATCGGCGATTCGCCGTTGATCGGCGCGGGCACCTATGCCGACGACCGTTCCGCCGCGGTGTCGGCAACGGGCTCGGGCGAATATTTCATCCGCGCGGTCGCGGCGCACCAGTTGGCCGAACGCGTCCGGCTTGGCGGGGAAACGCTTCAAGCGGCGCTGGACGGAGTCCTGGCTGACATCAGCGACCTCGGCGGTACTGGCGGGCTCATCGCGGTCGCGCCGAATGACGAAACCGCGTGGGGCTTCACGACACCGGCGATGTACCGCGGAAGAGCCGACAGCGCCGCTCGGACGGTCGCGATCTACGCCGACGAGGACGAACGGTAAGGTAGCGCTTCGGCCATCCACTGCGCTTCCTGCGCGATGGCGGCGCGCTCGGTCGCGACGAAATCGGCGACGGCATCGCGAAAGCTGCGATTGGGAAGGAAATGCGCCGAGCAGGTGATCACCGGCTCATAGCCGCGCGCGAGCTTGTGCTCGCCCTGGGCGCCGGCCTGAACTGAAGACAGGCCGTGGTCGATCGCCCATTCGATCGCCTGGTAATAGCTCAGCTCGAAGTGGAGGAACGGCACTTCGTCGATTGTGCCCCAATAGCGGCCGTAAAGCGCATCGGGCCCGACGAGATTGAGCGCCCCGGCAATCGGGACCGAGCCGCGGTAAGCGAGGAACAACAGCAAGCGGTCGCCCATCCGCTCGCCGATCAAATCGAAGAATTCGCGGGTGAGATACGGCTGGCCCCATTTGCGCGACCCGGTGTCCTGGTAGAACGCCCACATCGCATCCCATTCCGACGGGCCGATTTCCGCGCCGCGCAACGACCGGAATTCGAGTCCGTCGCGGGCGGCCGAACGCTCCTTGCGGATGGTCTTGCGCTTGGCGCTGCGGAGCGCGCCGAGGAAATCGTCGAAGCTGGCGTAGCCGCGATTGAACCAGTGATATTGCAGGCCGTGGCGGATCATCCAGCCGCGCCGCTCGCACTCGACCGCGCCGGCTTCTTCGATGAAGGTGATATGCGCCGAGGACAGATCGTTTTGCGCCGTCACCGCCTCGACGGCGGCGAGCAATTGTTGCGGGCGATGGCCGAGCAGGCGCTGCCCCGGTACCGGCGTGAACGGCAACGCGATCTGGAGCTTGGGATAATAACGCCCGCCGGCGCCTTCCCAGGCTTCGGCCCAGCCGTGGTCGAACACATATTCGCCCTGACTATGACCCTTGAGATAGGCCGGAGCGGCGGCGAGCAGCCGCCCGTCCTCCTCGACCAGGATCGGGGCGGGAGACCAACCCGTGCCAGGCCCGACGCTGCCCGAATCCTCAAGCGACGAGAGGAACGCGTGGCTGAGCAGCGGGTCGCCGCCGGCCAACGCGTCCCATTGCGCGGCATCGACCGCCGCCACGCCGGACGCCAGCCTTGCGAGGATCTCAGATTCGCGGTCGGCCATCGCTTTCCCAAATGAGCGCGTCGGCCTGAACCGCGGCTTGCGCGCGTTCAGCCGCAGAGCGGATCGTCCAGCTGTAGACCGGCATTTTGCGGCGGACGCGAGCCACCCAGGACGAACCGAGCGAGGCGCGATCGACCGCGAGAAATTGCGGCGCGGCGAGCCACATCGTCGTTTTGCGTCGGAGTTGCGGCAGGCTGGCTCTGACGACGAGCCCCCGGCGAATCTCGGGCAGGTTGGTCTTCACCAACCGCGATATGCGAGGATCGAAACTCATGACGCCCAAGGGGCCAGCGTAACCCTTCAGCGCGAGACGAAGCGCCGGAGCCCACCGCCAGATATCCTGTTCGACCTTGATCTCGAGCAGCAGCGGTACCCGGCCAGCAACCATCTGCAGCAGGCTTGCGAGCGTCGGCATCGGTTGCCCGCCGATCCGCAGGCGCGCCAATTCTTCGAGAGTGGAAGCGCCGATACGCATCGGGCTTGCGCACATCCGCCATGCGTCCGCGTCGTGAAACACGACAATCTGGTTGTCGCGGGTGAGCCGAAGATCGCATTCGATCCCCGCGCGGAACTCGAGCGCGGCGGCAAAGGCGATCAGGCTGTTCTCGGGAAAAGCCGTGCCGGAATGCAGCCCGCGATGGGCGAACCCCGCCGGTCCGGGATCGAGTGGGTCAGGGCCGGACGGCGACGATCGCATCCACTTCTACGGCGACGCCCAGCGGCAGCACCGCGACCCCGACCGCGCTGCGCGCATGGCGGCCGGCCTCGCCGAACACGTCCTGCATTAGCTCGGACGCGCCGTTGGCGACCTTGGGCTGGTCGGTGAACGCCGGCGCACTGTTCACGAACACGCCAAGTTTGACGACGCGTTCGACCCGGTCGAGCGACCCGAGCGCAGCCTTCATCTGCGCCACCAACATCACGCCGCAGCGCCGCGCCGCGGCGATCCCGCCGTCGAGGTCGACGTCCTCGCCGAGCCGGCCTTTGATCAGGCTGCCGTCCTCGGCGAAGCTGATCTGTCCGGAAATATGGAGGAGGCCGCCATGCTCGACCGCGGGCACATAAGCGGCGACCGGGGCGGCGGGCTGGGGCAGAGTGATGCCGAGCGCGGCGAGGCGTTGATCGATGCTCATGCGCCCGCCCCAAGCACCGGCAGTCCCACGAATCAACCCTCGCGGTGGACGGCGAAGCCGGCGAAGCTCTGGTTCACCGGCATCAGCTCGATCGTGTTGATGTTGAGGTGCGGCGGCAGGGTCGCAATCCACCAGATGGTCTCGGCGAGGTCGCCGGCGGTCATTGGAATAACGCCGGCATAGAGCTTGTCCGACGCGTCCCGGTCGCCGCCGGTGCGGACGATCGTGAATTCGGTCTCCGCCATTCCCGGCTCGATCGACGTTACTCGCACGCCGCTGCCGTGGAGATCGCTGCGCAGATCGAGCGAAAATTGGCGCACGAAGGCCTTGGTGCCAGCGTACACCGCTCCGCCCTTGTACGGATAGGTCGCCGCGACCGACGACAGGTTGATGATCGCGCCCTTGCGTTCGACGATTTTGGGCAGGAGCGCCCGGGTCAGCGCAACCAAGCCGGTAATATTGGTGTCGATGACGGTTTCGATCCGGTCCCAGTCCGTGTCGGGCAGCGAGTCGGTTGGCGGCGCGAGGCCGGCGTTGTTGAGCAACAGGTCGATGCCACCCCACGGCGCGTCGAGCCCCGCAAGCTTTTCGAGTGCCGTCCGGTCGCGCATATCGACCTCAAGCGGCAGGAACGCATCGCCGAGGTCGTCCGCAAGCGCCTTCAGCCGGTCGCCGCGACGGCCCGTGCCGATCACCCGCCAGCCGCCCTCAACGAAGCGCCGCGCCGCGGCTTCGCCGATTCCCGCCGTCGCTCCGGTAATCAATATCGTCTTGGTCATGTGGGGTCCTCAAAGGTTTCAAGTGTGCGCCCGGCGGCCACCAGCTCATCCGGCTTCAGGCCAATCTGCTCCGAAACGGCGACAAGGTCAGGCTCATGGGCTTCCAGAAAGCCGATCAGCGCACGGAGCAAGCCCCGATCATCCACCCGACGCCGAAGGTCGTCTGTCCCGATTCCGGTCAGGTCCAGGAACCGGCGGGCGCGCCGTTCGTCGGTCAGGGTCGCGGTCAGCGCCGCAAGCGCGATCGTATGTGCGTCGTTTGGCGTCTCGGCCGTCATGGCCTAGGCTCTTAAAAGCCGAGTGCGGGTGAGGGAAACAAATTGGCGAAGATCCTGATCGTCGAGGACAATGCGCTGAATATCAAGCTATTCTGCGACCTGCTCGCGGCGCATGGGCATGAGCCGCAGGCGGTGACCGACAGCCGCCAGGCGATCGATGCGGCGCACGATTTCGCGCCCGACCTGGTGATCACCGACATCCAATTGCCGCACGTTACCGGACTGGACCTGATTCAGCTGATGCGCGCGGACCGCCGGTTGGCCGACGTGCCGATCATGGCGGTGACGGCCTATGCCGCGCGCGGCGACGAGGAACGGATTCGCGCGGCGGGCGCGCAAGCCTATGTGTCCAAGCCGATTTCGGTGATGCGCTTTGCGCAAACCGTGGATGAACTGTTGAACGCCGGACGCGGCGACACCGCGGAGATCGATATGTCCGAAAGTCCGGCCAACAAAACGGCCGAAAGCCCCGGACCACGTGAGGCCGGGGGCGAAGAGACGTCTACTTAATCTTCGTCTCTTTGAACTCGACGTGCTTGCGCACTTTCGGGTCATATTTGCGGAAGCTCAGCTTCTCGGTCTGGGTGCGCGGATTCTTCTTGGTCACATAGAAGAAGCCCGTATCGGCGCTGCTGACGAGCTTGATCTTGACGGTTGCCGGCTTGGCCATCGCATTGTCCCGGATACAAAAGAGAAAGGCGGCTGTCCGCCGCCCATGTTGTTGCGCCAATGACGCAGCGCCCTGAAATTGTCAACCGAAGCGGTTGCACTCCAGGGGTCGTAACGGCACCTTAACAAGTCCGCGGCATCCTGTGACCAACAGGAGGACAGACGAATGGCAACCGACCAGCTCGCGCACATCAGGACGCAGGTCGGTTTGCGCGTCGCCGAAATCCGCGACGCCGGTCCCCGCCTTTCGCCTCTGGCACTCCACACGCGCATGGACGCAATTCGTCAGCTCGCCGCCGACCATGGCCTCGCCGCCCTCGAAAGCCTCGCCCGCCGCACTGCCCAGCTCGCGTTGCTGCCGGGACATCGGGTCACGATGAAGTCGTGCCTGGAGCATGTCGAGGAAGCATTCGACTGCCGCTCGGATCGCGACTGCACGGCGATGCTCGCAGCGCTCGCCGTCCGGCTTCACTAGGATTTCGACACTCTAGGGGTGTTCGTGCATTGAAGGCGCGATGCGCGCCTTCTCGCAGCTTCTCGACGATCTCGTCTACACGCGCTCGCGCAACACCAAGCTCAAACTGATCGGCGATTACCTTAGAGAAACGCCCGATCCCGACCGCGGCTATGGCCTCGCGGCGCTGACCGGCACGCTCGAACTTCCGCACGTCAAACCCGCCGCGATCCGCGGGCTGGTCGAGGAGCGCATCGATCCGGTGCTGTTCTTCATGAGCCGCGATTATGTCGGCGACACAGCGGAAACCGTCGCCTTGCTGTGGCCCACACCCCCCGGCGAGCCGGAAGTGGACGACGCCACGATCGGCATCGCCGACGCGATCGAGCGGTTGCGCGCCGCGTCGAAGCTCGACGCTCCGCGCGTGCTCGCCGCGATGCTCGACCATCTCGACGCCTCAGGCCGGTTCGCGATGCTCAAGCTGGCACTCGGCGGGCTTCGGGTTGGAATCAACGCGCGGCTGGCGAAGCAGGCGCTGGCTTCGGCCTTCGGGCTTGAGGTCGAAGCGGTCGAGGAAGTCTGGCATGGACTTCGCCCGCCGTTCGCCGAGCTGTTCGACTGGGCCGAAGGCCGCGCCGAGCAACCAGCGGCGCGAGACGTGCCGGTGTTCCGGCCGTTCATGCTCGCCCATCCGCTCGACACGGCCAAGGTATCGCTCGATGACTATGCCGCCGAGTGGAAGTGGGACGGCATTCGCGTCCAACTCGTCCACGCCGGCGGCAAGACCCGGCTCTACAGCCGTACGGGCGATGACATTTCGGGCAGTTTTCCGGACGTCGCCGAAGCCTTTCGCACCAAGGGTGTGCTCGACGGCGAACTCCTCGTTCGCGGCGAAGCGCAAGGTGTCGCCGATGTCCACGGCGGCGCCGCGGCCAGCTTCAACGCGCTCCAACAAAGGCTCGGCCGCAAGAACGTCAGCCAGAAGATGCTCGCCGACGCTCCGGCGTTCGTGCGGCTCTACGACATATTGTTCGACGGCGACGAGGACTTGCGCGACCTCGCCTGGGAGCAGCGGCGGTTGCGGCTCGAACGCTTCGTGCCACGGCTCGATCTGGAGCGATTCGACATCTCGCAAATGATTGAAGCCGAAAGCTTCAAAGAGCTCGAAGACCTCCGTTCCAATGCCCGCGACGTCGCGATCGAAGGGATCATGCTCAAGCGACGCGACAGCCCGTACGTCGCCGGCCGCCGCACCGGTTTGTGGTACAAATGGAAGCGCGATCCACTGACTGCCGATTGCGTTTTGATGTACGCCCAGCGCGGATCGGGCAAACGCTCGAGCTATTATTCCGACTATACATTCGGCTGCTGGAGTGAGGGCGGCGACCTGCTGCCCGTCGGCAAGGCTTATTTCGGCTTCACCGACGAGGAACTGAAATGGCTCGACCGGTGGATCCGCGGCCATACGGTCGAACGCTTCGGGCCGGTGCGCGAGGTCGAGAAGAGCCTAGTCCTCGAAGTCGCCTTCGATTCGATCCACACCAGCACGCGTCACAAGTCCGGGCTGGCGATGCGCTTTCCGCGCATCAGCCGCATACGGATCGACAAACCGGCGGCAGAGGCCGACCGGCTGGCGACGCTCCAGGCAATGGTCACTTGAAGCGCGCGTGAAGCGCGTTAAGCCTCGCTCCCTTACGGGAGAGGGGCTTCATGTTGAAATATCTGCTTGCCGGCGCCGCGGCGCTGACCGTCGCGACCGCGGCCAATGCCGAAACTTATGCGATCCAGGCCGGCCGACTGATCGTCGACGCCGCCCAGCCCGCGCGCGGCGCCTCGACTGTGATCGTCGAGAACGGCCGCGTCAGCCGGATCGACAGCGGCTTCACTGCTCCGGTCGGCGCGATCGTGGTCGACCAGCGCGGCCGGACCGTGATGCCCGGCCTGATCGACGTCCACGTCCACCTGACGCAGACCGCCGGAACGCCGTGGTACGCTTATTACACGCAGAAATATTCGGTGCCTTATGGAACGACGCTCGGGCTGACCCACGCGCTGGAGATGGCCCAGGGCGGGTTCACCACGGTGCGCGATCTCGGGGGTGACACCAGCTCGGTAACCGCGATCCGCGACGCGGTAGCTGAGGGACGCTTCCCCGGGCCGCGGATCAAAGTGTCCGGCGAGCCTTTGTCGATCATCGGGGGACATGCGGACTCAGCGACCGGCCTCCCGCCCGAGCTCGCCGAGGCCGTCAATGATGCGCATCTTAGCCCTGCGGTGTGCACTGGCGTGCAACAATGCCAGGAAGTGGTCCGCAAGCTGGGGGCGGCGGGCGTCGACCTGATCAAGATCATGGCTACCGGCGGTGTGCTCGATCCGGGCGCGATGGGGCTGGAGCAACATTTCACCGACGCCGAGATGAAGGGCATCGTCGACACGGCGCATGCGATGCGCCTCAAGGTTGCGGCGCATGCCCATGGTGCGCGGGGCATTCTCGCGGCGACCAACGCCGGGGTCGATTCGATCGAACATGGCACCTTCCTCGACGCCGCCGGCGCCCAGGCGATGAAGGCTCACGGCACCTATTATTCGGCGACGCTGATGGCGTTCAGCGGTGTGCAGGGGCTGATCGGCACCGGCAAGCTCGCGCCCGAATCCGAAGCCAAGGCGCAGCAGACGTTCGCGGTCTGGGGCAAGGGCCTCAACCTCGCGTATCGAACCGGCGTCAAAATCGCGCTCGGCACGGATTCTGCCGTCGCCCCGCACAAGGATGCGGCCAAGGAGCTCGGCCTGATGGTCAGCAAGGGCGGAATGACCCCGCGCGACGCCTTGATCGCCGCGACCAAGGGCGGGGCCGACCTGCTCGACCTGTCGAACGAGACCGGGACCCTCGATCCCGGCAAGTCGGCCGACCTGATTGCAGTCGAGGGAGACCCGTTGGTCGATCCGGCCGCGGTGACCCACGTCGATTATGTCATGGTCCGGGGCAAAGTGATCCCGATGAAAGGCGCCCAATGACTCGCACGTCCCTTTTCGCGCTTGCTCTGGCGCTCAGCAGCGCCCCCGCTGTCGCGCAGAACACCCCGGCCGGTGACGCTCCGTCGAAGGAGGCTAAGGCCGAGGCGGCCAAGCCCAATCCCGACCAGGTCAAGGCCAGCGTCGAGGAAGATGCTCAGCCGGTGAAACGATCGATCTCGCTGCGCGGACGGACGCTGGCCTACACCGTGACGCCCGGTCACCTGACGGTCCGCAACGCCGACGGCGAACCCACCGCGAGCATGTTCTACACCGCCTACACGGCGCCATCGGCCCGGCGGCCGCGGCCCGTGACCTTCCTGTTCAACGGCGGACCGGGCTCGTCGACCATGTGGCTGCACATGGGGTCGTTCGGGCCGATCAAGGTCGACGCGTCGAACCCCGAGACCATCGCCGGGCCGCCGTTCCGCTATGGTCCGAATCCCGACACGTTGCTCGACGTCAGCGACCTGGTGTTCATCGATGCGCCGACGACCGGCCTGTCGCGCGCCTTGGGCAAGGCCGAGCCGAAGGATTTCTTCGGGGTCGACAAGGACCTCGACGTTTTCACCCGGACCATCCAGCGCTATTTGACCAAATACGGCCGGTGGAATTCGCCCAAGTTCATCATCGGCGAGAGCTACGGGACGACGCGCGCGGCCGGCCTTTCGCAGCGGCTGCTCGACCAGGGCGTCCAGCTCAACGGCATCGCGTTCGTCTCGACGGTGTTCAACTTCGCCGACTTCCAGGGCGACCAGTCATTCGTGAATTTCTTCCCGACCCTGGCGGCCAACGCCTGGTACCACGGCAAGATCGATCCCAAGCCCGATCTCCGGCAGTTCCTCGCCGAGGCGAGCGCCTTTGCCAGCGGGCCCTACGCATCGGCGCTCGAACGCGGCAATGCGCTCACCGTTGAAGAGCGACAGTCGATCGCCCAGCAGATGGCGCGCTTCCTCGCGATTTCTCCCGACTATATCCTGAAATCGAACCTCCGCGTCACCGACGACCGTTATCGCCGCGAGCTGCTGCGCGACCGCCATCAGATCATCGGGCGAATCGATTCGCGCTATGTCGGGACCGAGGCCGACGATGCCGGCGCGGGAACGAGCTACGATCCGCAGGCGAGCGCCATCACCGGCGCGTTCGTCGGGGCCCTCAACGACTATTTGTACCGCGATCTCGGCTATAATTCGCCACTGACCTACCGGCCCAACAATTATGCCGCGGTCTACGACGGTCCCGACGGCTGGAATTTCCAGCACAAGAGTCCCGATGGCGACCAGTTGATGGCCGATACCAGCGTCGATCTGGCCAATGCGATGCGGCAGAACCCGCGGATGAAGGTGATGTCGGTCAACGGTTATTACGATCTGGCGACGCCGTTCCATGGCGCCGATTATGAGTTCGGGCATCTCGCGCTCGAACCGCAGCTCCAGGCGAACATCCGCTATTCATATTATGAGGCGGGGCACATGATGTACATCGACCCGGCCTCGGCGCGGCAACTCAAGGCCGATCTCGCGGCCTTCTACGCCGCCGCGATGTGACATACGAAAACGCCCGCCCGGCAGAACCGGACGGGCGTTTCGCCTGCCCCCTTTGAAATCAGTCCGGCGCGCGCTGGCTGAGATTCACAGCGGCATATTTGCCGCGGCGATCGACCTCGATCTCGAACTCAAGCCGATCACCCTCGTTGAGCGTCGGGATCCCGGCGCGCTCGACGGCCGAGATGTGGACGAACGCGTCAGGCTGGCCGTCATCGCGTTGAATGAAGCCGAAGCCCTTCATCGCGTTGAAGAATTTAACCGTGCCGGTGGCCTTCTCGCCGGTTAACTGCCGCTCCGGGGCGCGCTCGGCGCGCTCGACTGCGATCGGCTCGCCTTCGATCCGAAGATTGGTCGCCGAAATCCGCCCGCCGCGATCGACAAGCGTGAACTCCAGCGGCTGTCCATCGGCGAGATCGGTCAGGCCGGCCTGCTCGACCGCGGAGATGTGAACGAACACATCCTCACCGCCGTCGTCGCGGACGACAAAGCCGAAGCCCTTTTGCGGATTGAAGAATTTGACGATGCCTTTGCCTTCGCCGACGACCTGCGGGGGCATTCCGCCACCGCCACCGCCGCCGCCGCCGCGAA
>Ga0209438_1000013_pt1 | contig 64154 bp, 72 predicted proteins | sample GraSoi_2013_20cm_FD_185825 | JGI IMG/M metagenome (GOLD analysis project Ga0209438, IMG submission 185825) | Grasslands soil microbial communities from the Angelo Coastal Reserve, California, USA - Sample 9_17_2013_20cm (SPAdes) (version 2) | ecosystem: Environmental > Terrestrial > Soil >...
CCCGCGCGACCGCCGCGAACGATCGCGAACCCGTGCCGAGGCCCAAAATCCAACCGAGGCCTGCACCTCCGCCTCCACCATCCCAACCAAAAGTTCGCGCGGCCAAGCCAAGCGACGCCCCGACCCTCACCGAGCTAATCAAATTTCTCGGCCACGAGATCGACGAGAAGACCGTCCGCAAAAATATCGCGAAGCTGGCCAAGGCGGGCGAAGCGCCATTGGTGGCGACGTTGGACAGAGCGGTGATCGGGCTGTGCGGCATCCACCGGACCGTGACCGTGCACCGGCCGGCTCCCGTCGGGCGAATCACGGTCCTCGTCGTCGCGGAAAGCGCTCAGGACAAAGGCATTGGCCGGATGCTGGTCGAAGAAGCGGAAAAGCTGCTCAAGCGGGCCGGTTGCCAGATCGTCGAGGTGACGAGCAACGACCGCCGAACCGCCGCCCACGCTTTCTACCGGCATCTGGGTTACGAACGGACCAGCATCCGCTTCATGAAGAAGGTTTAACTGAGCGTACGCGATGCCGAGCCACTCTAGCCGAGAGGGCAGGCTTTCCCTCGAGAAATCGACCTGGAGAACACGACGCGACGCTGCGACTCTAGATTTCTCCGATGCGTGCAAAATTGCCGTACGATAGAGCCAGACGTCACCCTTCTTGGCTAAACACGCTACTGTTCCGCAGCGTTCGATAATTTTGTCCACGTCCGGTTCTTTGATGCGCCCAAGCCGGTGCGAGCCAAGCGAAACCAGCAGGGGCGCGTTGTCCTTACCAACATCGTCGAGGTGAATTCGAGCTGTCACCATGTTCTCGATGAAGGAGAACGGCGGCTCCACATGGGTCACGCCAGCTTTGATCGTCCAGTGGTCGAATCCGGGCTCGCCCTCGACTCGCTGACGCACAGCGATCGTCCGATCCTGATGCCATCCGAGGGCCCAGTTCGTTCGCGCAACCTTGTTGAAGAGTATGGCTCGGACCGCTCGCGACGCAAGTCCAGAAGCCGAGCCAATCGCCGGTACAACCGGGCCGTCGCTTAGCCACCGGTCGAGCCCGGAATTCCCGAATAGGCGAGTGCCGGCACTGGCCTCCGCCGGGCCAATGATTTCCTCAAGCAACCCCAATTGCTCGGACCCGAGGAGGCCAGGCAGCAGTGTTAGGCCGTCATGATCGAGGTCGAAGCGCACCTGCTCCCGCCGGTTTAGCCCGCGCTCCGGCGCTCGATCGTCGCGCCGACGGCCGAAAGCTTTTCCTCGAGCCGTTCGTAGCCGCGATCCAGGTGATAGACCCGCAGCACTTCGGTTTCGCCTTCGGCCGCGAGGCCGGCGAGCACCAGGCTCATCGACGCGCGGAGGTCGGTCGCCATCACACTGGCGCCGGTCAGCTGCTCGACTCCGCGGACGATTGCCGAGCGCCCATGAACTTCGACATTGGCCCCCATGCGCCGGAGCTCGGGCACGTGCATGTAGCGGTTCTCGAAGATCGTTTCCTCGAGGAAACTGTCGCCGTCGGCGAGCGAGAGCATGGCCATGAATTGCGCCTGCATGTCGGTCGCGAAGCCCGGGAACGGCGCGGTCGACAAAGCCAGCGGCTTCAACTTGCCGTTGGCGCTGACCTTGATCCCGCGATTGTGAAACTCGATCGCCAGGCCGGTGTGGGCAAGCGCGTTCAGCGTCGCCCGCATATCGTCGGGGCGCGCGCCGATGAGGTCGATCGAGCCGCCGGTGAGCCCGGCCGCACAGGCATAGCTCCCCGCCTCGATCCGGTCGGGCATGACTTCATATTCGGTGCCGTGCAGCCCCTCGACGCCGTCGATGATCAGGTGCGACGAGCCGATGCCGCGAATCTTCGCGCCCATCGCCACCAGCAAATTGCACAAATCGACGATCTCGGGCTCGCGCGCGGCGTTGAACAATTGCGTTTTGCCCTTGGCGAGGACGGCCGCCATGACGGCATTCTCGGTCGCCCCAACCGACACCACGGGAAAGCTGAAGTCGCCACCGGCGAGCCGCCCCTTGGGCGCGGCGGCTTTCACGTAACCCGCGGCAAGCTCGATCTCCGCGCCCATCGCTTCCAGCGCTTGCAGATGCAGGTCGATCGGGCGGTCGCCGATCGCGCAGCCACCCGGCAACGACACCGTGGCTTCGCCCGCCCGCGCGAGCATCGGTCCGAGGACGAGCACCGACGCGCGCATTTTCCGGACCATGTCGTACGGCGCGACGGTCGAGGCGATGTCCTTCGCCTGAAGCGTCATCTTGCGGCCGAATTCGCCCTTCCTGACCCCAGCGACGCTGGTCGAAACGCCAAGCTGGTTGAGCAAATGGCTAAAAGTGTCGACATCGGCGAGTCGCGGCAGGTTGGCGAGCGTCAGTTTCTCATCGGTCAGCAGCGCGCACGGCATGAGAGTCAGCGCCGCGTTCTTTGCGCCACTGATTGGAATTTCGCCCTTCAGGCGTTCGCCGCCCTTGATCCAGATGCTGTCCACCGGCGCGCTTTAACGCGTGACGGCAGCGTGACAAGGAGTCGGGCTCAGGCCTTCTCGAGCGTGCACTGCAGTGGGTGCTGGTTCTCGCGGGCGAAATCGATCACCTGGGTGACCTTGGTTTCGGCGACTTCGTAGGTGAACACCCCGCACACCGCGACGCCCTTCTGATGAACCTGGAGCATCACTCGAGTCGCATCTTCGATGCCCATTGCGAAATACTGCTGAAGGACGAGCACGACGAACTCCATGGGCGTGTAATCGTCGTTGAGCATCAGCACTTTGTAGTTCGACGGCTTCTTGGTCCTGGGCTTGGTGCGCGTGGCTACGCCGGTCTCGATCTCGTCGAGGCCGTCGTCATCTTCAGGGCCGCTGGCCATGGTCATCGGGCGTATGCTCATGATGCTATAAAATATGGCAAGCCGGAAAAGTGCCGCAAGGCAAGTTTGGGCTGAGCCGAATAAAAAAAGGGCGGCCGCCCCTCAGTGAGGAACGGCCGCCAGTCGTCGCCTAGACTAAGAGGGGAGAGGGTCAGGCAACGAGGGTATTGAAGCGCTCGGCATTGGCCGTGGCGCGATTCGAAAGCGGCTGGAACGCCTCACCGGCGAGCTTCACCATCGATTCGGTCAGCTTCGAGCTCTCGGCGACCAGGCGGTCGAACGAGGCGCGGGCGAAGTCGCCCTGAAGCTGGAGATATTCGGTCGGGCTCTTGGCCTCGGCGAGCGAGCGGATCGCGTCCGCGGCCTGCTCGAAGCTGTCGCGCTGCTTGGCAACGACGTCCTGGCCGAGCGAGCGGGCGCCTTCGCTGGCCACGCGGCCGGCTTCGACAACTGCTTCGACGTTGGCGCGGGCGAGATCGGCGAGCTCTTCGGCGACCTTCTGGCCCTTCTTGACAAGATCCTGGCTGCGATCACCGGCGTCGGCGAACAGCGACTGGAACGGCGCGAACGTCGGAACGGCTTCAAAGCCCTTGAAGAAATTGTTGTTGGTCACGGTTTCAGTCCTTTTCTGGGCCACCCGGGCAGTCTTGCGGGGGGCGGAATTGCGGGTTTTGCGGCGGGAAATCTTGGCGCGGCGCGTTACGGTCTTCGGCGCAACAACGGCTTCACGCTTCGCGCGGCGAGCGGTCGCGGCGCGGGCGCGCTTGACCGTCTTGACGCTTTCGGTGGCGATCGTCGCCGCGGTATCGGCAACAGCCTCCACGACCTTGGCCGGAGCCTCGGCGGCGGCTTGCACCTCAACTTTGGTTTCGTCTGCCATCTGATACTTCCTCGAATATGTTGCACTGCACAATATACATTGCGCTGCACCATTTCAAGGGGAAATTTTGTGCACTGCGTCAGCCACCGCTTGACGGCCACCGCTCGCCCGAAGCAAAGACGGACATGGACCCCGCATCCGACCCGTCGACCCGCCGCCGCCGCGGCCTGCTGATCGTGCTCTCCTCGCCATCCGGCGCCGGCAAAACGACGATTTCACGCATGCTGATGGACGCCGATCCCGAGATCGCAATGTCGATCTCAGCAACGACCAGGCCCAAGCGCCCCGGTGAAGTTGACGATGTCGACTACCACTTTGTCGACGACGCGGAATTCGATCGCATGGTCGCCGCGGGGGACTTCGTCGAATGGGCCCACGTCTTCGGCTACCGCTACGGCACGCCCAAGGCGCCGGTGAAGCAGGCACTTCGCCAGGGCCGCGACATCCTGTTTGACATCGATTGGCAGGGCGCTCGTCAGCTCGAACCCGACTTCCGCGAGCACCTCGTGACGATTTTCCTGCTGCCGCCTTCGATGGCCGAGCTCGAGCGCCGCTTGCGGGAACGGGGCACCGACTCCGAAGAGGTCATCGCCGAGCGGATGCGCAGGGCCGCCGACGAGATCAATCACTGGGCCGAGTATGAGTTCGTCCTGATCAATCACGATACCAACGCCTGCCTGAAACAGGTGCAGGCAATCCTCGAAGCGGAACGGCTGAAGAAGGTCCGGCAGGGCGGCCTGGATCCGTTCGTGCGCGAGCTGATCGGACCGGCGCACTAGGCTTCGGCAAGCAACTCCAGAAAGCGCGCACCGGCAAAGAAGTCGCGGCGCCGGGTCTCGAGCGCCAGCTCAGCGTCCGCGTCGGAGCCCCATTGCTCCAACTGCCAGCGATCATCGACACTGACCGCCTGCCAACCCGTCTCGGGCGAAATCGCTTTCTCGAGCACGGCCAGCGCGGCGAGCAGAGAGCCCCCGACCGTGACCAACGGTGACAGGCCGGCAAGCTGGAACGGATCGAGCGCCAAAACCTCGTGCGCCAGCCGCTCGACGGTCGCGGGCGGCTGGGGAATGTGCATCAAGCCCGACGTCGTCGAGAAATCGATATCGAACCGCCGCCGCCCCCAGGCCAGCAACGGATCCCAACTCTGCGCCTGGCGGTCGACCAGCTGAGGGGGCCATTCCGACCGGTAACTGGCCAGATCGGCCTCGGCATAACGGGCCAGCCCGCTCGCGAACCCCGCCTTGTCCTTCGTAACGTGGTCAATCGCTGCATTGGCGAGACCGGTGAGCGACATAGCGCGTGGATCGATCTCGTCTACCGCACCGCGCCACTCTTCGGCAATGGCCTCGGCCAGCGCCTCGGACCGAACAATCAGGGCAGCGCGCGCCGGAGTCCGGACCGGCTTGCCGTCGAGCGACACGCCCCAGCCGCCTTCGTCCGTCCTGACCTCTACACTCTTCCAGAAACGCTTCACTGGTCGCTGTCTTGCCGGCCCTGCTGGTCCCAGCCCTTCTTGAGCAGCCGCGGCGCGAACACCGTGTCGATCGCGCCGAGAATCGCGACGACTGCACCGACCTGCGGCCAGCCGCCCGCGCGAATCAAATCGGAATAGGCGATGGCGATGCCGAGGAAGAAAATCGCCAGGCCACCCAACCGCACCGCCGTATAAGCGAAGAAACGGCGCTTCCACTGGCTCTCGTCAGCCATCACGGATCACCGCTTTTTCGTCTTGGTTTGTGAGCCGCGCGAGCGGCGTTCGCCCTTGCGCTCGCGCCGCCGAGTCTTGGCCGCGGCAGCAACGCGCCGCTGCTTGACCTCGGCCGACAGCGCCGGGTTCTGATCCAGCGGCAGGGAATCTCCCGCCATCGGGTTGAACCCGAGCATCGCCAGGCTTTCGGAAAAATGAGTCGGGAGGTCCGCGCTAACGTCGATCTTGCCGCCGTCCGGCGCATCGATCTTCAGCCGCCGCGCGTGGAGATGCATCTTGCGGCTGATTCCGCCGGTCAGGAACGCCTCGACCCCGCCATATTTCGCGTCGCCGACAATCGGGAAACCGAGCGCCGCCATATGCGCGCGCAACTGGTGGGTGCGGCCGGTCAGCGGCTGCAGCTCAAGCCAGGCGGCGCGATTGCCGGCGCGATCGATCATCCGCCAGCGGGTTTTGGCGGGCTGGCCGTGCTCGGTATCGATCTGCATCTTCTCGCCGCCAGAGCCTGGTTGCTTGGCCAGCGGCGCGTCGATCAGGCCTCCCTCGCCCGGCGGGACGCCGACGACCAGCGCCCAATAGATCTTGCGCGCGGTCCGTCCGGAGAACGCCTTGGAAAAGTGACCGGCCGAGCGCGCCGTTTTCGCCACCAGCAGGGCGCCCGACGTATCCTTGTCGAGCCGATGCACGAGCTTTGGCCGGCCGCCCTCGTCGGCGAGGCCGTCGAGCAGGCGATCGAGATGTTTCGTAGTCTTGGTTCCGCCCTGCGTCGCCAGGCCCGGCGGCTTGTTGAGCACGAACGCATGCGGATCTTCGAAAATCACCATCTCACGGACGAACTCAATTTCCTCGTCGGTCAACGAACTGCGGCGCGGTTGGGCGCGCGCGGGCCGCTGCTGCCCGTCGGTCGACGCCGGGAAGCTGATCTGCTGCGCCGCTTCGATCCGGTCGCCGGGAATCGCCTTCTTGCCGTCGAGCCGCAATTGACCCGTCCGCGCCCAGCGCGAGACGATGTTGAAACTGACGTCGGGGAGATGCCGCTTGAACCAGCGGTCCAGCCGGATGCCATCGTCATCTTCGCTGACGGTAAAGGTGCGTGCTTCGGTCATTGCTGCGCGATTAGCGAATGCTAGGCCTCGCGTCCCGCCCAAAACTCGAACGCCTGCCGCTGGAGCTTGCGGATCAACTTCGCTGCCTTGGGACCTTCCCACTCTCCGGTGTAGCCATGCTTCCGGGCGCCACCGACCCACCAGCCCTGCCCCGGCAAGCCGTCAGACTGGCGCACCACCAGCACCGCGAGTTCGGGCTCCCCGCGCTCCTCGGCGCCGTCGTCGACATAGGCGAGCACCTTGCACAAGGCGCGCATCTTGGGGCGGGAGAAATGGTGACCGAGCAGCCCGAGCACTTCGGAATAGGTTATCGAAACGCCACCCCGCGCGGATGCGATCAGGATTGCACGGACCTCCAGCGGGTCGGCCAGCAGTCCGGCGCTGTGGTTCATCCCTCCGGCTGCAGGGCCACCGGGGTGAGCTCGAACACGTCGAGCTTGGACGTGCTCTGGGGCCACGGGATGACCAGCCGCCACTTGAACGGCCCGATGCGGTCGAGCACGCCGGCCATGTCGCGCCTGGGGTTGTCGCCATAGGCAAGCGGCTGTTGCTCATCGCCGAGCGCCAGGCTGCCAAGGAAGATCAGCCGGCTCGAATCGTCGTCCTCCCACAGGCGGCCGGCCGGACGCTGGCTGCCGGTCTGTTTGACGATCGTCAGCAAATTGCCTTCGACCTCGACGTAACAGAAGAAAGGTTTGAAGGTCTCGTACGCCTTGCTCTTCGCGCTTGCCTTGCCGAGCTTGATCAGCCGGCAATTATAGCTGCCCGGAGTCGGCGCTGGACGCGCGAGACTGGCGCGCGGCCGAAGCAACACCCCCTCCTTGCGGATTTCGTCGGCGAAGCCCCGGTGGGCGTCCGCCAACGCCTCCTGCCAGGCGAGCCCGAGACGCGCGATGCGATCCTCGTCGGCGTCGGTTGCGACCTGTTTCCAGGCAAAGGACTTGAGCGGCGCGGCGGTCACAATCTGCGGCGTGACGCTGGACGAGGGCCTCGGCTTGGGCACGCAACCCCCCGCGACGGTGACAAGCGCCATCGTTCCAGCAGTTCGCGCGATAAGGCCGCCGAATCGAGCCATTGCCCCCAAGTGTTTCAAGATCCGCCGCAAGAGTGGCAGCGACCCGTGCCAGATTCAACTAAGGCCGGATTCAACATGAGCTTTCACTGAACGCTGACCGCCGCTAGGCGCGCGCAAGATGAACGCGCCGAACCGTCCCCCTCAGGTGCAGGCCAGGCCGGACGAAGCCCATCCGCGCGTCGGCTTTGCCCTGGGCCTTGCCGCCTACGCTCTGTGGGGCATTCTCCCGCTTTATTTTAAGGCGCTCAGCGATGTGGCGGCGGTCGATATCGTCGCGCACCGGGTGCTGTGGTCGCTACCGTTCCTCGCGATCCTGATCACCATCGCCCGCGGCTGGCCTGGCGTTCGCGCCGTCATCGGGCAGCCGCGAACGCTTGGCGTCCTGACACTGACGGCGCTGCTGATTGGCGGGAATTGGCTGCTTTACGTGTATGCCGTCACCAGCGGCCACATCCTCGCGGCCAGCTTCGGTTATTACCTCAACCCGCTCGCCAACGTCCTCCTCGGCCGGTTCGTGCTCAAGGAGCAGCTGGGGCGGCTACAATGGGCAGCGGTCGCGATCGCCGCCGCAGGCATCTCGGTGCTCGCCGCCGGGTCACTCGGCCAATTGTGGATCAGCCTCACCTTGTGCGCCAGCTTTGCGCTCTACGGGCTGCTGCGCAAGGTGGTGACGGCGGACGCGGTCACCGGCCTCGGCGTCGAGACCGTATTGCTGTTCCCGCTTGCGGTCGCCTGGCTCGCCTGGCGCGCAGCGACAGGAGCGCCGGTCTTCGGACCAAGCGAGGTCGACATCGCTTTGCTGCTCGTCGCCGGAATCGTTTCGACCACGCCGCTGCTACTGTTCACAGCCGCCGCCCGCCGCCTCCCCTATTCAACGCTTGGCATGCTGCAGTTCCTCGCGCCGACCTTGCAGTTCCTGATCGCCGTCCTGCTCTACGGCGAGCCGTTCACTCGCTCCCACGCCATTGCCTTCGTCGCGATCTGGACCGCACTCGTGCTGTACGTCGTCGCTTTGCTACGCGCCCCGCGTCTGCCGCAGGCGCCCGAATGATGATAGGAGCCCCGACAGGTTCAACCTTGCTTGCAAAAGCGGATCGCGGATGCGGTCCAATGGCTGTCCGAAGACAAAAAGCGCCACTGGAAGTATGAGAATTGCTGAGCGCTAGCGCGCTTTGACATAGCTCCCGGGTGCGTCCTCGATCGCTTTACGCTTGCCCTTGCCAGGCACGCGCGCGCCCTTGGCCGGCACCGTTTCCGAATCCTGGGATTTCAGCCATTCGAGCCAGTCCGGCCACCACGAGCCTTTGTGCTCCTTCGCCCCCGCAACGAAGGAATCGAGTGTCTCGCCGGGTCTATCGTTGATCCAATACTGATACTTCTGTGCCGCCGGTGGATTGACCACGCCCGCAATGTGCCCGGAGCCGGCGAGCACGAACCGCTTCGGCCCGGCGAAGTGATCCATGATCTTCCACACGCTCTGCGGCGGCGCGATGTGGTCTTCGCGCCCAGCCTGGATGTAGGCTGGCGTCTCTACCGCATCGATGTCGATCGGCGTTCCGGCGACCGAGATCCCGCCTTTCTCGGCCAGCTTGTTCCCCTTGTAGAGGGTCTCGAGATAGCCGTGGTGCCAGCCCGCCGGCAGGTTGGTGGTGTCCGAATTCCAGTGGAGCAGGTCGAACGGCGGCGGCTCCTCGCCGAGCAGATAATTGTTGACCACGTAGCTCCAGATGAGGTCGCGGCCGCGCAGCAGATTGAAGGTCGCGGCCATGTAGCGGCCATCGAGATAGCCCTTCTCGGCGGTCAGCTGCTGGAGCAGGCCCATGGTCTCATCGCCGAGGAACAATTTGAGGTCGCCGGCCTCGCTGAAATCGACCTGGGCGGTGAAAAAGGTCGCGGATTTGACCTTTTTCGCCCTCTTCCTGGCTTCGAGATAAGCGAGCGTCGCCGCCAGCGTGGTCCCGGCCACGCAATAGCCGATCGCATGCACGCTCTCGACGTCCAGCAACTCGCGGATCGTGTCGATCGCGTCGACCTGGCCCTTGAGCACGTAATCGTCGAGCCGCGCATCGGCGATGCTTTCGTCGGCCGACTTCCAGCTGACCATGAACAGCGAAATGCCCTGGTCGACGCACCATTTGACGAAGCTCTTCTCCGGGCTGAGATCGAGGATGTAGAAGCGGTTGATCCACGGCGGAAAAATCACCACCGGTGTCTTGAGCACCGCGTCCGTCGACGGGGTGTACTGAATGAGTTGGTACAGCGGGGTCTCGTGAATGACCTTCCCGGGGGTCGTCGCCAGGTTCTTGCCGACCTCAAACGCGCCTGCCTTGCTCTGGGTCATCTGCCCGGAGGCAATGTCTCGCAGCATGTTGGCCAGGCCCTTGAGCAGATTCTCGCCACGCGTGTCGAGCGTGCGCTTGAGCACCTGTGGATTGGTCAGCGCGAAATTGGACGGGCTCATCGCGTCGACAAAGCTGCGCGTGGCGAAGCGCAGCTTGTGGCGCGTCGGTTCGTCGACGCCGTCGATCTCGTCGACCGTGCCCAGCAATTGATCGGACACCCGCAAATAGGATTGGCGGATCGTGTCGAAAATCGGGTTGTCACGCCATTCCGCGGCCGCGAACCGGCGGTCCTTCCGCTCCTTCTCGTCTGTCCCGGGAGCAGTGGTCACCCCGCCAAGCACCTTGCCCCAGGTCTCGAGCCCCTTGGCCCAGGCCTGCGCTCCTGCGCTCATCAGCGCCATCGGGTCGGCGGGCGCCTGTTCGCCAAAACCGAAAACTGGAACGGAGCCGAGCGACTGGAAGTTCGGCATCGGTTGATCGGTCTTCAGGCTCTCGGCCCAAAATTCCATCAGCATCTGCTGGGCGCGGCCCATGACCAGCGTCCAGTGCTGCCAATCCTCCAGCGTTGGGATCGCGGCACCGCCATTCGTATCTTCCGCCATGTCGCTCATGTAGTCGTCATTGCGAGCAAAGCGAAGCAACCCAGATTCTTACGCTACTGGATTGCTTCGTCGCTGCGCTCCTCGCAATGACGCCGGATGGACGACGATTTCTACCGCATCCGCCGGCTGCCGCCCTACGTCTTCGCCGAAGTGAATGCGATGAAGGCCGCGGCGCGGGCGCGCGGCGAGGATGTGATCGACCTCGGCATGGGCAATCCCGACGGTGCCCCGCCGAAACACGTGATCGACAAGCTCGCCGAGGTCGCGGCCAAGCCCACGGCCCATCGCTATTCGGCGAGCCGCGGCATTCCGGGTCTGCGCAAGGCGCAGGCGGCTTATTACCAGCGCCGCTTCAACGTGACCCTCGATCCGGACAAGGAAGTGATCGTTTGCCTGGGTTCGAAAGAAGGCCTCGCCAACCTCGCCCAAGCGATCACCGCCCCCGGCGATGTCGTCCTCGCGCCCAACCCGTCCTACCCGATCCACAGCTTCGGCTTCATCATCGCCGGCGCGTCGGTGCGTTCGATCCCCGCGGCCCCGGGCGATGAGTTCTTCGAGCGGCTGACCAACGCGATGCGCTTCACCGTCCCGCGCCCCAAGGTGCTGGTGATCGGCTATCCGTCCAATCCCACGGCCTATGTCGCCGACCTTGGCTTTTACGAGCGACTGGTGGCGTTCGCCCGCGAGCACGAGCTGATCGTCATCTCCGATCTCGCTTACGCCGAGATCTATTTTGGCGACGCACCGACGCCCTCGATCCTGCAGGTGAAGGGCGCGAAGGACGTCGCGGTCGAGTTCACCTCGCTGTCGAAGACCTATTCGATGGCCGGCTGGCGGATTGGGTTCGCGGTCGGCAACGCCAGGCTCATCGAAGCGCTCGGACGCGTCAAATCCTATCTCGATTATGGCGCGTTCACGCCGATCCAGGCGGCCGCCTGCGCCGCGCTGAACGGCCCGCAGGACATCGTCGAATATAACCGCAACCTCTACCGCGGACGCCGCGATGTTTTGGTCGAGAGCTTCGGCCGCGCCGGTTGGACCATTCCGCCGCCCGAAGCGTCGATGTTCGCCTGGGCGCCGATCCCCGAGCGATTTCACAACCTCGGCTCGATGGAATTTTCGAAGAAGCTGCTCACCGAAGCCCATGTCGCGGTCGCTCCCGGCGTCGGGTTCGGCGAACAGGGCGAAGGGTTCGTGCGCATCGCGCTGGTCGAAAATGAACAGCGCCTGCGTCAGGCGGCGCGCGGCGTGAAGAAGATGCTGGGCGGCTAGCCCCAGTTAATTGACAATGCCAAGCAAACAACGATTTCCCGGTCGCCGAGTCTCGGGAGTGAGACGGTATGACCTCTCTGCACGTAAAAATTGCGCTCGCGACCATGTCGCTGGTCGCGACTGCGGCGACGGATGCGGATTCCCGGTCAGGCTTCAGGGCCGCAATGGATCAGGCCATGACTACGATGATGGCGGACATGCAGGTTGCGCCCACAGGCGACGTTGATCGCGATTTCACCCAAATGATGGTTCCGCACCACCAGGGGGCGATCGACATGGCCGTCGCCGAGATCCGCTATGGCACGAACCCTGGGCTCAAGCGCATCGCGCAGGAGATCATCGTTGAGCAGCAGCAGGAAATTGTCGCGATGCGGGTCGCGACCGGCGCAGCGCTGCCTCAACCCGAGCCGACACCCATCCAGCAGCCCGTGAAAGGCCATTGAGATGAAAATAGCGCCATTCGCAACGCTCATTCTGGCGGCCATAACGACCTCCGCCATTGCCCAGCCGGCTCAGGCGCCGTGGGCGCGGAACGTTCCCGCAAGCCACCGCGATCGGGTGTACGCAGCGGAGCAATTCTCAAATACGGTGTCGGTCACCGATCCCGTGGCCGGCAAGCTTCTGGGCGTCATTCGTCTCGGTGACCCGCAGCCGGCCAATTTCAGCCCGCTTTATAAAGGGCAAGTACTCGTCCACGGGCTCGGCTTTTCGCCGGATGGACGGACGCTGGCCGTCGTCTCGATTGGATCCAACTCGGTCACTTTCATCGACACGTCCACCAACGCCGTGAAGCACACCACCTACGTCGGGCGCTCGCCCCACGAGGCGTTCTTCACGCCGGATGGCAAGGAACTCTGGGTGACGGTTCGCGGCGAGGATTATGTCTCCATCATCGATCCTGCGACCTACGAGGAGAAGATGCGTTTGAAGACGCCCGGCGGTCCGGGAATGACGATTTTCTCGCCCGACGGGAAGTATGGGTTCGTCTGTTCATCGTTCAATCCCGAACTCGTCGTGTTCGACGTCGCGAGTCACGCGGTCGTCGGGCACGCAGCTCAGCCAAGCCCGTTCTGTCCGAACCTCGCCGCCACGCCCGATGGCAAGCAGCTTTGGTACACTTTGAAAGATGTGGGGGAGACGGTCGTCATCGCGGCGACTCCGCCATTTGCGACCCTGAAGGTGATCGACACCGGCCCGATCACCAATCACGTGAATTTTGCGTACACGCCCAAAGGCCGGTTCGCTTACGTCTCCGTTGGCGGCCTCAACCAGGTGCAGGTATTTCGCACTAGCGATTTCCAGAAGGTCGCCACGATCCCGGTAGGACGCTTGCCGCATGGCGTGTGGCCGTCGGGGGATGGGCGGCGAATATTCGTCGGGCTCGAGAATGGCGACGCGCTGGCGATCATCGACACGACAACCAACACCGTTGTGGGCAGCGTGCCGATTGGCCAGGCGCCCCAGGCGATCGCCTATGTGCCGAACGCGGTACCGGACGGCGATGGTCGGCAGAATCTGAAACCGCTCGGCGTGGCCGGGCAAGCTGCGAAGCTGAATCTTGGCGCTGGGGGAAAGGCCCTGACGACCGTTACCCTATTCGATCAAGGGCTGATCCAGGTCCTGCAGGCGGCAGCCACCGGACTCATCCCCAAACACCACTATCAACTCGTGCTGGCCGTCAATCCGGATGGCAGCGGCGCCGTCGAGCCGCTCGCGGACTTCATGACCAATCCCGCCGGCTCCGCGATCGTCAACGCGACCGGACCGATCCGCCAGATCGTCAGCGATCCAGCGGCTGCACCGCGCCGCTACCTCGCTATTCGAGAGGGCAACTCGCAATCAGCCGGCGCGATTGTCCAGGTCCAGCAATGAACCTGGCTTGTCTTAGAACTGCCTGGCGACGCCGACGTAGACATCGACGTCCGGCGTATCGCGGTTAAGGCCGAGATTGGCGCCGGCGTCGAGTTGCAGTTTGTTGTTTACGAGATAGGCGATTGCACCGTCGGCGCTTGCCTGCCGCGTCGTCCCGGTCGGATCCCACTCCCATTGCCGCCATATCTCACCCGACAGGTTGAGCTTGTCGGTGATTTGCCAGCCGAGGTTGGCGACATTCGACATCGCGGCGTGATAGCCGCGGCCGTCATTGTCCGCGTTCCAATCGATCTCGGGCGTAAGCGACACCACGAGCGGCGTTTTGCCGATCGCATATTGAATCGGGACGATCAGGCCGCCTTCCCATTTGCCGTTGCCGATCGAGCGCCTGGCCGTCGGCACCTTCACGAACGGCGAAACCGCCACGAGCAGCGCGGAATCCGCAGCCGTCGCGCGGTACTTGTAGCTAACCTGCACGTCGCCGAAGCCGGATGAATGGTCGCGCACCTCGCCGGCTGGCTGGTCGTTCGCACCCACGGCGCGACGTCGATGTCGATGTGCGACCGGTCGCTCAGGCCATATTTGAATCCGGTTTCGCCGACCGCCAACGCGGTGGCTCGCTCATCGTTGTTTTTGTCGACCGTCCAGTCGGCGAAAGAACTCTCGAACTGGAAGTGACCCGCGGGCACCGTGCATGCCTGGCTCGACTTGCCCGGCCTGTCAGCGCAAATCGGCGCATCGCCGTCGGCTGCCGCTGCCGCTGCCGCGGCACTGGCCGTGCACAACAGCATGGCCGTCAGCGATGCGCGAATTCCTGCGCCCATGAGGTTTCATGCGCTCCCGCGAACGGTCCGTCGAGAGATGCAAGCGGCGAGCGCGAATGGCTCCACTGGAAATCAGCGTCGCGGATGATGCATAGAACACCCATGTTCGAAAGCGGACCCGGCTTTTCCGTCAACACCGTCGCTGAGACCGTCCGGCTGGCGCTCGCGCCAGTGTTCCTGCTGAGCGGTATCGGCGCCTTCCTCAACGTCCTCGCGTCGCGCCTGTCACGGATCGTCGACCGCTCGCGCGAGATCGAGCCGCAGCTTCTCGCAAGCCGTGGCAGCGAGCATGACCGCTGGATCGCCGATCTCAAAATCGTCGATCGGCGGATGTCGCTGATCAACTGGGCAACCGGCCTGTCGGTGACGTCGGCCGTGCTGACCTGCCTCGTCGTCGTCCTGCTGTTCGCCGCCAACCTCAACCGGACGCATCTCGGCACGGAAATTGCGGGGCTGTTCATGGCCTCGATGCTGGCGATCGGCACCGGGTTCGCGGTGTTCCTGATCGAAACGACCGTGGCGGCTCGCGCGGTGCGGGTTCGTTCCGATCTGCTCCAGCACCGAGTGGACGAAGACGACGACTAGACCCCGGACTCGCTTCGGCTAAGGTCGAGCCGTGGCGTCCCCTCTCAACATCGACCGATCGATCACCGGCCAGCCGTGGCGCTGGCGGCGCGATGCCGAGCCCGGTCTCGAGATGGACGCGCTGGTCGACGAACTGTTGCTCGCCCGCGGGGTCGCGCGCGAGGATCTGGCGCGCCACCGCACACCGACCATCCGCGATTTCCTGCCCGACCCGTCGATCTTCCAGGACATGGACAAGGGCGCCAAGCGCCTCGCCGACGCGGTTCAGAAGGGCGAAACGGTTGCGATTTTCGGCGATTACGACGTCGATGGCGCGACCAGCGCCGCGCTGCTCGTCCTGCTGCTCCGCCGGCTCGGCGCCGAGCCGATGGTCTACATCCCCGATCGGCTGATGGAAGGCTACGGGCCATCGGGCGCGGCGCTGGTCGAGCTAAAGGATCGGGGCGCAACCCTCGCGATCACCGTCGATTGTGGCGCACAGGCGTTCGAAGCGCTCGACGAGGCCCGCGCGGCCGAACTCGACGTGATCGTCGTCGACCATCATCAATGCGCCAGCGAACTCCCGGTCGCTCTCGCCATGATCAACCCCAACCGCCTCGACGAGAGCGCCGACGGCGCGGCCCACGGACATCTCGCGGCGGTCGGCATGGCCTTTTTGCTTGGCGTGGCATTGCTTCGCGAGCTTCGCGGGCGCGGTCAGTTCGCCGACAAACCGGAGCCAAAAATCATCGACCTGCTCGATCTGGTCGCGCTCGGCACCGTCGCCGATGTCGCGCGGCTGAAGAGCCTCAACCGGGCATTCGTCACCCAAGGTCTCAAGATCATGGCCGGGCGCGAGAATATCGGTCTCGTGGCGCTGGCCGAGGCGGCGCGGCTGGTGAAACCGCCATCGTGCCGCGATCTCGGCTTCGCCCTTGGCCCGCGGATCAACGCTGGCGGGCGCGTCGGCAAATCCGATCTTGGCGTGCGCCTGCTGACCGCGACGGACGCGGAGGAAGCGCGGACCATCGCGGCCGAGCTCGACCGGCTCAACGAGGACCGCCGGGCAATCGAAATGCTGGTCGGCGAGCAGGCCACCGAACAGGCGCAAGGCCAGGCCGACTCACCGGTGATCACGGTGATGAGCGCCGGTTGGCACCAGGGCGTGATCGGGATTGTTGCGGGCCGCCTCAAGGAGCGATTCGGCCGCCCGGCGATCGTGATCGCCGAGTGCGAGGACGGCACCGGAAAGGGTTCGGGCCGTTCGATTCCGGGAGTCGACCTCGGCGCCGCCGTGCTCGCGGCCAAGGATAGCGGGCTGCTGATTGCTGGCGGCGGACATGCGATGGCCGCCGGCCTGACCCTGCCCCCGGGCGGGCTCGAGGCGTTTCAGGCCTTCATCAACGAGCGCCTTGCCACTGATGTCGAGAAATCGCGCGACGATCGGGCGCTTCTGCTCGACGCTTTGCTTGCGCCCGGCGGGGTCGCCGCCTCGCTATGCGATGCGCTCGACGCGGCCGGTCCGTACGGCGCCGGTTGGCCGCAGCCCCGCGTTGCCGCTGGACCGGTGCGGCTGATCAAAACCGGCATCGTCGGCGACGGCCACGTTCGTGGCTTCGCCTGCGGCGACGACGGCAAGAGCTTCAAATGGATCGCCTTCCGCAGCGCGACGACGCCCCTCGGGCAAGCACTCCTCGAATCCCCGCCGGACAAGCGCTGGTGGCTCGCCGGGACGATCAAGCGCGACGAGTGGAACGGCGGCAACGCGGCCGAGATGCACCTGGAAGATGCGGCGCTCGCTTGACCCGTTGGGGCCGCTCGCCTAACCGGCGAGCCGCCTTGCCAAGGCCCCATCGTCTAGCGGTCTAGGACGTCGCCCTTTCACGGCGAAAACACGGGTTCGAGTCCCGTTGGGGTCACCAAATTCGCAGCCAGGCAATTGCGATGCTGGCGATCAGCGCGACCATGCTCGCGCCAAGGGCGAGCGCGGCCGAATAGCCCCTTGAGCGGGCATAGGCCAAAGTGAGGCCGAGCTTCACCGTCATGTTGACCAGCACCGTCCCGGCCAGCGCCAGCGCCGCGAGCGAGGCGCTGATCGCCTTGGGATCGAGGCCACCCAGGGTGATGATTGCCGTGTCGACGTCGGTCGATCCGACGATCAACAGCAGCCCCGCCAGTCCCTGTTCGCCGAAACGGCCCGCCGCCCAGCGCGCGGCGACCGCCGCAATGGCAACGAACGCCAGGAAGCCGAGCGCCGGGAGGATCGCGATCGGGTTGCCGGGCGGCGTCGGGGCGGCGCATTTCGGCGCCTTGCGATAGAGCCACCAACCGGCCACGGCGCTGACCGCGAATGCCGGCGCGACCAACAGCGCGAACGGAACCAGAGCTCGCGTCGCGAGAAGGCCGACGAGCAAAGTCACGCGCAAGTACATAACTGAGGTGGCGAGCGCGATCCCGGCCGGCTCGGCTCCGCCGCGCTGATCGCTGCCCAGCCGCTGGGCGAGCGATTGGGTGACCGCAGTCGAACTGTAAGCGCCGCCAATCAGCGCGGTGGCGATGGTCCCGTTACGCTCGCCGAAGATGCGGTTGGCGACATAACCGAGGAACGAAAAGCCGGTGACGAGGACGACGACGAGCCACAGCTTCTGCGGGTTCCACGCGCCGAGCGGCCCATAATGGCCGTTGGGCAAGAATGGCAGCACCGCGCCGGCGATCACCGCGTAGCGCGCGAGCGCCTTGACGTCCTCGGCCTCGAGCCGGTCGACGAAACCGTGCAATTCGTTGCGCAAGGCGAGCAGCGCGACCGCGATGGCGGCGCAGGCAATCGCCAGGCCCGGGCTTCCGCTCCCGGCGAGAAATCCGATGGCGATCGTCACCAGTGCCGCCACGGCGCTGGTCGAATCGCGATGCGCCTTGAGCTCGGGGGCGTAAGCGATGACCATCAGCGCCACCGCCCCCACCGCCAACGCCGCGGCCACAATCGGCTGGCCAAGCGCGCCGAGCAGCCCGGCGATGCCGCTGCCCAATCCAAGCATTGAGAACGTCCGGACGCCCGCGACGCGGCTGCCCGGCTCCTGCTCCCTCAGTTTCCAGCCGCGCTCGATCCCGATCAGCAGGCCGGAGGCGAGCGCCGTCGCGATCGACAGCGCCTGCCAATACCAGCTCGTGTTCAGCGCAACCGCTCCCTATGCCAGCGCAAATGATCGGCCATGAAGGTCGAGATGAAATAATAGCTGTGGTCGTATCCGGCCTGCCGACGCAGGGTCAGAGCAATGCCGGCCTCCTCGCACGCGCGTTCGAGCAGCTCGGGACGCAATTCGTTTTCGATAAACGGGTCCGCTGTTCCGACGTCGACCAGCAGTTCGGGCACTCGCGCGCCGTCTTCGATCAGCGCGACCGCGTCGTGCTTGCGCCACGCCGCGCGATCGTCGCCGAGATAGCTGCCCAACGCCTTCCGCCCCCACGGCACCTGGCCCGGCGCGACGATCGGCGCGAACGCCGAGACGCTACGGAACCGGTCCGGATGGTTGAGCGCGACCGTCAGGGCGCCGTGGCCGCCCATCGAATGGCCGGTGATCGCCTGCCGGTCCATATCGACCGGGAATTCAGCAGCGACCAGCTCCGGCAGCTCGTCGGTGACGTAGGGCCACATGCGGTAATGTTTCGACCAGGGTTCCTGCGTCGCATCGACATAGAAGCCCGCACCCTTGCCGAAGTCCCACTCATCCACGTCCGGGACGCCTTCGCCGCGCGGGCTGGTGTCGGGCGCGATGAAGATCAGGCCCAGCTCGGCGCAAGCGGCGCGATATTCGCCCTTTTCGGTGACGTTGGCGTGGGTGCAGGTCAGGCCCGACAGATACCAGACCACCGGCAGCCTGCCCGCTCCGGCCTGGGGCGGGAGGAAGATCGAGAAGGTCATGTTGGTCGAGGTCGCCGATGAGGCATGGCGGACGACCAGCTGCCGTCCACCATGCGACTTGGCTTCGCTGACGATCTCCAGGCTCACGCGTCCTTCGGCACGCGATAGAATCCGCACAGCTTGTTGCCGTCCGGATCGCGCAAATAGGCCAGATACATTTTCCCGAACCCAGCGTCGCGGATGCCCGGCGGGTCTTCGATCGACGAGCCGCCGTTGGCAATGCCCGCCGCGTGCCAGGCGTCGACCGACTCCGGGCTGGCGGCGTTGAATCCGATGGTCGAGCCGTTGCCGTGGCTGCACAGCTCGCCATCGAGCGGCTGGCCAATGCCGAACGAACCGTCCCTGGTCGTCCACCAGTCGGATTTCCCGAAATCCTGGCCGGGTGGGATCCCCAGCGCGCCAAGCGTCGCATTGTAGAAATTGCGCGACCGCTCGCGGTCGCTGCAGCCCAACATCACATGACTGAACATTCTTCCTCCTAGTAAACGACCACTGCCCGGATGCTCTCGCCAGCGTGCATCAGGTCGAAGCCCTTGTTGATCTCGTCGAGCGTTAGCGTGTGCGTAATCATCGGGTCGATCGCGATCTTGCCATCCATGTACCAGTCGACGATCTTGGGCACGTCGGTGCGGCCCTTGGCGCCGCCGAACGCGGTCCCGCGCCAGTTGCGGCCGGTAACCAGCTGGAACGGCCGCGTGGCGATTTCCTTCCCCGCCTCGGCAACGCCGATGATGATGCTCGTGCCCCAGCCGCGGTGGCAGCATTCGAGCGCGGTGCGCATCACTTCGGTATTGCCGGTCGCGTCGAAGCTGTAATCCGCGCCGCCGTCGGTAATCCAGACGACCTCGTCAATGACCGCCTGCCGATCCTTGCCGCGCCCGTCGATGAAGTCGGTCATGCCGAACTTGCGGCCCCATTCCTCGCGCGCCGGGTTGATATCGACGCCGACGATCTTGTTCGCCCCGACCAGCCTCGCGCCCTGGATGACGTTGAGGCCAATCCCGCCAAGCCCGAACACGACGACGTTGGCGCCGGGCTCGACTTTCGCCGTGTTGACCACCGCGCCGACGCCGGTGGTGACGCCGCAGCCGATGTAGCAACTGGTCTGGAACGGCGCGTCTTCGCGGATCTTCGCGACCGCGATCTCGGGCAGCACGGTGAGGTTCGAGAAGGTCGAACAGCCCATGTAGTGGAAGATGGTCTCGCCCTTGTAGCTGAAGCGGCTGGTGCCATCGGGCATCACGCCTTTGCCCTGGGTCGCGCGGATCTTGGTGCAGAGGTTGGTCTTGCCGCTAAGGCACGACTTACATTCGCGGCATTCGGGCGTGTAGAGCGGGATCACATGGTCGCCGGGCTTCACACTGGTCACCCCCGGCCCGACCTCGCGGACGATCCCGGCGCCTTCGTGGCCGAGGATCGACGGAAACAAGCCTTCGCTGTCGAGCCCGTCGAGCGTGTAGGCGTCGGTGTGGCAGATGCCGGTCGCCATAATCTCGACCAGCACTTCGTCCTGCTTGGGGCCGTCGAGGTCGAGGTCGACGATCTCGAGCGGTTGCTTGGGCGCGAAGGCGACGGCGGCGCGGGTCTTCATGATTGATCCTCCCGGTGTGCGGGCCGCTTAGCCCAACAGGAAGCGGCGAATCCACTCGCCGACGCGCACATTGTCGTTGGGCGCGTCGAGCGAGGCGATGGCCGCTTCGGGATCGGGCACGATGTCGTAGCGCCGGTCGATCAGCGCCTTGGCGAAATCGGGTGAGAATTCCGGGTGGAATTGGAAAGAAATGGCCGGGCGATCGGTCCAGGCCAGTCCCGCGCAGGGCGTGAAGTTCGACGCCGCGGCAACCTCTGTATTCGGCGGCTGGACGACGACCTGATCCTGATGCGAAGCCGGAACGAAGATATCGCCCGCTCCATCCATCCATGGCTCTGGATGGACGAGCGAATAGCGGTGGAGTCCAGCACCCCAGCCCTTGTCCGATTTCTCGACATGGCCGCCAAGCGCCTCGGCCATCACCTGATGACCGAAGCAGATGCCGACCATCTTGCTGTCCTTGTCGGCGCGGATGAACGCCATCAGCGGCGCCATCCACGGCAGCGGCTCGTAGACGCCGGCCGGCGATCCGGTGATCAGCACGGCGTCATGCGCCCCGGGGTCGGGAAATTGGCCGGACGGCACTTCGAACGTCTCGATCTCGAAACCGTCGCCCAACAACTCCGCGAACATCGCCGGATAATCACCAAATTGGCTGGCGAGGTCGCCCGGCGGGCGACCCGTCTCGAGGATGGCAAGCTTCACGGCACGCGCCTTGCCACCGCATTTCGGTTCCGCCAATGGCAAAGCGAAAGGGGAGCGCCGTGGCCGACAATAACTGGCTCGAGGGCCGCCATGCCTTGATCACCGGCGGAGGCACCGGAATCGGCGCCGCGGCGGCGACTCAACTCCACGCGGCGGGCGCGAAAATCAGCGTGACCGGGCGTCGGCTCGAACCGATCCAGGACGTCGCGCAGCGAGTCAGCGGCACCGCGGTCCAGTGCGACGTCACCGACAGCGGCCAGATCGCCCGCGCCTTCGACGAGGCTCGCGCCGCCAACGGCCCGATCGAGCTGCTGATCGTCAATGCCGGAATCGCCGAAAGTGCGCCGTTTCACAAAATGACCCGCGAGGGCTGGGACCGGATCATCGGCACCAACCTCACCGCCGCATTCGAATGCACGCGCGCGGCGATCGGCGACTTGTTGAAAAGCGACAACGGCCGGCTGGTGTTCGTCGCCTCGGTCGCGAGCCTGCGCGGCGTCCCTTATGCGGCGCATTATGCCGCCTCGAAGCACGGCCTGCTCGGCCTCGCCCGCAGCCTTGCCGCCGAATATGCCAAGACCAACCTCACCGTGAACGCGGTCTGCCCGGGCTATGTCGACACCCCGATGACCGACCAGTCGATCGCCCGCGTGTCGGAGATCACCGGGCGCAGCGCCGATGATTCGCGCAGCGCAATCACCAACATGAATGCGAGCGGGCGGCTGGTCGATCCCGATGGGATCGCGACCATGATCCTGACCCTGTGCCTGCCGCAAAGCCGCGACATCAGCGGCGCGGCCATCACCATCGACGGAGCGACGTCCGCATGAGCCTCGACCCCGAGACCCTTGAGCCGACCCACTTCCTGTGGAGCTTCGCCGGCGGCGTCGCGACGATCACCCTCAATCGCCCCGAACGCAAAAACCCGCTGACCTTCGACAGCTACGCAGAGCTGCGCGACACCTTCCATGAACTCGCTCACACGCCCGAGGTCAAGGTCGTGGTCATCACGGGGGTCGGTGGCAATTTCTGCTCGGGCGGCGACGTCCACGAAATCATCGGCCCGCTGACGACGATGGACGAGCAAGGCTTGTTCGACTTCACCAGCCTGACCGGCAATCTGGTCCGCGCCATGCGGACCTGCCCGCAGCCGATCATTGCCGCGGTTGAAGGCGTCTGCGCCGGCGCGGGGGCGATTCTGGCGATGGCCAGCGACCTACGGCTTGCCTCGCCGGGCGCGAAAACCGCCTTCCTGTTCACCCGCGTCGGGCTCAGCGGCGCGGACATGGGGGCGTGCGCGATCCTGCCCCGTATCATCGGCCACGGCCGCGCCGCGGAGCTGCTGTTCACCGGGCGTAACATGAGCGCCGAAGAGGGATTCGCCTGGGGTTTCTGGAACCGGCTCAGCGCCGACCCTTTAGCCGACGCGTTGGTCCTGGCGACCGACCTCGCCAAAGGCCCGACGCTCGCCCACGCCGTGACCAAGCACCAGCTTGAGGCCGAATGGGACGTGTCGATCGACACCGCGCTCGACATGGAGGCCGAAGCCCAGGCCAAGCTCATGCAGACCAACGATTTCAAGCGCGCCTATCAGGCCTTCGCGGCCAAACATCGGCCAGTGTTCCGCGGTGACTGACCTCGCCTGGCCCTTCTTCGAAGAACGCCATCGCGAACTGACGAAGGAGCTTGAGACCTGGTGCGAGGCGACGATCCACGACGCCGAACCGTCCGACGTCGATTCCGTCTGCCGCGCGATAGTCGCCGAGCTCGGCAAGGCCGGCTTCCTGAAACTCTGCGTCGGCGAGGGCGACACCCGGCCCGACGTCCGCAGCCTTGCCCTCTGCCGCGAGACCTTCGCCCGCTATCACGGCCTCGTCGATTTCGCCTTCGCCATGCAGGGCCTCGGCTCCGGCGCGATTTCATTGTTCGGGACCGTCGAGCAAAAGCGCGAATGGCTGCCGCGCGTGGCGAGCGGCGAAGCGATCGCCGCCTTCGCCATGACCGAACCGGCAAGCGGTTCCGACGCCGCGAACATGTCGACCTCGGCGATGCGCGACGGCAACGAATGGGTCATCGTTGGCGAGAAGACGCTGATCTCCAACGGCGGGATCGCGGATTTCTACGTAACCTTCGCGCGGACCGGCGAAGGCGAAGGCGTGCGCGGCCTGTCGGCGTTCATCGTCCCTGCCGACGCGGTCACGGTCGCCGAGCGCATCCAGACAATCGCGCCCCACCCGCTCGCCCGGCTCATCTATGACAATGTCCGCATCCCCGCCGACGCGATCATCGGCGAGCCCGGCGAAGGCTTCCGCATCGGTATGGAGACGCTGAACCTGTTCCGCGTGACGGTCGGCGCGGCGGCGCTCGGCTTCGCCCGGCGCGCGCTCGAGGAAGCGCTGAGCTTCGCGACCAGCCGCCGGCTCGGATCGGGCACGCTTGCCGATAACGCCGTGACCCAGGCGAAACTCGCCGACATGGCGCTCGCGGTCGATGCGTCGGCGCTGCTGATTTACCGCGCCGCGTGGCAGCAGGATGTCGGCGGAACCGACAACCGCCGGGCCGCGGCCATGGCCAAGCTCCACGCGTCCGAGAGCGCGCAGCAGGTGATCGACGCGGCGGTGCAGATGCATGGCGGCGCGGGCGTGACCAAGGGCGTCAAGGTCGAAGAGCTGTACCGAGACATCCGCGCGCTCCGCATTTACGAAGGCGCGAGCGAGGTCCAACGCCAGATCATCGCCCGCGACCTGTTGAAGGAGGTTCGGCCATGAAGCCGCTTTGCCCCGAGGGCTGGCCACGGCCCAAGGGCTATTCGAATGCGATGGCCGCGCGCGGACGGATTGTCTTCACCGCCGGCGTGGTCGGCTGGAATGACGAAGAGAAGTTCGTCGAGACGAGCCTCGCCGGCCAGTTCGCGCAGACGCTGCGCAACATCCTCGCGATCCTCGCCTGCGACGGCGCGGGCCCACAGAGTATCGCGCGGCTGACCTGCTACGTCACCTCGATCGAGGAGTATCGCGCGAGCCTGACGGAGATCGGCGAGGCGTGGAAGGCGATTATCGGTCGTCATTACCCAGCGATGGCGCTGGTCGAGGTCGTCCGCCTGGTCGAGCCCGAGGCCAAGGTCGAGATCGAGGCGACGGCGGTGGTGCCGGAATGATGGCGGCGTTGCCAAATCCTCCCCGGGACGGGGAGGGGGACCGCGATGCGGAGCATCGTGGTGGTGGAGGCCCACGGTCGAGATCTGCAAACTCGGTGGGCCCCCTCCACCATTCACTCTTCGGTGAATGGTCCCCCTCCCCGTTCCGGCGAGGATTTGGGTGATCTACGACTCGTTCGTTCGCGACCGCCTGCCGCCGCCTGAGCTGCTGCCCGAGTTCCGCTTCGACCTGCCCGAATTGCAATATCCAGAGCGGCTGAACGCGGCGGCGGAATTGCTCAAAGGCGGCGCGCCTGACGCACTGGCGGTAGTCAACGACCACGGCCGCTGGACCTACGCCGATCTCGACGATTTCAGCGGGCGCATCGCGCGGTTGCTGGTCGACCAGCACGGCCTGATCCCCGGCAACCGCGTCCTGCTGCGCGGGCCGAACGGCTACACCATCTTCGCGGCCTGGCTCGGCGTGCTGAAAGCCGGCGGCGTGGTGGTCGCAACCATGCCGCTCCTCCGCCCGGGCGAGATCGCGACCGTAATCGAGCGCGCCCAAATCTCCCACGCGATCGTCGACAGCCGCTTCATCGGCGACTTTCGCCAGGCGGTTGAGCAGACGCATTCCGTGAAACACATCATCAAATATGACGGCGATTACGGTCACGGCGAACTCGAAACGCGAACCGCCTCACTCGAACCACTCCCACCCATCGACACCGGCCGCGACGATCCGGCGCTGATCGCCTTCACCAGCGGCACCACCGGCGTGCCCAAGGGCTGCGTCCAGTTCCACCGCGACGTGCTCGCGCCGTGCGACACGTTCGCGCGGCATCTCGTCGGCCCGAAGCCGGGCGACGTCTTCCTGACCAGCGCGCCGATGGCCTTCACCTTCGGCCTCGGCATCACGCCGATGTTCCCGCTGCGCTTCGGCGCGGCCGCGGCGACCGTCGAGCAAGCCGCGCCGCCGGTGCTACTCGACGCGATCTTGAAGCATGGCGTCACGCACCTCGGCACCGCGCCGACCGCCTACAAGGCGATGCTCGCCACCGAAACTCAATCCGTTCGTCCTGAGCTTGTCGAAGGACTGCCTTTCTCTTCATCCGACAAGAACAAGGACAGCCCTTCGACAAGCTCAGGACGAACGGGAAGTGAGTTGGAGCGCGCGCTGAAGACCCTGCGCACCTGCATCTCCGCCGGCGAACATCTCCCCGGGGCAAGTTGGCGCGCGTGGCACGAACGCACGGGCATTGCGATCACCGACGGGATCGGCTCGACCGAGATGATGCACATCTTCGTCTCCGCGGCGGGCGACGACATCCGCCCGGGCTCTACCGGGAAGGCGGTGCCCGGATACACCGCCACCATCCTCGACGCGGATGGCAAGGAAATCGCCGAGGGCGTCGGACGCCTCGCGATCAAGGGCCCGACCGGCTGCCGCTACCTCGATGACCCGCGCCAGGCCGACTACGTCGTCAATGGCTGGAACGTCACCGGCGACACCTACCGCCGCGATGCCGACGGCTATTATTGGTACCTCGCGCGCAGCGACGACATGATCGTCAGCGCGGGCTACAATATCGGCGCGCCCGAAGTGGAGAATGCGCTGCTTTCGCACCCCGCGGTCGCCGAATGCGCGGTGATCGGCGTCCCCTGCCCCGAGCGCGGGCAGAAGGTGAAGGCGTTCGTGGTGCTGGCGGCGGATGCGGAAGGCTCGGACGCACTCGTCGCCGAGCTGCAGGCACACGTGAAGTCTGAGATTGCCCCCTACAAATATCCGCGTGAGATCGCGTTCGTGGATGCGCTGCCGAAGACCGCGACGGGCAAGCTCAGGCGGAGTGAGTTGAGGTCGAGATGAATATGAAAGGAGACGATGTGGGCGACCAAGCTGATGAACTGGACCGAGGTCAGCGCACCGTGCGCGTGGTCGTAGCAGCGCCAGTTCTAGGACTGTTGCTTTGGTTCGTCGGTGTGCCTGTTCTGGGCGCGATCATCGAAGACTGGGGCGTTTTCCTGATCGGGGTCACCGTCCTGGTCGCACTGTATGCAGTTGCCGTCGGCGCTGCCGTGGCGTGGATCTTCCGAGGTCCGACGGGTCGCTAAGTCCGCGATTTGTCGAATTGCGCTCGCTTCGCCCCCGGCAGAGCGTGATCATTCGAACTCCACGATAAGCTGATCGACGGCGAGGCTGTCGCCGGCCATGGCGGGGGTCGCCTTGACCGTCGCCGCGCGGCCCGCGCGGAGAATGTTCTCCATCTTCATCGCTTCCATCACCGCGACCGCCTGCCCCGCCTCGACTTTGTCACCGACGGCAACGTCGAGCCGCGTCAGCAGCCCCGGCATCGGCGCCAGCAGCAGCCGCGACAGGTCCGGCGGGACCTTGGCGATCATGTGCTTCGACAGCTCGGCAACGTGCGGCAACAGCACCTGCACCTTGTGCGTGGCCCCGTGCGTCTGCAGCTCCCAATCGCGCCCGGCGCGGCGCACCTGGACGATGCGGTGGCGGCCATCGACCGTGGCGCGCAGCAGGCGCTGCCCCGGCACCCAGCGGCCGACGATGTCGATCGGTCCCTGCCCATCGATCACCGCGAGCGTGCCGCCGGTGTAGGGCTTGATCCGGACGAGATGCTCCACGCCGCCGACCTTCACCACCCGTTCGCACGGGCTGTGCGGTTGCTCGCCCAATTGGTCGCTGATCTCGGCCGCGCGCTCGTCGATGATCGCCGCGACCATGCCGGCGATCACCGCGACGTCGGCGATCAATTGCTTGTCTGCCGGCGCGCCCGCGAACCCGTCGGGATATTCCTCGGCGATGAAGCCCGTGGTGATGTCGCCGCTGCGGAACCGCGGGTGCTGCATGAGCGCCGAGAGAAAATCGACATTGTCGCTAATCCCGTCGATCACGAACTGGTCGAGCGCTTGCATTTGCGCGTCGATCGCTTCGAGCCGCGTCGGCGCCCAAGTGACCAGCTTGGCGATCATCGGGTCGTAAAACATGCTGACCTCGCCGCCATCGGCGACGCCATCGTCGACGCGGACCACAATTTCGTCATTCCCGCGCAAGCGGGAATCCCGCTGTTCCTTTGAGGAAGCGGGGCCCCCGCTTTCGCGGGGGTGACGAGATTGAGCGGGCGGACAGTACCGCACCAACCTTCCCGTGCTCGGCAAAAACCCGCGATACGGGTCCTCGGCATAGACCCGCGTTTCGACCGCCCAGCCGTCGAGCTTCACGTCATCCTGCGTGAACGCCAGCTTCTCCCCCGCCGCCACCCGGATCATCTGTTCGACCAGATCAAGCCCGGTCACCTCCTCGGTCACCGGATGCTCGACCTGCAGCCGAGTGTTCATCTCGAGGAAGTAGAAGCTCTTGCCGCTCGGGTCCGCGCCGTTGACGATCAGTTCGACCGTGCCCGCCGAATAATATCCGACCGCCCGCGCCAGCGCGACCGCCTGTTCGCCCATCGCCTTGCGCATTTCCGGCGTGACGAACGGCGACGGCGCTTCCTCGACCACCTTCTGGTGGCGGCGCTGGATCGAGCATTCGCGCTCGTTCAAATAGACGATGTTGCCGTGCTGGTCGCCGAGCAGCTGGATCTCAATGTGGCGCGGCTGCTCGATGAATTTCTCGATGAACACGCGGTCGTCGCCGAAGCTGGCGAGTCCCTCGCGCTTGGTCGCCTCGAACCCCTCGCGCACGTCCTTCTCGCTCCATGCGAGGCGCATCCCCTTGCCGCCGCCGCCGGCCGAGGCCTTCATCATCACCGGATAGCCGATGTCCTTGGCGATCTTCACCGCCTCCGCAGTGGTCGCGATGTCGCCGAGATAGCCCGGGACGACGTTGACGCCGGCCTTCTGGGCGAGCTTCTTGGATTCGATCTTATCGCCCATCGCCGCGATCGCCTTGGGCGGCGGGCCGATGAAGGCGATCTTCTGCTTGGCCAGCGCCTTGGCGAAGCTTTCGCGCTCCGACAGGAAGCCGTAGCCCGGATGCACCGCCTCGGCGCCGGTCGCCTTGCATGCGTCGATGATCAGCTCGGCCTTGAGGTAGGATTTACTGGCGGGCGGCGGGCCCAGCCGGACGCTCTCGTCCGCCATCCGCACATGTGGCGCGCGCGCATCGGCGTCGGAATAAACCGCGACAGTCTTAATCCCCATGCGCCGCGCGGTGCGGATCACCCGGCACGCGATCTCCCCACGATTGGCGATCAGGATTTTCTTGAACATCAGAGGCCGCTGTCTTTCATTTCGGCGCGGTAGAACAATGCAGCGGCGACAACCAAGACTGCAATCTCAATCCAAAACACCAACGTTATGTTGTGAGCCGCCGCGTCGTCGACGGGGTCCCCGACGGCTAAGACGAAGTTCGTGAAGGCAAACACGAGCGCCCACACCAAACCAAAAGCTAGGCAGCCCGTCCAGCGCTTCACTCCGCCGCCTCGTCCAGCGGCGGGCGGTTGTGGCCGAGCAGGCGCAGCACTTCGTCGGCGGCATCCGCAAGATTGGTGCCGGGGCCGAAGATCGCCTGCACCCCCGCGGCGCGGAGCGCGGCATAATCCTGCGGCGGGATGACCCCGCCCGCGACCACCTTGATGTCGGCGCGGCCCATGTCCTTGAGCGCCTCGATCATCTCCGGGATGAGCGTGCGGTGACCCGCGGCGAGCGAGCTCGCGCCGACCACATCGACGTCCGCCTCGACGGCCATTTGCGCGGTCTCGCGCGGCGTCTGAAACAGCGGCCCGGGGATCACTTCGAAACCCAGATCGGTGAACGCCGAGGAGACCAAATTGGCGCCGCGGTCGTGCCCGTCCTGGCCCATCTTGGCGACCATGATGCGGGGCTTGCGGCCGAGACGTGAGGCGACCAGCGCGGTCGCTCGCTCGGCAGCTTTCCAGCGCGGATCGCGCCGCGCCTTGCCGTAAATCCCGCGCACCGGCTCAGGCACAGTCCCGTAGCGGCCAAACGCACGCTCGAGCGCGTCGGAAATTTCGCCCAAAGTGGCGCGAGCACGGGCTGCGTCGACCGAGAGAGCCAATAAATTCCGTTCGCCCTGAGCTTGTCGAAGGGCTGCATTTCCTTCTTCATTCAAAGGCAAGGACAGTGCTTCGACAGGCTCAGCACGAACGGGTTGTTTTGCTGTCTCAGTCAATTTGTCCAAGGCAGCTCTGACGCGGGCTTCATCCCGGCCCGCCCGAACCTTCTCGATCCGCGCGATCTGGCCCGCGCGCACCTTGGCATTGTCGACCTCGAGGAAGTCATGCTCCTCCTCCTCCGCCAGCCGGTAGCGGTTGACCCCGACGATCACCGTTTCGCCGGTATCGACCTTGGCCGCGCGCGCCGCCGCGGCTTCCTCGATGCGGTGCTTGGGCAGCCCTTCGGCGACCGCCTTGGTCATGCCGCCATGCGCCTCGACCTCCTCGATCAGCGCCCAGGCTTTCTCTTCCAGCTCGCGGGTCAAACTCTCGACATACCAGCTGCCGCCGAGCGGATCGGCGACCGCGGTCACGCCGCTTTCCTCGGCCAGGATGAGCTGGGTGTTGCGGGCGATGCGCGCCGAAAAATCCGTCGGGAGCGCGATCGCTTCGTCATAGCTGTTGGTGTGCAGCGACTGCGTCCCGCCAAGCACCGCGGCGAGCGCCTCGATCGTGGTCCGGACGATGTTGTTGTACGGATCCTGCTCGGTCAGGCTGACACCCGACGTCTGGCAGTGGGTGCGGAGCAGCTTCGACTTCTCGGTCTTCGCGCCGAGATCGGTCATGATGCGCGCCCACAAGGTCCGCGCAGCGCGCAGCTTCGCGACCTCCATGAACAGGTTCATGCCGATGCCCCAGAAGAAGCTGAGGCGCGGCGCGAATGCATCGATATCGAGGCCGCTCTTCTGGGCGGCGCGGACATATTCCATGCCGTCGGCGAGCGTGTAGGCCAGCTCCTGAACCGCCGTCGCCCCGGCCTCGTGCATGTGATAGCCCGAGATCGAGATCGAATTGAACTTGGGCATTTCGGCGGCGCAATAAGCGATGATATCGCTGACGATCCGCATGCTCGGCTCAGGCGGATAGATGTAGGTGTTGCGGACCGCGAACTCTTTCAGAATGTCGTTCTGGATCGTGCCGGTGAGCGCGGCGCGCGGCATTCCCTGCTCCTCCCCCGCGACGATGAAAAAGGCCATGACGGGGAGCACCGCGCCGTTCATCGTCATGCTGACCGACATTTCGCCGAGCGGGATTCCGTCGAAGAGGAGCTTCATGTCCTCGACGCTGTCGATCGCGACGCCCGCCATGCCGACGTCGCCGGCGACGCGTGGATTGTCGCTGTCGTAGCCGCGGTGGGTGGCTAGATCGAACGCGACACTCAGCCCCTTCTGTCCCGCGGCGAGATTGCGGCGGTAGAAGGCGTTGGATTCCTCGGCGGTCGAGAAGCCGGCATATTGGCGGATGGTCCACGGCCGCCCGGCGTACATCGTCGCATAGGGCCCGCGAGTGTAGGGCGGCAGGCCGGGATAGCCGCTGTCGATGTCCGCCACGTCTTCGGGGCCGTAGACGGTGGCGAGCGTGATTCCCTCGACCGTCTCGCGCGATAGATCGCGGCCGCGCGATTCCTTCGCGGCCAGCGTTTCCCAGTCGGATTTGGTCGGCTTGTCGGCCATGTTGGTGACCTAGCGTGGTGGCGGGGGAAGCTCCACCCTTAGCGCTCACCCTGAGCCTGTCGAAGGGCGAGCGCGCGCATTTCGACAAGCTCAATGTGAGCGCAATGGATCAGCGTTCCCTCGGGCTTTCCATGATCTCGGTCAGCACGCCGCCCATGTCCTTGGGGTGGACGAAGAACACGGGCGTCCCATGGGCGCCGATGCGGGGTTCGCCGAGCACGCGCGCGCCCTTGGCCTCGAACGCGGCTTTGGCGGCGTGAATCTCGGGCACTTCGAAACAGACATGATGCTGACCGCCGAGTGGGTTCTTCTCGAGGAATTTCGCGATCGGCGAGTCCGCGCCCAGCGGCTCGATCAGCTCGATCTGCGAATTGGGCGTGTCGACGAAGCACACGCGCACGCCCTGCGCGGGGAGGTCGAACGCCGGGCCGTGCGGCTCCGCCCCGAACAGCTTGCGGTAGAGCGCGAGGCTCTGCTCGATCGACGGAGTCGCGACCCCGACATGGTTGAGGCGGCCGAGTTTCATTGTTCGATGATCACTTCCGTGGTCACGCTGTTGGCGATGAAGCAGGCTTCATGCGCGCGGTGGTGGAGGTCGGCGATGGCGGCGGCGTCGGGCTGGGCGTCGCCACCCCAGGCGATGTCCGGGCGGAGCGTGACGCGGGTGATGGCAATGCGGCCTTCGGCGTTCTTCTCCATCATCCCTTCGGCGTGGTCCTCATAGCTATCGACGACGAACCGGGCGCGCCGCGCGAAATCCAGGAAGAACAGCATGTGGCAGCTCGATAGCGAGGCGATGAACGCTTCTTCCGGGTCGACCCCGGCTTCGTCGGAGTAAGGCAAAGGCACGACATGCGGGCTGGCAGAAGCCGGCACCACGGTCCCGCCGTCGAACGCCCATTGGTGCGCGCGGCTATACTGACCCTTTATGAAATCGCCGTCGCCCGAACGGTCCCAGCGGATGGTCGCGGTGTAGATGCTCATTCCTTCGGCAACCTGGGCTGGCGCGAGGGCCGGGCCGCCGTCGCGCGGCCATAGCCTTCCATCACGCCTTCGATGCGGGCAACGCGCTTGTCGATCTCAACGGCGTACCGATTGAGGTCCCTGAGATCGCCTGTCATTCGCTCGACGTCCTTCTGAACGACTTCGAGTCTCTCCTGCAGCAGCATGACATTCTTGAGCGAGGCAAATGCGTCGCCCAAGGCGCTCATTTGCGGATTCCCGCCGCACGGAGTGCCAAGTCGACCTCCTTGCTAGTCTCGCGCAGAGTCTGGCTCATCCGATCGAGCGAGGTTCGCATCTTCGGAATCGCCTTGTTCACCTCTTCGACCAGTGCCGCGAGCTCGGCCTCCTCGGCGGGAGAGATCTTGTCATAATTGTCGACCGCGAGGCGAATATACTCGCCGCTGGAAACACCCATGCTCGCCGCGCGCTTCTCGATCGACGCCTTCTCTTCGGGGGTCATCAACACCGTGGTGCGCGCCGTCTTCATCGACTCTCTCCTTCGCCGGAAAGATAATGAAGCGAGTTGCACATTACAATGACATTATAATGTTCCGTCGAACGCTCATTAGTGCGCGCGGCTGTACTGGCCTTTGGCGAAGCCCCCGGCCCCGTCGCGCCTCCAGTGGATCGGGGCGGTGTAGGTGGTCATTGTTCTTGCATGTCCGCACGCAATTTGCCTGCGCGTCGGCGCGCCTCCGCGCGCATTTTCTCGGTAACTTCCGGATTAGCGGCGATGGACTCTAGCCGTTCCAGGTTCTGCGAGTTGGACAAATGGTCCTCTTCCTTACTTCGTGGAACCAGAAATCGCGACGCAAGAAACAGAAACGGCACCGCAATGATAATACTCGGCAGCGCTCCGAATCCAACGCCTCGTTCCGAGGCGATCTGGCGTGCGATCGTAAGGGCGAGGACGCCTGCGAGACAGATTCCGACGACGATGAGCCACCTCAGGAATGGGCGCATCTAGACCCTCCAATCCGCTGCTAGAGCGGAATATTGTCGTGCTTCTTCCACGGATTTTCGAGCTGTTTGTTGCGCAATTTGCGTAGACCCATCGCCACCCGCCGCCGGGTCGAATGCGGCATGATCACCTCATCGATGAAGCCCTTGCTCGCGGCGACGAACGGGTTGGCAAAGCGCTCTTCATATTCGCGGGTGTGATCGGCGATCTCCTTCGCGGTTTTCCCGCGGAAGATGATCTCGACCGCGCCCTTGGCGCCCATCACCGCGATCTCGGCGGTCGGCCAGGCGTAATTCAAGTCGCCGCGCAAATGCTTGGAGGCCATGACGTCGTAGGCCCCGCCATAGGCCTTGCGCGTGATGACGGTGATCTTGGGCACCGTCGCTTCGGCATAAGCGAACAGCAGTTTCGCGCCGTGCTTGATGATCCCGTGATGCTCCTGGCCGACACCGGGAAGGAAGCCGGGGACGTCGACGAAGGTGAGGATCGGGATGTCGAACGCGTCGCAGAAGCGGACAAAACGCGCGCCTTTCTTCGCGCTATTGATATCGAGCACGCCAGCCAGCACCATCGGCTGGTTGGCGACGACGCCGACCGTGCGGCCCTCGATCCGGCAGAAACCGACGATGATGTTCGCGGCGTGGGCCGGCATCAGCTCGAAAAAGTCGCCCTCGTCGGCGACCTTCCGGATCAGCTCATGCATGTCATAGGGCGTCGCGGCCGACGGCGGCACCAGCGTGTCGAGGCTGCCCTCGATGCGGTCGAACGGATCCGCGCACGGCCGTTCGGGCAGGTCGTGGCGGTTCGACAGCGGCAGGAAATCGACGAACTCGCGGGTTGCGAGCAACGCATCGATGTCATTTTCGAACGCAACGTCGGCGACCCCCGATTTCGTGGTGTGGGTGACCGCGCCGCCCAGCTCCTCCTGCGTTACGACCTCGTTGGTGACGGTCTTCACCACCTCGGGCCCGGTGACGAACATGTAGGAACTGTCCTTCACCATGAAGATGAAGTCGGTCATCGCCGGCGAATAGACCGCGCCGCCCGCGCATGGGCCCATGATCAGGCTGATCTGCGGGATGACTCCGGACGCCAGCACGTTGCGCTGGAACACCTCGGCATAGCCGCCGAGGCTGGCGACTCCCTCCTGGATGCGCGCGCCGCCGCTGTCATTGAGCCCGATCACCGGCGCGCCGACCTTCATCGCCATGTCCATGACCTTGCAGATCTTCTCCGCGTGGCGTTCGCTCAACGAGCCGCCGAATACGGTGAAATCCTGCGCGAAGACATAGACCAGGCGGCCGTTGATCGTGCCCGATCCAGTGACGACGCCGTCCCCCGGGATCTTCTGCTCGGCCATGCCGAAGTCGGTCGCGTTGTGCTCGACGAACATGTCATATTCTTCGAAGCTGCCGGGATCGAGCAGGACCGAGACGCGCTCGCGCGCGGTCAGCCGGCCCTTGGCGTGCTGGGCCGCGATTCGCTTCTCGCCGCCGCCCTGCCGCGCGGCTTCGCGCCGCCTCTCCAACTCTTCGATCGTGGTTGCCATTTGGCGGATCGTCCCCATCTAGGTCAGGCGTCCGCTGTCCTTCCACGAGCGGCTCAACCGGTCAATCGGGCGGCTCGGCGATTGTTGCAGCGCAACAACGATGAATTCAGCGTATCTATGACAGTCTTGCGGAACCGTAATCCCGGGCGGCCCGTTCATCCCATGGGCCACACATATCACGGAGGTTTAACGCAAAATGCTGACGCGCGTCGGGGTGCCAGTCGAATCTAAAGCCGAGCCCTTGGCAATGGATCCGCAACCCGCCAATCTTATCTGTTTTTCGCACCTGCGGTGGAATTTCGTGTTCCAGCGGCCGCAGCAGCTGATGAGCCGTTTCGCGCGCGACATGCGCGTCATTTACTGGGAAGAGCCGGTCGAGATCGGGCGCAAGGAAACCGCGTATTTGCAGGTCCGCGACGCCGACGATTTTCTCGCCGTCCGGCTCGCCGTCCCGCATTTGCCCGAAGGCATGCCCGACGATGCGCGTGAAGCGACATTGCGGCGCCTGCTCGACGCGCACGTCGCGTCGCTGCGCGGCCCACTGATCGCCTGGTATTACACGCCCATGATGCTGCCCTTCTCCAGGGAGCTCGAAGCCGACGCCACGGTGTTTGACGCGATGGACGAGCTGTCGAAATTCCGTTTCGCCCCGGCCAAATTGCTCGAACTCGAGCAGGAACTGATCGATAAGGCCGATCTTGTTTTCACCGGTGGCACCAGCCTCTTTGAGGCGAAGAAGAACCGCCACCACAGCGTTCATTGCTTCCCCTCGTCGGTCGATCGCGCCCACTTCGCCAAGGCCCGCGCCGAACTGTTCGACCCCGCCGACCAGGAAGATCTGCCGCTGCCCAGGCTCGGCTTCTACGGCGTGATCGACGAGCGCTTCGATACCGAACTGCTCGACCGGATCGCGGCGATGCGGTCGAACTGGTCGTTCGTGATGGTCGGCCCGGTGGTCAAGATTTCCGAGGACGAGCTGCCGAAGCGGCCCAACATCCACTACCTCGGCGGCAAAACGTACGGCGAACTACCGGCCTATTTGTCCGGTTGGGACGTCGCCTTGATGCCGTTCGCGATGAACGAATCGACGCAGTTCATCTCGCCCACCAAGACCCCGGAATATCTCGCTGGCGGCAAGCCCGTGGTGTCGACCCCGGTCAAGGACGTCGTGCGCCATTATGGGCACCTCGAGGGCGTCAAGATCGCCTCGACCGCGGAGGAGTTCGTCGCGGCGTGCGAACAGGCGCTCGAGCTGGCGCACAACCCTGAAAGCGACTGGCTGGCCGAGGCCGACTTGATGCTGTCGGCGAGCAGCTGGGACACGACGCAGGCCAGGATGGCCGGTCTCGTCGCCGAGGTGCTCGGCGTTCGCGGAGGAGCCCAACCGGCGCTGCTCGTGGCGGCCGAATGAGCTACGACTATCTGATCGTCGGAGCCGGTTTCGCCGGCTCCGTCCTCGCTGAGCGTCTCGCCAGCCGGGAGGGAGCGCGCGTGCTGCTGATCGATCGCCGGCCGCACGTCGGCGGCAACGCCTATGACGAGGTCAATGCCGACGGCATCCTCTACCACAAATACGGGCCGCACATTTTCCACACCAACAGCGATGCCGTGGTCGAATATCTGTCGCGGTTCACCGAGTGGCGGCCGTACGAGCATCGCGTGCTCGCCGAGGTTCGCGGCCAGCAGGTACCGATCCCGATCAACCGGACGACGCTCAATCTTTTGTTCGGCCTCGATCTCAAGACCGACGACGAGGCCGCGGCCTATCTCGCCTCGCGGTCCGAGTCGGTCGAAGACATCCAGACGTCCGAGGACGTGGTCGTCAATGCGGTTGGGCGCGAGCTCTACGAATTGTTCTTCCAGGGTTACACGCGCAAGCAGTGGGGGCTCGATCCGAGTGAGCTCGACAAGTCGGTAACCGCGCGAATCCCTACTCGGACCAACACCGACGACCGCTATTTCTCCGACAATTTCCAGGCGATGCCCAAAGACGGCTACACCGCGATGTTCAAGCGCATCCTCGATCATCCGCTGATCGAGGTCCGCACCGGCGTCGACTTCCGCGACATCCGGGATCAGGTCGACGCGGCGCACATCGTCTATACCGGTCCGATCGACGAATATTTCGATTTTCGCTTCGGCAGACTCCCGTACCGCAGCCTGAAGTTCGATCATCAAACGCTGGAGCAGGACCGCTACCAACCGGTCGGAACCGTCAATTATCCCTCGCCGGACGTGCCTTACACGCGGATCAGCGAATATAAGCATCTGACCGGCCAGCAGGAGCCGCGGACGACCATCACCTACGAATATCCGTCGGCCGAAGGCGATCCATATTACCCGATTCCGCGGCCCGAGAATCAGGAACTGTTCAAGCGCTATGAGGCTCTAGCCGACGAAACCGAGGGCGTGACCTTCGTCGGACGGCTCGCGACCTACCGCTATTACAATATGGACCAGATCGTTGGTCAGGCGCTGGCGACGTTCCGCCGAATGCAATCCGATCATCGTGAGCGGGAAGTGCAGGAGCCTGCACTCGCGAGCGGGTGAACGAAATTAGCCCGACCGCGCGCGCCGTTCCCGCGCCCGTTACGAGCACGTACGTCAATCCTGTCCTCGACGCGGATTTTCCCGATCCGGCGGTGATCCACGCGTCTGACGGTTTCTATTACGCATACGCGACACAAACCCAGCGCGACGGCGAATGGATCAACATCCAGGTCGCGCGATCGGCCGACCTCGTCCACTGGCACCATCTCGGCGATGCGATGCCGCAAAAGCCGGACTGGGCCCACGAAACGCAGGACCTCTGGGCGCCTTTCGTGCTGTGCGACGGCGACCGCTACCTGATGTATTTCTCCGCCACGCACGACGCGTGCCACGATCCCGAACGCGGGCATTGTCTGGCTGTCGCGACGTCGGAGTCGCCGACCGGCCCATTTGTCGACATGGGGGTGCCGCTGCTGCTCGGGATTGGGTTCGAATATATCGACCCGATGGTGTTCGTGGACCCCGCAAGCGGCAAATGGCTGCTCTATTGGGGGTCCGGCTTTCTGCCGATCAAGGTCCAGGAACTGGCCGAGGACCGCATGTCCTTCGCATCCGGAACCCAGCCAATCGACCTTGTCTGGCCCAATCCGGTTAAGGGAGCTTTCCCCAGACTCGTTGAAGCTGCCTGGGTGATTCGCCACGACGATTTCTATTATCTCTTCTACTCCGGCGATAATTGCTGCGGGCCGGACGCCGAATATGGCGTCATGGTCGCTCGGTCGCACAGCGCAACCGGGCCGTTCGAAACGCTCGAAGAAGCGCGCGGCGTGCCGCACAGCCTGATGCTGTTCAAGAGCGAGCGGTGGCTGGCGCCGGGCCACAATTCTATCGTCACCGACCAGGCCGGCGACACGTGGATCGTCTACCACGCGATCGACGTAAACCGCCCGCGCCAGCGGCAGGAAGATGAGATCAACAGTCGCCGCATCCTGCTGATCGACAAGATTCAATGGCGCGACGGCTGGCCGTTCGTCGGCACCCCGTCAGACGAGCCGCAGGCCGCGCCGGCTGTTTGAGCGTTCCGGCATCATGATCGCACGCTGCCGCTGAAGCTCTTCGTACAATGGTTCGTAGACGCGGCGCGAGCCGTCCGACGTGATGCTCGAAAACAGGCCAGTCTCCGCGTGGCGCGAATTGTCCCAGCCCGGGTAAGCGGTGATCGGGTAGAGGCAAATGCCTTCGACGCGCGTCCCTCGCCTCTGCGCCTCACGCGCCTCGTCGCAAACATAGTGCAGCCATGCCGGCCGTCCCGACCCTTCCGCGCCGGTCTCGGCGATAAAGACCGGCTTGCCGTAGCGGCTGGCGAATTCGACCAGCATGTCGGCGAGCGGACGATATTCGTGATGCCCCATCGGAACAGTCGGGCCTTGGTAATACCATTGGTTGTGCGGGTAGAAATTGAGCCCGATGACGTCGGCCAGCGACGGATCGCCTCCAAGTTCAGGCTCGGCCAGCCCGAGGATCCAGTCATAGGCTTCGTACATTCCCCGCAGGTTCTGCGCGGCCGCGCGCATCGTCCGGCGCCGGCGATCGTGGGGAGCGATGTGTATCAAGGGCTCCGCCCAGACGATCGTCGTTTCGGGACGGTGCTGCTTGATCGCCCGTGCCGCGGCAATCGCCGTGCGGACGAGCTGGCGCTTGAACCAGCCGATCTCGCCGGAGCCGACCGGCGGAAAATAGCCGTCGTCCACCGCCCAGGACAGGAAGTTGATTTCGTTGAGGGGGCAAACGAGCGGCGGGCACTTGGCGATCGATCGATGCATGTCCAGCGCAGCCAGTGCGAATTCGGTGAAGCGCTCGGGAAAGTCTCCGCCCGCCTGGTCGACATGGTCGGGCGAGCCGTAGTGGAACAGATCCCAGATCACCTGCATGCCGGTCTCTTCGGCGGCTTCGAGCGCCGGGAGCCAGCTCGACCAATCATATTTGCCCGGCACCTTCTCGATCAGGTGCCAGCGCAGGCCGTCGCGCAGGGTCCGAAAGCCAAGCTGCCGGCATTGACGATAGTCGCCGAGCACATGCTTGTCGTGCCCCGTCGCCCGCAACAGATCGAGCCGAACCCCGTCCTGTCGTCGATGCGACGAGCATTCGAAGCCGGCCTGGAAGAAGCTGGCGAACGGCGTGCCCAAATGCTTGCTCATGAGAGGCACCAATGCGCGACATTGAAAATCGAGCCCCGCCGAGCCCGGAATTGGCACGGTCCGTCCGCCGCCCGATTGCTACGTTGTGCTGTTTTTTGTCGCGGCATGACGTTCGAGTTCATCGCCGATCAGGCGCGCGACATGCAGCACGTTGGTCGATCCGGCGGTGCCGAACGGGATCCCGGCCATCAGGACGACCCGCTCGCCGCCGTGCGCCAGCTTGTGACGCAGTGCCATGCGCTTGCCCTTCTCGACCATCTCCTCGAAGCTCGCCACGTCGCGCGTGTGGACGGCGTGGGTGCCCCACAGCAGGCCCAGCCGCCGGGCGGTGATCAGCGACGCGCTCATCGCTAGCAGCGGCACGGGGGGGCGCTCCCGCGCGATCCGGCGCGCGGTCGAACCCGAACTGGTGTAGCACACCATCGCAGTTGCCGAGACCGTACTGGCAATTTGCCGGGCCGACCCGGCGAGCGCGTCGGCGGTGGTTGGCTCGAGCTTGGTCTGGGTGAAATGGACCCGCGCCGAATAGGTCGGGTCGCGTTCGACGCTCATCGCGATGCGGTCCATCATCTCGACCGCCTCGACCGGATATTGGCCGGCCGCGCTTTCGGCCGAGAGCATGACGGCGTCGGCGCCATCGTAAATTGCGGTCGCGACGTCGCTCACTTCGGCCCGCGTCGGGGTCGGCGAGGTGATCATCGATTCGAGCATCTGCGTCGCCACCACCACCGGCTTGCCGTACTGGCGCGCGCAGGCGACGATCCGGTTCTGGAGCGGCGGGACGGCTTCGGGCGGAAGCTCGACGCCAAGATCGCCGCGCGCGACCATCACCGCATCGGCGAGCGCGACGATGTCGTCCAGCCGGTCGATCGCGGCCGGCTTCTCGATCTTCGCCAGGAGCGAGGCCCGCTCGCCGATCAGCGATCGCGCCTCGGCGACATCCTCGGGCCGCTGAACGAACGACAAAGCAACCCAATCGGCCTTCTGTTCGAGCGCGAATTGCAGGTCCGACCGGTCCTTTTCGGTGAGCGCGGGGATTGGCACCAGGATATCGGGAACATTGACGCCCTTATTGTCGGATACGCGTCCGCCGACCTTCACTTCAGCCGTGATTCGGGCATCGTTCGCCTCGATGACGATCAGGCGGATCTTGCCGTCGTCGATCAAAATGTTGGTTCCGTTTTTAACGGCTTCGAACAGTTCCGGATGCGGCAGCTCGACACGATTCGCATCGCCCGGAGTCGGATCGCGATCAAATACGAACTTCTTGCCCTTGACGAGGACCACTCCGCCGCCGGTGAAATGACCGACGCGAAGCTTCGGTCCCTGGAGATCGAACAGGATCGTCGACGGCCGGTGGAATTCCTTCTCCAGCGCCCGGATGTGGCTGACCAGCTCGGCCTTCTGCTTCTGGTCGCCGTGGCTCATGTTGATCCGGAAGGCGTCCGCGCCGGCAATTAACAGCCTGCGGATGGTCTTCGCATCGCTCGAGGCGGGGCCGAGGGTGGCAAGGATCTTCACCTTGCGCGAGCGGGGGGGAAGGGTGTCGATCGTGTTGAGCGCCATGGGCGTGCGCATAGCCGCTCACGCCGTCACTTCAACTACGTTCGTACTTCACTTAACCGGCGAGGCCGCGTTCCCGGATATAATCATTGTCGAAGACGGCGCGGTTGGCCGCCGCCGGGATCAGCTTGCGCCGGGCGTCGAGCCACTTCTGAACATTTGCGCCATAGGCCTTGGCGACCCGCTGTGGCGTGTAGGCGTTGATTTTGCCCCAATGCTGGGTGAACGGGATGCCCGATGCTTCAACCCGGTCCGCCGCGGCCGCGAAAAAGTCGCGCGACGTCGCGTTGAAGACTCCGTCGATGCTGATCATCAATCCGATCGGGAAACGGTTGAACGCAAGCAAGGCCGGGCTCTTGCGAACATAGCGGCAACCGAGCACGACGGGCACAGGGCCGATGTCCTTGTAGAGCTTGATTAGAGTCTCGATCGTCCGCCGGGCGTCGGGCAAAGCGACCGCGATACTGCCGCTCCCTACCTTGAGCAGCGGCGGCTTGAAGCCGTAGATCTCTCCCGGTGTCCCGATTTTCGGCTTGGTGTCGAACAATTGCTTGGCCGCGAATTTGGAGAAAGCCGGAATGACTTTCTTGAATGCGTCGAGGATCACGCCGAGCGCCGACAGTGCATCGAAACCCGGCCCGATCGACTTGGGCTCGCTGATGAGGTCGTAGTTTGGCTGATAGAAGGCCGGCGGCGGGTCCTTCCGGTAATTGGCCATGATCAGCACTTCGTCGGTCGCCGGGTTGATCACGGCCTGGAAGAAATAGGGTTTGTCGCCGTTGAACGGCGGCACCGAGAAGTCGAGCGCGCCGATCGCCTTCCATAGAGTCTCATCGAGTTTCGCCAAGCGGGGCCGGGTCTCGAGCAAGTAACGCGGCGCGGTCTCAATCACGACCGCGCTGACCACCCCGAAACTGCCGAAGGAAACGACGGCGGCATTGAACAGGTCGTCATCGTCGCGCATGAGCTTGGCGCCGAGACTGTCGACCCAGGCCTTGGCCATCACCGGCCGGCTCTTGCGCTCGATCCAATAATGCTTGTCGGCCGTGGTGATCAGGTGGAGCGCGACAATGTGATCGTGCAGTGCTCCGAACTCGAGCGCGGAGCCGTGCGTGCCGCACTGAGTCGCGCCGACGATGGTCTGACCGTTGGCCGCGCCGGAGGTGAACAGGGCGCGTTTCTGACTGTCGTTCTCGAGCACCCCGTTCACGTCGGCGACAGTGTTGCCGCACTGGAACAAGTACAGGCCGGCCTTCTGGTCCGCGGTCCCCGGATAGGCCTGGTCCAGGTCCGCAGTCCCGACCTTGTATCGGCCGCGCAGCCGGTTGGTATTGAACGTCCAACCGCTGGTCGCGGGCGCCTTGGACAGCGACCAGCTCTGGCCAACCGCGCGCACTTCCAGACCGGCTTTCTTGGCGTCCCCGATCAACTTTTGAAACTGCGTCGTAGTTTCCTTGAGGTCGGCGATAGTCAGGCCGCTCGTCTGCTGCGGCATGAACAGGTCCCACTCGCCGTCGGTCGCTTGGCTGTAGGTTTTGTGAAAATTCTTCCACACCTTCTTCGGATTGAAGCTCGGCTGGGGCGCGGCCATCAGTTGCCCCCGCCGCCGAGCGGCGGCTCACCGGTATTCGCGCAGGTGTACTCGACGGTGGCCGGCGTGATCATTCCGAGGGTGATCCAGCCGACGAAGCCCTGCCAGAAGTTGCGCTTCACCAGCACGCGGCCGAGCTGCTCGCCATGCTGGCATCGCTTGGCCGTTACAGACGTCGGCTGCTGAACCTGGCCGCCAAGATAGGCGTTTGCCGCAACGGTTTGCGGCGTTCCGGCGAACTTGTTGGTCGGCGCCTGGACGAGATATTGCATGCAACCGCTGGTGGTCGCCGTAATCGCAAGTGCCGCGATCGCTCGCTTGAGCATCGCTCCTCCTTCCGATTCGGCGCCCAGAAAGTATCATGTCCGACGGCCGAAGTCGCTTGAGCGGCCGAACGCCCTCCCCTAGAGGCGCACTTCACACATCGAAATTGGAGTGGTTGAGACATGACGGAAGGCACCGTCGCGGCCGATCAGCTGCGGCTGTTCATCGAGCGGATCGAACGCTTGGAGGAAGAGAAAAAGGGCATCGCGGACGATGTTCGCGACGTCTACGCCGAGGCCAAGGCCAACGGCTATGACGCGAAGATCATGCGGATGATCGTGCGTTTGAGGAAAATGGAAACGCATACCCGGCAGGAACAGGACGCAATCCTCGATACCTATCGCCAGGCACTGGGCCTCGCGTAAGGAACGATCATGGCCGGCCATTCCAAATATAAGAACATCATGTACCGCAAGGGCGCGCAGGATAAGAAGCGCTCGGCGATGTTCTCCAAACTGAGCCGCGAAATCACCGTCGCGGCCAAGATGGGTCTGCCCGACCCGGACATGAACGCCCGGCTGCGTTCCGCGATCCTGGCCGCCAAGGCCCAGTCGATGCCCAAGGACAATATCCAACGGTCGATCGACAAGGCGTCATCGAGCGACACCGAAAATTACGAAGAGATTCGCTACGAGGGCTTCGGGCCGGGCAGGGTCGCCTTGATCGTCGAGGCGCTGACCGACAACCGCAACCGCACCGCGACCAACGTCCGCACGGCCTTCTCCAAAAACGGCGGCAATCTCGGCGCCGGCGGCAGCGTCAGCCATGGCTTCGAGCGGCTCGGCCTGATCGAATATCCGGCGAGCGCGGGCAATGCCGACAAGGTCTTCGAAGCCGCGATCGAGGGCGGCGCCGAGGATGTCGAATCGGACGAGGGTGGCCACCGGATCTGGACCAGCATCGAGACTCTCCACGAGGTCGCGCGCGCGCTTGAGCCGCTGCTCGGCGAGGGCGAGGGCGCGAAGCTCGCCTGGAAGCCCGCGACAGAAGTGGAGGTTCGCGGCGACGACGCGGCCAATTTGATGAAGTTGATCGACGCACTCGAAGAGGATGACGACATCCAGACCGTGTGGGGCAATTACGACGTCCCGGACGAGGAACTGGAGAAACTCGCCTGAAGCTTCTCGGTCTTGACCCCGGCCTCGGCACCACCGGCTGGGGGCTAGTTGAATCCGAGGGCAATCGCCTCGCCCACATCGCCAACGGCCAGATCAAGACTGATCCGCTCACGCCGCTGCCGCAGCGGCTGGTGCGACTCGCAGAGCAGCTCGAAGCAGTGCTCGCCGAGCACCGCCCCGACGGCGCGGCGGTCGAGGAAGTGTTCGTCAACAAGAACCCGCAATCGACGCTCAAGCTCGGCCAGGCGCGCGGGGTCGCCCTGATGTGCGCGGCGCGCGCCGGAATCACCGTCGGCGAATATTCGCCGGCCTTGGTCAAGAAGGCGCTGGTCGGCACCGGCGGCGCCGAGAAAGTGCAGATCCATGCAATGGTCGCGCGGCTGCTCCCCGGCGTGAAAATCGCGGGGCCCGATGCCGCTGACGCACTCGCCGTGGCGATCACGCACGCGCACCACTTGGCGACCGCGCGGGCGATTCGAAAATAGTCGTCATTGCAAGGAGCCGAAGGTGACGCGGCAATCCAACGTCACCTGGATTGCTTCGCTATGCTCGCAATGACGGAAAACTGCGTTAGGGTGACTCCGAAATGATCGCGCGTCTGACCGGAACCCTTGCTGAGCTCACGGCCGATGGTGCGGTGATCGACGTTGGCGGAGTCGGCTACCAACTGCTCGCCAGCGCCCGCACGCTCGACGCGCTCGGCCCGATCGGCGGCGAGGTCAAGGTGCTGACCGAACTCCAAGTGCGCGAGGATGCCTGGACCCTGTTCGGCTTCGGTTCTGCGGTCGAGCGCGACAGTTTCCGCGCGTTGACCAGCGTCCAGGGCGTCGGCGGCAAGGTCGCGCTCGCGATCCTCTCCGCGCTGTCGTCCGACGAGCTCGCCCGCGCCGTCACGCAGGACGACAAAGCGATGATCGGCCGCGCCAATGGCGTCGGCCCGAAGCTTGCCGCGCGCATCGCCAACGAGCTCCAAGGCAAGCTCGGGGTCGCGGCACTCGGACAATCCCTGTCCCCGCGCGCCGGAGCCGCCGCCGACGCGCTGTCCGCCCTCGCCAATCTCGGCTTCAAGCCGGCCGAAGCCAGCGCCGCGGTCAATGCCGCGCAGGATGAGCTCGGGCCCGATGCCGATCTCGACGCACTCGTACGTCTCGCTCTAAGGAAAGCGGCGAAGTAATGGCATTACCTCCGGAGCAGCGATGGCGGCAACAGCGTCACTTGCCATTACATGGACTAGCCGCCCCAGGCGTCCTTGTAGACGCGTAGGAAATTACCCCCCATCAGTTTCTCCAGCCGCGTCTGGCTCCAGCTGCGCTTCATGAGATCGCCGGCGAAACGCTCGTAGCGGTCGACGCTGTTGTAATCCTCGACCAAAGGATAGACGCCGACCGCCTCGCCCGGGGCGGCGATGCCCGCCTTGATCCGCTCGAGCTGCCATTTCTCCAGCTTCTTCTTGGTTTCCGCGTCGAGGGTCGTCGGCAGCACGCCATTGTCGGTGCCGATGCCCACATGGTCCTCGCCCGCGATGTTGGCCACATGCTCGACATGCGCGATCACGTCCGCCGCCTTGGGATGACTGTCGAGCGTCAGGAACGGCATGAAATAGACGCCGACCACGCCGCCCTTGTCGGCCACCGCCTTGATCGTCGCGTCATCGGTGTTGCGCGGATGATCGGTCAGCGCCCGCGCGCCGGTGTGGCTGATGACCAGCGGCCGCTTGGCGTAGGCCGTCGCCTCGGCCATCGTCCGCGCGCCGCCATGCGACAGGTCGAGCAGCAGCTTTTCCTTCTCGATCCGCTCGATCGTGGCTTTGCCCAGTTTGGACAGGCCGGCGTTGGCGGGCTCGAGCGATCCGTCGCCCGACAGGTTGCGATTGTTGTAGGTCAGCTGGACGGTCATCACCCCGTCCTTCTTCATTTGCGCCAGCCGGTCGAGCTCGCCCCCGACCATCGACGTATCCTGCGTGCCGAGCACGACCGCGAACTTCTTCTCGCGCTTGGCCTTGAGGATATCGGCGGCGCTGCGCACCAGCACCAGCCGGTCGGGGTTCGCGTTCAGGATGTTCTGCTTGAGCGCGAGATCCTTCTGATAGTCGCCCCAAGGGTCCGCCGGATTGCCGACCGGCATCACCGTGTCCCTCAGAACCGTGACGCCGGTCGCGACCATTTCCGCCCAGGCGCGGTCGCCAAGCCGCAATTGCTCGTCGGGCGAATAAGGATCGCCGACTCCGCCCAGCGCGTCGATGACGATCGCCTGACGGTACCAACCGGGCGCTGCGTCCGCCTTGCGCGCCAACGCCGGTCCCGCGGCCAGCGCCGCGGCCGTCCCGACTATCATCGTCCTGCGATCGACGTCCATGCCCCGCTCCCCCGTTCAGCGCTTGTCGTTGGGCCATGCATCTGCGAATCAACGGGTGATGGCAACCGACCCGGCCCGCATCACGACGCCCGAGCGAACCGCGGAAGACGCCGATCTCGCGCTGCGCCCAAAGAGCCTGGACGAGTTCATCGGGCAGCAGGCCGCGCGCGAGAATCTGCGCGTGTTCGTCCACGCGGCGAAGAGCCGGGGCGAGCCGCTCGATCACGTCCTGCTCCACGGGCCGCCGGGTCTCGGCAAGACCACGCTGGCCGGAATCCTCGCGCGCGAGATGGGGGTCGGTTTCCGCGCCACGTCCGGACCGGTGATCGCCAAGTCCGGCGACCTCGCGGCGCTGCTCACCAATCTCGAGGACGGAGACGTGCTGTTCATCGACGAGATCCACCGCCTCAATCCGGCGGTCGAGGAAGTGCTCTATCCGGCGATGGAGGATCGCGCGCTCGACCTGATGATCGGCGAGGGCCCGTCGGCGCGCTCGGTCCGAATCGATTTGCCGCGCTTCACTTTGGTCGGCGCCACCACTCGCCAGGGCCTGCTGACGACGCCGCTCCGCGATCGGTTCGGAATCCCGATCCGGCTCAATTTCTACACCGTCGAAGAACTGGAATTGGTGGTCCGCCGCGCCGCGCGGTTGCTCGGCGTCGAACTCACCGAAGACGGCAGCCGCGAAATTGCCCGCCGCTCGCGCGGGACCCCGCGCATCGCCGGACGGCTGCTCCGCCGCGTGCGCGACTTTGCCCATGCCGCGGGTTCCGACACCATCGACGCCGAGGTCGCCGACCGCGCTTTGTCGCGGCTCGAGATCGACGCGCTCGGGCTCGACGCGATGGACCGCCGCTATCTGACGATGATCGCCGACCTCTACGGCGGCGGCCCGGTCGGCGTCGAAACGCTCGCGGCCGGCCTCAGCGAACCGCGCGACACGATCGAGGATGTGATCGAGCCGTTCCTCATCCAGCTCGGCCTCATCGCCCGCACCGCGCGCGGGCGATGCCTCAACGGCCGCGGCTACACCCATCTCGGCCTGCCGCAGCCGCAAGGCAGCCAGGCCGGACTGTTCGATCCAGGAGCTCCAGCTAAATGATGACCTTGATGCTCGCAGCCGCGTTGGCGCAGGCCGCTCCGGTTGTGCCCGATTATGCGAAAGACTCGACCTGGCTGTGCCTGCCCGGCCGCGCCGACACTTGCTCGACACCGCTCGCGACGGCCGCGCTCAATCCCAACGGTTACGGATCGAACAGACCGAGCACGGTCGCCAAGGACCCGCCGCTCGACTGCTTCTACGTCTATCCGACGGTGTCGCGCGATCAGGGGATGAACAGCGACCTCAACCCGTCTGAGGAGAAGCTCGCCGCCGAATCCCAGTTCGCGCGCTTCGCCTCGGTGTGCCGCACGTTCGCGCCGATGTACCGTCAGATGACGGTGTCGGCGGTCATCGCATTCACCACCGGCGCGGACCTTCGTCAGCCATCGATGGTTGCCTTCGGCGATGTCCTGGCCGCGTGGCGAAACTACATGGCGACGCGCAACAACGGCCGGCCGTTCGTCCTGATCGGCCACAGCCAGGGCAGCCTCATGCTGCAATTGCTGATCGCCAACGAGATCGAGAAAAATCCGGCGGTCGCCGCTCGGATGAAGCTGGCCATCATCCCCGGCTTCGACCTCGTGGTGCCGCAAGGCAAATTGGTCGGCGGGACATTCAAGAAGACGCCGCTGTGCAGCCGGCCCGCCGAAACCGGCTGCGTGATCAGCTGGACCAGCTTCCGCGAGAAGAACGTGCCCCCGGTGGGCGCGATCTTCGGGATCTCCGATCAGCCCGGAATGACCATCGGCTGCGTCAATCCGGGCAGGCCCGGCGCGCGCGACTGGGTGCCGCTCGACAGCTATTGGTTCGCCCGCTCGAATTATCAGGTGCCCGGCGGTCCAATTCAGTGGTCGAGCGAAGGACCGCCACCGACGCCCTATCTCCACGCGTCCGACCTCGTCTCGGCCAAATGCATCAACGATGGACAGCGCGGCTATCTGTGGATTCGCACCAACGCCGACCCCAAGGACAAACGCACCGATCGCATCGGCGGCGAGGTCGCGGTCATGGGCATGTTCCTGCCCGGCTGGGGCATGCACCTCGCCGATGTCCCGGAGGCGCAGGGCGATTTGGTCCGCCAGGTCGGCGTGATTAGGCCCTAGGATTCGATCCAGAACAATTGCTCGACGCTGAGATCTAGCGCCTTGGCGAGCTTGATCGCCAGCGTCGCTGACGGTGTAAACACGCCATTCTCGACCGTGTTCACAGTCTTGCGGGTTACTCCGACCCGTTCGGCGAGCTCCGCCTGGGTTAGGCCGAGTTCCGTCCGCCGTTCTTTGAGACGGTTGACGAGCCGCTCACCCATCCTTGTGCGCGCGGCGTTCGAGATAGCCGAAACGGATCAGCGCAGCGCCAAGCCCGAACGTGAGCACCAGATGCGCGGCCTCGCCGACCGTCAGCGGCTGGAACTCGGCGATGAAATAGGCCGCAATCGCTGCGAAGCAGGCGAACAGGAAGCCAAGGCGCATGGCATCGAGCCGGTTGGCACGGGTGCCTTCATCATCGATCAGATCGCGGACCGCCTTGGGTTGGAACAGGAAACCCTTTGTCGCCAGCGCAAACAGCAGCGCGAGGGACAGCGCCACCCATGCGCCAATCTTGAAATGATCGACGTCGCGATGCGGCCCATTGCCGAGCGCGGAGAAAAAGCTGATTTGCTGACTGAAATAAAGAATGGCCAACATGGGCAGGATCCGCGCTCGCCGCCTGCTCAAATAATCCGCCCTTTCGGAAATCGAGCGCTCATTCATGATCCTCTCCCCGTGTAACTTATAGGTTACATGTAACCTTGGCGTTACACAAGAGTCAAGCAGGGTTACGCCGCGAGTCGGCGCTCGCTAGAGCAAGGCGATGGCTGGTGATCTCGACACACCCTACCGCGGCGGGTTCGTTGGAGCGGAGCATCACTTCGCGCTCACCGTCTATTTCGAGGACACCGACACCGCGGGCGTCGTCTATTATGCCAACTATCTGAAGTTCATGGAGCGGGCGCGCTCGGACATGTTGCGCACCGTCGGCGTCGACCAGGCGGATGTGCTCCATTCCGGTGACGGCGCTTATTATGTCGCCGAGTGCAACATCCGCTATCTCAAGCCCGCGCGGCTGGGTGACGACCTCGTCGTCCTGAGCGCGGTCGAGCAGGTCCGCGCGGCCTCGGTCGAGATTCATCAACGAGTCATCCGGAATGGGGAAGTGTTGACCGACGCGCGGGTGACGGCGGCGTTTCTCGATGCCAATGGCCGGCCCCAGCGGCAGCCGAAAGAATGGGTCGAACGGTTCAGGAGCATTACGAAATCCGCATGATTGCCCGTCCCGCGTTGCTGTTCTCGATGGGCCTGGCCATGTTCGCCGTCCCTGCCCCGGCTCAGGAAGCGGCGGCCGTGATCGCTATCCCGCCACTCACCACGCCCGACGAGAAAGCGACTGGCGCCGGGAGTCCGGCGGCGGTCGCATGGCAGGCGTCGCAGCTGATCGCGTCCGATCTCCGCACGACCGCAGAGCTGGTGCCGATCGGCCCCGACCAGAAGGATTATTATTCCTACCCGGAGGTCACTGCACCGACCTTCTCGCGGTGGCGGGCGAAGGGCGCGAAGTTCGTCCTGACGGGCTTCGTCCGCTCGCGCCCCGATGGACGGCTAACCGTCGGTTGCTATGTCTATGACACGGTGAAGGGCCGCGAGCTTGGCCGCACCGGCTTCGTTGTCGCGCCCGAGGACTGGCGCCGCGCGGCGCACAAATGTTCGGGCATCGCCTACACGGCTGCGACCGGCGCGCCCGGCATTTTCGACACCCGCATCACCTACGTCGCCGAGAGCGGCCCGCCCAGCGCCCGGGTCAAGCGCATCGCGATCATGGACGGCGACGGCAACAACCTGACCTTTGTCACTCCCGGCGACACGATCGTTCTCACCCCGCGCCTATCGCCCAAGGCGGAGAATCTCGCCTTCGTCAGCTACGTCGGCGGACAGGCGAACATCCGCATCGTCAACCTGACGTCGAACGAACAGCGCCCACTGGTCGCGGGCGGCGGCTCGATGAGCTTCGCCCCGCGCTTTGCGCCCGACGGACGGCGCATCGTCTTTTCGATGCAGGCCGGGGCCAACACGGACATTTACGTCGCCGATTCGAGCGGCGGGCCGGCGCAGCGCCTGACGGCCGCACCCGGGATCGATACCGATCCGAGCTTTTCGCCCGACGGCGCCCGGATTGCTTTCGAAAGCGACCGCTCCGGAAATCAGCAGATTTACACCATGGCTTCGGACGGCACGGGCCAGCGCCGGATCAGCTTCGGCGGCGGCTGGTATGCGGCGCCGGTGTGGAGCCCCGATGGCGAGTGGATCGCCTTCACGCGCCGGGTGCCCGGGGCGGGATCGCGGATCGGCGTGATGAAGCCCGACGGCAGCGGCGAAAAGCTGCTCACCGACGGATCGTTCGACGAGGGCCCGAGCTGGGCGGCGAGCGGCCACGAGCTGATTTTCCAGCGTGCCGGGCCCGATGGGCGTCCCGCGCTCTATCGAGTGACGCTGGCGGGTGGTGATGCGCGCAAGGTCGTCACCCCGCAGGACGCATCCGATCCCGATTGGTCGGGAGTGGTCGACTGATGCGCCGGGCTCTCCTCCTTCTCATCATCGTCGCCGGCACCGCCTCGGCGCAGCTGCCAGGCCTGCGCCGGCGCGATCCCACTCCCCAGCCGCCAGCGGCGGCTCCCACGCTCCTTGGGATCGATGCGCTCAGGGCGGAATTTGCCGCGCAATCGGGCAGCGACAAAGTCTATTTCGGGGGCGACAGCGCGGTCCTGACCGCGCCGGCGAGAGCCACGCTCGCCGCGCAGGCGCAATGGCTGCGCCGGCATCCCGAAATCGTCGTGCGGATCGAAGGCCATGCCGACCCGAGCGACACGCGCGACCACGCGCTGGCGGTGGCCTCGCGCCGCGCCGCGGAAGTTCGCGATTATCTGATGTTGTTGGGAGTGCCAGCCGCGCAGCTGTCGACCGTCAGCTGGGGCAAGGAACGCATCGCCGTGATCGGCGTGTCACAAGATGCGCTGGCGCTCAACCGGCGCGCGGTGACGGTGCTGGTTCGGTAGAAATTATGCGGCGCGGCGGTGATCGCCAGTCGTTGCCAGCCATCCGCGCGCCTGGCGCTGGGCTTCGGCGATTTCGCGCGCGGTCATTTCGAGCGAGATTTCAGCGCGGCATTCCTGACCGCGGGTACAGCCTGACAGCGCGGCGAGATTGAACCATTTGTGGGCTTCGATCAGATCCACCGGCGCGCCCCCGCGGCCAGTCGAATAGGTAATCCCCAACTCGAACAAGGCGTCGACGTCGCCGGCTTCGGCATCGGCAAGGCGGCTCCTGATCAGGAATTCCGCGCCCTTCTGACTGATCGCTCCCATTGGTATTCCCCTCATCCTGTTGGGGCCAATTCAACAGCCGAGAGCAAACAAATGGTTAACGGTGTTCAACCATGTTCGAAAAATGCCTCCATTTCAGAGCGGAATATTGTCGATCAGCCGGGTCGTTCCGATCAATGCGGCAGCGATCAATCGCGCCTCTCTTTGCGGAATTTCGAGCGGTTCGAGCGTCTGGGCATCGACCAGCGCGAGATAATCGATCCGCGAAAAGCCTGCATTCCGGAGCAAATTGCGCGATTCTTCCAACGCATTGGCGACCGGAAACCCCTTCAGTATCGAATCGCGAGCGGTTTCGAGCGCCCGCGGCAGCGCGGTCGCGGCCTTTCTCTCGGCGCTCGAAAGGTAGGCGTTGCGCGAGGACAGCGCCAAGCCCTCAGCCTCGCGCACCGTCGGCACGCCGACGATCTCAACTCCAAGCGCGAGATCCGCGACCATCCGGCGGATCACTGCCAGCTGCTGGAAATCCTTTTCGCCGAACATGGCCACATCGGGCCGCACCGATAGCAAGAGCTTGGCGACGACGGTCGCCACGCCATCGAAGTGGCCCGGACGCGCCGCGCCTTCCCACCGCTCGGACACGCCGGAAACATGAACCGTCGTCGCGAAGCCATTGGGATAGATGTCATCGACCGACGGCATCCACAGCAGGTCGCAGCCCGCGCCCACCAGCTTCAGTGCGTCTTCGGCCTCCGTCCGCGGGTAGCGTGCCAGATCGGCCGGATCGTTGAACTGGGTCGGATTGACGAAAATCGTCGCGACCACGGCGTCGGCGCGCCGCTTCGCTTCTTCAACCAACGTTAAGTGCCCCGCGTGCAACGCACCCAGCGTCGGGACCAGCGCAATCGTCCCCGTTTGACGCAATTCCGCCAGGGCTGGCGTCAATTCTTCACTGTCACGAACGGTTTGCACGGGTGCCGAGCCTCGGATAATCTCGCCTGGGGCGGCGTTTCGATGCCGCGGGGGAAAAGATCAAGCTTATGGCGCACCCGCATTTCATCGTCTTCGCCAACGAAAAGGGCGGTACCGGCAAGTCGACGACCGCGGTCCACACCGCGATCGCGCTCGCCGCGTCGGGCCATCGCGTCGGCGCGCTCGATCTCGACGGCCGCCAGCGGACGATGACCCGCTATCTCGAAAATCGCGACGCGACCATGCGCCGGCTCGAAAAACAGCTGCCGTACGCGACCTACGAGGTGCTGGAGGATCACAGTGAGGCCGGCTTCGGCGCCGCGTGCGAGCGCCTGGCGCAAAATGCGGACGTGATCGTGGTCGATACGCCCGGCCGCGACGATGAGGTTGCCCGGCTCGCGATCCTCGCCGCCGACACTTTGGTGACGCCGATGAACGATAGCTTCGTCGACCTCGATTTGATCGGTCAGGTCCACCCCGAAAATTACAAGGTGACCAAGCCCAGCTTCTACGCCGAGCTGGTGTGGAACAGCCGCACCGCGCGCGCCAAGCAGACCGGCAAGAGCGTCGATTGGGTGGTGCTAAGGAACCGCCTCCAGCATATCGAATCGCACAACCTCCGCCGCGTCGGCGCCGCGCTCGACGAGCTCGCTCGCCGCGTCGGCTTCCGCGTCATTCCCGGTCTCGGCGAGCGCGTGATCTACCGCGAATTGTTCCCCAAGGGCCTGACCCTGCTCGACCTCCAGCAATTGGGAGAAGTCGGCATCGCCCACGTCACCGCCCGCCAGGAATTGCGCGAAATGGTCGGCGGCCTCGCCATCCCCGGCGTCGAGGATCGTCAGGCCGCTTAGACTGGTGATTGTCAGAGAGCGGGGCTAATCGCCCGCCTCATGGCTCACAATTTCAACCCGACCATCTTGCGCGAATATGACATTCGCGGGATCGTCGGCGACACGCTGACCGAAGCCGACGCCTACGCGCTCGGCCGAACCTTCGCCGCAAAGGCGCACGGCGAAGGCGCACGGACGATCGCCGTCTGCCGCGACGGGCGGATGCACAGCGGAATGCTCGAGGCCGAGCTGATTCGCGGCCTGACCGAAGGTGGCATGAACGTGATGCAGATCGGCATGGGCCCGTCGCCCATGCTCTATTTCGCGACACATTACCTCGACGTCGACGGCGGCATTCAGGTCACCGGCAGCCACAACCCGGCCGCTTACAATGGCTTCAAACTGTTGCTGAAGGGTCGTTCGGTGTTCGGCGCGGAGATCCAGGAGATCGGCCAGCGCGCCGCCTCGGGTCACTGGCACGAGGGCAGCGGAACGGTCGAGGAAGTCGATATCCGCGAGGCGTACGTCAACCGCCTGCTCGAGGATCATTCGGCCAAGCCGTTCCGCATCGGCTGGGACGCGGGCAATGGCGCGGCAGGACCGACCCTCGACATGCTGGTCGAGCGGCTGCCCGGCCACCATCACGTAATCTTCAGCCAGGTCGACGGGACTTTCCCCAACCACCACCCGGATCCGACGATCGAAGCCAACCTCGCCGACCTCAAGGCGCTGGTCGAGCGAGAGCAGCTCGATTTCGGCATCGCCTTCGACGGCGACGGCGACCGCATCGGCGCGGTCGACGGATTGGGCCGGGTGATCTGGGGCGACCAATTGCTCGCGATCCTCGCCGGACCGGTGCTCGAGGCCGAGCCGGGCGCAACCATCATCGCCGACGTCAAGGCCAGCCAGGTCCTGTTCGACCGCATCGCCGAATTGGGCGGCGTGCCCCTGATGTGGAAAACCGGGCACAGCCTGATCAAGTCGAAGATGCGCGAAACCGGCGCGCCCTTGGCCGGCGAAATGAGCGGCCACATCTTCTTCAAGCACCGCTGGTACGGCTTCGACGACGCGCTCTACGCTGCCGTTCGGCTGATCGAGGCGGTCAGCGCCAGCGGCCAAAGCCTGACCGAGATCATGGACGCGATGCCCAAGAGCGTCGCGACGCCCGAACTGCGCTTCCCGGTCGACGAAATCCGCAAATTCGCGATCGTCGAGGAAGTCCGCGACCGCCTCTCCGCCGATGGCGCCAAGGTCGATGCGACCGACGGCGTCCGCGTCAGCACGCCCGACGGCTGGTGGCTGCTGCGCGCCTCGAACACCCAGGACGTGCTGGTTGCTCGGGCCGAGGCGACGGACCAGGCCGGAGTCGAGCGCCTCATCGCGCAAATCGACGAGCAGTTGACGAAGTCGGGAGTCGCGCGCGCCGAGGCGGTGCACTGACATCGAACCGAGTAGCTTCCGCTGCTCAAAACGGGAGGGGTTTACAGCGAAATGCGTCGTCAGCTTTTGATTGCCGGCCTGATGATTGCGAGCGCGGCGACGCGCGCAAATGCAGCGCCCGCCGCTTCGACCCCGCCCGCGGTCAAGCAGGATTTGCAGTGTTTCGTCCTCTACACGATCGCCGCCGGCACCGAGAAGGACGAGAAAAGGCTGGCCAGCGCAGTCGCGGGAACCTGGTACTTCATCGGGCGGATCGACGCGGCTGCGCCGGGTCTCGATCTGGGTCAGGCAATGCGCGCGGAGATCGCGGATTTGGAGCACAACCCCAAAACCGAAGCGATCGGTGCGGCCTGCGACGCGCAATTCGCCAAGCGAGGGGCCGACATGACCAATTTGGGGAAGGCCTTCGAAAAGCCCGCGAACTGACCGTCGTTGCGACGGTGACGAAACCCGACGAATTCGGTATGACGGACCTCATGGAAGTGAGGGCCATGGACGCCGCCGACAGCGCGATCGGCGTGCCGACTGAGCGGCTTTGCCGAGTGCTCGAGCTGGCGATCGCCGACAGCCCGCTGGAGGAAACCCTCAGCGAACTGATCCGGATCGTCGAAACCACCTCGCGCACCGGCGTGCTCGGCTCGATCCTGCTGCTCGACGGCCGCCACCTCCGCCACGGCGCGGCGCCGAGCCTGCCGCGACCCTATAGCGAAGCGATCGACGGCGCCGAGATCGGCCCGGTCGCCGGATCGTGCGGGACAGCGGCGTTTCGTGGAAAACCGGTCTTCGTCTCCGACATCGCGACCGATCCTTTGTGGGCGGAATTCAAGGCCGTCGCGCTGCCCCACGGGCTGCGGGCTTGCTGGTCGACGCCGATCATCACCGGCGGGTCCAAGGTGCTGGGGACCTTTGCCATGTACCACCGCGAGCCGCGCGAAGCGACGGTGCGCGATCTGGTGCTGGTGGATCTCGTCACTCACACGGCGGCGCTGGTCATCGACCGCAAGCAGGCCCAGGAAGCCTTGGCCCGCGCGGCCTAATCATCCTCATCTTCGTAGCCGACGAGGTTTAGCTCGCAGGCCTTGATCTGGTGGGTCATGCACCAATGCTTGAGCGCTTCCTCGCGGCCGTGGGTGATCCACACTTCGGTTGGTTCGAGCTCGCGGATCGTCGTGGTCAGTTCGTCCCAGTCGGCGTGGTCGGAGATGATCAAAGGCAGCTCGACGTTGCGCTGCCGCGCGCGCTGGCGGATGCGCATCCAGCCCGAGGCAATCGCCGTCACCGGATCGGGCAACCGCCGCGACCAGCGGTCGTTGAGCGCGCCGGGCGGGGCGATCACGATGTGGCCGGCCATCTCCGCCTTGGTCGCGCCAGTGGCCGGGCGCAGTTCGCCCAATTCGACCCCGAAGGTTTCGTAGAGCTGGTTCAGCCGCTCGATCGCGCCGTGAACATAGATCGGGTCGTGATGACCACGGGCGCGCAGCTCGGTGATGATCCGTTGCGCCTTGCCCAGCGCATAGGCGCCGACCAGCACGCAGCGGCTCGGGTCCGAATGCAGCCGGTGGGGCAGGCGGTCGATCTCGCTGCCCGTGTCGGGATGGCGGAACACCGGCAGGCCGAACGTCGCCTCGGTGATGAAAATGTCGCACGGCACGGGGACGAAGGCTGGGCAAGTCGGGTCGGCGCCGCGCTTGTAGTCACCAGACACGACCACCCGCTCTCCTTTGTGCTCCATCACGATCTGCGCACTCCCAAGCACGTGCCCGGCCGGAACGAAGCGCACCTCGACTTCGCCGACGCGGATGGTCTCGTCATAGGCGATCGGCTGTCCCGGCTGCGGTCCGTAGCGCGTTTCCATGATCGCCAGCGTTTCGGGCGTCGCCAGCACCGCCATGTGCCCGCCCCGCGCATGGTCGGCGTGCCCATGCGTCACCCACGCCCGCGCCTTGGGCCGCGACGGGTCGATCCACGCATCGGCGGGCCGCACGTAGATCCCTTCGGGGTGGGATTCGATCCAGGAGCCTAGCCGGGCCATCCCGCACTATATAAGCAACTGGACGGAGAGTGCGCATGGACGAATCATTGCTGGGCACGGTGGAAATCCTCGGCCCGGTCCTGTTGCTGATCATGTTGGTCTGGCTGGTGATGCGCCGCGGCGCAGGGACCAAAGCCGCTGACGATTGATTCGCTTCCGCCAGTCGTCGCGGACTGGTTTAAATCCAAAGGCTGGGCGCCGCGCCGCCACCAGCTCGAAATGCTCGACCGCGCACGGGCCGGGCGCAGCGCCTTGCTGGTCGCGGCGACCGGCGCCGGCAAGACGCTCGCCGGGTTCCTGCCCTCCATTTGCGAACTCGCCGAGGATTCGGGCGAGGGCCTCCACACGCTCTACGTTTCGCCGCTCAAGGCGCTTGCGGTCGACGTCCAGCGCAACCTCATCGGCCCGGTCGAGGAGATGGGGCTGCCGATCCGGGTCGAGACCCGCACCGGCGACACGCCGTCCGACCGCAAGGCGCGGCAGCGGGTGAAACCGCCGCATATGCTGCTGACCACGCCCGAGTCGCTGAGCCTGCTGCTGAGCTACCCCGGCGCCGCGCTGATGTTCGAGAATTTGCGGACGATCATTGTCGACGAGCTGCACGGGTTCGCCAAGGAGAAACGCGGCGATTTGCTGTCGCTTTCCATGTCGCGGCTCCAAACCCTTGCGCCGGGCCTCCGCCGGGTCGGCCTGTCGGCGACGATCAGCGATCCCGACGCCTATCGCTCATGGCTCGCCCCCGATGCCGACATGGACCTCGTCGACCTGGTCATCGGCGATCCCGGCGCCGCACCCGATTTGTCGATCCTGATCCCCGAGAACCGGATCCCGTGGGGCGGCCATTCAGGCTACCACGCGGTGCCCGAGGTGATGCGGCTGATCGAGCAGCACCGGACGACGCTCGTCTTCAGCAACACCCGCGGGCTCGCCGAGCTGATCTTCCAGAAATTGTGGGACGAGAACGACCACGGCCTGCCGATCGGCATCCATCACGGCAGTCTGTCAGTCGAGGCGCGGCGCAAGGTCGAGGCGGCGATGGCCGCGGGAAAGCTGCGCGGGCTGGTCGCGACCGCGAGCCTCGATCTCGGCATCGATTGGGGCGACGTCGACCTCGTGATCCAGATGGGCGCGCCCAAGGGCTCATCGCGCCTGCTCCAGCGCATCGGCCGCGCCAACCACCGGCTCGACGAGCCGTCGAAGGGCATCATCGTTCCCGGCAATCGTTTCGAATATCTCGAAGCCCGCGCGGCGCTCGATGCGGTCGACGACGGCGAGCTCGACCCCGAAGTGTTCCGCCCCGGTGCGCTCGACGTGCTCGCCCAACACATATTGGCGATGGCGGTCGCCGCGCCGTTCCAGCGAGACGAGCTGCTCGCCGAAGTCCACTCCGCCGCGCCCTATGCCGGCCTGAGCGACGAAACCTTCGAGGAGATCCTCAATTTCATCGCTACCGGCGGCTACGCGCTCAAGGCCTATGACCGCTTCCGCCGGTTGGTGCCCGAGCCCGGTGGCGTATGGCGCATCGCCAAGCCCAGCGTCGCCCAGCAGCACCGCCTCAATGCCGGCGTCATCGTCGAGCAGCCGCTGCTCACCGTCCGCTTCCGCAACGGCCGCAGACTCGGCGTCGTCGAGGAGGGATTCGCCTCGACCCTAGCGCCCGGCGATCATTTCTATTTTTCCGGGCTCAGCCTCGAAGTCGAACAGCTGAAGGACACCGACATCATCGTCCACGCATCGTCCAAGCGGGCGCGGATCGTCACCTACGGCGGCCAGCGCATGTCGATGTCGACCCACCTCGCCAACCGCGTCCGTCAGGTGCTGGCCGACCGCAACGACTGGGCTCGTTTCCCCGACGACGTCAGCGAGTGGCTCGAAGTCCAGTCCGAGCGCTCGGTCCTGCCCGAGCCGCACCAGCTGCTCGTCGAGACCTTCCCCCACGAGGGCGTGCATTACATGGTCGCCTACAGCTTCGAAGGCTGGAACGCGCACCAGTCGCTTGGCATGCTGATCACCCGGCGGATGGAAACGGCGGGGCTGAAGCCGCTCGGCTTCGTCGCCAACGATTACGGTCTCGCCTGCTACGGGCTCGAGCCGATCACCAACCCCAAGGCTTTGTTCTCCGCCGACATCCTCGAGCAGGAGTTCACCGACTGGGTCGAAAGCTCCTATCTGCTCAAGACTGCCTTCCGCGAAGTCGCGGTGATCGGCGGGCTGGTCGAGCGCCAGCACCCAGGCCGCAGGAAGACCGGTCGCCAGGTCAGCTTCTCGACCGATCTCATCTACGACGTCCTGCGCCGTTACGAACCGCAGCACCTCCTGCTGCGCGCCGCTTGGGACGACGCACGGCGGCGGATGACCGAGCTCGGCCGCCTGATTCGCCTGGTCGATCGCGCCTCGGCGACCATGCTCCATATCGAGACCGACCGGATCACGCCCATGGCCGTGCCGTTCATGGTCATCGTCGGCCGCGAATCGCTTCCGCCGGGCGCGGAAGCCGACGAGACGTTGCTGACCCAGGCCGAAGCGCTCGCCGCCGAAGCGATGGCGCTGTGACATTCATTGCCGAGCCACGCTGTCCGTGCGAATCGTGACCGAATGAAGCCGGTGCTCGCCCTATCTGCCGCCGCTTTGCTTTCAGGCTGCGCCACGGTCGCTAAGACCGCGGTCGATGTTGTCACCCTGCCCGTGAAGGCGGTCTCAGCGGGAGTCGACGCCGCGACCACCAGCCAGTCCGAAGCGGACGAGAAGCGCGGGCGTGAAATTCGCAAGCAGGAAGAGGAGCGCGGCCGCCTCGCGCGCCAAATGCTCGAGCGCTGCCAAAAGGGTCGCCAGCTCCCCACGGACATTTGCCAGCCGGCCCAGCCGCGCTAAGCGCGGCGCGTGCGCTATTTTCTCGACACCGAATTCAACGGCTGGGGCGGTGCTTTGCTGTCGCTCGCGCTGGTGCCGGAGGATGGCGAGGAGTTGTACCTGACGCTTGATTGGACCGGCGCGCTCGAACCCTGGGTCGAGCGCCACGTCGTCCCCTATCTCGACAGCGTCCCCGACAGCCTGCTGTCGCCGCGCATGAGCCGCGCCGACGCTGCGCGGACCCTATCGCATTATCTCGCGGGCGATCCCGAACCGCTGATTGTCGCCGACTGGCCGGAGGATATCGCCCAGTTCAACATGCTTTTGCTGACCGGGCCGGGAGTGATGGTCGAAGTCCCGCCGCTGACATTCCGTTTCGTCGAGCTTTCCGGCTTCAGCACGGCGGCCAACAGCAAAGTCCCGCACAACGCCCTCCACGATGCGCGCGCCCTGCGCGATCACGTTCTGTCACTCGAATAGCCCGTCATTGCGAGCGCAGCGAAGCAATCCAGCGAAAAGAAAATGGATTGCTTCGTCGCTCCGCTCCTCGCAATGACGGCAGCGATGGTTCCCTTTTCGTTCGCAGACGAAACATTCGTCGCGTCAGCCGATGGCGCGCTGTCCTGGCCGGCGCAAAATGCGCTGCTAGTTGCCGATCTGCACCTCGAAAAGGCGAGCTGGTTCGCGCGGCTCGGGCAATTCCTGCCGCCGTATGATTCGCACGCGACGCTGACCGCGCTGCTCCGCGAGGTCGAACGCACCGGCGCGACTCGCCTCTATTGCCTCGGCGACAGTTTTCACGACGCCTTTGGTTGCGACCGACTTCCGGCGAGCGCCCGAGCATTGCTGATCGACCTTACCAGCCGCCTCGACTGGACGTGGATCGTCGGCAACCACGATCCGGGGTTCGCCGACCATTGCGGCGGCAAGCTCGCCGATGAGGTCGAGGTTGCCGGGATCATCCTGCGCCACGAGGCGGTGCGCGACGAGCCGCGGCCCGAAATGTCAGGCCATTTCCATCCCAAGCTGCGGATCAGCCTCAGTGGCCGCCGCGTCTCGCGCCGCTGTTTCGTCGCCTCGCCGACCAAACTGATCCTGCCGGCGTTCGGGTCGCTGGTCGGCGGGCTCGACGCGCATCATCCGGAGATCATGAAATCCGTTGGCGACGAAGCCGCTGCGCTGGTCCCGCTCTCCGATCGACTGCTGCGCTTCCCGCTCGCGGCCTAGTCCGCCGCCGTCACTTCGATCGCCATCGCGCCGGTCGGCGACAGCAGCAGGCGGGCGACCGCCGGCCGGCGCTTGCCGAAGGTCGCGGCCTGGAGCTCATTGCGCGCGGCATGGCGGTCGAATTTGAATCCGCGTTGCTCGGCGGCCTGGCTCAGCCGGTTGAGATGCTCGTCCAGATTGGCCAACCCGTCTTCCGGGTCGAACCGCATCGTTTCTTCGAGGTCGTTCATGGCCGCCTTCATTGTCGGCTGAACGACAAAGAACAAGCGCCGATTGCGCGGGTCACCGGCTGTTCCTACACGCGATGCCATGAAGACAGCCCTCCTGCTCGCGACTACACTCGCCGCCATGGCCGCTCCAGCATCGGCTCAGCCGATCGATCCCAAGGTCCAGGCGCGGATCGACCGCATTCTCAAGGCGACGCCGCTGATCGACGGCCACAATGACATCGCCGAGCAGCTGGCGGAGAGTTACAAACGCAACATCGCCGGGCTCGCAAGCGGCACCGATCAGCGCCAGCCGCATCCACTGATGACCGACATGGCGCGGCTCCATCGGGGGCGGGTCGGCGGCCAGTTCTGGTCGGTCTACATCGACGGCACGATCACCGGCGACGCGGCAATCCGCGAGACCATCGAACAGATCGACATCGTCCGGCGGATGATCGACGCTTATCCCAACGACCTTGAGCTGGCGCGGACCGCGGACGACGTCGTGCGCATCCACAAGACCGGCAAAGTCGCTTCGATGATGGGCGTCGAGGGCGGGCGGCAGATCGGCGGCTCGCTCGCCGCGCTGCGCCAATATTACAACCTCGGCGCGCGCTACATGACGCTGACCCACAACCAGGCGACCGAATGGGCCGACAGCGCGACCGACGATCCCAAATATGACGGCCTCAGCCCGTTCGGCGTCACCGTCGTGCACGAGATGAACCGGATCGGCATGCTGGTCGATCTGAGCCACGTCTCGGCGGCGACGATGAAGGATGCGATCGCGGCGAGCACGGCCCCGGTGATCTTCTCCCATTCGTCGGCCCGGGCGATCGGCGGGCACCCGCGCAACGTCCCCGACGACGTGCTCCAGCTGCTCCCCGCGAACGGCGGCGTGGTGATGGTCAATTTCGTTCCGCCGTTCCTGTCGGACGCCGTGTGGAACTGGGGCGCGGCCAAGAGCGCCGAGGAGGCGCGGCTGAAGGCGATCCACCGCGCCAGCAAGGCGGACGTCGAAGCGGGGCTCAAAGCCTGGGAGGCCGCGCATCCTGCCCCGCTTGTGACCGCCGCTAATGTTGCCGATCACATCGAACATGTCGTCAAGATCGCTGGCCATGATCATGTCGGGATCGGCGGTGACATGGACGGGATCGATTCCACGCCGCAGGATTTGAAGGGGGTGCAGGACTACCCCAATCTATTCGCCGAACTGATCCGCCGCGGCTGGTCGGACGAGAATCTTTCGAAGCTCGCCGGCGAGAATGTGTTGCGCGCCCTCCGGCGAGCCGAGGCGGTCGCAGCCTCCATGAAAAGCGAGCCGGCGGCGTTGTCGCCGGTCGACGAGGCGCCGGCCGGATGAGCGAGCCGCCTCTCCGCGCCGCCATCGTTCCGGTCACCCCGCTGCAGCAGAATTGCAGCCTCATCTGGTGCACGCAGACCATGCTCGGCGCGTTCATCGATCCGGGCGGCGACTTGCCCAAGCTCCGGGCGGCGGCCAGCCAGGCCGGCGTGACGATCGAGAAAATCCTGCTGACTCACGGCCACATCGACCATTGCGGATCGGCCGGAATCTTCGCCGAAGAACTCGGGGTCGAGATCGAGGGGCCGCACGAGGAGGACATGTTCTGGATCGCGCGGCTGCATGAGGACGGCCAGCGCTACGGGGTCACGGGCCGCCCGTTCACGCCGGCCCGCTGGCTCAATGACGGCGACCAAGTCACGGTCGGCAAGCTCACCCTCGACGTTCGCCACTGCCCCGGCCACACACCCGGCCACGTCGTCTTCCACCACCCCGAATCGAAGCTCGCGATCGTCGGCGATGTCCTGTTCCAGGGTTCGGTCGGGCGCTGGGATTTCCCGCGCGGCAATCAGGAGCATCTGATCGCCTCGATCACCCAGAAGCTGTGGCCGATGGGCGACGACACGGCGTTTGTCCCCGGCCACGGCCAAATGTCGACCTTCGGCCACGAGCGGAAGACCAATCCCTATGTCGGGGACGCCGCGCTGGCGGCCTAGGCGACGCCCGGCCTTGCAACCGCGAGACGTTTCGCTATAGGGGCGGCGGTTCGCGACGATCCGGCCGCCGCCGCGGGGCTACCCCGTTGAGTTAGGCGCAAGATCGTCGCCATTTTTATTGATATTAAAGGTGCCGCATGGCTGTCCCTAAAAGAAAAACCTCGCCCTCCAAGCGGAACATGCGCCGCAGCCACCATGCGCTGTCGCCGGTCAAGTTCCAGGAGTGCCCGAATTGTGGCGAGCTCAAGCTGCCGCACAACATGTGTCAGGCGTGCGGCCACTATAACGGTCGCGAAATCATCTCGCCCGAGGGCTGAATAGAAAAGGCCTCGTCATGACCGGGGGGCCACGAATCGCAATTGACGCAATGGGCGGCGACAGCGGCCCGGCAGCGATGATCGCGGGCGCCGCGCGCGCTGCGAAGCATGATCGGGCGCTCGAATTCATCGTCTACGGCGACGAACGGCTGGTCGCTGTCGAGCTTGATCGTCACGGGGGCCTGCGCTCGTCGGTGACGGTGGTGCACTCGCCCGAATCGATCGAAGCAACCGAAAAACCGAGCCAGGCGATCCGCCGCGCCCGCACCACCTCGATGGGCATGGCGATCAACGCGGTGAAGGAAGCCCATGCCGACGCCGCGGTGTCCGCCGGCAACACCGGCGCGATGATGGCGATGTCCAAGCTCGCGCTGCGCACCATGCCGGGGATCGATCGCCCAGCCCTCGCCGCTTTGCTCCCGACGCTCGGCGAAACCGATGTGATCATGCTCGATCTCGGCGCCAATACCGAATGCGATGCCCAGAATTTGGTTCAGTTCTCGGTCATGGGCGCGGCCTATGCTCGAACCGTGATCGGCATTTCCAA
>Ga0209438_1000019_pt1 | contig 51960 bp, 32 predicted proteins | sample GraSoi_2013_20cm_FD_185825 | JGI IMG/M metagenome (GOLD analysis project Ga0209438, IMG submission 185825) | Grasslands soil microbial communities from the Angelo Coastal Reserve, California, USA - Sample 9_17_2013_20cm (SPAdes) (version 2) | ecosystem: Environmental > Terrestrial > Soil >...
ATAAATAATATTTATAATAATTAATTAAGATATATTTATAATAAATAATATATATATATTCATCCCCTTTTTTCTTTATTTCTTTATTTTTCAGGGGCTCCGCCCTAGTTATTAATAATTAAAAAATTAATATTAAATTAATTAATAACAAATTAAATATTATTAAAAAATAACATAATTATTTAATAAAAAAAAATAATAAGCTTAACAGTGATTTATTCTAACTTTTAAAAATTTATTTTAATTCTTCATTAAAAAATGATAATCTTACTATTATTAATACCATTATTGGGTTCTTTAATTATTTCTCTTCTTTCAGATTCTAATCAAAACACAATGAAAAAAATAAGTTTAAATACATCAATTATAAATTTTATATTCTCTTTATATTTATGATTAGAATTTGATAATAGTAGTAGTCAATATCAATTTGTATATGAATTTAATAATTTTAATTTAGGTATAGATGGTATATCTTTATATTTTATAATATTAACTACTTTTGTAACACCTATAGCTATATTATCTAATTATAATAATATTAATAAGAATCTTAAATTTTTTTTAATTTCTTTTTTAATTTTAGAAACTTTACAAATAGCTGTGTTTGTAGTATTAGATTTATTTTTATTTTATATATTTTTTGAAAGTGTATTACCAATATTATTTATAGTAATATTATTATATGGTGCTGGTGAAAATAGAATTAGATCTGCTTTATTATTATTTTTATATACTTTAGCTGGATCATTATTTATGTTATTATCTATTCTTCATATATATAATTATGTAGGTTCTACTGATTTTCAATTAATCTCTTTAACTGAAATAAATCTTGAAAGTCAAAAAATATTATGAATTGGTTTTTTCTTAGCATTTGCAGTTAAAACACCATTATGACCTTTTACTGGTTGATTATTTAGAGCTCATGCTGATAGTCCTTTAGCTGGTTCTATACTATTAGCGGCTACAATCTTAAAATTCGCTACTTATGGGTTTCTACGGGTTTTAATAAATTTTTTACCTGATGCTTCTAATTATTTTTCACCCTTAGTTCAAACCATTGCTATAATAACTTTAATATATGCCTCTTTAGCTACTATTATTCAACAAGATACTAAAGCTCTAATTGCTTATTCTTCAATTGCACATATGGCTGTAGTAACTTTAGGTTTATTTTCTAATACTATTCAAGGTATTGAAGGTGCTATATTATTAGCTTTAGCTCATGGATTAGTATCTCCAGCTTTATTTATCTGTGTAGGTGGTGTAATTTATGAAAGAACTGGTACAAGAATTATTAATTATATTAGAGGATTAGTAACTTATATGCCTTTATTCACTCTATTATTCTTTTTATTTACACTAGCTAATACGGGTATACCTTTAAGTTTAAATTTCTTAGGTGAACAATTATCTTTAATTGGTATCTGAGATAGAAGTCCTATAATATCTGCTTTAGGTGCAACTGGTATCGTTCTAAGTGCTTGTTATTCAATCTGATTATATAACAGAGTTTCTTATGGTGTATACTCACCACACTTAAAACCAGTGAAAGATATCTCAAGAAGAGAATTTAATCTTTTATTAGCATTACTAATACCTACTGTTTTATTAGGTATTTTCCCTAATGTTCTTTTAAATTCGTTACACGTGGCTGTAACTAGTTTAATTTTTAATTTTTAATTTAATCCCCGGCGGCGGCGCGAAGCGCCCGGCCGGGGTGGCGAACCGGTGCGAAGAAAAGAAAGAATTATTATAATAAAATACATATATTATAAAAAACGCGCTGCGCGCCATTTAAAAAATAAAAAACAAAAAATAAATAATAAATTTTAAATAAAAAATAAATTAATTAAAAAACAAAATTGTTTTTAATGTTAAATAAATTAATAAGGCGAAATATAAATCAGTTCGCGGCGAAGCCGCCGCTGCGCGCAATCTTTAATATAAGAATATATATAATGGGCGGCTTCGCCGCGCGCTCTATTAAATTAATAATAATTTATATTAATTCAGTTATTTTATTCTAATGGCCGCGGCTTTGCCGCCGGCGTGCAAACAAGAGCAAAAAAAAATTCTTATTAATGATGAACGGCGTCAGAGCCGCTCTCTTATTACTACCCTTACTTGAATATTTCAATGATCATGATATTTTAACCTGAATAATCTCTTTATTAGTTTCTTATCCGCCGGCGGCTTTGCCACGCCTCATATATTAGGGATGGAGGCGAATGCGTAGCAGCCCGCGCGATAATGGCGCTTCGCGCCGTTAAATGGCAAATTTATAATTTTATTTTTGTTTCTATTATTTTAATTGCGGCGCTCCGCGCCATAAAAAATAATAGAAAAGGTATAGAAGCGCTAAAGCGCGGCAAAGCCGCCGGCGGCCCTGAGTATATATTTCTTGAATATTTATATTCATGATTTAGAACATTTTAGTAGTGTATATTTAGAATATATTAAAAATAAATAATATAATTATATAAAAAAACAAAATAAATTATAATAATTAGTAATAATATCTTTATTATAAATAAATTTGGCGCTTTAGCGCCGGCGGGGGCTTCGCCCCCCTTTATTTAAAGTTTTGTTAACCGCCGCCTACACTAATCTTTACAATAATAAATCAATAAATGTTCACCTATTAATAATAATATTAAAATATATAATTATATACAATATAAGATTAAAAAAATTATAATAATTAAAATATAAATAAATATAATTTTCCTTCTAATCTTTATTATATTAATAAATCCTTTTTTAACCCGCCGGGGCTGCGAAGCAGCCGCCCTTAATATTTATATATGTATAGGTATTAAAATAAGTATAATTTATATTAATATTATTAATAATAATGCGTAATATAATTATTATTTTAATAATAACTAAAATATTAAATTAATAATAATTAGTGCTATAACAATATATATAAATATACATAGTAATAAAAATAATTTTGTTTTATAAAAAAACTATATTTATATAAATTAAATTAATAATAATATAATCTTATATATTAAAGCTAATTATAAGAGTAAATATTTTTCTATTTTTTGTGCGCCGTTGTTTAAATTTATTTTGTTTTGTTTATTTAATAATATATATTATTAATTATTTATTTTTAATAGTTAATTATTTCTAATTTTTGATTTATTTTTTAATAAATTTATTAGTTTTTAATTTTTCATAAAAGGAGGACTATTAATATCATATTATTTTAATAAATATTTAAATTAATTAAATTAATATTAGTTTATTTAATAATAACTAATAAATATAATAATATTAAAAAAAGAATATAATAATAAAATAAAAAGAATAAAAACTAAAAACGGCGCACAAAAAATTAAAAATATTTAATTAATTAATATATATTCTCCGTTTTAATTTAATTTAGAGCCCTTAGCTTAATTGGTAGAGTACCTGATTGTCATTTAGGTTGGTCTCAGTTCGAATCTGGAAGGGCTCGTTTTTTAATAATTTTATAACTAACTATATTTATATTTTAAATATATTAGTAAATAAAGACTATAATTTATAAGTTAAAATAATACCTGTCCAAGGTATAAAAATTAGTTCGAAGCGCGCGGGGCGTTTTTTAATAACAAACAGCCGCTTCGCGGCGGCGGTTACTTCAAGGGGGGCGGCTTCGCCGCGCACAAAAATATTTTAGATAATACAAATAAAATAATAACTGGATTAGCAGGAGGGCGCGCCCATAAACAAGATTAATTTAATAATACTAGTTTAAACTTGCGGCGCTGCGAAGCGGCCCCTTTTTATTAAAAAACAAACAAAAAACAAAATTTTTTCTTTTTAAATAGCTGAAAAAAGGGATTGAACCTTTTTTTTACCGTCATGAGTGGTATGTTTTAACCAATTAAACTATATCAGCATATATATTATATAATTAGAAAATTAGAATTATTAAATATTACATATAATAATTGAATTATATATTATAAATAATATAATTTAATAAATAGTTAAGTTAGATTTATTATCTACAAGACTAAGTTTGTTTTTTAATAATCAAATAATATAAATTTTTTTTTTAGTAAAATTAAATTTATTTTCTATTCTATAATTTATTTTTTTTAACCTGTAATTAATTTTTTTATTTAGTATTAATTAATAATAATTGTTAGTAATAAATTTAATTTACTTTTTTTCAAATTACTTACTTTTTTACTTTTCTGAGATAAACTAAATATTCTTAAACCTATATAGGATTTTTATTTTCTTATTTTTAAGTAATAAAATAGTATAAACAAAACTTAAGTGTTTGATATAATTATTTTATATTATCTTCCAATCTAAAAATTTTAATTTTCTCTTATCTTTCCATAAATTATTTTATTCTTAACAGATATAATATATTTTGGTTTAGCAGCTGGACTTATTAGCTTATTTTTAATAATTTAATTTTATTTAATAATAAATTATAATTTATTATATTTTTTTAATTATATATAATAATATTATTATAATTTTTTATTTTTTCTCTGGCGCGTGTTTTTTGTTTGTTTTGTGCGCCGTTTTTGTTTCAGCGCTTTTCTTTTTTTGATGATAATATTAAACAAAAATAATTTTAATTAATATTAAATAAGCTTAATTTCAGTTTTAGATTACTTAACTTTTTAGTTATTTATTAATTATATTTATTTAATTAAAAAACAAAAAAAATTTTATTTTTTATATCCGCGAAGTTTTTTTTAACTAAGGGTAAGATCAGAGAATCGAACTCTGAACTTCGTCGCCACAAGACAGTATTTTACCTTTAAACTAATTCTACCTCTTTTATAAATTATTTTATTAAAATTTATTTAATTAAACCTAAAACCTAAAATAGATACTTAAGGCGCTTCGCGGGCTGCTACGCGTTTTTAAAAAGATAAATAACAAATCAAAAATAATTATAAAAGTATCGATGACAATTTTGTTTTAACATCAAAGTATTTCAAAGGGGTTATTAAGGATAACTAGCAAATTTATAAAAAAGGAGGAATATACCAAAAGCCACAAAAATTTAATTTATTTTATTTAATAGTTATATAAAAAAAATTGGTTTAATCAAATGTGGCGATCCTAAGGAAAACCTTACAAATATAAACTTCCTGAAGTAAAACATTTTATTAAGGAAAGGAAAGGAAATCAACCGAGACTCCGAAAGTAATGGTGAGTGAAATCGGATTAGCCTAAAAATTAAATATTTATTTCGAATTAAAAAACATATATAAATATAAAATAAATAATAAAAGGTAATCAGACCTGTAGAAATAAATTTAATAAATTTAAATATAAAGTACAATGAGAGAAAACTTGTTGGAATATAGGGGAACCATCCTCTAAGGCTAAGTATATAAATTTAGCGATAGTGAAAAGTACTGTAAAGGAAAAGTTGAAAAGAAAGTATATAACTTAGTGAAATAGATCTTGAATTAGTAACCCTATAAGCAGTCGAAGTTTTAAATTATAAAATGACGGCGTACCTTTTGCATAATGGGTCAGCAAGTTAATAGGAGTAGCGAGGTTTAAAGCCCTAGCGAAAGCGACTAGACTATAAGGTAAAAATTAATAAATAAATATTTATCTTTTTTTAATATTTTGATTTGATATAATATTAAATATATAATAGCAATAGAAATATAATAATGCCCTTAAATAAATTTATTTATAAAATATAAAGTGTATTATTTACTTGATTATTAGTGTTGGGAATAGTTACTTCTATTAGACCCGAAGCCAGTTGATCTTTCCAAAGCCAGATTATAATGGATCGAACGGTTGAATGTTGCATAATTCTCCGAAGAGTTTTGGAAAGCGGTGAAATGCCAATCTGAACTGGTGATAGCTGGTTTTCTACGAAACATATATAAGTATGACATCTATACAAAATTTATGGAGGTACAGCACGTTATTTCCCAATTAATTTTAGAAATTATTTATTTCTATTAAGCGTTTAAGTTGAGGGGACCTCGAAAATCTTGCCAATGGAAGTGAATCTCGGAATTACATAAATTGATGATAGATATTCAGACTGCTCATGCTAAGTTGAGTAAGTCAAGACGGAAACAGCCGAGAACATGGATCAAGGTCCCTAATGATTATTTAGTGAAATTAAGGCAGTAGCAACTTGAATGCAGCATTGTAAAGTGAGCTTGGTAGTAGCTATCTTTTAAAAAACGTAATGTAACAACGTAGCAGCGCTTAGAGTGTGGCGCCGAAAATGTAACGGGTCTAAAATAATCAACCGATATCCTGTTAATTTTTAATATTTTAGTTTTGAAAATAATATATTAAAAATTTAGGTAGTAGAACATTCAGTATAACTAAAGAAAAACAGTGTTTCATTGTTTAGAAGTAACTGAAGAGATAATGCTGACATGAGTAACGTAAAAAGAAGTTATAATACTTCTCGCCGAATACGAAAGGGTTTTAAGGAAAGGTTAAACCACCTTAAGTTAATGCGGCCTCTAAGGATCAATACCAATGTATTTGTCTGATGAGTTATATACTGAAAGTCATTTATGGATTAAAAAACAATTTTGACCAGGAAATTAAGTATAAAAATTTTTTTGTTTATTATATAATTGTATTTTTATTTTTACAAATAATATATATATTATTAAATAATCACAACTAAAAAATAAAACTACCGTACCCTAAACCGACACAGGTTCGTAGGTAGAGTATACTAAGGCGTAGAGCTAAAAGTTGTTAAGGAACTCGGCAAGTTCTCCTCATAAGTTTGACGATAAGAGGAACCGTTTAAATTTTTAATTTTCCATAAATTTTTAATCTTAATACGGTGTAATAAAATCGGAAGCCCCGACTGTTTAATAAAAACACAATTCAGAGCAATGATAAATATCATAGTATTCTGAATGAAATTTGCCCAATGCCATTAATATAAGAAAGGTAATGGTAACTGTTATTAATCGAAATTCTGGTTAATAGCGGTCTTAACTATGAGGATCCTAAGGTAGCAAAATAAATTGGCCATTAAATGTGGTCCGGTATCAATAATGTAACGATGGCTTCACTGTCTCTACAACTTGCTCAGTGAAATTGAATTGCGGGTGCAGATGCCCGCTACCTCCAGGGGGACGGGAAGACCCTATGCAGCTTTACTGTAGTTAGTTATCACAATGAATACAACTTCTTTTTAATAGTGAATAGGCTTGTCGATAGACTAATTGTGGAAACCTTTGAATTAGAATTGACTCATTGTTTACCTTATAATTTAGAGGGAGAGTTGACTAATTGGCAGTTTGACTGGGGCGGTCGTCTTTAAAAAAGTAGCAAAGTACATCCGATTTAAAAAATATTTATAAATAGCAAATACTTTATTGTATTTGTTATACTTACAGAAACATAGAATAAAATTTAACTATTCTTATCATTTTTAAAAATTTTATTTGAATAAGGTAGAGCTAGATGTGTTGAATGGAAATCAATCAACCAGTGAAGGGTTGTGCTGAGTGTAATGGCGAAAGCCTGCCTAACTGAAAGACTTAGAAGTCTAAAAGATACGTAAGTAGGGCATAGTGACCCCTCGATATATTATGGAATAGACGGGGATCAATCGATAAAAGTTACGCTAGGGATAACAGGTTAATAGCTGGTGAGAGCACACATTGTGCCAGCTGTTTGACACCTCGATGTCGACTCATCCTATCCCCTGGGTGCAAAAGCTTGGAAGGGTTCGGCTGTTCGCCGATTAAAAGGGTACGCGAGTTGGGTTTAATACGACGTGAGTCAGTATGGTCCCTATCTTCTGGAGGAAAAATAGTAAAAAGGGAACGACCTAACAGTACGAAAGGATCCATTGGTTGTGTTTCTCTAGTGTACCAATTGTTGAAAAGGTATTCTATTTTATTTAAATATTTTAATAGAAAACTGAGTAGGCACAGTTGGGTAGCCACAAACATAGTATTTAAGTGCTGAACGAATATCAAGCGCGAAATTACCCCCTAGATACTATCTCAGATTTATTTATTTATTTAAATAATTATCTGTTTTATAAGAAATAGAACATTTCTAAATAGGATGCATATGAATATACTGTAAAGTATTTAGTTTAGCATTACTAATTTATTTATTAGACTCGATGTTATAAATTGTCCGGCGCTTTGCGCCCTTTACAAAACTTTTTAATTAATTATTAAATATAATATAAAAGAGAGATAAATTAATTAGAATTCAAAAAATAAAACAAACAAAAATAATTAAAAGAGAGATAAAACAAATTAAAATTTAAATAAAATTAAAAACCTAAATTTGGAATATAAGTGATTTAGAATCTTTATTTATCAAATTTCTATTTATCAAAAAATAGATAAAATTTACTCTTTTTAGTTCTAAACATTTACACTATACATTCCAATTTCTCTTTGATTAATTTTAATTAAACCAAATTTTAGATATTTTACAAAAGTATAATTCTAAAAATGTAATTTTGAGCTTAAAATGGATACATTTTCATTCATTTTTCTAATTAAATGTGTATTTATATGCATTAAATTTTTGAAAAAATTGAACTAAAATCAATTCATTTATCATTTTAATATAAAATAAGAGTAAAATAGAATTATTTGGCATTACAGTGGAGGAGTTAATGTATAAGATAAAATTTTATAACAATAACAAAATTTTAAAAGAGAAGTAAAACTTTATTTATTCTTTTCAACTCAATTTTTAATATATTTTAAATGATGTTCATCAAGTAATTTTATTCGAGCTTCTTTAGTTAAACCATCTCAATCTAAACCAGGTGAATCAAGTAATTTATTGAAAAATATTTTATTACTTTCCTCAACTAACTTATCTATTATTTTAGATAAATGGAAACCATCTTTATTTGTAGTTTTACCATATTCAACCATTAAATTTACTATTTCACTTTCATTATTAATTTCATTTTTAATTTGATTACTGTGATTAGGAACAATAAAATCATCTAATAAATTATTTTGAGAAGGGTCACCTATTAAATTAGAAGGTCCAGCTTTAGGAGTTAAATCCCCAGTGTTAACCCCAGGTTCCATAGTTTCTGGATAAATCTTAATTGGAGAATCTGAATAATTTGTATTATTATCTGGCGTAAACGCCGATGCACTATGATTGCTTACACTGAAGCGGCTTTTAATAGAATCTTTTCATGAATTAAAATAATTATTTAAAGAATCTAAATATCCACCTAAATTAGGCGCGCCGTCATTATTATTATAGTAATAATAAATACCAATTATAATACCACTTGTAATTAAACCATAAAGAATATATTTTATATAATGATTATGCTCTTCGGTCGGTAGGTTACCCTTTTCACTTTTTGCACCAGCACCTTCAACTGGGCGGCTTGCCGCGATATAAGAAGGCTCAACACGTTCTCAACTATTTGGGCGTCTTATAATTTTATCACTTTTTCAATTTTATTGGCAATTGAATGAAATAATTTAACAATATAATTAATTATATCATCAAAAATATTAGTTAATAATTCAATAATTGCTATGAAAGCAGCTACAGGATCAGTAACCAATAATGCTAAGAATGTAACAAAGGATCCTATTAAATATATGGATCTAGTTATTAATCAATAAAAAATTCTTAAATATTTTTGATTTCTAATTATAAATATAAAATCATTTGAATAATTTTATTTTTACTAATAAATGAATGAATAATTTTAATATAAGAAATTAATTTTAACATTAATAATTTAATTTAATTCAAAAAACCAAAAAAGAAAAAATATTTCAATAAAAGAGTATATATCTTATTTCAATATAAGAATATCTATCTTATTTTAATAAGCCGCGGCCAATTATCGCGCTGCGCGCCTTAAGAAAGTTGCAAATCAACCTACTAAATAGAACGATCTAGCAATAAAAAAGTTTCTTCAAATAATTTTAAGTTCTTATTATCTATATAATAGATAAAATAGTTTGAATAAAAAATTATTTTTTTGCGCCGTTTTTGTAGTAAAATCAGCACAGGTGCGCGGCTTCGCGGCGTTATGCTTATAAAAAATTAGTTTATTAAATTAATTTTTTAATGCGCGCCCATTTATTATTGTTATTATTTTTATATCTTAGCTTAATTTTTTTATATTTAGAATATAAATATAGTAGTTAAATTTTTAATTTTTATTTTTAACTATGCTTAATTTATAGAATTATATAAATTATATACTTTTTTGGAACATTAACAGGGCGAAGCCCCAAATATAAAATTGTCCGCGTTACTATAATATATAGTACTAATTAAAAAATAAATAAACATAATAAAAATAATAATAATAATAATGGAAAATAATTTTAATAATCTATCTAATCTTTATTTAATAAATTCACCCTTAGAACAATTTGAAGTAAGTAATTTAATAAGTATAAATGCACCTTTATTTGGTTACTTAAATTTAACTTTAAGTAATTTAGCTTTATATTCAATAATAGTTTTTATATTAATAATAGCAATACATTTTATGGGTAATAATGAAACTAAAATTTTACCTTCTAAATGAAGTATAGCATTAGAAAGTATATTTATAACAATTAATTCCATGGTAAAAGAACAATTAGGTAAAGAAATTTATTTACCTTTTATTTATACATTATTCTTTTTTATCTTAATAGTAAATTTAATAGGTAATATTCCTTATTCATATACAATAACAACCTCAGTAATAGTAACAATAGGTTTATCTTTTACTATACTTACTGGTGTAACATTTTTAGGTTTATATTTACATAAATTTAATTTCTTTTCATATTTTGTACCTTCTGGTACACCTTTAGCCTTAGTTCCTTTATTAGTTGTTATTGAAACTGTTTCATATTTAGCTCGAGCTCTTTCTTTAGGAATAAGATTATTTGCTAATATGGTTGCTGGACACTCTTTATTAAAAATTTTATCTACTTTCTTATATCAAATGTTTAGTAGTAGTTATATTTTTGCTTTATTGACTCTTTTACCTTTTGCTTTATTCCTAGCATTATGTGGATTAGAAATAGCCGTATCTATAATACAAGCTTATGTATTTGTATTATTAGTTATGTCTTATATTAAAGATGCTATTTATTTACATTAAATTTTACCTTTAAAATTTTAAATTTTTTATATTATTTAAATATTATAATATAAATTATATCTTATATCAGATTATAAATATATATAACAGATATAATATATTTTAATATAGTTAGTTATATCTAATTAATTTGTTTTTTATTATATATCCTATATATTTAATTATATTAAATTTTAAGGCGCTGTGTGTTATAATATCCCCTCAGCGTCATTAATATTCAATTAAAAATTTATAATATATTTTAATTTCATAAAAATTAATTAATTATTTAAATATTAAATAAATAATAATAATTTTATTATATATAAAAAAAAAATTTGTTTTTTATTATTAAATTTTATTATTTAATATTTAATTTTGCGCTTAAAGCACGGTTTTATTAATTAATCATTAATATTTAAATACCTATAGGCGCGCGGCTTTGCCGCCCCTAATAATAATTTATATTCTATAATAAGTTATTATAACTAATGCTTTAATAATTTAATTAATAAATAATTAGTTTAATATTAATTTTATTATTGTGCGCCGTTTTTAATTATTAAATACCTACTTTTTGTTTTTTTACTGCGCGGGGCAAAGCCGCCGTGTTAATTTTAACCACTTGCGCCGCCGCTTCGCGGCCCTTTTTATCTTTTATTTAATTTATATATTAAAAACTTGCGCCAGAGGCGAAGCCTGCGGGGGTTTCGACTCGCGCTACGCGCCTTAAAAACAAAATTATAAAATTAAAAATTAAAAAATTTAAATTAAAAGAAGAGTATTCTGCTTGTTTTAGGAATAGAATAACTATACTATAATATTTTATAATACCAGTATTTTTTATTTTTACTTTTTAATTTATATAAGGAATAGTTTTCACTGGTAAGTTAAGACGATTGCTAATTGTTCGGGGTAAGCGCCCCTTAGGTGTTCGATTCACCTCTATTCCATAAAAAAAATTTTTATTTTATTTAAATTAATAAATAATATAATTTAATAATAAATTGTCTTTATTTTATTTTGTTTGTGCGCCGTTTTGTTTTTGTGCGCGGGCGAAGCGCAATTAAATAATAACTAAAAAGTTATTCAGTGTAAACATGAGTAACAATTATTTGTTGATTCCTTTTTTAATTGGATTGGCGTATGTTCTCAACTAATGCAAAGGAAATTGGAACCCTTTATTTAGTCTTTGCTATATTTGCTGGAATGATAGCTACAGCTTTTTCTATAATTATTAGATTAGAATTATCTGCTCCTGGTGTTCAATTTTTACAAGGAGATCATCAATTATTCAACGTGATAATTACCAGCCACGCCTTGATAATGTTATTTTTTATGGTCAACAAATTGCAAATGTTAAAATTATTTACAGTCTTAAGAGTAAAAAATTACCATACTATTGTAACAGTTGGTAATAATAATTCAAATGATAATAATTCAAGTGAGTCCTTTAAATCCAAACAAAATTATACTAAAGTTATAGTAACAGATCCTTATTGTAATAGGGATATAATAGCTAGAGTAACAACAAAACAAAAAGGTGTTTATGTTTGAGAATCATTAGATGGCAAAGACTTGTATGTGGGTCATTCTATTAATTTGTATAATCGAATATCTTCTTATTTTATGCCCTCTATATTAAAAAGTAAAGAACGAAGAGTTCTTAGATATCTAAATAAATATGGTTTTACTAATATAAAATTAACTATTTATATTATGGATAATTCAGTTAAGTTAGAAAAAGTAGTGGAATTAGAACAATCTTTTATAAACAGTTTAAAGCCTAATTTAAATGTAGATTTAGTAGCTAGTGGGTCCGGATATCATGAGCCTATGAAGCAAGAAATACGAGAACGATTAAGAAAACAAAGAGGTACACCCGTTTTTATGTATGATGCTAAAGATTTTACTTTATTATATATTTTTGACTCTAAAACCTATATGTATAGTTCAATAAGTATACATCATAAAACCCTTGAGGATTGTTTATATTCTGGAAAAATATACTTAGATGCTTTTTTCTTATCTTTAGATATAATTGAAGAAAGTACTAGTACTAACTTATTAACCTTAGATGAAATTAAGACTCTTGTTTTAAAAAAACGAGATATTTATCTAGTTAAGCATCCAGCATCCAAATCTATTCTAGCTGAATTTAAAGATGATTCTAGTTTAAATAAAAATTTTAGTTCATTAAATTCTTTAGCTAAGGAACTTAAAGGAGATCGACAAGTAATTAGAGAATATTTAAAGGGCAATAAATCTTGTTATTATCGAGGTAAATGAAAATTTACTTATGTAAGCTCTGAGAATAAATAATTTTAACATGTTAATTTATTAATTTTTTTAATAAATAGGCATGGCCGGATAATATAGAAATATATTATTTTCTTTACACTATGTGCTGGAATATTTTTAGAGCTTTTGGAACTAGTATTGCAAGTTTTCTTAAATGAAAAGCGGCATATTACAGTAACATTTCAAAAGATTAGGCAATCAGCAGGAAACCAAAGGTATAAGGGCTTTATAAGCATTAAACACTTTTACTAAGTAGGATCCTCAGAGACTACACGTGAAATACCCTACAGCAGGGTAAAGATATAGTCCAAACGTTAGTGAAAACTAACGAAAAATCGTATGCCTGCACTAATTGGAGGGTTTGGTAATTATTTTTTACCTATCCATTTAGGTGCACCAGATATGGCATTTCCGAGATTAAATAATATTTCTTTTTGATTATTACCTCCTTCATTGATACTATTACTACTTAGTGCTTTAGTAGAAAGTGGAGCTGGTACAGGATGAACAGTTTATCCACCTTTATCCGGAATACAAGCTCATTCAGGAGCGTCTGTTGATCTAGCAATCTTCAGTTTACACCTTTCGGGTGTTTCTTCTTTATTGGGTGCAATTAATTTCATCACGACTGTTTTAAACATGAAAACTAATGGTATGAGTTTACATAAATTACCTTTATTTGTTTGAAGTGTATTTGTAACAGCGATACTATTATTATTAGCTTTACCTGTTTTAGCCGGTGGAATAACTATGTTATTAACGGATAGAAATTTCAATACCAGTTTTTACGACCCCGCAGCTGGAGGGGATCCTATATTGTTTCAACATCTTTTCTGATTCTTTGGACATCCAGAAGTCGTAAATTATAAATATAATTATAATTGTATATATATAGGCTTCTTAATTTTGCTGTATGCTGGGATAACCTATTCTTTTTTGTACACAGATAAAAAGTTTAATTACCCCCTTAGCAGTTTTATATTTACTAAAATGGTAACAATATTAAACTTAGGTCAATCAGCAGGTAACAATTCGTTATTAATTGGTCCCTCAGAGACTATACGCAAAAACATTGAGGGGGCGCGAAGCGCCCCTACTAAAACTAAACTAGTTTCTAATAATTATACCTTCCTAGATAAAACCTTACTATATTTTCTGACTACGGATATTATAACGGCGCAAGCGCCCGTAAGTGAAAATATTAAGTTAATTTCTAATCATGTTCCCACTCATACTAAGCCTTTAACAGACGAAGATTTTGGTCATTACTTAGCTGGTTTGATAGATGGCGATGGGTCATTCGGAATACGGAGTCTTGTAATAGCTTTTAATTCTTTGGATGCTTCTTTAGCTTATTATATTAAAGGAAGATTAGGTTATGGTAAAGTAAAGAAAGTAAAAAATAAAAATGCTGTCATTTTTGTATTACAAAATCGTGAAGGTTTAGATAAAGTTATAAACCTTGTAAATGGAAAACTAAGAATTCAATACAAAATTGATGCTATAGACAAACATATAGTAAATGTTTATAAAAAGCCTCTAAATTATAAACTTCACATAAATTCTTCATCTGATTTAAATAACTATTGATTAGCTGGTTTCATTGATAGTGATGGAAGCTTCCAAATAAAATTTATAAAGCGAGTTAAAAGCCTAGGTAAAGCCCCCCTTATTGAAATTAGATTATACTTACAAATAGATCAAAAAAGGCGTTTATTATTGGATCTGATTAAAGATAAGTTAGGTGGTAACATTGGTTATAGAAAAAGCCAAGATACTTATTATTATAGTTCAACTAGCTTTGGTTCAGCTAAAAAAGTGATAAAATATCTAGATCAATATCATTTGCAATCTAGTAAATATTTAAATTATATAAAATGGAGAAAGGCTTATATTTTAGTTCAGGCTAAAAACCACCTTACTCCGGAAGGTAAAGATAAGATTTCTAAACTAAAAAATTCTATGAATAGTTATTCTAAGGGCCGCGAAGCGGCAGACACTTTTTTAGAATCAATGTAAGATATAGTCCTAACAAGGGTGTAAACTCTTGAGTATTATTTTTAATAGATCCTTAGTTCTTTATTTTATATTTGGAGCAATGTGGCTATTAGAATAATCAAAATAATTGTTATATATTAATTATACCAGGCTTCGGTATAGTGAGTCACATAGTATCAACCTTTTCAGGTAAACCAATATTTGGTTATCTTGGTATGGTCGTTAGGCCTTCTTAATTTCACCTCAAAAGGAGTCCGTCTTCGGTATAATACAGAATAAAAACAAAAGAAGTCTTTGTAGATCCAAACGGGGGGCGGCGAAGCCGCGCCCCCACTTATAACTTTTTTTATTAAAGGTTGAGATTAAGTTAAACTCCACTATATGCTGGAAACTCCTAATACTCGACTCTAACTGCGCGAAGCGCTATTTAGTTTAATATTGTTAGTCTGTCATGTATTTTTCGATGCGAAAAAGGGATAATCAGCAGGAACTATAAAGTAAAATAATTAAGTTCCTTAGAGACTATACGTGGAGAATCAGAGTTGATTAAGAGATAGTCCTAAATTATTGTAATTTATATAAATTTGGAAAGTTTTAATTTTAACTATTCAAAAACAAAAATAGAATAAAAATTTAAAATTATAAAAATACTTTAGCGCGCGGAGCGCCAACAAACAAAAGCCTCAGGTTAATAATTACAGCACGGGAAAGGATAATAATACAGATAAGTTAATTAATCCTTTTTGAATTACAGGTTTTACTGATGCTGAGGGATGTTTTACAATTATAATAGAAATTACAAATCCCTTAAAATGGAAAGTTAGAACTTCATTTGAAATTAACTTACACGAAAAAGACATAGATATTTTATACAAAATACAATCCTTTTTTGATTCAGTAGGCTCTATTTATACTAGACCAGATAGGAAATTAGCTGTATATAGAGTATCAAATGTGAACGAATTAAATGAAGTTATAATACCGCATTTTAATAAATATACTCTTATTAGTAACAAATACGTAGATTTTTTATTCTGGTCTAAGGCTGTAAATTTAGTTTTAAATAAAGAACATCTAAAATTGCCAGGGTTTTTAACCATTCTTAATTATTATGCTTCTATTAATAGAGGTGCTTCTAAAAAAGTTTTAAGTTTCTTTCCAAATATTAAAGCTTTAGATAGACCTTTAATTAATTTACCCGTAGCATTAGATCAATTTTGAGTGTCGGGGTTTGTGGCTGGAGATGGCGGGTTTGCTGTTTATACTCACAAAGCCTCTAAATTTGATTCTTTAAGAGAAAGGTTATCTTATAGATTTTATATTACACAGCATAGTAAAGATTTAGATCTTATGAAATTGTTTATTAAATTCTTCAATTGCGGAGTTATCCACGTAAGATCTAATTTAGCTACACCTAGATGTGATTATATTGTTCAAGATGCAATTTCCTTATTAGAAAAAATAATACCTCATTTTGATTCTTATCCTTTGTCTAATTTAAAGCAAAAAGATTTTGTTAATTTTAAAGAAAGTATGAATTTAATCAAGTTAAATAAACATTTAACTAAAGAAGGTTTAGAAAAAATTAAAGATTTAAGTTTAGAAATGAATTCTAACAGATTAAAATAACATTAACTCTAAAAATGCCGCGAAGCGGCGGTTCTTTAAACAAAAAATGGATACTTACTTAGCGCGGCTCCGCCGCCTTACTAACTTCTTATTTTCAATCTATATATTTTACAATTAATTTGTTACGCTATGTTCTCAATTGGAATCTTAGGATTCTTAGTATGGAGCCACCATATGTTCAGTGTAGGTTTAGATGTGGATACTAGAGCTTACTTTACTGCTGCTACAATGGTAATTGCGGTTCCAACTGGAATAAAAATCTTTTCTTGAATTGCCACTCTTTATGGTGGTAGCTTAAGATTTACTACTCCTTTAATCTTCACAATAGGATTCTTAGCTTTATTCACAATAGGTGGGTTAACTGGAGTAATTTTATCTAACGCTGCGTTAGATGTATCTCTTCACGACACATATTACGTAGTTGCACATTTCCATTATGTTTTATCTATGGGTGCTGTATTCGCTATTTTTGCGGGATTCTATTTCTGAGCTCCCAAAATAATAGGTCTATCATATAATGAATTATTAGGAAAAATCCATTTTTGAACATTGTTCGTGGGAGTTAATTTAACATTTTTCCCTCAACATTTTTTAGGTTTAGCGGGTATGCCTAGAAGAATACCAGATTTCCCAGATGCTTATAGCGGTTGAAATGCTGTATCTAGTTTTGGTTCTTTAATTTCGGTATTTGCTACTATTTTATTTGGTTATATTATATATGATATTTTTGCTAATGGAAATAAAGTAAATAATAACCCTTGAGCAATACCTTCTTTCTTCACTTCATTAAATATATTCTTTAATGAAACACAAAGTGCTAATACCTTAGAATGAACTCTTGCTAGTCCAATCCCAGTACATGCATTTGATATGCTTCCAGTACAATCTTAATTGTTGTATTTTTTATTTACCGTGCTTTTTAATTAATTTTTATTCATTATAGCTTAGAAAATAAACATAAAAAACTATAATTCTAATATCCCCGGCGGCGGCGAAGCCGCGCCAATAATTATTCTTAAAATTTATAAATTTGGAGTTAAGGGGCTTCGCCGCCAGATAAATTAGAAAAAACAAAATTTTTCCTTCGCCGGTTTTATTTTAGCTATTATTTTTATAATTTTAGTTTTAATTTTAAATTTTTTAATTCTAGTGGCGGGGAGCAGCGATTTTTTTAAATCAGTTTAGAATATAAATTATATCTAATATTTAAATTAATTCTTTTGAATTTCAAATAATTAGTATTATTTAATAAATATTTAATTTATCTTTATTATTTAATAAATATTTAATTTATCTTTATTATTTAATAAATATTATTTTATTTCGGTGGGCCGAAAAGCGGCCGTGCTTTTGTTTTTATTTTAATTCTCAAATTACGTGGCGGCGCGGTATAAAAAAATTTACTTATTTATAATTTATAATTTATAATATAAAAATTATAAATTTTAATAATAGAATATTATTTAATTTAAAAATATTAAAATATAATTTAATATTTATTAATATTATTTAATATATACTACTAAGATTTTATTATTTAGAAGTTTTATATCTATATAATTCTTTTTAATAATAAAATAAATGATTCAGGTTAATCTTAGAATACCTTTTACGTGTATTAATTATAATTAATATTAATAGTAATAAGAGGCGTCGTTAAGCGTCCGGTATTATAATTATTATATATATATGTAATATAATTATTTATATTAATTTAATTTAATATAAAAATTATTATTATTTTAATATATAGTAATTAGTAAACTAAGATTTTTTTTTTTAATTTTTAAAATTAACAATGATTACAAATATTAACATATTTAAAACTATATTTAATGATGCTCCACAACCTTGAGATATAGGATTCCAAGATAGTGCCGCTCCAGGTTTTACAGGAATTATAGATTTACATAATACACTTTTCTTCTATTTAATTGTAATATGTGTAGGGGTTTTTTGAATATTAGGTTCAGTTATCTATTATTTTAATTATAATAAATCTCCTATTGTTCATAAATATCTTAACCATGGTACATTAATAGAACTTATATGAACTATAACACCTGCTTTAATTTTAATAGCTATTGCTTTCCCAAGTTTTAGATTATTATACTTATTAGATGAAGTTATATCACCTACAATGACTATAAAAGTAGTAGGTCATCAATGATATTGAAGCTATGAATATTCTGATTTTCTAAATGAAAATGGAGAATCGATGGAATTTGATTCATATATGATACCTGATTCCGATTTAGAATTAGGACAATTCAGATTATTAGATGTAGATAATAAAGTGATTATTCCTGTTGATTGCCATATTAGATTAATTATTACGGGTGAACCCTTCTTGCCCTTATTAATATTAAACAATATCGTTTAATATTATTCGAATCTTGCTATATGCTGGAAACCTCTAACAATTGATCTGCGAGGCTTCGCCGCGTAATAAGGATTAATATGAAACAAGGAGCAATCAGCAGGAAACTAATAGAAGAAAAATATTCTTAGTAGGATCCTCAGAGACTATACGCAAGAAGTATATTTATACTAAGATAAAGTCCAAGTATATATTATTAATATGTATATTAAGATTATGATGGGAAATAATTCAATGATTAAAACCGGCGCTGCGCGCCCAGGATTGAATAAAATGATTAAACGAACTAAAACTACAAATGTAAATAAACTACCTAAAATTACTAATTTTGGATTAAGTAATTGTACTAATTTAGTTATTTATGGTTCAAATTTAGGCTCCACGGTGAATAAAGGGAGATTCCCAGTAAGTTTACAAAAATTAATTTATTTACCTCCCGATTCTTATTCAATGATAGTGGGTCAATTATTATCAGACGGTTGATTAGAAAAATACAGTTTAAATTCTAACACAAGATTTAAATTTAAACAATCTCTTACTCGAGCTGATTATGTTATTTATTCCTTTATGGTTCTTTCTCATTATTGTTCTAATATCCCATATACTGTTAAATCTAAGCGAAAAGGAAATATTCATTATGGATTAGTTTTTAGTACGAGATACTTACCTTGTTTTAATGAACTATATGTTTTATTTTATAAAGATAAGGTTAAAGTAGTTCCTGATTGTATCTATAATTTATTAACTCCTATCGCTTTAGCGCATTGGATTATGGGAGACGGAGCAATTTTAAACAAAGGATTAGTCTTATGTACAGATAGTTTTACTTTACAAGAAGTAGTAAAATTAATGAATGTACTAAAAATTAAATATAACATTAATTCTACTATTCAAGGGATTAAAAATCAAAGACCTAGAATTTATATTTTACCAGAGAGTATGCCTAAATTAAGAGAGTTAGTAAAACCATATATGTTACCTTCTCTGTGGTATAAACTTAATCTTAAATAAATATTAATAATAAATACTTGGCTGATGTTATTCATTCTTTTGCTGTTCCTTCTTTAGGACTTAAAATGGATGCTGTACCTGGTAGATTAAATCAATCTTCTTTCTTAGCTGAAAGAACTGGAACTTTCTATGGTCAATGTTCAGAAATATGTGGAGTATGACATGGATTTATGCCTATTGTAGTAGAAGCAGTATCAGTTCAAGATTACTTAGCTTGATTAGATGCTGCTTAATTAATATTATTTATTAATTAAAATTATTTTTATCCCCTCAGGGCCACGTGGCTCCACCGCCGCCGGCGGGAACTGTTTTTATTTTTGTAATTAACATAAACTTGTTTTTTTAATTACAAATTTGAAATAAATTTATAAAAATACAAAATTTAATAATAAAATTTTACTTTTTTATTCATTAATTATAATTACTAAAAAAAAAATTTTGTTTTTTACAATAATTTATATTATTAATTAAATTTATAATTACAAAGATAAATATATAATTTTATATATTATAATATATATATAATATTATTATAATAATAATTATTTATTAATTAATATATAACAATAATTTATTATTTAATTATGCTTATATTAACTGCGCGTATATTAATATAATATTTTAAAATAGAATAATAAAATTTAAATTATAAAAGAGATAATAAATATTGCATATAAGCAAATATAATACGATAATAAAATTTAATTTATAAATTTATTTATCTAAAGTTAAGTAAGAATTTAATTTTGGTTCTGATTAAACGTTGTTCAGTAGTATAAGACATGCGAATCATTGTTTTTAAATTCATTTATTTTTAATTAATTAAATTAAATAAATTGAAAAAATAAGGTGTAAAGGTGAGTATGGTAAATAAGATACCTTATAGTCTTCATAAATAGGGGATATTTCTTTAAATTAATTAAAAAAAAAAAGTATAACTTGGTTTTAAGAAAATAAAATTATTATATTTTATAAAAAAGGAAATTTTCTGCTATAAGATTCTATTTATTGAGATTTAGGTAGTTGGCAGGATAACAGCCTCCCAAGCCAGCGATCAAAAGTCATGTTTGATAGAGCAAATGACCACATTGGGAATGAAATGTACCAAGTAGTATTTTACTACCAGCAGTCAAGAATATTAGTCAATGCTCGCAAGAGTGAACTAGCTAACTGAAATCAATCCAAAACATAATACAAAATATTTGGTTGATAATGTAAGAAGAAAATAATGATATTATCTTACGTTTAGTGTCGTCTAAAACTGGTGCCAGAAGACTCGGTAAGGCCGGAGACGCAAACGTTAGTCATCCTTATCAGGCGTAAAGGGTTTGTAGGCTGCTTTGAAAGTTTCTATCTTAAATTAAATTATATTTTATTTTAATAATATATTATATTTAATAATTTTTTTAAAAAATAATAAATAGAAATAAATTAAAGCTAGAATCTAATAGAGGTTATATCGAATAATACTTAGTTTAGGGCTAATATCCAAAGAGATTAAGGGGAATATTAAAAGCGAAGGCTTCTTTCCACTATAGATTGACGCTGAGAAACGAAGGTGAGGAAAGGAAATAGGATTAGATACCCAAACTACCCCTCACTGTCAACGATGAATGGTAGTCATTAGTGCAAATTAGTGGCGTAGTTAACACAATTACCATTCCGCCTTGTTAGTAAGACTGCAAAGTTAAAAACAAAAAAATTAGTCGGTTTCGGAGTAAACGAAGTGAAGCATGTTATTTAATACGAGAATACGCGTAAAATCTTACCAGGTCTTGTATAACAAACTATTTATTATTTATAATTTATTATTTTAATAAATAAAAGAGTGTTTTTGTTTAAGCGGCCGCTGCGAAGGCGGCTTCGCCGCTTATTAAAAGTAAAATACTTAGTTACAGGTGTTGCATGGCTGTCTTCAGTCCGTATCTTGAGATGTGAGGTTAACTCCGTCAACGGACGAAATCCCTGTTGTTAATTCATCTTTAACTGCTTTATTTATTTAGCAGTTTAAATTATAATTTAATTATATTTAAATACTTAACAATTAATGGTTCTTAGATGAGTTCCATTTGGGGCTAAGACAAGTCGGTATGGCTCTCATGACCTGGGCTATAGACGTGCTGCAAAAATTTTACAAAGTGATGCAATACTGTACCCTGCGCGCGGCTTTGCCGCCCACTGGATTAATTTAAAAACAAAAATTAAATTAAAATTAAGAGCTCGCTTTTATAATTCAGTTAAAATTTTAAAATATAAAATATATTCTAAAATTGGGTTTTAAGGAGGAGCTAATCATTAAAAAAAGTTAAATTAATAATAAACAAATGATTGTTGTCTGTAATTCGGTAACATGAAGTTGGAATTTCGAGTAATCGTTGATCATTAGCGCAACGGTGAAATAATCATTCGGAATGAACTAACTGTCTGTCGCTGGGAAGAAGCTTAAGTTGATGGAAATTTTTTCTTAATTAATACTTTTACAAAGCCGCGCGGCGTAGCCGCCTCTAAATATACAATATTTAATATTATTAAATATTGAAAAAGTATCTATAGAAGTTTAGTTTTAAATTTAATTAATTAAATTTTGAACATCTTTGTTAAGTTAATTATTGTTTAAATAAAATCTTCTGGAGTAACATCTCAAAAGTCATAGCAAGGTAGCTGTACTGGAAAGTGCTGCTGGAAAATAAAACAAATTGTACCCCCACCCACCAGTATATCTTTGTTATTTAATTTTATTTAATTTTATATAATTTTATTTTGTTTATTTATTTTTATAAATTATAAATAAAAATTTTTTATAATTGTCTTTATTTTGTTTGTTTTTAATAAAATAATTTAATTATTAATATATATAATTAATACAAATTCTATTTTTTTTAATATTTAAATAAAAAGCCACGGTGCGCCGCCTCGCCGGCGGCGTTTTTATTTTATTTTTATGGCGCCTACGGCGCGTATTATTAATATTAATTAGTATAAATATATTTAAATATATATATAAAAATCTCGTAAGGGGTTAGCTGAGTGGTTTAGCAGTAATTTTACACATTACAGACAGGGTTTCGATTACTCTACTCCTTATATTTTATATATTTATAATTTTAATTATTATTATTTTAATAAAAATATTAGAATATATTTATATATATCATTAAATATTATACAGCGGCGACAACCATGGCGCATCGCGCCGTTTTTTAATTTAATATACTAATATAATATATATTATTATATAATAATTTATTATTATGAAAATATTATTAATTTAATAATTAACTGGCGCGTTGTTTTAAAAGAAAGTTGTATTAATTGTTTAAATTTTTGGTTTTAAATAAAATTATTTTTATTTTATAAAAAAACAAAATTTATTTTTATTAAAAAATTTATAGAGAAATAGTGTGTCGGCGCGCGGCTTCGCCGCAATAAAAAAGGGTAATTTTAAAATATAAATGGTAAATTTACGAGTATGCCGAAATTGGTAGCCGGGTTAATTTTAGGTATTGATGGTTGTTTTTTTTATATCGTAAGAGTTCAAATCTCTTTACTCGTAATAATAAATTTAAATAAAAACAAAAATAATTAAACAAATAATAATTAATATAAAATAAATATAAAAATAAATAATTAAAAAAAAAATAAAAAAACAAAATAAATAAAAATTAAAATTTAATATATTTATTATATTAATATATATATTATTATATTAATAAGTATTTAATTTATTTTTTATTACATCTTTAGCTGAATTGGTATAGCTGTTGCCTTCGAAGTAATCGGTTATTGGTTCGACTCCAATAAGATGTTTTAAAATTTAAATTGTATTATTAAATTAAAAATTGTGATTGCATAGCGCGGCGGCTGCTTCGCAGCCATTTAATCTTATTTTAAATTCAATTTTTTATATTAATTATAAAAATAACTATAAAAATTGAAATAATAATCCAGTTTATAGCGCGCAGCGCCCCCTAACAAATATAAAATATAGTATGTATATATATGTCTTAATATAATTGGTTAATTAATTAATTATTGTAATTATAAGGATATAATTATAATAAATCATTCTAGACTATATTTATAATAATATATTATATATATATTAAATAATAATAATAAACTAATTCAAAATAATAATATATTAAATAAGAATAAAAAATTATTTTTTTTTTATATTTAATAATATTTGATATTTAAACTTTATTTTTAAGCGAACATGTTGAAATTTTGGTAAACAATCTTCTCTTAAGCAGAAGTGGAAGATATTCCTTAAGAGTTCGAGTCTCTTTGTTCGTAAATGATATCTCGCCGCTTAGCGGCGGGGCGCCCGCCTTATTTTATAATAAAAATTAATTAAATATTAAATTAATTAAACAAAATAATTGGATATATAAATATTATTTAATTGTAGGCTACGAAGCAGCCGCCGCCCTCCTGTAAAATTTACTTAATTAAAGCTAACTTATTAATCTAAAAAATTAAATTAATTCTTTTTTGTTGGGTTTTTTAATAAGTAACTGTAATTAATTATAAAAGCAGCGTCTTTAATTCGATGAATATAGTTAAATTGGTATAATTCCTGTCTTCCAAATAGAGGTTATCAGTTCAATTCTGATTATTCATATTATTAGTTTTACTTTTACTGCGCGGGCTGCTACGCAGCCTCCCCTTGAAATTATTTTATTCTATGGCTGCGAAGGCGCCTTCGGCGCGCCGCCGTATTTTATAATAAAGTAAAAAACAAAACAAAAATTTTTTTAATTTTAATTTTTATTAAATACAAAATAATATTACATGTTATAATTTCTACAGATAAAATTATAAAAATATGAATAATTTATTTATATTAAAAAATATTTATTTAATATAATTATATTCTTAATTTATTGGTTGGCGGCGCGAAGCGCCGGTATATTTATATTATAATGAAATATTATATATTATAAATATATATATTATTTAATATAATTATATATTATCTTTTATATATAAGATTATGATATATATTAGATATAATAGACTAAAAGAGTATATTATTTAAATTATAATATATGTTAGACGTTATCGTAAAAAATATAAAATTATTTTAAATAAAATGTTAACAGCAGCAAAATATATTGGAGCTGGAATAGCTTGTTCAGGTTTAATTGGAGCAGGTGCCGGTATTGGTTTAATCTTTTCTTCTTTAATTGGAGCTACATCTAGAAATCCACAAATAAAAAATCAATTATTTAGTTATGCAATTTTAGGATTCGCTTTAGCTGAGGCTACTGGATTATTTGCTTTAATGATTGCTTTCTTATTATTATATTCATAAATTATAAATTAAATTAATTATATGTTATATATATTCTAATTAATTTAATTTTATATATCGCCGGGCGCGCGGCGGCTGCTTCGCAGCCCCGGCGGGCTTAGATAAGATAATAAAAAACAAAACAAAAATTTAATAATAATTTAAATTAATTATTAAAAGGTTACTAAATAATCCCCTGTAATATATAATAATATATACAACTAATTATAAAAATTAAATTAGGGAGTAAATAAATAATATAATTAATAATAAAAAATATTATAAACGGGCGCGATTTAAATTTATTTTAAAAAATAATAAAAAAAACTTTAACTTTTATAAAGCGGAAGCGTAAAAATAAAATTTTATTTTAATAATACTATCTTAAAAGTTCAATTCTTTTTTACCATAGAATCTATCAAAGATAATGTATAATTCTACAATGCGCTTCGCGCCGGCGAACTAATTATATTAAGATAATAGTAATAATATAAATTATTAGAAATTAAATTTTAGTTAATAATTCTAAATAATAATATAATTACTGGCGCGTAGCGTCGTTGGGCGACGGAGCCACCGTTTATTAAGTTTGTATAATTAAATTAATTATAATTTATAATTTTACAATTAGTTAAAATTTTGTTTGTGCGCCGTTTTGTTTTTTAATTGCTGCTTCGCAGCCATATAAAAGATATATATATTAAAACATTAATAATAATAAATATAATATATATTAAATTAAATTATTACAATATTCAAATAATATAAATTAATCTTAATATAAAAATATTAAAATAGATATAATATTTATATTTTTAAATAAAAATTATATATTAGAATTGAATAAAAAGGGTTAAGTATACAGAAGGTTCTGTAGTAGACCTGCAAAGTTTATAATTAAGGGTTCAATTCCCTCTTAACTCTCTATTAAAAAAATTGAAATTTTCAATTTATTTTGTTTTTGTGCGCGGGCGCCCGCCGCGTTTTATTATTAATATTATTTTAAAATAAATAATTACAAAAATAATATAATTGCGCCGGTATAAGTTAAAGTAAGTTAAATTTTTTATATTATATTAAATTATTAATAAAATAAATAATTTTATTATTATTATTTAAAATTCTAAATTAAATTAATAATTTTCTTAGTTTAATGGTAGAACAGCATTCTTCTAAAATGGTAATTTTGGTTCGAGTCCAAAAGAGAATAAATTTTACTTAAATATTCAGAAAATAATATTTAATTAAATTAATACTAATTCTAATTAATTAATTAAAAAAAAACAAAAATTAAGTAATAATTATTTTTATATAATAATTTAGAATAAAAATTATAATATAATTAGTTCCTGGCGGCTCTGCCGCCATTAATTTTAATTAAAAAGTATAAACAGGGGGGCGAAGCCCCCGCCGTTACAGTGTATATTATTATAATAATAAGGGGCGGCTTCACCGCCTTTTTAAATTAATCCTATACTTTTAATAATTTTGTTTTTATGCGCCTCCGGCGCGTTTTAATGTTTTAATTATCAAATAAATTTATAAGAAAATTAACTAAGATATAACATATATGTATACTAATATAAATTCTAACAATATAAATTATTTTTTTTTCTAAATTTAGATTAGTTAAATTAAAAAATTTTAATCTAAAAACAAATTTGTGCACAGCGCGAAGCGCCCGCCGCGTTTTTATTATAAAAAAAAAATATTTTTAATCTTTTAATTAAAAATAATAATATAAATAAATAAATTAATAAAAAATTAATAAATAAAATATATAAAAAAAAAGAATATATTAAATATATATAATATATTAATATATAAATAAAATTTTATTTATATTAATATATAATTATTAAAATATAATAAATAAAAAAATTAACTAATAATGATATCCAATAATCTAATAATGACAATTATAAGTATAATAATAAATATAATAGATGTATTATTAGTACTATTACCTGTTTTATTATCTGTTGCTTTTATGACTATAATAGAAAGAAAACAATTAGCCGCTCATCAACGAAGAGTAGGACCTAATACCACTGGTTATTATGGAATATTACAACCGTTTAGTGATGCTTTAAAATTAATACTTAAAGAAACAGTTATACCTTCTCAATCTAATAAAATCTTATTTTATTTATCTCCTATATTTACTTTAATATTTAGTTTATTAGGTTGAGGTATAATACCTTTTGGTCAAGGATTAACAATTTCAGATTTTTCATTAGGTATATTATATACCTTAGCTTTATCTTCTTTAGGTGTATATGGTATATTATTTGCAGGTTGATCAGCTAATTCCAAATATGCTTTTTTAGGTTCCCTAAGAAGTACAGCTGCTATGATTAGTTATGAATTAATCTTAAGTTCAAGTATCCTAATAATAATTATATTAACAGGATCTTTTAATTTTAGTACTATTATTGAAAATCAACAATCTATTTGATTTATTATTCCATTATTCCCTGTATTTATAATATATTTTATCTCTATATTAGCTGAAACTAGTCGTACACCTTTTGATTTACAGGAGGCTGAATCTGAATTAGTGGCTGGTTTTTTTACTGAACATTCTAGTGTACCTTTTGTTTTCTTTTTCTTAGCTGAATACTCCTCAATAGTTTTATTTAGTGCAATTAGTTCAATATTATTTTTAGGAGGTTATCATATGCCTGAATTATTTATAAATGATTCAATCATTAATTTCCAATCTATAATTCTTGGTATTAAAACTTGTATATTCTGTTTTATCTTTGTTTGATTTAGAGCGACATTACCTAGATTAAGATGAGATCAATTAATGAACTTATGTTGATTAAATTTATTACCTATAGCAGTAGCATTTATTATATTGGTACCTAGTATTTTAATAGCTTTTGATATTGCTCCTTATTAATATTAATTTAAGTATTTTACCCCCGCCATCTTAATATTTATTTTTTAGGCGCCGCTTTTATTTTTAATTTATATATAACGCGCCGGAGGCGCGGCGGCTGTTTATTTAAAATTAACAAGTTAGAAATTTCAAAACGGAGCGAAGCCAGGCGCAATATACTGTTATTAATTTTATTACTTAATTTATAGTTAAATTAAAATTTAAGGAAGTTTTTTATATAAAAGAGAATATTATACCCACTATTATTTAGGTAAAAAATATAAAAAAAAGGATTAAAAAGCGCGCCGGAGGCGCACAAACAAAAATATTTTTTGTCTTTTGTTTTTAATTAAAAAAGTTACGGAATAAGCCTATAATTTAAAGGTAGAATGCTTTCTTGATGAGAAAAATATAGAAGTTCAAATCTTCTTGGGCTTATAATAAACAATATAAATTTAATCTGTTATTTTTAGTGGGCGCAGCGCGGCTTCGCCGCTATTTTAGAAATATATTAATTATATAAATAAAATTTAAAATGAATAAATATAAAGTGCGCGCAGCGCCTAAATTATTTTTTTATATTATTAAAATAATAATCGGTCGATACAGTAAAGGTACAAAATAACGCGCCGGCTGCTTCGCAGCCACAATTATATATATTATTATATATTAATTTAAAGTTTTATAAGATTTTATATTTATTTTTTGTTTTTTAATTAAAAATTAGAAAATTTAGTTAATTAATAACAGCTATTATTTAATAATTTTATTTTTTAAAATTTATTTAAATTAAAATTTAAGTTACAAATACTTTTTTATAGTTATATTTATTTAAATATGAGATTATTAAAAAGAAATGTTTTATTTAGATTAATAAATTCTTACATTGTTGATTCACCACAACCTGCTAATATCTCTTATTTTTGGAATTTTGGTTCGCTATTAGGAACTTGTTTAATCTTACAAATATTAACAGGTGTGTTCTTAGCAATGCATTACCAACCACATGTTGATTTTGCATTTGATAGTGTAGAGCATATTATGAGAGAAGTTAATTCAGGTTGAGCGGTTCGATACACACATGCCAATGTAGCTTCATTTTTTTTCATTTTTGTTTATGCTCATATTGCTAGAGGTTTATACTATTCCTCTTATAAATCACCTAGAATTTTAGTTTGAACTATAGGTGTTATTATTTTAATATTAATGATGGCTATAGGATTCCTGGGTTATGTATTACCGTATGGTCAAATGTCGCACTGAGGTGCAACAGTTATTACTAATTTATTATCAGCTATACCTGTATTTGGTCAAGATTTAGTAGAGTTAACACAACTAAACATATTAGCTACTATTGGAACCATTAGTCCTCATGCTTTTAAAAATGGTAGTGCCGCTTCGCGGCGATCAAACAAGAGTAAATATCTTTCTATTCCATACCCATTTTTGGCTATGTTGGTAGGTTTTATTGACGGTGATGGTTGTATCTTTATTAATAAAACTACTAAGGGTTATATTAAAATTAATCTTGCTATTGGGTTAAATATTCGGGATATATCCATCTTACAATATATTCAGTCTATATTAAACATAGGGAAAGTAACAGTTTACTCTAAAAATGAGACTTGTAAATTAACTATTAATCGTACAGATATACAAGATGTTTTATTCCCTTTGTTTATACATCACAAACTGTTTTTTTTAACAGAAACACGACGTAAACAATATGATAAAGTAATGTATATTTTACAGAATGATATCAAATTATTCTCTGAAATACCAGCTATTATTCCTACTGTCTCTTCTTTACCTAAAACTAGTTTAGACTATACTAATTTACCTTTTTTTAAAAATTGGATTGTAGGATTTACCATAGCTGAAGGATCTTTCCTGATAAAAACGAATAAAGAAGCTTGTTTTCAGTTACGACAACGAACCCATAAATTATTATTTGAAGCATTTAAATTAATTTTTTATACCGATCGAAAAATCGGATTAGATGGAAACGCTTATAATTTATTTAGTGTATCTTCTAAAGCTGACGTACAACAAGTAATTAATTTTTTTTCTTTCTCAGGGCATCATCCTTTACTAGGATATCAAAATATGCGATATGAAAATTGACTGATATATTTACGAAATAGTAAACGATATTTTAGTCTTAAATTCCCAGATTAATTTAATCAATAGTAGCAATAAAATATTATGTTTAATAGGCTCCTTAAAATAGTAATATTTTAGTGGCAAATGGGGAGAATTGCAAATAAATTTTATTTTTCTTAATTAAATTAAAACGAATTGCAGCGAAGCTTGGTTCGGTATTTTGGTTGCCAAAAGAATCAAGAACGTTCAACGACTAACAAGTGAGTAGTACCAACAATAAACTTGACACGAGAACCCTGCATCCTGGCCGGCGCCGAAGGCGCGGCGGATGAAGACATAGTCTAAGCATTATCGTGAGATAATGAAGATAGAATTAAAATTTTTATCGTTAATAACACTGTAATCTGAGGAGCTTTCAGCGTAAGCAACGCCACTCTTAATAGATTCTTCTCTCTTCACTATTTACTTCCTTTCCTTCTTTCTGCTTTAGCTATAGCTCACTTAATGGCTCTTCATGTACATGGATCTAATAACCCTAATGGAGTTACAGCTATAGGTGATCGATATACTATGCATCCTTTTTTTACCTTTAAAGATTTAGTAACTATATTTTTATTTTTATTGGCTTTATCGGTAATAGTTTTCTTCTATCCAAATTTATTAGGTCATAGTGATAATTATATACCTGCTAATCCTATGAGTACTCCTTCTTCGATTGTACCTGAGTGATATTTATTACCTTACTATGCCATTTTAAGATCTATACCTAATAAATTAATTGGTGTGATTGCTATGTTTGGTTCATTATTAATATTATTAATTTTACCTCTAACTGATTTATCTAGAATTAGAGGTAGTCAATTTAGACCTGCTATGAAAGTGGCACATTGATTCTTTATTGTTAACTTTGTTATATTAATGTGAATCGGTTCTCAGCATCCATCTACACCATACCTAGAAATAGGGCAAATTGCAACAGCCTTTTATTTTGCTTGATTCTTAGTAATTGTACCAGTAGTAGGTATAAGTGAAAATACTCTATTTGATACAGCTACATTATCTAATAAAAAAAATTAACTGCGGGGGGCTGCTACGCAGCCGCCCCAAAAGACAAAAAATATTTGTAATTTAATTGTACCCCCCCCCCCGCGGGTTTTTGTAATTTATATGTATAAATTATACTGTAAAAGTACAATATTTTAAATTAGTTAAATACTGCGGCTTCGCCGCGTAACTAAAAAAATTACAATTCTTTTTTAATCTGGCCGCGTAGCGGCGAAGCCGTCCTCGCTAAACTTTTAATGGCGCTTCGCGCCGGTATTATTATAAATGTGTTAGGCCCGGGCGGCAAAAGTGCTGAAAGCGCCCTCCGCCAATGTATTATTAAAAATTAATATTTCTACAAATAATTTCATTTTTTTTTTGTAATTAAATATTTAGTAAAAATACTAAAATATTAATATATTATCATATATATATTATTATAAAATTAATTTTTTATTAATAAAAACATTAAAATTTAATATTTTAAATTATTTAATTTTTTATATTCAAATTTAATTTAGGCGCAAAGCGCGCTTCGCTCAACGATTATCGATAATAGTAAAACTATTCCGTTTTCGCGATTAAAAACAAAAAACAAAATTTTTTTCTTAATTCTAGCGACACTCTGAGCGGCCGCGAAGCGGCCAGTACATATACTTTAAAATCCAAAACGGTGCGCGGGGCGCGGCTTTCCGCCGGCGGCTGCCACAAAAAATAAAGTGAAAATATTTCTAGGTTAAACCTGCTAGAATAATAATTTCTAGCTTAAAGTCTAAACTCGTTCAAATTAAACTTAATAATTTAATTTTAAGATCGACATTTAATTTTTATATTAATTGAGACTAATTTTTTTATTTAAATATGAAACATTTTTTAATTGATATTATTGCTTTTACTACTATAATTAGTAATCTTTTAGTTATTACTTCTAAAAATCCAGTTATTTCTGTAGTATTTTTAGTTTCTTTATTTATAAATGCTGCTTGTTATTTAATATTAATAGGAGTAGGATTTATAGGTATATCTTATATTATTGTTTATATTGGAGCTATTGCTGTTCTTTTTTTATTTGTTATTATGATGATTAATATTGAAGTAAGTGATGTAATAGAAACGGGTTCACAATATACTAAAACTTTACCTCTAGCTTTATCTGTTGGATTTTTATTTATATATGAAATATATAATATTATACCTTTCAGTTTTAATCTATATGGCGCCTCTTCAGTTTTAGATCTTTTTTTTAATTTAAATTGACTAATTTTAGATCCTGAATTAATAAATACTACTTTAGTTTATATGGTAGCTAACCCTATCGTAGCTGATACTCATTTTTTTATTTTATCTCAAATTGAAAGTATAGGTCAAATAATGTATACTGACGGTTCATTCTGATTAATAATTTGTAGTGTTATTTTATTATTAGCTATGATTGCTCCTATATTTATAGGAAGCGCGCGGCGAAGCCACCCCTAAAAAGGTAGTAAAATTATAAATTATAATTAAAATGTTAAATCTGATTTTATTACAAATAAGTAGGGCGCTGCGCGCCGTATTAAGTTTTATATTGGAGAAAAATTTTATAAAAAAGCAACAGAGGGTAAATTAGGTTTTTTTATTAAAAATAAAATGTATATTATTGAAAGACTAACTTTCTTGGAATTATTTTTAATCTTATTTATTCTTTTTTTCTTTATTTTTATTTACAAAAAAGTTTAACCTTTTATATATATAATAATATACCTAATATTAATGATATAGCTGTATATATGGCTGATAAGAATCAAGCTACAAATAACGCAAAAATAGCTAAAGATGTTGCAGATAATGCTGGTAATGCCGGCGGCGAAGCCGCGGGTGCAACTATAAGCGGTGCAATAAAACTAGCTCAAAGTGCACCTACAGTAGCAACCTTAGCCGGAGGTATTGGTTTAGGTGCCGGCGCAATAGCAGCTAAAAATATAATTGGTAATGCAACTGGCGCTTTAGCGCGGTAAAAAAAGTAATAATTGGGCTACGCCGGATTTAGATTTATCGGGCCGCGAAGCGGCGGATTAACAGGGCCGCTTCGCGGCGTCATAGATTTGCTAACAATGATTAAATTTTTTCAAAAACTTCAATTCTTTTTATTAGTATTAATTTTGTATTATTTTATTATTTATATAATAGATCTCTCAAAATTAGAAAAATCTTTAATACAAAGAGCTTCGCTCCCTACAAAATTAGTCTTGAATATAATAAAATTTTTAAATAAAATTAAAAATATAGGATTTATTACAATAATTTGTTTGATTATTTTGTGTTTAATAGCGGCACATCTAAATAGTACTTATTTAGAATTTTTGTTTGATAATTTAGATAAGTTAATAGAACTTTATTCTAAAAATTTATAATATATTAGATATAATCTAAAATTAAAAAAAGATTCTTAATTTAGTTTTCCAATAATAATAATTATAAATTAAGCTCCGGATATTAAAAAAATAGGTTAGTTTCAATAAATTATAATCTTATTATTATAAATTTAATTTTATTTTTTCTGTCTGTATTAATTAAAAAAATTTACTCTGTATTTAAATATACCACACTGCGCGTTATTATTTCTATGCCCTTTCTTTTTTGTTTATTTTAAAAACAATGGCGCTTTCAGCGCCTTTATTTAATAGATATTTAAATATCTGGTTAGAATAAAAAATTTGAATCCTTTGATTCTAGTTTTTAACTGATGTTATAATTTTAATTTGTTTTATCCCCGGCGCGCGGGCTGCTACGCAGCCGCCCCAGGAAGTAAAATAAAAAATAAAATTTAATAATATTATAAAAAAAAATATTTTTTAATAAAAACAAACTAAATTCAAGTAATGATCTTTATAAGTATCTTAATTTTAATAGTGGTTTTATCACTACCTTCTAATACTAGAAATATTGCCCCTCTTTGATATTCTCGAATATCCTCTATAATATTTATTTATTCCGGAGCATTAAGTTTAAATGCTTTATATATTCAGTCAATTGGATCAGGTTTAGGTATATATAGTGGATTATTTGAAATAAGTATACTAAGTCAAATATTTGAATTATTAATATTAGTATTAGGATCATTAATATTAATGAGTTGACCTAAATTAGCTATATTAAATTATACTTTAATACCCGAAAAAATAGGGGGCGAAGCCCCCACTAAAGAATATTCTTTAATAGTTTTAATATCCACTTTAGGATCTATTTTATTAGTCTCAACCTCTGATTTAATATCTTTATATTTAAGTATTGAATTACAATCATTTGGGGTTTATATATTAGCTTCTTTATATAGAAATTCAGATCCTGCTGTGTCTGCTGGTTTAAAATATTATTTAATAGGTGGTTTATCTTCTTGTTTAATTTTATTTGGTTGTTCATTAATCTACAGTTATAGTGGTTTAACTAATTTAGAATCAATACAAAATATATTATCGGCGCAAAGCGCCAGTAGTAATAATATATTATGAGGTATCTATTTAGGTATAATAATTTTAATTATTGGATTATTAATTAAAATAGGTGCGGCACCGTTACATAATTGAGCACCAGATGTATATGATAATAGTCCTACTGTTGTAACTATTTGATTAACTATTATGCCTAAAATATCCATACTAGTGTTTTTAATAGCCTTCCATATAAAATTAGGAATAATAACCAATAATATAATATATAGTAATATAACAGATAGTATTATTATTAATAAAGATTTAACTATAATATTAAAAAATTTATTGTTAATAAGTTCATTATTATCTTTATTAATAGGTACAATAAGTGGTTTATATCAAACTAAAATAAAAAGATTATTTGCATACAGCAGTATAAGTCATTTAGGTTTTATTTTATTAGCTTTATCTCTAAATAGTGAACAATCAATAGAATCTGTAATTTTTTACATAATACAATATTCCATAACTAATTTAAATATATTTATAATAATAATAAGTTTAGGTTTATTTATTTATCCTTATTATTTATATAATTTTGAGCCGCGAAGCGGGGGTCAAGCTATTGATATTAATTTTATTTCTCAATTTAAAGGTATTTTCTTTTGTAATCCTATTATTAGTTTTTGTTTAACTATTTCCTTATTTTCTATGGCAGGTATACCTCCTTTATTAGGATTCTTCGCTAAACAATTTGTATTATCATCCTCTTTAGAGAATGGTTATTATTTTATGTCTCTATTAGGTATAATTGTAAGTATTATAAGTGCTTGTTATTATTTAAAAATTATTAAATTATTACATACTGAAAATATTGAATACAGTTATGGCGGCGCGAAGCGCGCACGTTATAATCATTCTTTAATCCCTAATACTCATAGTTTTATTATTTCTACTCTTACTTTAATTATTTTATTATTTGTATTTAAACCCTCTATTTTATTAAATATTAGTACAATTATTTCTTTATCTTTATTTTATTGTTAATGAATAATTTAATTATGTTATTTATTTTTGTACCTTTTTTATCTTTTGCTTTATTAGGTTTAAACTTTTTAGTTGCTTCACATAAACCTGATGATAATAAATTATCTTCTTATGAATGTGGTTTTTCAGAAATACGAGGTCAAACAAGATCACAATTTCAAATACATTTTTATATAGTATGTATGTTATTCTTAGTATTTGATCTAGAAATATTACTATTATTCCCTTTAGCAGTTACTATTTTTAAAGTTAGCTTTTTTGGTTTCTCTATCGCCTTATTATTTTTTTTTGTTTTAACTATAGGTTTTATTTTAGAAATTGGATCAGGTGCTATAAAACTACAGTATCTTAATATTTAATTTTGTGCGCCTCCGGCGCGTTGTTTAAAATTTTAATTTGTTTTATCCCCGGCGGCAAAGGGCGCTTCGCGCCTATCCAAATTTTCTAGATTTTTAAAATTGAAAAATAGGATTTTCAAAATGTCTAATAATCTATATAGCAGAATAATTATTATTATTACGATTTAATTTACATAGTTCAAAAATAAATTGGGATACGGCGCGCAGCGCCCTATTTTTGTTAAAATTTTTGCTTTTTTACTTATATTTACAAAGCAAATTTTTTATATCTGTTTCTAAACTTAAATCCCTAATAAATACAAATTTAAACTAAAAAAGTATGTTTTTTATATCTAAATAAGTATAAACCTAATAAATCAAAATTAAAGTAAAAATAAAAAAAAAAAATAATATTAATTAATTAATTAGATAGATAAATCCAAATAATTTTTTTAAAGAGCTGCATTATAAACAAAAAAATGTTTATTAGCTTTCATCGCCGGCGGTAATATAAACTTAAAACTTTTAATTGGCCGGCGCCGAAGGCGCGGCGAGTAAAATAAAAAAGCTTAAAAACACATATCTAAATTAAAAAAAGAAAATAATATAAGTATAGCGCGGCAAAGCCGCGGGGATAAAATAGTAACAAAATTTAAAATATATTTAATATTTATCGCTGCTAGCAGCGGCGCTTTGCGCCCATATTTATTATGAAAGCTTTAGTTCCAATTAATTTATTATTTTTATAAATTAATTTTCGTTTATTTTCAGTAGGTGGCGCAAAGCGCCGTATACAATTGTTTTTAACTGTAATATTACCCTCTTCAATGTTTCTAAATCATTTTTCATGTTCTAACTTTAAACTATTATTTTTATTTAATAAAGATTTTAATTGGTTAAATTTAACATGATTTTTGAATCCTTTAACTTTAGTAATTTCTAAAGGAGGATTAATATCTATGTTGGCTGGTAACAGTCCACCATAAACTTTAGGAGCTAAGAATATACCATATTTGAAAATATTTTCAAGTTTAAATTGGCCAAGATCAGAACCAATAAATTTAGAATCTAAAGGTTTATCGATATAGATACTATCAGTATCTGTATAATATAAATTATAATCTTTACTATTTTTAAATTTGGACATAAAAATCCTACTATATGCGGTTACTGCGCTAGCAATACCTATGGAAATATTATAATTTGAATCATTATATAATTTACTTTCATCAGATTCAATATCTTTAGATAATGATACAAATGATTTATCATTATCCAAGTTAATAACTTCATTAATTAAATAGTCTTTTTCAACATATTTAATTAATTCATCTTCTGAAATAATTACATGTTCATCAAATCTATAGTCCATCCCGCGGCTTTGCCGCCCGTATAGGGAATTCAATAATAATTTAGAAATTAAATACATGGGATCATTTCTATTTGAGTTTTCTTTAATTTCATATAAAATATCAATATAATCTTTAAATATATTAGCTTTTTCAAATAAATACCCATTTAAAATATTAAATTTATACCCATATTTTATAGCATTATCCATTTCTTCTGAAAAAATAATATCATTTCAAGTTCCTAATGTAGATACTGTCCGTATACCATTCCCAGTATTAAGTTTCGTTTGAATAATAGGGTGTTTAATGGCGCTTGGAGCAATTATTTCAACTTTGAAGAATCCAAAAGCTTTAGGATCTACTTTTCTAATATCACCTTCAAAATATCTTATTTTACCGGCGCTGCGCGCCCATATCATAATTTTTCATAACTGATGGATATAAGGAGTTAACATCATAACAAAAAATATTTTCACCTTCAGGGCGCTATAAGCGCCATATCTGTGGATCCTCCTGTATAAGATTTTTTTAGATCATTAAACATTTGACCTGATATTATTGGTATTTGAGATTCTTTAAGGTAATTACAACTATAAATACCTAAAGCTAAACTAGATAAAGTTGGGAATCTATGAATATTAACACTAAATTTTTCAAATATTAAAGTGTTAAATTTATTAATAATTTTATATAAAATAATATAATCATTTTCACAATATTTAATAGTTTGTTCTTTCAAATTTCATTTTTTAATATCATCACAATCTTTAAAACTATATTTAATATAATCTATTTTAGATGTATTATTAAAATATTGATAATCTGGGATTTCACCTATATAATTAAGATCAATACCACTATTAATAAAATCATGAGGAAAAATACTTTTCGATCCATCAATATTAAATGCTTTACATAAAGTTTTTAAAGGGCGCGCAGCGCCGGTAACATTAATAAGGAATCTCTAAAATTAATTTTAATTTTATTATATTTCAACTCAATATTAAACATTTTACCGGCGCTGCGCGCCCATTAATGGTTTAACTGTCATATTATCAATAGATGAAAAACATTTCATTAAGAATATACCATCAAAATAACTTAAATTATGAACATAAATTATGTGATTGTGATATTTTTTCTTAAATAAAGTTAAAATACATGTTTTAAGCATATCAATTTCATTAACATAATCACTTAAATAGAAATTATAATTGATGGTTCCATCAAAATAAGAAATTAAATAAGGTAAAATAGTATCATTAATAACTCTAGTTTCAATATCTAAAGTTATAAATGGCGCTTTAGCGCCTGTAGTTATATTTTTATCTTTTTTAATATCTTTAATAAATTTAGTTTTCTTTATTATTTTTTTAACAATAAGTTACCATCACATACTCACTGTTTTTAAATTTTCTTGTAAAACTATATAAAGGCTGCTAGCAGCGATCAAATCTCTAAATTCAGAGTTTTGTACCAGCCGCGAAGCGGCCTTTTAATTGTATTAAATATGGCGCTTTAGCGCCTTCAATTTTAGTTATATTGTTAATTTTTTTTGTACCGCCGGCGGCTTTGCCGCGCTGAATTATAGTTATATCATCTATAGATAATATCATTTTACCTCCCGGCGAAGCTGGGCTTCGCCCCCGCTAATTTAATAACATTAAAAATCATTAAATGATTTTATTATATTTTGGGAGGCTTCGCCCGCCGCGAAGCGGCCCTAATTTTTAAATCTTAGATTCAAAGGCCGCGAAGCGGCAGGAAAAATATAATTTAATATGGAACTGTAATCTGTTCTGGCGGGGCGCTTCGCGCCGATTCAAATAATCTTCAGCTTTATAATTCAATGGAATTTTTTTTTTTATATATTATCATTTAATTTATATTAATAGTTATAATTATTATTTAATTATTTTTATTTTGAATTAGTTTTTTTAAGTATAAATTGAAGTTAAACTTAAAATTTTTATTTTTTTAAACTAAACTTAAGTATAATGCGCGCCGCTTCGCGGCCCGTACAAATTAAATTGTTGTATATAATTTTTTTTATTTTGGATTTAATTTAATATACCTTATAAAAGAGACTTTTTATTTAATAAATTAATAAATAGATTAAATTTTTTGTTTTTGTTAGCGCGCAGCGGGACGGCATACTCGCCGGGTATCTTTTGTTTTGTTTGTTTTAATATATATAATAATATAAATAAATAAAATTTTTAATTAAAATAGGGGGAATCTGATAATGGTAATCACTTGTATTTGCAATACAATTATGATAGTTCGAATCTATCTTTCTCCAAGAAGCCTCGATAGTTTAAATGGTTAAAGCGTTTGTTTGAAGATCAAAATAGTAGTGGTTCGATTCCATTTCGAGGCATTTATTTTTTTTAAATAAATATAAAAAAAAAAAACAAAATTAAAAAATTTTTTTTTGTGTTGGCGCTTAGCCCTGCGCGAAGTAATAATTAAATTAAATTAAAATTATTAAGCCGGAATAGTTCAATTGGTAGAACGAATTCCTTGTAAGATTTAAATATTGGTTCAATTCCATTTTTCGGCACTTTATTTATTAAAAATGATGTTGAGCCTTTTATATAAAATCTATTATTATTAATTTAATAATTATTATTTGTAAAACTAATTTGAGTTGTAGTTTAATTTGGGAAAACACCATTTTTTGGTGGTGGCTTATATCAGTTCGAATCTGATCAACTCAGTGCGCGGGGCGCGTTTTAGCTAGGAAGCAGAACTTGAGTGGTTGAGTGTCTCCCTTTTAAGGAGAAAGTCCTGGTTCAAGTCCAGGTGTTTTCAATTAATTATAAAAAATATTAAATATTAAAATATATTATTATATTAATATAATCTTATATAATAAGATATTATTATCTTGTATTATATCTATAGGGCAGGTGATCCGATTGGTAATGGTGGTTCTCTGTAAAAGAATTGGTTTACGCCGTAAAAGGTTCGATTCCTTTACTGCTCAATAAAACAGTAAAATTTACATAGCGCGAAGCGCCTTAGAACTTAATATTATTTAAATTCTAAATGCGGCTTTCGCCCGCGCGCGGCGGGCGCTTCGCGCCCCCTATTTTATAATTTTATTTTTTATATTTATAGTCTAGTTTTGTTTTAGTTTAAAATTTTATAATTTTTTGTGGCGATTTTTTTTTTTGTTTTTAAAAACTAAAAGAATAGTTATATTATAAATATAAATGGTAGATGACAAATTGGTTCGTCGCTCCCTTTGGGTGGGAGATATATAGCGTGTTCGAATCGCGCCTACCATGGGGCGCCTCAGGCGCGTGCGGCTTCGCCGCGCGCCGTTTTATTTATGTTATGTATGTTAAAAATTAAAATATTTAGGTATCATGGCAGAGTGGTTATTGCGCGGTACTGTTAATACTCTTTTCAGAGGTTCAATTCCTCTTGATACCTTAGAAGTCTTTTTTTATTTTTAATTACTTAATTTTTTATTTAATTTTTTTTCTTTCTTTTTAAAGAAAGGTTAGCTTTATTTATTTTAAAATATTTAAATATTAATTTATTAATTATTAATTTACTTAAAAGTAGTAATTATAAAATAATTAAAAAAATTTTAATTAATTTAATTAATTCTAAAAATTACAATCGATTCAAGGCCGCTTCGCTGCAGGGCGAAGCCCGCCGGCACGGTTTTTTGTTTTTTTTAAATAATTAATTCAAATAAATGCTAAATGTAAAGCGAATCAGTGTAACGGTTGCACGACAGTCTCATGAACTGTTAGATTAGGTTCAATTCCTAACTCGCTATATTGTTTATAGGCGGCGGCTTTGATAAAAAAATAAAAAATTTAATTTTTTTTAACAAAAAAAAATATAAAAAATATTTTTATCAACGGCGCGCAGCGGAATATTAAATAATAATTAAGGTTTTTAAGTATAAGTGGTTGTACAGCTCCCCTTCAAGGAGCTAGAGTCAGTTCGAATCTGGTAAAAACCGATTTTAAATTTTACTTTTTCTTTTTTAAAACTTTATTTACTGCGCTTTAGCGGCGCCGAAGGCGCGGCGAAGCTGAGCCCAATAATATTAATTTTGATATTTTTAATTAAAATTTAATTAATTAATAAATATATTAAATTAAATATTTGTTTTGTTTTTAAAAATACATATAATAATATATAATATATATCTAATTGATTGCGGTTTAATATTATTTTTTATTAAATAATTAATATCTTGTTATTATTATAAATATACTTAAAAAAAATATATACCGGCGAGGCGCTTCGCGCCGCCGCGTTAATACTAATTTAATAATAATTAATAAAAAAAAAAATATAATATTATAAATAAATTAATTTAACTTAAAAAAACAATAATAATATATTTAATTAATTATTAAATTAAAAAATAAAAGTAGAAGATAATAATAAATTATCTATCTGTAAAAATTATAACAATTACAAATTTTAAAAAAAAAAAATAAAAAATATAATAATAAAAAATAAAATTAAAATGGAAATTAAATTTTATATAAATAATATAATATTATATTAAAATTTATTGAATTGTTAATAATTACTAATATTAAATTAATTAAATTATTAAAAAAAAATTTTATTAAAAATTAGTTTTTGTCACATATTAAAAATATAATAAATTAAAAGATATTATGAATAAGAAAAGCCCTTTTAGCCAAAGCAATGATAAAATAAGTCGATTAATAGCCTTACCTTTATTAAAAACCGAATTTAAAGAAGGCGGAGCCCCTGATTATAGTATAGATACAATAATAAATATACAAAAAATGATTAATACTAGACCCAAAATAGATTTAGCTAGATTCAAAAAAGGTAAAGAGTATTTCATAGAATATAGTAAAAATGTCTCAGATTATTTGAAAAATACAAATTTAAATAAAGAGTTAAAACTATTAGAATTAAAAAATTACAAAGCTAACAATAATAAAAAAATACCTGTATTACAAATATTAAATACTACTGTTGATAATTTTATTTATGAATCGGCTACGCCGGATAGTGATTTAATTAATAAAAAAAAAATTTTTAATTATAAAAATAATAATTGGGCGCTGCGAAGCAGCCCTTCAGAGTCCAGAAGAGAATTAATATTTAGAACATATAACTTTATAAAAACTATAAGTTTAAGTGGCGCTTCGCGCGCTAACAATAGTTATAATGTATATAGTTTTAATAAAAATAATAATCTATTAATTCTTGATAATATTTATTATCTTTTAAAATCTTGATTTAATAAAATGAGTAGTATAATTGGTAAACCAGTTTTACTTTTTTCACATAAAAAAATTAAAATTTTAGTTTGGTTTTATTGAACACCATATATTGAGGAAAATAAATTGGAATCTAAATATTATTCTAAATTTTTAATATATAATAAAAAAATATTACAAAAGTTAGCTGTAAGCTTAACTAAGTACTTTAAAAAACCGGTAGAATTAGAATTAATAAGAATATATGCTCCTTATTTAGATGGAAATATCTTAGTAAATCTATTTGGATTAATGGTTAATATTGTTAAATATGCTAGATTTAGAAATTTTATATCTCATATGGGTTATATTATTAGAGATACTAATTTAAAAATTAGAAAAAATGAAATGGATCCTATTATACCTTCTGTTCTTACGGGTATAAAATTAAGATTTGCTGGAAGATTTATGACTCAAAAATTTTTTAGAAGAGTTAAAAATAAAGAAATTCAAAGAGGAGCTTTAACTAGAAATACAGCAAAACTAATTAAATTCTCTAGAGTGTCTAATAAAAATAGAAGAGGTGCTTATAGTATTACTATTACTGCTGGTTATTCTATATTGGACTAAATAATTAAAATTCATATGCGGCTCCGCCGCCTTTAATTAAATTTAATTTTATAATGTAATTTAATTAAATATTCTACATCTATCCCCGGCGCCCTTTAAAAGAAGAATTAAAAAATAAAATAAACAAATTTGTATATAATATAATATAATTATATATTAAATTTGACATATTTAATTTATGTTTAAAGTTTTAAGTTTAAACTTTTTTTTTAAATAAATTAATTAAAAAATTAAATTTTTAATTAATAAAGAAAAATGAAAAATAAATATGTAAATAAAAAAAAGAATAAAAAAATAAAAAAAAAATATAAATATTATTATTAATTATTTAATTATATTAATATATAAATAGAGTTACAAAAAACTATTTCCTTCAGTATTAACATGAGAGGCGCAAAGCGCCGGTATTTTTTAATAAAAATATGGAATCTAATATGAAAATCATTAGACAAACTTATCAATCTTTTCCTTATCATATGGTTTCTACTTCACCTTGACCTATATTAGTTAGTTTTTCTTTATTAAGTCTAATGTTAGGAGGTGTGATGTATATGCATGGTTATACTTATGGTAATTACTTATTAGAGTTAGGATTTATCTTAACAATATTAGGTATAACCTTCTGATTAAAAGATATAGTAATAGAAGGAACATATATAGGAGATCATACAAAAGAAGTACAACGAGGTATAGTTATAGCTATTATATTATTCATTATAAGCGAAATTTTTGTATTTCTAAGTGTATTTTGAGCTTTCTTCCATTCAAGTTTAAGTTCAAGTATAGCAATAGGAGGAGTATGACCACCAGCAGGAATAATAGCTATAGATGCCTTTTCAATACCTTTAATAAATACTTTATTATTATTGAGTTCAGGGGCCTTTATAACATACGGTCATCATGCTTTAATGGAAGGAAATAGAAGTCAAGCTATATGAGGAACTATATTAACATTAGTATTGGGTATTATATTTACAATGCTACAATATTATGAATATATAGATTGTACATTTTCAATGTCAGATTCTATATATGGTACAGTATTTTATGCTTCTACTGGGTTACATGGAATTCATGTAATAATGGGGACATTAGCTATCTTTTTTGGTTTGGTACGATTATGTGGTTATCAGTTAACTGATGCTCATCATCAAGGTCACGAAGCTGGAATAACTTATTGACATTTTGTAGATGTTGTTTGATTATTTTTGTTTGCTTCTGTTTATTTTTGAAGTGGGATTTAATTTTAAATCCTAATAACTGAAAATAAAAATTAGTCCTAGTTTAATAATAATATTACTGCCGCGGGGGGCGAAGCCCCGCTTTGCCGCCCGCGCTTCGCGCCTATTTTAAATATAAAAAAAAAAATTAAAATTTAAACTCCGCCGCTAAAGCGGCCATAAGTATAATAAATCTTATTATATATATTTAAATATTAATTAAAATTATTATATGAAGTAATATAAAATTAAATTCCAAATTCCTTCGAAAAATCCGCCGCGGTGGGGGGCGAAGCCCCCGTTATAAAATATAATACAATACAGGTACCCAAAGGAATTATTACAATAATCTCTTCAAATATGAATATGCCAATAATAATGTTTTTAATAGGTATATTAGGTTTTATTTTAAATCGAAAAAATATAATATTAATGATAATTGCTATAGAAATTATGTTACTAGCTGTAACTTTACTAGTTTTAATTTCTAGTTTTAGTTTTGATGATGGTATAGGACAAATATTTAGTATTTTTATTATATCTATAGCAGGTGCTGAATCTGTTATAGGTTTAAGTATTATTGTTGCTTTTTTTAGATTAAGAGGAAATATTTCTTTAATTAATTAATTATGTTTTTAGCTATTTTATTTTTACCTTTATTAGGTTCATTAGTCTCTGGTTTTCTTGGAAGAAAAATAGGAGTAACTGGAAGTCATATAATAACTTGTAGTTGCTTATTAATCTCTTCTTTCTTAAGTTCTATTGCTTTTTATCAAGTAGGTATAAGTAATGATCCTATCTATATTAATTTAGGGTATTGAATTCAGTCTGATTTTTTTAATTTAGCTTGAGAATTCCTTTTTGATCAATTAACTGTTTCTATGTTTATACCTGTACTCTTTATTTCTTCTTTGATTCATATTTTCTCTACGGATTATATGAAAGAAGATCCTCATAACCAAAGATTCTTTTCTTATTTATCTTTATTCACTTTCTTTATGCTAATACTATTATCGGGTGCTAATTATTTTGTATTGTTTGTTGGTTGGGAAGGTATTGGAGTTGTTTCTTATTTATTAATTAATTTCTGATTTACCAGAATACAAGCAAATAAATCCTCAATATTAGCATTGAATGTAAATAGAGTAGGTGATATGGGATTAAGTATAGGATTCTTTTCTATAATAAGTATATTTGGATCTTTAGATTATTCAATAATATATAGTATAACACCCTTTATGAATGAAACAGCTATTACAATAATAGCTTTATTATTATTATCAGGTGCTATGGCTAAATCCAGTCAAATACCCTTACATAATTGATTAGTAGGAAGTATGGAAGGTCCAACTCCAGTTTCTGCTTTAATTCATGCTGCTACTTTAGTTACAGCTGGATTATATTTATTAATTAGATCTTCACATTTATTAGAATATAGTCCCACTTCATTATTAATAATAACTTTAATTGGTGCTACTACTGCTTTCTTTGCAGCTAGTTGTGGGTTAGTACAAAATGATTTAAAAAGAATTATTGCTTTTAGTACTATAAGTCAACTAGGTTATTCTCAATTTCAATTATAACATTTATCGGCGCGCAGCGCCCTACTTCTGGACAGCGGACATTGATACATTTTATTTTAACAATAAACTTAATTATACAATCAATTCTATATCTATTTTATCTGCTGTTGCTTTTTTCAGTACTGCACGCGGCTTTGCCGCCCCTAAGAAATTAGAATCTAAATCAGATAAGGTAGAATATAAAAAAAAATACCAGGAAAATATTTATGGTTTTGTGGCCGGCGCCGAAGGCGCGGCGGTTCTTTATTTAAATATGGTACCAACAAATTTACTTTTTATATTTTAGAGAAAAGACACGGTATCTCAAAAATTTTTCTCTGATAGATAAAATTACTGATATCCAATTATTAACCCGCCGCGCCTTCGGCCCATATTCAAACTATTTTACAAGCTTTTACTGGTACTAATCATTATAGATTTGGTTCTAAACTTTCAGAAAAAACAAAACTTAAGATAAGTAATTCTCTTAAAGGCAGAGTTGTATCTGAAACAAAGATAATTAATCTTTTTTTAGGTGCTAATAACAAGCGTGTTTATTGTTATGATTGGAACACAGGAAATTTTTGGATGGAATTTAATGGTATACGGCGGCAAAGCCGCGATGAGAGCTTTGAATATAGATGGCGCTTCGCGCCGTTTAAATTAAGATAAAATTTTACCCTTACAGGTAACTATAGACGGCGTAAATCTGAAGTTATTGTTAAAATCATAAAAGTCTTATTTTTACAACTAGCATTATAATATAGCTAATTAAAAAATAGTAACTGTCGCTCGCGGCGCTAGTAAGAAATATGTTAGATAAGAGTTTAAGGGCGGCGAAGCCCCGCTGCTTCGCAGCCGCCCCATATGACCTATTAAAATTACGCTATATGCTGGAAACTCTTAAAGACTTAAATACCTTAATACTGCTTCGCAGGGTAAAATTTTAAGTATGAATCAATAGGCAATCAGCAGGAAACCTAACTATATTTACTGCGCGCGGCTTCGCCGCCGCCCTTATTTTAAAAGTTAAGGCGAGGTAAAAATAAGAGTAGGTTCTTTAGAGACTATACGCGTAATTATAAAATACCGGCTAGCCCAGGTCGAAATAATAATTGTATTTTATAAATGATATATTCCAAGCTTTTATGAAAGTAAAAGTATAAATTGATATGGTAATGGCTGTTGGTCTTAGTCAATACAATGTAGCTTTAATGCATGTTATTAATCATGCTTTCTTCAAAGCATTATTATTTTTAGGTGCAGGTGCTGTAATTCATAGTTTATCTGATCAACAAGATATAAGAAAATTAGGAGGTTTAATTAAATTTTTACCTTTTACTTATACTGCTATGTTAGTAGGTTCTTTATCTTTATTAGCTACACCTTGACTTACTGGTTTCTATAGTAAAGATCTTATAATTGAATTAGCCTATGGGCAATATAATTTCAGTGGAACTTATGCTTATATTTTAGGGAGTATAACAGCAGGTATAACTGCTTTTTATTCTTTTAGATTATTATCTTTAGTATTTTTAACTGTACCTAATGGTAATAAAAATAGTTATATTAATTCTCATGAAGCTAATTTATCTGTAATTATTCCTTTATTCACATTAGCTTTATTTAGTATATTTTTTGGTTATCTTTTCTCTGATTTATTCATAGGTATGGGAACTGATTTTTTTGGAAACAGTTTATATATAAACCCCAATAATATTAGTTTAATAGACACAGAATTTAGTATAAATACAATTATAAAATTATTACCTGCTTTATTATCTTTAGCTGGTGCTAGTTTAGCTTTATTTTTGTATCATTTTAGCTATAAATTTATAATTGAATTAAGTACTAATAAATTAGGAATAAAATTATATACCTTTTTAAATGGAAAATATTTAATAGATATAATTTATAATAAATTTATTATTTCTAATTTTTTAATTTTAGGATATAATATTTCTAAAATTTTAGATAGAGGATTTATTGAAATGGTAGGACCGTATGGTTTAAGTAATAACTTTTATAATTTAGCTAATAAAATTAGTAAATTAGATACAGGTATTATTACTACTTATGCTATTTATTTTACTCTTGCTGCTTTAACCTTTATTTTTTTAGTTTTTGCTAATTTATTATTTGATAATTCTTTATTAGTTGGCGCTTTAGCGCGATTAATCATCATTTATTTTGTAACTTTATTTTTTCTGCTTTCTTAAAATTTAAAGTTTATTTTATTTGTTTATTTAGTAAATTTTATCCCCTAATCGCTTAGCCGCCACGCGCGGGCTGCTACGCAGCCGCCCCCCATAATTTTTTATTCTTATTCCCTTTTCAATTTTAATTTATAACTCAAAGTCTCATTTTATTTATTGTATTATATTTTAAGTATACGTACAGAGACTTTTCTCTTTAATTTGAGAAAAAAACTTACAAAAACTTTTTTAATAAAATGCTTTCAATTCTTCACTTTAATTTAATTTTTAATTATATAGATACCGCTTATTTCTCAATCTGTTTAAATATATTTAATATGGATATTGATACTCTTATTTTGTGTAGCTTTTCTATCTTAAGTACAATAGCTCTAATTTTATTCAGTCTACAATCTAAGAAAAATATACTTAAAGGTATAGGTCAGATAGGTACAGGTGTATTAGCAGGTATAGGTGCATTAGATTCTGGTTTAAATTTATATGACAGATATATGGATTCTAAAAATAATACAGGTGGCGGAGCCCCATCGTCAAATGACAAAGATAAAGATAAAGATAAAAATAAAGATAAAAAGGATGATAATAAAAAAAATGCCGCTGATAACAATAATGATTCTAATAAAAAATAAAATAAAAAAAAATTTTATTCATATAATATTAAATATAAATAAAAAAGATATAAATATTCATAAATATAATTATTTCATTCCATTTATTTTTAATTTATTAGGTAAAGATATTTCTCCTGATGCGGAGCCTATTGTGATATATAGTTTTAATATGCTTATACTATCTTTAATAGTTCTATTCTGTTTTATTAATATCTTTGGTTATTTTATGGCTCTTTATTTAATTAAAAGATTAGATTTAATTAATAGATTTCCTAAAATAAATAAATTTATCAAATATTATGAAAATACTAATTTCATCTTATTAATAATAGAAATTAGTATTTGTTTATTATTCTTAATAATAATTATAGTATTAAATTTATTTATCTTTTTACGTTTTATATTAATATAAAGTCTAAATTTAATATAAGATATTAATATTTTGTATATTTATATATAGGGGGCGGCTTAGCCGCCCCTGTTAATATTTTAATAAATTTAATTATTAATGTAACTAATCTTATTTTTAATAATTTAATCTCTGGTGTATTATTTTATAATACTTATTATATATAAGTGGCGCGCAGCGCCCATATATAATAGATTTGTATATACACAAATCTATTAATATTTAATGGTGGCTTCGCCCCGCCGGCGGCTTTGCCGCGGCTTTATTAAATAATTATAGAATTATAAAACAGCGCCATTCTAGGTTAAATATTTGTCTCCATTTTTGTTTTTATTTAATCTTCGATTTATCAATTTGTTAGCGCGGCTTTGCCGCCCCGCGGGCGGGCGCGAAGCGCCCCTTAGCTGGTACGCGCGGGCTGCTACGCAGCCGCTCCCATAATTTTTTATTCTTATTCCCTTTTCAATTTTAATTTATAACTCAAAGTCTCATTTTATTTATTGTATTATATTTTAAGTATACGTACAGAGACTTTTCTCTTTAATTTGAGAAAAAAACTTCTTTTTTTTTATTAATATGCCTCAATTAATTCCTTTTTATTTTATTAATCAATTATCTTTTTCTTTTTTAACTTTAGTTGCTTTAATTTATGTATTTTCTAATTATATTTTACCTTTATTTACTTTCCAACAAGTGATAAGAATGTTTATTACTAAATTAAGTAATAAATCCTAATATTTAATATTAGTAGTTATTAATTATTATTTAATCCCCGGCGCGCAGCGCCTTTATTATTAAATTATAGACAGGCGGCGCGCCGAAGGCGCCTTCGCAGCCCCCAGTAAAAACAAAAATTTTTTTTAATTCACATAAATTTATTATTTTTATTTAAAAATAAACTGTAGTAGTTTAATTTTTTATTGTAATTAAACCCTTTTTATATATACATATATATTATTATATATTTAATAATAATGATATTTATAATAAAAAAATAATTTTTAATTAAAAGAAAGATATTATAATAATATTATAATTAAAAAACTAAATTAAATTAAATTAAATAATAAATTATATTAAAAAAAAAATAAAAATTAAATTTTATTTATTAAGAGCGTAGTATAAGGGCTAGTATTATGATCTTCAAAATCATTGGTAGGTGTTCAAATCACCTCACTCTTGTTTTGTTTATAATTTTATTCTAATTTCAAATTTTATATAAAATAATAATTAAAAAAGGGAATAAATAAAATTATAAATAAAGACTGTAGCATAATTGGTTAATGCCGTTCGCTCATAATGGATTTTATTAAGGGTTCGAGTCCCTTCGGTCTTATATTTAGGCGTCGGCTGCCGCGAAGCGGCGGTGACCGTTTTATTTATGATAAATAAAAAATTTAAATTAGATAAGGGCGGCGGGCTCTATTAATATAACTATTTATTATATATAAAAATATATCCGTATACAATATAATTACAAAAGGGTATTTGGTCGAGTCTGGTTTATGGCCCTCGTCTTGAAAACGAGTACTTTATTTATAAAAGTCGTCGGTTCAAATCCGACAGTACCCGTGTTAATTAAAAATTTAGTTTAGGCTTCGCCCTGCCGGCGGCAAAGCCGCGGTATTTTTATATTTTATTTAATTAAATTTGAATAATTAATTTATATTACATAATTGTATCTTATTAAATATAACATTTTATTTAATAATAATTATAATGGCTGCTTCGCAGCCGTCGCGCTATTTATTTAAAATTGATTTAATTGATTTCATTTTTTATTTATCTTTTAAATTAGTCTTTTGATTTAATAACGAAATTAATTTATTAATAGCGGCGAGGCGCGCCTTGGTAATTAATAAGAATAAAAATAAATTTATTTTTTTGGGATTGAATAATTTAATATTAAAAATAAAAATTTATACTTAAATTAATTTTTGATAATCTTTTTATTATTGGGCGCTGCGCGCCATACAATTAAATTTAATTATTTATTATTATTTGTATTCTAATTATAATTTATTTAATATATATATGTAATTAAAAAAAATACTTTTTGGTATAAAAGAAGTATATGTTTTTATAAAATAAATAATATTTATAATAATTAATTAAGATATATTTATAATAAATAATATATATATATTCATCCCCTTTTTTCTTTATTTCTTTATTTTTCAGGGGCTCCGCCCTAGTTATTAATAATTAAAAAAT
>Ga0209438_1000025_pt1 | contig 44999 bp, 49 predicted proteins | sample GraSoi_2013_20cm_FD_185825 | JGI IMG/M metagenome (GOLD analysis project Ga0209438, IMG submission 185825) | Grasslands soil microbial communities from the Angelo Coastal Reserve, California, USA - Sample 9_17_2013_20cm (SPAdes) (version 2) | ecosystem: Environmental > Terrestrial > Soil >...
TCAGGAACGCCAGGCCCCGCCGGCCGATCGCCAAGGTCGCGTCCTCCGTGAGCCGTAGTAGCACACTCCGGCAGGGCGGTCCACGCGCGCGCCTGTATCCTGAGAAGGTGATCACGCGCCGGGAGCTCGAGCGATGGCTGCTGCGCGAAGGGGCGGTGAGGGTGAAGCGCGCCGACGGGCACAAGCACTTCACCCTGCGCGGCCGGCACGTGGTGGTCCTCGGCCACGGTCCGCAGACGTTGAGCGCCACGAGCGTCTCGCTCGTGATGAAGCAGCTCGAGCAGGCCGGCTATAGCCGGGAGCAGCTCAGGCGCGAGTGGGGCGGCGAGTGAGCCTGCCGCTTACTTCCCGGCGAAGAACTCCTTGATGGTCTGGCCGCTGAACTTGGCGCCCTCGACGATCGTGTTGCCGATGCCCTTGGCGGTTTCCTTCACGCCGGTGCCGACATTGCCCTGACCGATCTGCTTGGCGCCCTGCTGGACCTGCTGGGTCGCCTGGTCCACCTTGCCCTTGTCGGCCGCGCCCGCCGCGCCGAAGCCGACAACCACCGCCGCGATCAACCCGGGGGTGATCACCAACCAACGAAGTCCCTGTCTCATGGCGCACCTCCTGACGATTCGACGATTCGACTGCCCAACCACCGTCATCCTACACCCGCCGGCCACGGTGGGGGCCACCTCGGTCACGCCTTGCGCTTGCGCCGCTCCCGGATCTCCCGCAAGACCGCGGAGAGGCCGCTCCGGTCCTTGCGCGGTCCCAGCACCGTCGACCGGCGGGCGGGGGTGGCGAGCGTCGAGTTGTGATGGCACACGAGGCAGTACTCCCCCCGCACCGCGGCGCAGTCCTTCAGCGCGTGATCACAGCGTCGCTCGCTCTTGCAGGCAAAGGACATGGTGGGAGTATCGCGCGGCTACGGCCGTCCGCGCAGGAAGTGGACGATCAGCATGATGACGCCGACGACCAGGAGCACGTGGATCAGGCCGCCGGTCAGGTGGACCACGAACAGGTCGAGGGCCCACAGGACGACGAGGACGACGAAGGCGATCAGGAAATTCGATTTGAACATGTGATCAGCTCCCGCTCCAGATGTTGTCCGCGACTTTCCGGCCGTCCCGCTTCGCGGTGTACGCGACCGTCAAGCTGGTCCCGGGGCTGAGCCCGCCCGCAGTCTGCTTGCTCGTCAGGAAGATCTTGGTGCCGTTCTCGAGCACGATGTGGTCCTCGTGGCGCTCCCGGAGGATGCCGACGATGACGCCTCCCGCCATGGGAACCCCTGTCGTACCGTGAGAGGGAGGGCAAGACCAGATTCCGCGGGATCGCAACGCCGGACGCGTCGAACCAGGAGATCCCGCGGGAGGCGAGCCGACTGTAGCACGGAACGAGCGCCCCCGGGCGCCCCGTCTTGATTCGCGCGCCGTGCGCAAGTAGTCTCGGCGTCATGCGCATACTCTCCGACCGTCTTCGCCGACTCACCGCGACCATCCTCGCCCGCGGCGGCAGCGAGCCCGCCGAGGCCGACCTGGTCGCCGCGCACCTCGTCGACGCCAATCTCGCGGGCCACGACAGCCACGGGGTCGGGCTCATCCCGCACTACGTGCGGCACCTGAAGGAAGGTCTCGTCGTCCCCAACACCTCGGTCAAGGTGCTGAAGGACGAGGGCGCCTTCCTCATGTTCGACGGCCAGCGCGGGTTCGGGCGCCGGGTCGCCGGCGAGGCGATGACCGCGGCGATCGAGCGCGCCCGGGACACCGGCGTGGTGGTCGTCACCCTCGCCAACTCGCACCACGTCGGGCGCGTCGGCGCGTACGGCGAGCTGGCCAGCGCGGCCGGCCTCGTGTCGCTGCACTTCGTGAACGTGGTGGATCACACCGGCCTCGTCGCGCCCTTCCGCGGGAGCGACTCGCGCTTCTCCACCAACCCGGTCTGCATCGGCATGCCCGGCACCGCCACCCAGCCGCCGCTCCTGCTCGACATGGCGACGAGCACCGTGGCGATGGGCAAGGTGGCGGTCGCCAAGCGGGCGGGCAAGCGGCTGCCCGCCGGCAACCTGATCGACGCGCAGGGCGCGCCCACCAATGACCCGGAGGTGATGTTCCGGGAGCCGCGCGGCTCGCTGCTGCCGTTCGGCGCGCACAAGGGGTACGCGCTCGCGGTCCTCACCGAGCTGCTGGCCGGCGCGATGTCGGGCGGCGGCACGCTGCAGCCCGACAACCCGCGCCGCGGCGGCACCGTCAACAACATGTTCAGCGTCCTCGTGGACCCGGCGCGACTGGCCGGGGTGGACTGGATGCGCCGCGAGGTCGACGGCTTCGTGGGCTACGTGAAGGCCTCCCCGCCCGCCGATCCGGCCAGCCCGGTGCTGGTGCCGGGCGATCCCGAGCGGCATTCGCGCGAGGCACGGCAGCGCGCGGGCATCCCGCTGGACGCCACCACCTGGGACGAGGTGGTGGCCGCGGGCGAGGCGATGGGCGTGACGCGCGCGCAGGCCGAGGCGATCGCCGCGCCCGCCGCGGACTGAGCCGAGCCCCGCTCGATGATCCGCGTCCTCACCGGCGCCACTCTCATCGACGGCACCGGCGCCGCCCCGGTGCCGGACGCCGCGGTGGTCATGGACCGCGACCGCATCACCGCCGCGGGTCCCCGCGCGGCGCTCTCCTGGCCCTCGGACGCCGAGCTCGTCGACGCGCGGGGCCGCACCGTCATCCCCGGCCTGATCGACGCGCACGACCATCTCGCCTCCCACGGCTACGGCCTCGCCACCCGCTGGGGCCTCGACGAGCCCGCGAGCACCGCGCACCTCCGCACCGCGCGCGTGCTCGCAGAGACGCTCGCCATGGGCTACACCACGGTGCGCGACGCGGGCGGGCTCGACGCGGGCTTCAAGCTCGCGGTCGACCAGGGGCTGATCCCCGGCCCGCGCCTGGTGCTCGCGGTGCAGATCATCTCGCCGACCGGCGGCATCGGCGATCGCGTGAGCCCTTCCGGGCACGAGTGCTGCGGCGCGTACGATCCGCTGCTGCCGGAGAGCGTGGCCAACGGGCCCGACGCGGTGCGCGACGTGGTCCGCACCATGGTCCGCGCGGGTGCCGACGTGATCAAGACCGCGACCACCGGCGGGGCCAGCTCGCGCGCCGGCCATGGCCCGCTCGACGCGGCGTTCACCCTCGGCGAGATGGAAGCGCTGGTCGCGGAGTCCCACGCGCTCGGACGCCGTGTGATGTGCCACGCCCTCGGGGGGCCCGGGCTGCGCACCGCGCTCGAGGCCGGCGTCGATTCGATCGAGCACGGCTGCTACCTCGACGAGGACCCCACCCTGCTCGGGCAGATGGCGGTGCAGGGCACCTTCTTCGTGCCCACCCTCACCGTCTACGTCTACCACCGCGAGAGCCCGGCCCCGCACGTGCGGGAGCGTGCCCTCGCGCTCTACCCGCACCACGTGGCCAGCGTGCGGCGGGCGCTCGAGCTGGGCGTGCCGATCGCGGCGGGCACCGATGCGGGCGGCCACGGCCACCCGAGGAACGCGCTCGAGCTCAAGTACCTGGTCGAGGCGGGCCTGTCCCCGATGCAGGCGCTGCGTGCGGCCACCCAGTGGGCCGCGCGCTGCCTGGGGCTCGAGCGTGAGGTGGGCACGATCGAGAAGGGCCGCCTGGCCGACCTGGTGGTGGTCAACGGCAACCCGCTCGACGACGTCACGGTGCTGCTGGATCCGGCGCGGCTCGAGCTGGTCTACAAGGGCGGCGCGATCTGCGCGGACCGGCGCGGACTCTCATGACGAGGGCGCGGTGAGCAAGCCGGACGAGGTCCGCATCGCGAATCGAGCGACCTACTGGCCGGTCGCGCCGATCGACCTGGTGGTCGGCGCGCCCCTGGTGGTCCGGGCCCTGCTCGGGGTCACGCCGCTCGGGCGCGTGGTGCAGGCCGCGGTGCTCGGCGCGTACCTCGCCAGCGCGGCCCGGGACTGGCACGACCGGCGGGGCATCCGGAGGATTGACTTCCGCCGGGAGTTCGGGGCGGACTTCCATCACCTCGTCCCCATGCCGCGCGAGGACCGCGAAGCGGAGGTCCGGACCCTCACCGAGCGCCTGAACGACGAGTTCGTTCCCCAGCGCCGCCCGCGCCGCGAGCTGGCGGTGGAGGTCGACCGGCATCTCACGCACTACATCGCGAGCATCACCGGTCAGCGCGTGCGCACGAGCACCGAGGTGCGCGGCTTCTCCCTCGCGAAGCTCGCGTTCCCGTTCGCCCTCGGGGCCTGCGACGCGCTGTCGAGTGACATCGCGATCTTCAAGGACACCGGGCCGCTCGAGCCGCACGTCCTCGCGCACGAGTTCAGCCACCGGAAGGGCTACTGGAAGGAGCTGCACGCGCAGGTCCTCGCGTATCTCGCGCTGGCCGCCTCGGGAGAGCCGGTCCTGCGCCAGGCCGCGCGGCTCGAGCGTTTCCACCGCCAGCTGCGCGTGCTGGCCGGGAAGGAGCGCGGGGCCTTCGAGCGGCTCGCCGCGGCCGCGCCCCTGCGGCCCGAGCTCGGCAAGGTGCTCGGCGGGCTGGGGCCTCCCGCCACCAAGGTCGGGCGCGGGGTCGAGGCCGGGATGCGGCAGGTCTACCACACGCGCATGCGGGTGACCGGCCAGACCGGCCTCTCCGACTACGACCTCGGCTTCACGAACTTCCTCTACACGTTCGAGGCAAGCACGACCGCGAGGCAAACGCCCCCCGCGGCCTAGCCGCCGCTCACGCGCCCAGATAGTACTTCTTCACCAGCTCGTTCTCGCGCAGCTCCCGCGTGCTGCGGCCCTCGAACTCGATCTTGCCGTGGACGATGATGTAGCCGCGGTCGGCGATCTTGGTGGCCTGGTTGAAGTTCTGCTCCGCCATGAGGACGGTGAGCTGACGCCGCTCCTTCAGCTCGCGGATCTTGCCGATCACCCGGCTCACCAGGATGGGGGCCAGCCCGACCGAGGGCTCGTCCACGAGCAGGATCCGGGGGGAGGACATGAGCGCGCGCGCCACCGCGAGCATCTGCTGCTCGCCGCCGCTCATGCTGCCCGCGAGCTGGCGCCGGCGCGCGTGGAGCACCGGGAAGGCCTCGAAGGCGAACTCCAGGTTGGCCGCGATGTCGGCGCGGGCGCCCGGCCGGTACGCGCCCAGCAGCAGGTTCTCCTCGACGGTCAGCTTGGGGAACAGGCGCCGGCCCTCGGGAACCAGGGCGATCCCGAGCCCCACGATCTCCTCGGTCGACTTCCGGGTGAGGTCGACGCGGGCCCCGTCCGTCTCCAGGTAGATCTCGCCGGCCTCGGGCCTCACCATGCCCATGATGCACTTGATGAGGGTGCTCTTGCCGTTGCCGTTGGTGCCGAGCAGGGCGACGGTCTCGCCGTCCCGGATCTCGATCGACACCCCGTGCAGCACCCGCACCGCGCCGTAACCCGCGTCCACGTCGCGGACCACGATCTTACTCGCCAAGGTAGGCCTTCTCGACCGCCGGGTCCCGGACGATCTGGTCGGGCGTTCCCTCGGCGATCCGCTCGCCCGCGTCGAGGACGACGATGCGCTCGGAGAAGCGCATCACCGCCCGCATGATGTGCTCGATCATGATGATGGTGATGCCCTGCTCGTTCAGCCGGAAGAGGATCGCCAGGATGTCGTCCACCTCGGCGCTCGAGAGCCCGGCCATGGCCTCGTCGGAGATGAGGAGCTTGGGCCGCGCGGCCATCGCCCGCGCCAGCTCGAGCTTGCGCATCTCGATCTGGGTGAGCCCGGCCGGCCGCAGGTGCGCCTTCGACTCGAGCCCGATGGACCTCAAGATTTCCGCGGCGTCCGCGTCGGCCTCGCGGGAGCGGCGGTGCGCCGCGTACTCCAGCGGGATGTCGAGGTTCTCCTGGACCGTCATGCTGGTGAACGGCTTCGGGATCTGGAAGCTCCGGACGATGCCGAGGCGGGTGCGCCGATGGGCGGGCAGATTCGTGATGTCGTGGCCGTCGAAGCGGATGCGGCCGCCGTCCACCGGGAGCGAGCCGGACACGCAGTTGATGAGGGTGGTCTTGCCGGACCCGTTGGGGCCGATCAGCCCGAACCGCTCGCCCGGCTTCACGTGCAGGGTCAGCCGGTTCACCGCGGTGAAGCCGCCGAAGCGCTTGCTGAGGTCCTCGACTTCCAGAATGGCGTTCATCGTTCAGTGGCGGCGCAGGCGGCGGACCAGGCCGAGGATGCCCTCGGGGGCCAGCACCACGAAGGCGACCAGCACCACCCCCACGATGAACAGGTTCATCTCGGAGGAGATCGTCACGGTGGCGAGCTGCTGGGCGGTGCCGAGCAGCACCGCCCCGATGATCGGGCCCACCCAGCTCGTGGTCCCCCCGATCATCGGCATGGCGAGCGCGTTCACCGCGTAGTCGAGGCTGAAGGCGGAGTTGGGATCCACGAAGGTCACGTAGTACGGGAACGGGGCGCCCGCGACGCCCAGGAGAAAGCCGCTCACCGTGGTGGCGAAGAGCTTGAGGCGCAGGGTCGGCACCCCCATGCACTCGGCGGCCTCCTCGTTGTCCCGCAGCGCGGCGAGCCCGCGGCCGATCCAGGAGCGCTCGATGAAGCGCGCGGTCGTCACCGCCACGACGGCCAGGAAGACCATGACCGTGAACAGGAACGTCACGTAGTTCCCAAAGGGCGGCCCGCTCGGCCGGATCACGCTGAGGCCCCGGGAGCCGCCCACGAACTCCCAGTTGATGATCACGGTCTGCAGCACGATGGACAGGGCGAGGGTCGCGATCGAGAAGAACACGCCCCGCAGGCGGAGGGTGAGGTAGCCGATACCGAGGCCGAGCAGCGCGGAGACCAGGCCGCCGGCCAGGATCAGCACCGGCAGGGGCGCCCGCACCGATTGGATGAGGAACACCGCGGTGTAGGCGCCGAGCGCGAAGAACGCGGGGGTGCCGAAGTTCACGTAGCCCGCGTACCCCCCCAGGATGTTCCACGCGCTCGCGATCACGACGTACTGGAGGATCACGTAGGCCGCGAAGTAGAAGTAGGGATTGACACGCAGGGAGGCTACCAGCATGCCGGCCGCCACCACCAGCAGGCCCACGACCAGGACGACGCCGGTCCGGCGCATCTAGCGGCCGAAGAGCCCGGCCGGGCGCACCGCGAGCGCGACCAGCAGGATGCCGAACGACACTGCGAGGGACCAGGAGGGGCCGAAGAAGGTGCCCATCACGCTCTCGACCACCCCCAGGATGATGGCGGCCACGAGCGTGCCGCCGATGCTACCCATGCCGCCCAGGACCGTGATCGCGAACATCCGCCCGATGTAGTCTCGGTCCGACGAGGGCACCACCGGGGAGATGGTGATCAGCAGCGCGCCGGCCAGGCTGGCCGCCGCGATGCCGACCCCGAACGCGATGGTCTTGATCTGGACCGGATTGGCGCCCATCAGGCGCAGCGCGGCTGCGTCCTGCGACACCGCCATGATGGCCCGCCCGTAGAAGGTCCGGCCCAGGAAGAGGTAGAGGGCCAGGGTCATCGCGAGCCCGACGAGGCACGGCACCAGCAGACGGTAGGCGATCCCGACGCCCCCGAGGTCGATCGACTTGCCGATGTAGGCGGCCTGGACCAGCCGGTAGTCGACGCCGTACTTCAGGCTGAGGCTGACCTCGATGATGAAGAGGAGACCGAAGAAGAAGACAAGTCCTCGCAGCGACTCCTCCCCGCGTCGCTCGAAGCTGGTGTAGTAGACGCGGTAGACGACGACCCCGAGGCCGTAGAACACCGGGGTGAACAGCAGGCCGGCGAGGATGGGGTCCAGCCCGAACGCGGTGTTCAGCACGTAGGCCGCGTAGGAGCCGAGGATCAGGAACGCGGGCTGCGCGATGTTGGCGATGTCGAGCAGGCCGAAGATGAGCGAGATACCCAGGCTCACCGCGGCATAGAAACCCCCGAGCAGGAGTCCGGCGACCAGCGCGTTCGCCAGCAGGTCCCAGGAGAACAGGGAGCGCGCTCGCCGCTAGTTCTTCGCCGCCGAGTACGGGTAGATGATGTTGCCGGACTTGAACTCGTCGGGATAGAGCACGACCTTCTTGCCCGGCCCGCGGAACTGATCGATCCCGGTGCCCTGGATCTTCTGGAACTGGACCATCAGGGTGCGGCCCTTGGCCCACTCGCCGTTCTTGCCGAACTTCACCTTGCCCACGATGGTGTTGAACTCGGTGGCCCGGATGTAGTCGGCCAGCTTCTGCTGGTCGAGGCCCTTGGTGGCCTCGATGGCCTGGGCCAGCACCTGGCCGGTCGCGTACGAATAGGGCGGCAGGTAGTAGCCGAGCGGGTCGACCCCCGCCTTCTCGGCGCGGGCCTGGTACTCCTTCAGGAACTCCTTGACGCCGGCGATCCCGAGGAACGTCGGCTCCGGCGCCCAGAAGTCGTAGTTCACGACCCCGTTGAGCATCGGCCCCATGCTCGTCATGATGCTCGTGAACATCAGGCCCACCATCCCGCCGCCGAAGAGCTTGGGCTGGAGCCCCACCTCGTGGGCCGCGCGGAGCATCCCGACCGAGTCGGGCGGGTAGGAGGCCACGAACACGATGTCGGGGTTGGTGGCCTTGATCGCCCGGACGATCGGGGTGTAGTCGGTGGTGCTCGGCGGATAGGTCTTGTCGTAGACGGTCTTGAAGCCGAACTTCTTGATCAGCTCGCGCGCCCCCACGAGGGCGTTCTGCGGGTACTCCGCGTCGGCGCCCACGATCGCGACGGTCTGCGGCTTGGGATTCTGCCGGGCGGCCAGCTCGAAGAACCCGAGCGCGGTGCTCGTCTCCGGCTCGGGGCCGTTCGGAGAGATCTGGAAGTAGTTCGGGTACTTGTACTTCTCGTTGTTGGCCAGCCCGAAGATCCCCATGATCAGGAGCTTGCGCTCCATGGCGATCGGCATGAGCGGCGCGATGAGGTTGGTGCCGTAGCCGGAGGTGACGAGGTCCACCTTGTCCACGTCGAGCAGCTTCGAGTAGATGCCGGGCACGGTGGCCGGATTGGTCTGGTCGTCGTAGAAGACCAGCTCCACCGGCCGGCCCAGGAGGCCGCCCTTCTTGTTGATGTCGTCCTTCCAGATCTGCAGCGCCAGCAAGGCCGGCTTGCCGTTCGCGGAGAGCCCGCCGGTCAGGGCCATGCCGAAGCCGATCTTGATCGGGTCGGCCGCCCGGGCCACGAAGGTGCCCGCACCCGCGAGCACGATGGCACCGACGACGGCTCCGGTCAGGATCCAGGTCAGGATCGACTGCTTGAAGGGCTGCTTCATTGCACCCTCTCTCTCTCTGCGCGCCTCCCGCGGGAGCGCGCCGGTCGGTTGGAGGGCCCAAGACTGCGCCCGCCGCATCGGGGTTGTCAAGATGGCGCGAGGCCGCGTAGACTCGGTTGCGTTCGCGGCGCGCCCCGGCAGCTTTCCGAAGGCCAACGAAGGCACCACGGAAGGAGCGGCACCGATGCCCCACACCCCCGCACCCTCGTCTCGCGTCTCCCGTCGTCGCTTCCTGGCCGGCACCGGCGCCGCCATCGGCGCGGCCACCCTCGGGCGCGCGCCCGCGGTCATCGGGCAGCAGGTGCGCGAGCTCCAGGTCTGGCACACCGAGGTCGAGCCGCAGACCGTCAAGGTCATCCAGGACACGAGCATCGCGGAGTTCGAGCGGAAGTTCCCGGGCTTCAAGGTGCGCCAGCAGGCGCTCGGCTGGGGCGACCTCAACACCAAGCTCCTCGCCTCGCTGTCCGCGGGCAGCCCGCCCGACCTCACGCACCTCAACCCGTTCATGACCGCCTCCCTCTACACCAAGAACCTGCTGCGCCCGATGGACGAGCTGATCCGCTCGATCGGCGAGAGCGACATCCACGAGGCGACCCGGAAGCTGCAGTACTTCGACGGCAAGTACTACGGGGTCACCCACGCGATGGGGGCGACCTACTTCTGCGAGCGCCGCGACCTGCGGGTGAAGAAGGGCCTCAAGGTGCCGGAGACGTACGACGACATGCTGAAGCTCTGCGCCGCCCTCACCGAGGACGGCCGCCAGGCCTTCCAGATGCCGGGCGAGAAGCTCTACATGGGCTTCGTGCATCCGGCGGAGTGGATGGCCGGGAACGGGGGCTCCTGGGTGGACGCCAAGACGTGGCGGCCCCAGCTCAACGGCAAGTCGATGCTGGAGACGCTCGAGTACCTGCAGAAGCTGAACAAGTTCCAGTCCCAGGGCTGGTCCGGCCAGAAGTATCTCGACACCCAGGCCGCGCTCGCCACCGGCAAGATCGCGATGAGCTATCTCTCGGGGGCGCGCGCGATCGGCTACATCGAGAAGTACGCGCCGGACAACATGCGGGACCCCGAGCACTTCATGCCGATGCTCCGGCCCCACGGGCCCTCCGGCAAGGTGGGCATCTCCGCCCTCGACGGCGAGAACTGGGCGGTGTTCAGCCAGTCCAAGTACCCCAACGAGGCCTTCGAGTTCCTGCGGCTCTTCTACAAGAAGGAGCACTACCTCCAGTACTGCCACTCGGTGCCGATCCACCTCACCCCGATCTTCACCTCGATGCTCAACGACCCGGCCTACCTGGCCAACGAGCGCATCAAGAAGTGGAAGGCGTGGCACGAGGTGATGCTGAACGGGCTCAAGGGCAACCGGTTCCTGCCCCTGGGCTTCACCCGGCCCGAGGACAACCTCCTGCCGTTCCTGGCCGAGCTCGACGGCTCCAGCATCGTGGCCGACATGGTGGTGGAGGTGATGGTGGGCGGCAAGAGCCCGAAGGCGGAGGCCGACCGCGCCCAGAAGCGCGCCGAGGAGCTGCTGACCCAGCTCGGGCACAAGCGCTGGTCGTAGTCGCGGACTCCGGGCGGGGCGAGTGAGGAAGCACGCGCTCGTCGGCTGGCTCCTCCTCGCCCCGTCGCTCGTCCTGCTGGGCGGGCTCGTCGTCTTCCCCGTCCTCTACAACGTCTGGCTCAGCCTGTTCGACAAGCACGCCTTCATGCCGGTGCAGGCCTTCGTCGGCCTGCGGCACTACCGGTACTTCGCGAGCGATCCCGAGTTCTGGACCAGCTTCTACTACGGCTCGGTCTACGCGGGCGCGACCATGGTGCTCCAGCTCGGGGTCGGGGTGCCCGCCGCCCTGCTGCTGAACGAGGCCTTCCGCGGGCGCAACCTCCTGCGCGGCATCGTGCTCTTCCCCTACATGATCCCCACCATCGTGGCGGTCATCCTGTGGAAGTGGCTGCTCAACGACTCCTACGGCCTCGTCAACCACCTCCTCATGAGCGCGGGCCTGGTGCGGGCCCCGGTGGCCTGGCTCGGGCCCGACTACATCATGGCCTCGCTCATCGTCACCAGCGTGTGGCAGTTCTTCCCGTTCGTGGTGGTGACCTACCTGGCCCGGCTGCAGACGATCCCCCCCGAGCTCTACGAGGCGGCCACCGTGGACGGCGCCTCCGCGTGGCGCCGGTTCGTGCACGTCACCCTCCCCCAGACCGCGAGCGTGCTGTTCGTGATCGTGCTGCTGCGCAGCATCTGGATGTTCACCAAGTTCGACACGGTGTGGCTGCTCGCGGGCGACGGCGGGGTGAGCCGCTACATCCGCACCCTGCCCGCCTACGCCTACGCCCGCAGCTTCACCTACCTGCAGGCCGGCATGGGAGCGGCGCTCGCGGTCATCATGTTCGCCATGCTGATCGTCGCGACCGCGGTGTACTTCCGGATGTTCCGGAGCGACGAGGTCTTCTCGTGAGGCGCGCGCTCGGCCTCTACGGCGCGGGCGCGGTGCTGCTGGTGGGGGCCGCCTTCCCGTTCCTCTGGATGCTCTCGACCGCGCTCAAGCCCTCGGGCGAAATCTTCGCGACCCCGCGCCTCGTGCCGCTCCATCCCACCCTGGAGAACTTCTCCCGCCTCTTCGCCGACACGAGCTTCCTCGCGTTCTTCCGCAACAGCCTCGCGGTGGCCGGCGCCACCGTGCTGCTGACCCTCGCGGTGTCCGCGCTCGGCGCCTACGGCCTCACCCGCTATCGCTTTCGCGGGCGCGAGAGCGTCGCCGGTCTCATCTTGCTGACCTACATGTTCGCCCCGATCATGATCATCATCCCGTTCTACATCCTGGTGCGGCAGCTCGGGATCGTGAACACCCGGCTGGCCCTCGTGCTCTCCTACACCACCTTCTGCCTGCCCTTCTGCCTGTGGGTGCTCCGCGCGTTCTTCCAGTCGATCCCGCTCGAGCTGGAGGAGGCGGCCCTGGTGGACGGAGCCGGCAGGGGCAAGACGGTCTGGTACGTGGTGCTGCCCCTCGCCCTGCCCGGCCTGATCGCGGCCGCGATCTTCACGTTCATCCTGGCCTGGAACGACTTCCTCTTCGCGCTGGTGCTGATCACCTCCGAGGAGCTGAAGACGCTGCCGGTGGGCGTCAACGACCTCTTCAATGCGACGATCGTGGACTGGGGGATGATCATGGCCGCGGGGGTGATGATCACGGTGCCCACCGTCGGCTTCTTCGTCGCGGTGCAGCGCTACCTCGTGCAGGGCTGGGGCGCGGGCGGGGTGAAGGGCTGACCGGCGCGCGGGATCAGTGCGGGCGCGGGGGCCGCCGCGAGAAGGGCGAGGGCCCGTCCCGCAGGAGATCGCGGACCCGGCCCAGCAGCGCGTCGGGCGTGAAGGGCTTGGTGAGGAAGGGGAGGCCGGAGGCGGTGATCTCCGCCACCTTGTACGCCGACATGAGGAGCACCTTGGCGGTCGGCACGACCGCAAGCAGCCGCTGGGCCAGCTCGGTGCCCCGCATCAACGGCATCACCACGTCGGTGAGCAGCAGGTCCACGTGCTGCTGGCCGGCGAGGCGCAGCGCCTTGTTGGGATCCTCGGCGTCCAGCACCGTGTAGCCCTCGGCGGCCAGGATCTGCCGCACGATCGTGCGGATGTCTTCCTCGTCGTCCACCACCAGGATCGTCTGGCCCCGGGCCGGCATCCCGTCACCGCGCCCGCAGCCGGTACCACGGGTGCGGTTGCCCCGGGACCTTCGCGCGCATGGTGTAGACGGACGTGCGCGCGGTGAAGAACAGGGTGCGCAGGTCGGGGCCGCCGAAGGCCAGGTTGGCCGGCACCTCCGGCGTGCGGATGATCCCGAGCCGCGCGCCGTCGGGCCCGAAGACCCAGGTGCCGCCCGGGCCCGTGCAGTAGACGCGCCCCTCCACGTCCACCTTCATGCCGTCGGGCACGCCGTCGGTCTCGTCGGAGGACATGTCGGCGAAGATGCCCCGCCGCTGCACGCGGCCGTCGGCGTCCAGGTCGAGCACGTGGATGTACTGCGCCCAGCGCGTGTTGGCCACGTAGAGCCGCCGCTCGTCGGGGGAGAAGGCGAGCCCGTTCGGGTATTCGAAGTCCGCCACCAGGCTGACCGCGCCGTCGGGGGCGACCCGGTAGACGCCGGCGTGCGGCACTTCCCGCTCCGCGAGCGGCACCCGCAGGCCGGGATCGGTGAAGTAGATGCTCCCGTCGGACCGGCACACCACGTCGTTGGGCCGGTTCAGGCGCTTGCCCTCGAACCGGTCCATGAGCACCTCGAAGCGCCCGTCGGCGGCCTGGCGCACGACCCGCCGGTTGTCGCCCTCGCAGAGGACCAGCCGGCCCTGGAGGTCGAACGTGGTGCCGTTGCCCCCGCCGGTCTTCTCCCGCACGACCTCGTGGGGGCGGCCGGGGGTCACCCGGTACAGCATGCTCGCGCGCACGTCCACGAAGTAGTAGAAGCCGTCGGGATGCCAGAGCGGCCCCTCGGTGAAGACGAAGCCGGTCGCCAGGCGCTCGGCCTGGGTCGTCTCGAGAACCGCGGACATCGCATCGGCCATGGCCACCTCCGGATGGGGTCAGGTCTTACATTCCGACATTCGCGAGCGGTGCTAGATTCGCACAAACCGTTGCCGTCCGCTCCGCGGAAGGCCGAGCGCGCCGGAATGTCGTAATGTAAGACCTGACCCCAGGAGGGGGGTGGGCCATGAAGACGCCCATGAGTACGATAGTCGCGCTGCCCGGTGAGGGGATCGGCCTCGAGGTGGTGGACGCCACGTGCGAGCTGCTGATGGGCACCGGGCTGCCGCTCAAGATCCTCACGCCGCCGCAGGGCTCGCCCCTGCCCGAGGCGACCAAGCGCGCGGCCCGCGAGGCCGACGGCGTGCTCTTCGGCGCGGCGGGGCCGTCCACCTCCCCCGTGGTCTCCTGGCTTCGCTGGGAGATGGCCGCGTGGGCCGGGGTGCGGCCGATCCGCTTCTTCCCGGGGATGCGCTCGCCCCTGGCCGATCCCGAGGGCATCGACTACGTGCTGCTGCGCGAGAACAGCGAGGGCCTCTACCCGGGGCGCGAGGGCGAGCTGGCCGAGATCGTGCGGCTCCTGCCGAACCTCTCCGACCGGACCGGGAAGACGCTGAAGGACTTCGGCACCGAGGGACGCTTCGCGGTGAAGGTGGTCACCCCGCGCGGGGCCCAGCGCATCGCCCGCTTCGCGTGCGACCTGGCGCGCCGGCGGCAGCAGCGCGGCAAGCCGGGCAAGATCACGCTGGTGACCAAGTCCAACGTCCTGCCGCGCACCGACGGGCTCTACGACGAGATCGTCGGCCACATCGTCCGCGAGGCTGGGCTTCCGTTCGAGCACTTCCACGTGGACGACGCGGCCCGGCGTCTCGTGCGCTTCCCGAAGGCGATGGACGTGGTCCTGTGCATGAACCTCTACGGCGACATCCTCTCCGACCTGGGCGCGGAGACCGCGGGCGGCCTCGGGCTCGCCCCGTCCGGCAACTTCGGCGACGGCTGGGCCTACTTCGAATCCGTCCACGGCTCGGCCCCCGACATCGCGGGCAAGGGCATCGCGAATCCCACCGCGACGATCCTGTCGGCGGCGCTGATGCTGGAGCACATGGGGATGAGCGCGGAGGCGCAGCGCCTGGAGGCCGCGGTGGGGCGCATCTACCGAGACGGCAAGGTGCTCACCCCCGACCAGGGCGGCACCGCGAGGACGCGCGAGGTCGCGCAGGCGGTTCTGGCCGCCTATACATGACCGCTGACCCAAGGAGTGCGACATGACGACGACCGAGTCTCGCCCACCCGTCGCTGCGGGTGAGCCCGCCCCCGACTTCACGCTCCCGGCCATCGAGCGGCCCGAGACCGTCTCGCTCGCCGATTTCCGGGGCCACAGCCCCGTCTTCCTCGCCCTGTTCGTCGGGCTCTGGTGTCCGTTCTGCCGGCGATCGATCGCGCAGCTGGGCAAGGTCGAGAGCAAGCTCAAGGCGCTCGGGGTGGAATCGCTCGGAATCGTGGCGACTCCGCTGGACAACGCCCGGCTCTACTTCAAGTTCCGGCCGACCCGCCTGCGCCTGGCGTCCGACCCGGAGATGTCCACGCACCGCGCGTTCGGCCTGCCGAAGCCGGCGCCGACCCCGGAGTTCCTGAAGGACCTGGACTCCGCGCGGATCAATCCTTTCGGGGACTTTCCCGCGCCGCTCCCGGTCGGGGAAGCCGCGATGACCACCGCGAAGCAGGACGGCTACGCGGAGAACGCGACCGACAAGGCCGACATGGACCGCCAGTGGCCCCAGCTCAAGGGCCAGTTCCTGATCGACCGCGACGGCATCGTCCGCTGGGCCAACGTGGAGTGCCTCACCGACGGCGCCGCGGGCGTCGGCAAGTTCCCCACGGAAGAGGAGATCCTCGCCGCCGCCCGCGCCCTGTCGCGTTAGCCGGAACTACCGGGTCTGAGCGTCGTGCTTCTGCTTGTAGATGCGCTTGCTCTGTACGTCCTGCGCGTGCTCGAGCCGGGCCTTCTCCTTGGGCGTGACGACTCCGTCGGCCTGAGCCTTCGTCTCGAGCTTCTCGACGTGCTGCTGGCCCCGCTCGAGCTTGCGGGTCTCGCGGGGAGTCAGCGCGCCGGACTTGACGCCCTGGTCGATTCGCTGTTCCTGGCGCTCCTGCCGGCGATCCACTCGCGTTTCCTGGGCGAGGGCCGGGGTGGCGACGGCGAGGGCGACGATCCCGATGACCGCGACTTTGACCACGTGCATTGGACGGTTCCTCCTCGTGACGGGGTGGGGCCGGGACCGGCCCTATCAACTACTGTCCGTCAGACGGATTTACGTCCGGGGGCGTTTACACGCGGTCGGTCAGGGGGTGCGGCTCTTGAAATACGCGCTCTTGCGTGTGATCTTGTCGCCCGCGAAGGTGAAGAGATCGCAGCCGTCGACCTCGACCGCCTTCCCCTCCGCGGTCGTGCCGGTGAAGCGCCACTCCGAGAGCCCGCGGTCGCCCGCGACGAGGTGGCGCGCCTCCGCGAACCGCGCGTCCGGGAACACCTCGAGCACCCGCGCGAACGCCCGGCGCACGGGCTCGCGCCCGGCGTGGCGCGTGCCGCACGCCTCGGGGCCCGCGGTCGATTCGTAGACGCAGTCCTCGGCCATGAAGGTCATCAGCAGGTCGACGTCGTGACGGTTCCAGCCTCGCTCGAAGAACGTGTGCAGATCGTTTGTGGTCATCATGGGCGCGAGCATCGCGCGGGCGCCGCCGCGGCGTCAATTCCCCATACATCTGGTAGGGAGCGCGACCGCGTACCATGTATGGCGTCCGCGATGACCTCCGCCCCCATACATCTATACGATCACCCGCAGCGGTCCCACATCTTGCGTCCCCGCCGGAGGATTCCATGACGATCCGCATCGCCGCCATCGAGGTCGGGCACTGGCACGCCGTGCACGACGCCGCCTATCTCCGGCATCTCACCGCGATGCCCGACGTGGCCCTGGTCGGCGTGCAGGACAGCGACGCCGCGCTGGCGAAGAAGCGGGCGGGCGAGGCGGGCAACCCGCCCACCTTCACCGACTACCCGCAAATGCTGACCGAGACGAAGCCCGACTTCGTGCTGGGCCTGGGACGGCACCGGCAGATGGCGAAGATCGCCCACGACCTGCTCGACCGCGGCCTGCCGTTCATGATGGAGAAGCCGATGGGGATCAACGCCGCCGAGGTGGAGTCCATCGCGGAGAAGGCCACGCGGGTGAAGGGCTACGCGGCGGTACCGCTCTTCCAGCGCTACCAGCCCTTCGCGGTCCGCGCGCGCCAGCTCCTGGCCGAGGGGCGTTTCGGCCCCGTCTCCCACATCTATGTCCGCCTCAACCGGCCCGCCCCCGCCCGCTACCCGGCCTGGGACTCGGCGTGGATGCTCGACCCGACCGAGGCGGGCGGCGGCTGTCTCCGTAACCTGGGCTCGCACGGCCTCGACATGTTCCTCCACCTGACCGGCGAGGACGCGCGGGTGACCGGCGCCCAGATCAGCACCCGGGCCCACGGCCAGCGGGTGGAGGACTACGCCTCGGTGCTGCTGCGCTCCGCCACCGGGATCCTTGGCACCGTCGAGGTCGGCAACGGCTTCCCGCGGGTGGGCACCGACGGGGAGTGGAAGATCGCCGGGCGCGACGCGATCCTCACGCTGAAGGACGGCGTGCTCAAGCTGGCCACCGCCCAGGGCGACGAGACCACGCTCGCCCCGGACAGCGACGCGCGCTATTTCATGGCGATCCGCGAGATCCTGGAGTCCTGGCAACGGGGCGCGGCGCCCCCGATCAGCGTGCACGACTGCCTGCGCGCGGTGCGGCTCATCGACCAGGCCTACGCGCTCGCCGGGTAAAAACCTCTGGGCTCGGGTATCCGGAACCCATCCGCCTGCATCCTAGTTGATGTAGGAGGATGGAGGGCGGAATGACAACCCGGAAGATACTACTCGGCGCATTGCTCGCGGCTGCGACCTGCGGGCTCTTCTCCGCCTGCAGCACCATGTCCCAGGGTCCGACCTATACCGACGCCGAGCTCAAGGCGATCTGCGAGCGCCGGGGTGGCTGGTGGCGCGGTGAGCTGATCGCGGGCTACTGCGAGTTCCAGTCGGCGTCACTCGCGCCCTGATCGAGGCCGGGATCGGGCCGGAGCGCGGTCGGCGGGACCGAGCACGCGGATGATCTCCGCGGCCATCAACCGCCCGCGCAACGCGAGCGCCCGCCTGGCCGTCACCGCCCGCGCCGCCGCCGGCCAGCCGAAGTAGCCGAGGCCTCCCGGGGCGATCTCCTCGAACCGCTTCGCGCCCTTCCGCAGCGCGGCGCGGAAATCCACCCAGACCGGCGGCAGCCGCCGCGCGATCGCGCGGCGCACGAGGTCCGGCCGGCGGGCCAGGACCAGCGCGGTCTCGAGCTCACCCGAATGCCACTCGCCCTTCGGGTTCGGGCTGCGCGACAGCCTGAGCACGCGCGGGTCGAGCATGGCCGCCATGCTCCGCGCCTCCGGGCTGAATCCCGCGAACGCGATCCGCAGCCGTCGCCCCCCAGGCCGGCGGGCGCCGGGGCGCGTGAGCGCCCGCTTCGCGTCGGCCATCGCCCGCACGTGGGCCGGATCGGCCTGGTAGTTCGCGAGCACGAAGCGGCGGAAACCGTGGCGGGCCAGGCTGCCGATCACCTCCACGATCACGCGCCGGAGCGTCGCGCGGGAGAGCGAGACGGTGCCCGCCCACGTCTCGGCGAGCGGGCTCGCGCCGTACGGGAGCGACGGGGCCAGGACCACCCGGTAGCCCGCGCGCGCGAGATGCGGGGTCACGTGACGGGCCAGCTCCTCCGCGCCGAGCCAGTCCACCAGCAGCGGCAGATGCGGGCCGTGCTGCTCGATCGCACCGAGCGGGACGATCACGACGGCCCGCTCGTCCCGGGCCACGCGCGCGGCCTCGGGATAGGTGCACTCGGCCAGGCGGATCACGCCGGAATGTCGTAATTCAAGACCTGACCCCGGTCAGGGGCGCGGCTTCTTCCTCGGGAGCACCTTGAGGGCGTCTTCGCAGGCCTGCAGCGTCCTGGCCACGTCCGCGTCGGTGTGGGCCGTGGACATGTACATCTTCTGGGTGTTCTTGACCACACCGCGCTTGATCAGCTCGGTGGTGAAGGTGCGGGCCAGGGCGCCGTCGGCCTTCTGGAGCGAGCGGTAGTCGGTCACCGCCTCGCCGGTGAAGAGGATGTCGAAGAGCACGGGCTCGCCCACCACCTGGGCGGGCAGGCCCGACTTCTGCGCGAGGTCGGCGAGGCCGGCCATCAGGCGCCGGCCGGTGCCGTGCAGGCGCTCGTAGGCGCCGGGCTTGCGCAGCTCGGCCAGGGTGGCCAGGCCCGCGACCGCCGCGATGGGGTTGCCGTTGAGCGTGCCCGACTGCGAGATGAACTCGCCCTTGCCGTCCCGGCCCGGGTCGAAGGGCTGCATCAGCTCGGCGGAGGCGCAGACCGCGGCGAGCGGGAATCCGCCGCCCACGATCTTGCCGACACAGGCGATGTCCGGGACGACGCCGTAGTATTCCTGGGCGCCGCCGTAGGCCAGGCGGAAGCCGGTGACGACCTCGTCGAAGACCAGCAGGATGCCGTACCGCCGCGTGATGTCGCGGAGGCCCTGCAGGAATCCGGGCTGCGGCGGGATCAGCCGCTGGAAGGGCTCGATGATCACCGCGGCCAGCTCGTCGGCGTGGGTGGCCACGATACCTTCCACGGTGGCCAGGTCGTTGTAGGGCGCGATCAGCACCTCGTCCTCCAGGGCGCGCGGGATGCCGGAGGAATCCGGGACCGGCGCGGGGAAGGCCTTGGGCGAGCGCGGGGTCGAGCTCATCATCGAGTAGTCGTGGGCGCCGTGGTAACCGCCCTCGAACTTGAGGACCTTGTCGCGCTGCCGCGCGGTGCGGGCGACGCGCAGGGCGAAGAAGGTGGCCTCCGAGCCGGTCGAGGTGAAGCGCACCTGCTCGGCGCACGGCACCGCGCGACAGATCTCCTCGGCCAGCTCGATGATCGGCTCGGTCACCATGAAGTAGGTGGTGCCGCCCTCGAGCTGCTCGCGCACCGCGGCGACCACCGCGGGGTGGGCGTGGCCCAGCACCATCGGGCCCGAGGCCATCACGTAGTCGATGTACTCACGCCCGCTCACGTCGTAGATCTTCGAGCCCTTGCCGTGCTTGACCACGAAGCCCACGTCGTCGGCGTAGCGGGAGGTGCCCAGCACCCCGCCGGGCAGCCGCTGGCGGGCGCGCTCGAGCAGTTTGGTCTCTTCGGCGGAGCGAGTCGTGATCGGGTCGGCCATGGTAGAACCTCGTCTCGGTGAGAGTCGCGGGAGCCCGCGTCGGGAACGAGCAAAGACTAGGCTCGGCTCCGGCTCCTGTCAAGGCAAAGGCGGACCGCGCAATTGGCAACGCTACCCATTGCTGGTATACATGGGCCACCCACGACCATCATCTCCATCGCGAGTCCGATCATGGCCAAGCCGCGCCTCCTGAACATGTGCGGGAAGATCGTCCCCTACGAGGACGCGCGCGTCCACGTGCTCTCCACCGCGATGAAGTACGCGGCGAGCGTCTACGAGGCCATGCGCGCCTACTGGAGCGACGCGGATCAGCAGCTCTACGTGTTCCGCCCGCGCGAGCACCTGCGACGCCTCGAGCGCTCGGCCAAGATCGCCCGCATCCCCCTGCCCGCCGACGCGGCCCGACTCGAGCGCGAGACGCTCGAGATCATCCGGGCCAACGAGCTGCGCGAGGATTTGCACGTGCGCCTGATCGTCTTCGTGGACACCGACGACGGCGGGCTCGCCTCGCGCGAGCCGGTCGGCTACGTCATCGCGCCCATCCCCACCACGCGCTACTTCGAGACCGCCGGCCTCCACGTGGGCGTGAGCTCGTGGCACCGCACCGCCGACAACGCGATCCCGGCCCGGGTGAAGGCGGCCGCCAACTACCAGAACAGCCGGCTCGCCCTGCTCCAGGCCAAGACCGACGGCTACGACGACGCGATCATGCTCAACCAGGACGGCAGCGTGGCCGAGGGGCCCGGCTACACGCTCTTCCTGGTCACCGAGGACCGGCCGATGACCCCGTCGGTGACGAGCAATATCCTGGAAGGCGTCACCCGCGCCACCCTGCTCACCCTGTTCCCGGAGTCGCTGGGCGTCTCGGTCGAGCAGCGCGAGATCGACCGCACCGAGCTCTACGTCGCCGACGAGGCCTTCTTCGCGGGCACCGCCGCCGAAGTGACGCCGATCCTGTCCATCGACCGCCGCCCGGTCGGCGAGGGCGTGATGGGGCCGCTCACCGCCAAGGTGCGCGACGCATACTTCCACGCGGTGCGCGACGGCTCGGCGCCGCACCCGGAGTGGCGCATCCCGGTCTACGGGTGATCGCGCGTGGCCGCCGCGACCGCTGACGTCGTCATCGTGGGCGGCGGCGTGATGGGCACCTCCATCGCGCTGCAGCTGGCCCGCCGGCGCGCCGGCCGGATCGTGCTGCTCGAGAAGCGCCACGTGGCCTCCGGCCCCACCGGGCGATCGAGCGCCCTGCTGCGCCGCCACTACTCGATCGAGCTCTACGCCCGGATGGCCGCGCGCTCGTTCGAGGCCTACAACAACTTCGAGGAGCTGACCGGCCGCCCGGCCGAGATCACCCGCTGCGGGCTCGTGATGGCGCTCGCCCCGGACGACGTGCCGGCCATGCGTGACACGATCGTCATGATGCAGCGTCTCGGGGTCAAGGTGGAGGAGCTCGGCCCGCGCGATCTCGAGCGCGTGGTGCCCGGCCTCGCGGTCGATGGCCTGGGCGGCGCGGCCTGGGAGACCGATACCGGCTACGGCGATCCGGCCGGGGTCAGCCAGGCCTACGCCGCGCGCGCCCGCGAGCTGGGGGTGGAGATCCGCCAGGACTGCCACGTCGCGGGCTTCACGGTGACCGGCGGGCGGATCTCGGGCGTCCGCACCTCCGCCGGCCCGGTGGAGACGGCCACCGTGGTGAACGCGGCCGGGCCCTGGGGCGCGGCGCTCTCGCGCGCGGTCGGGGTGGACCTGCCGATCGTGGCGAGCCGGCAGCAGCTCGTGATCCTGCGGCCCCGGGCCGACGCGGCGGCCGCGCGCCCCGTCCTCGTGGACATGGTGGACCGCGCCTACTACCGGCCGGAGACGGGCGGCCTCGTGCTGGTCGGCACCCGCAATCGCGCCGGGGTCAGCGCGCCCGTCGATCCCGACGCCTTCTCCGAGCGGGTGGACCCGGACCGCGTGGCGTGGACCGCGGAGGCGGCGGCGCGCCGCTTCCCGGGATTCGCCGACGCGGAGGCGGTGGGCGGCTACGCCGCGGTCTACGACTTGACGCCCGACCTGCACTTTGTCATCGAGCGCAGCCCGGCGGTCCCCGGGCTCGTCCACGCGCTCGGCTTCAGCGGGCACGGGTTCAAGCACTCGCCGGTGATCGGCGAGATGGTCGCGGAGCTGGTGATGGACGGCCGCGTGTCGGTGGTCGACGCCGCCCCGTTCTCGTCCGAGCGCTTCGGGCGCCCGCCGATGCTCCAGGGCCGCTATGGCAGCTGGCCGTTCTGATCGTCACCGCCGTGCTCATTCCAAGGAGGTCACCCTGATGCAATGCACCGTTCTCGCCGTCACGCTCGGTCTCGGCCTGACCCTGCTCGCGGGCGCGCTCCCCGCCGCTCCCGCCATCGCCCAGGATCTGGTGATCGCCCAGGGCGCCGACATCACGACCCTCGATCCGACCCAGGCCACCCAGATCCACAACCTGAACCTCTTCTACAACATCTACGACGCGCTGGTGACGTGGGACCCGAAGGACATCGGCAAGCTCGTGCCCGAGCTGGCCGTCTCCTGGCGCAGCGTCGACCCGCTCACCTGGCAGTTCAAGCTCCGCCAGGGCGTGAAGTTCCACAACGGCGAGCCGTTCAACGCGGAGGCGGTGAAGTTCACCGTCGATCGCCTGATCACCAAGGGCGTGCACCAGGTCTACGGCGGCTTCAGCACCATCGAGCGGGCCGACGTGGTCGACGCCAACACGATCAACATCGTGACCAGCAAGCCGGACCCGATCCTGGTCAAGCGCTTCGCGGGCTACGGCGGGCAGATGCTGCCGCCCCAGTACCTCAAGCAGGTCGACTGGAAGACCTTCGGCACCAAGCCGGTCGGCACCGGCCCCTACAAGTTCGTGGAATGGGTCAAAGACGACCGGGTGGTGCTGGAGGCCAATCCCGCCTACTGGCGCGGCGCCCCCAAGATCAAGAAGGTGATCTGGCGGCCCATCCCGGACAACTTCGCGCGGGTCGCCGCGCTGACCCGAGGCGAGGCCCAGATCATCACCAAGGTCGTCCCGGATCAGGTCCCGCAGATCGAGAAGGGGTGCTGCCGGGTCGAGCACACCCTCACCAACCTGGTCACGGTGTACCTCATCAACGCGCAGAAGGGACCGCTCGCCATCACCAAGGTCCGGCAGGCGCTGAACTACGCGGTGGACAAGGACAAGATCATCAAGGAGCTCTACCGCGGCTACGCGATCCCGATCGGGAGCGGCATCCCCAACACCGACTTCGGCTACAACGCCAAGATCAAGCCGTATCCCTACGATCCGGCCCGGGCCAAGCAGCTCCTCGCGGAGGCCGGCTTCCCCAACGGAGTGGACATCGAGATCCAGAGCGGTAACGGCATCCATCTGAACGATCGTCAGCTCAGCGAGGCGGTGGCCCTCATGCTCCAGGACGCGGGGATCCGCGCCAAGGTCGGCGTGCTCGAGCCCTCGCAGCGGAGCCAGCTCCTGCGGACCAACACGTTCCCCGGCCTGCTGCTCGCCGATCCGGCCAGCACCACCTACGACACGGACGGCGTGCTCTGGCGGCTGCGCGGCCCCGGCGGCATTCTCCACCAGAGCTGGCCCGGCAACTACGAGGGCACCCCGTTCTACAAGCTGATGGAGGAGGCCCGCGTCACGCTCGACGTGCCGAAGCGCCTGCGCAACTACCAGGAGGCGGCACAGATCTGGCACGACGAGGCCCCCGAGCTGTTCCTCTTCCAGGGCGAGATGATCGACGGGGTCCGGAACGAGGTGAAGTACCAGGCCCGCGGCGATCAGCGCATCATCCTGTACGACATCTCCTACCGTTGACCCGGCCGGCGCCGGACGCCGGGGGCCCGCGCCCCCGCGCCCGGCGCCGGCCCCGATCACCACGTGCGCGACTTCCTGATCCAGAAGCTGTGGCACACCGTGATCGTGGTGTTCTGCGTCCTCTCGCTCGTGTTCGTGGTGCTGCATCTCACCGGCGACCCGGTGATGATGCTCCTGCCCCCGAACGCGGGCCGCGACGAGATCGAGGCGCTCACCAGGACGCTCGGCCTCGACCAGCCGGTCATCGTCCAGTACGGCCGGTTTCTCGGCCGGGTGGCGCGGGGCGACTTCGGCGATTCGCTCCAGCATCAGCAGCCCGCGATGGCCCTCGTGGTCGAGCGCTTGCCCGCCTCGATGCTCCTGGCGGTCAGCGCGCTGGCCCTCGCCCTGGTGGTGGCGGTGCCGCTCGGCATCTTCGCGGCGTCGCGGCGCGGCAGCGCCCTCGACCATCTCGCGGTGGCCCTCGCGGCGCTCGGCCAGTCCGCGCCGATCTTCTGGACCGGCCTGATGCTGATGCTGGTCGGCGCGGTGATCCTCCAGCTCTTCCCCACGTCGGGCTACGGCACCTGGCGGCACCTGGTCCTGCCCGCCCTGACCCTGGCCAGCTACCCGATGGCGGCCATCGCGCGCCTCGTCCGGTCGGGCATGCTGGAAGTGCTCGACGCCGACTACGTGCGCACCGCGCGGGCCAAGGGACTGCCCGAGCGCCAGATCGTGTGGAAGCACACCCTCCGGAACGCGGCCCTGCCCATCGTCACCGTGATCGGGCTCCAGTTCGGGCTGCTGCTCGGCGGCGCGATCGTGTGCGAGATGATCTTCTCGTGGCCGGGGGTGGGGCGGCTCATGATCTTCGCGATCTACAACCGCGACTTCCCGCTCGTGGAGGCCGCGGTCTTCGTGATGGCGATGATCTTCATCCTGGGCAACGTCCTGGTGGACCTCTGCTACGCGTGGCTCGACCCGCGCGTCAAGCTCGAGGCCTGATGCGGCGCCTCCGGCTGCCCCTGATCCTGGCCGCGCTGCCCGTGATCGCCGCGCTCGTGTGCGCGGCGCTGGCACCCCTGCTCGCCCCCCACGACCCGACCCGGGGCGATCTCTCGGCGCGGCTCCTGCCGCCGGCCTGGGCCGAGGCGGGGCGATCCCGCCACCTGCTCGGCACCGACCAGCTCGGGCGCGACATCCTGAGCCGCATCATCTACGGCGCCCGCGTGTCGCTGCTGGTCGGCGTGGTCTCCTCGCTGATCGGGGGAACGGTCGGGCTCGCGCTGGGCATGCTCGGCGGCTACTTCCGTGGCCGCGCCGACTCGGTGATCGCCAAGCTGATCGACATCCAGCTCGCCTTCCCGTTCCTGCTGTTCGCCATCACCGTGATCGCGGTCCTCGGCCCGAGCCTGCCGAACCTCCTCGTGATCCTCGCGCTGAGCGGCTGGGTGACCTATGCCCGGGTGGTGCGCGGCCAGACCCTGAGCCTGCGGGAGACCGACTTCATCCAGGCCGCCCGTGGCCTCGGCTGCCCGGCCTGGTGGATCCTGCTGCGCCACGTGCTGCCGAACGTGGTGTCCTACGCGCTCGTGATCATGACCACCGAGATCGGCCGGCTGATCGTGCTGGAATCCACGCTGAGCTTCCTGGGGCTCGGCGTGCCGCCCCCGACGCCGAGCTGGGGGCTGGCCCTGGCCGACGGCAAGGAGTACCTGATCCGGGGCTGGTGGCTCGCCACGTTTCCCGGGCTCGCCATCATGATGATCGTGCTATGCATGAACGTCCTGGGCGACGGCGCCCGCGACCTCCTGGAGCCGCGGCTGCGCGGCCGGGACCGCCGCGGCTGAGCCGCGCCGCGAGACGAGATCTCCAGAGGGAGAGAGAGACGATGACTGGGTTCCTGGCCGGCCTCGAATGCACCCGCTGCTCCGCCTATTATCCCGGCGACACCGCGCGGGCGCTCTGCGACTGCGGGAGCACGCTGCTGGCCCGCTACGACCTGGCCGGGATCCGGAAGGCGGTCACCCCGGACGACATCGCGCGGCGTCCGCCCACCATGTGGCGCTATCGCGAGCTGCTCCCGGTCCGCGACGAGGCGTCGATCGTGACCATGGGCGAGGGCTTCACCCCGATGATCCCGGTGCCGAAGGCGGCGCGCGAGACCGGCGTCGGCGAGCTGTGGGTGAAGGACGAGGGCGTCAACCCGACCGGCACCTTCAAGGCGCGCGGCGCGTCCGCGTCCATCTCCCGGTGGAAGGAGCTGGGGATCACCCGCTTCGCCCAGCCGACGGTCGGCAGCGGCGGCCACGCGTGGGCCGCCTACGGGGCGCGCGCGGGGGTGGAGATCCACACCGCGCTGCCGGTGTCCTGCCCGGACCTCGGCTGGAGGGGCAGCCTGCAGAACGGCGCGCACGTGTACCGCGTGGACGGCACGATCGGCGACGTCTTCCGGATGATGGGCGAGGCCGCCGCCCGGCACGGCTGGCTGCTGGCCGGCGCGGGCCGCGAGCCGTACCGCTTCGAGGGCAAGAAGACGATGGGCATCGAGATCGTCGAGCAGCTCGGCTGGCAGACCCCGGACGCCATCTTGTATCCCACCGGCGGCGGGGTCGGGATCATCGGGATGTGGAAGGTCTTCGACGAGCTGCAGGAGCTCGGCTGGATCGGCAGCGATCGGCCGCGCCTGGTCTCGGTGCAGGTCGAGGGCGGCGCGCTGGTGAAGGCGTTCCACGAGGGCGCGGAGGAGTGCCGGGGCGCGCGGCACGTGGACACCGTCGCGCCCGGCATCATGGTCGTGAAGCCCTTCTCCGATCACGTAGCCCTCCGCGCCCTGCGCGCCACCAAGGGCTGGGCGGTGGGCGTGCCCGACGCGGAGAGCCTCGAGATGATGCGCTGGGTGAACCGGCACGAGGGGCTCTTCCTCTCGCCGGAAGGCGCGGCGACCGTCGCGGCGGTGCGCCGCATGGTGCGCGAGGGGCAACTGGGTCCGGCGTCGCGGGTGGTGGTGTTCAACACCGCGACCGGCCTGCGCTACCCGCACCTGATGGACGGGCCGGTCCCGCTGATCCCCGGCGCGGGCGCGATCGACGAGGCGGCGGTCGCGCAGGCGGGCCGCGCGATCGGCGGAGGGCGCTCCTAGGGCAGCGAGAAGCGCTGCGCGTTACCCATGTTCGGCCAGGCGAACGCCTGCACGTTGGCCAGCATCTGGCGGATGTGGTTGCGGTCGTGGAACACCCACTCGTGCAGCAGATCGGCCACGGTGAGGAGGCCGACCTTGGGGTGTTGCCCGCCGCGCGCCAGGTCCGCGGGCGACAGGGCGGCCACCTGCGCGACGCTCGCGCTCCGGAGCTGCAGGAAGTCGTGATAGAGCGCCGGCCAGTCCCGCGCGCAGTCCTTCCGGGCGCGCGCGACCGCCTCCTGGTCCCAGCCTTCGAACGACGGAGCGTGGTCGCTCCTCAGGATGATGTGGATCCGGCCCGAGAAGCCGCGCTTCTCGCACTCGATCAGGTGGCCGAGCACCTCCTTCGCGCACCACTCCCCGTCCGCCGGGTGGAACTCGAGCACCGAGGCGGGCAGCGCGGCCAGCTCCGCGTGGATCGTGGTGGCCGCGGACTGCAGCAGCGCCGCGACCGCCGCTGGTTCCAGAGGCCTGGGGGGCACTAGTCGCGGATCACCAGCTCGGCGACCGGGACGCCCGAGCGGAAGCGGCGGACCAGGTCGTCGGGCTCGAACTCGACGCCGATCGGGTTGCGGTCGAAGGCGGGCGAGAGCATCCAGGCCTGCCCCTCCTCGGCGGTGGCGAAGTTGTCGATCTGCAGCTCGACGCGGTTGCCGTCGGGATCGACGTAGTACATGGAGGTCGTCGGCCCGTGGTTGATCGAGCGGAACGGGCGGATACCCCGCGCGGCGAGCCGCTCGTAGTTGCCGAGCAGCTCGCCCATGGAGCCGAACGTGAACGCGACGTGATGGAGACCCGGCTGATCGGTAGGCCGGTATCGGAGGTCGCCCCCCGACAGGTCCCGGGTGGCGAGCGGACCGAAATCGATGAAGGCCACCCGGTGATGCTCGTCGTCGTAGGTCACGAACGAGAGGTTCGGGTTCTCGTAGATCACACGCCCGTCGAGGACCGTGCAGTACCAGTCCCGCATCGCGGGCAGGCGGTTGGTCTGGAACACGAGGTGGGCGAGCTTCGTCGGCGGCATCGTGTCCCTCCTACTGCAGCGGCGAGAACGCCGACGGCATGACGATCTTGCTCGACTGAGCGATCAGCTCGTCGCCCCCGCCCGGCGGCGGCCAGATGCCCGCCTTGCGCCCCTGCTCCCGGACGGCCAGCCGCTGGTCCATGCTCTTGTAGGCCCAGATGTGGACGAACCGGTTCGCGGCCCCGAACTCCACCCCGGCGGCCAGCACCAGCGGCGAGAGCTTGATCCGCTCGCCGATGGCGGCCTCCCAGCGCTTCGCGACGCCGGGCAGCGAGCCCGCCATGAGGCTGTAGCGCCGGATCTCGAAGATCGGGCCCAGCGTGCCCGGCGTGATGTCGGGGACGAAGGACAACGGCGTCAGGATCTCCACGTCCTGGTCGACGACGAAGTCACGGATCTTGGGCGGCCAGTTCGCATCCTTGGAGGCTTCGGCCCGGATGCGCGCGCGCTCGGCGAGATCCTTGTAGCCCCACACGTGGATGATCTCGTTGAGCGGGCCGATCTCGGTGTGCCAGAAGGCGGTGAGCGGCGAGTACTTCTTGCGGTACTCGTAGGCCTCGCCGTAGCGCTTCTCCACCTCGGCCAAGCTGCGGGGCTTGAGCGTGTAGGTCCGGAACTCGTAGATCATCGCCGATCTCCTATTCTGAGGCTGTACTGGTACGCACCCTCCCGGCATCACCGCCCCGACGGCGGCACCCGCGAAGTCTGCGCCCCAATTCCGGAGACGTCAAGCCGCGGTCGGTGCTAGGGTGTGGCCGATCATGACCACCGCAACGGCGCGGTTCGGCATCGTGTTCCTGCCCGAGTCGCTCGCCGCCTTCGGCGAGCTCTGCCGCGAGGCGGAGGACAACGGCTTCGACTGGCTCGGCGTGGCCGACTCGCAGTCGGTCTTCCGCGAGCTCTACGTCGCGCTCACCCTGGCCGCGCTCAACACGCGGCGCGTGAAGCTCGGCCCCCTCGTCACGAATCCGCAGACGCGGCACCTAGTGGTCACCGCGAGCGCCATCGCCAGCGTGGACGAGCTAGCGGGCGGGCGCGCCGTCCTCGGCCTGGGCTCGGGCGACAGCGCGATCTACACCATCGGGGCGCCGCCCGCCACGGTAGCCGGGCTCGAGGACTCGATCGTGACGCTCGGCCGGCTGACCGCGGGTGAAGCGCTGGATCGGGGCGGGCGACCCTGGCGCGTGCATCGCGCGACGCGCCGCGTGCCGATCTACCTGGCCGCGGAGGGGCCCCGCACGCTCGAGCTGGCCGGCCGCGTGGCCGACGGGGTGATCTGCGGCCTCGGGCTCACGCCCGAGGTCATCGCGCTCTCGCTCGCCGCGATCGAGCGCGGCGCCCGCTCGGCGGGGCGCACGCTGGACGACATCGACGTCTGGTGGTTCGCCAAGACCAGCCTGGCCGACAGCCGCGCCGCCGCGATCGAGCCGATCAAGATGGCGCTCGCGGCGAGCGCCAACCACGCCTTCCGATTCACCCTCGAGGGCAAGGGGGTGCCGCCCGACCTGCACGAGAAGATCCGCGCGCTCCAGCGCGAGTACAACGCGCACCACCACGAGATCCCCGGCGCGGCGAACGCGAGCCTGCCCGACCGCTGGGACCTCACCGAGTTCCTGGCGGACCGCTTCGCGATCGCGGGCACCCCCGCCGACTGCGTGGCCCAGCTCCGGCGCGCGATGCGGGCGGGGGCGCGCCAGTTCATGATCACCGGCTTCGTGCCGGATCCGCGCGCCTTCGTGCGCCGGTGGATGAAGGAGGTCGCCGGCGCTCTTTGATCCTCGCCGCCTTCCGCGTCCGCAGCTTCCGCTTCCAGTGGCCCGCCGACCTCCTCACCTCCTGGGCGTTCGAGATGGAGACGCTCATCCTGGGCTGGTACGTGATGGTGCAGACCGGCTCGGTGCTGCTGCTCACCCTCTTCGGCTCCGCCCAGTTCCTCGGCACCCTCGCCGCGCCCATGTTCGGCGTGCTCGGCGACCGGGTGGGCGGCCGTCTCATGCTCTGCGCGATGCGCGTGATCTACGCCGCGCTCGCCGTGACCGTGATGCTCCTGGCCTTCACCGGCGGGCTCACTCCCGCCTGGGCCATCGCGCTGGCCGCGCTGAACGGCGTCGTGCGCCCGAACGATCTCGTGATGCGCAATGCCCTGATCGGCGAGACGATCCCGCCCGACCACCTGATGGGCGCGCTCGGCATGTCCCGCGCCACCATGGATTCGGCGCGGGTGGGCGGAGCGCTCGCGGGCGCCGGGCTGTCCACGCTGCTCGGCATCGGGCTCACCTACGTGTTCGTGACGTGCTTCTACCTGGCGAGCCTGGCCCTGACCTTCGGGGTGGCGCGGGCCCGGCCGGTACCGGACTTCGCGGCCGCCTCCCCCTATCCGCTCCCCCTCGGCGGGCAGCGGGAGGCCTCGGGGTGGCGGGAGCTGAAGGACGGGGTCGCGCACATCCTGAGCCGGCCGCAGCTCCTGGCCCCGATGTGGCTCGCGTTCCTCATCAACCTCACCGCGTACCCGGCCTCGGGCGGCCTGCTCCCCTACATCGCGCAGCGCGTGTACCAGGTGGACGCGACCGGCCTCGGCTGGCTCGCCGCCGCCTTCTCGTTCGGGGCGCTGCTCGCCTCGATCGCGATGGTGGTCACCGGCGGGCCGGCCCACCCGGAGCGCTACACGCTCGTGCACACCGTGCTGTGGTACGCGCTCCTCCTCGTCTTCGCGCACGTGCCGAACCTGGGCGGCGGCCTGCTCGTCCTGCTGGTCACCGGCTTCGTCCAGAGCGTCGCGATGATCTCGATGACCGGGACGCTGCTCACCGCCGCGGGCCCGGGCTTCCGGGCACGCGTCATGGGGGTGCGGTCGCTCTGCGTCTACGGCCTGCCGATCGGGCTGATCACCGCCGGCGCGCTGATCGAGCGCATCGGCTATCCGCTCACCCTCACCGTCCAGGCCGCGGTGGGGCTGGCCTTCACCGCCTTCATCACGATGAAGTGGTGGGCCGCCATGTGGGGGCGCCGCGCGATCACGGCCTGAACTGGGTTACACTGCGGCGCACCGGTAACCCAGCGTGGGGAGGGACTGAGGGGGAGGGGACTGAGGAGGGAGGGGACTCATGAAATTCACCTGGTTCAACCTGATGCCCTGGCCGTACCTGCCCGACGATTTCCGGGAGCAGAACCGCTCGGTCTGGGTGGACATTCCCAGCAAGCTGTACGACCCGAGGAAGGGCCACTTCGTCTACCACCAGTACATGGATCAGCTCGAGTACGCGGAGACCCTCGGCTTCGACGGCATCGGCTGCAACGAGCACCACCAGAACGGCTACGGGCTCATGCCCTCCCCGAACCTGATCGCGGCCGGCCTGGCGCGGCGGACCTCGCGCGCGGCCATCTGCGTGATCGGCAACTCGATCGCGGGCTACAACCCACCGATCCGGGTGGCCGAGGAGTTCGCGATGCTCGACGTCATCTCGGGCGGGCGCCTCGTGGCCGGCTTCCCGGTCGGCACCCCGATGGACACCAACTTCTGCTACGGCCAGATCCCCGCGCTGACCCGCGACAAGTACCAGGAGGCCCACGACATGATCATGAAGGCGTGGGCGGAGGACGAGCCCTTCGCCTTCGACGGCAAGTACAACCAGCTCCGCTGGGTGAACTGCTGGCCCAAGCCGATCCAGAAGCCGCACCCGCCCATCTACATCCCGGGGGGCGGCTCGATCGAGACGTGGGACTTCTGCCTCGACCACGACTACAACTACTCGTATCTCTCGTTCTACGGCTACGTGCGCGGCAAGTCGCTGCTCGAGGGCTACTGGGACCGGGTGGCCAAGCGCGGCAAGGACGACTCGCCCTACCGCGCCGCCTTCGCCCAGATCATCTGCGTGGCCGACACCGACGCGGAGGCCGAGGAGCTCTACGCCGAGCACTGCCTCTACTTCTTCAACCGGTGCCTGCACGTGTTCCCGCCCTTCGCGGACCCGCCGGGCTACCGCACCGTGAACACCATCAAGTACGGCGCGCTCTCCCAGCTCCGCCTCGAGGCCCAGAAGCTGATGGCCAACCTCACCTGGAAGCAGCTGGTGGACGAGCGCTTCATCATCGCGGGCAGCCCGGAGACGGTGCGCCAGCAGCTCGAGGAGTGCATCAAGGGCCTGCGGATCGGCCATCTCTTCTGCCTGCTGCACACCGGCAACATGCCGGACTGGAAGACGCGCCACTCCACCAAGCTCTTCGCCGAGAAGGTCATGCCGCACCTGCGCAACCTGTGGCCGGAATGGGAGCACGACGACCGCTGGTGGATCCACCCGATGGAGGACCGCCTGCATCCGGAGGAGCTGCAGCCCGGCGCCGAGAAGCCGGGGCAGGAGTGGCCGGCATGAAGGCGCGCACCATCGAGACGAAGCGCGGCGCGCGGTGCCGCGTGCTGGAGGCGGGCAGCGGCATGCCGCTCGTGTTCTTCCACGGCGCGGGCGGCCTCCTCGCCGACAACCCGTTCCTCGACCAGCTCGCGGCGCGCTATCACGTCTTCGCCCCCGAGCTGCCCGGCTACGGCGAGTCCACCGGCGAGGAGCTGCTCGAGGACATGCTCGACTTCACGCTCCACGGCTGGGACGTGGTCGCGGCCCTCGGCCTCACGAAGCCGCACCTGGTCGGCCACTCGATGGGCGGCATGATCACCGCCGAGATGGCCGCGATCGCCCCCGGGGATCTGGACAAGCTGGTGCTGGTCGCCGCGGCCGGGCTGTGGATCGAGGAGCACCCGATCCCCGATATCTTCGCGATGCTTCCCGGCCAGCTCGTCGAGCTGCTCTTCCAGGATCCGGTCAAGGGCATGGCGCTCCTCACCGGCGGCGCGGACTTCTCGGACATGGAGGTCTTCAAGGCGTTCTACCTGGGACAGCAGCGCCGGCTCGCGATGGCGGGCAAGATCCTCTTCCCGATCCCGAACCGCCGCGTGTCGAAGCGCCTCTACCGCGTGGCCGCCGCGAAGACCCTGGTCCTCTGGGGCGGCGCGGACAAGCTGATCGGCCCGGCCTACGCCGAGCGCTGGGGCCGGCTGATCCCCGGCGCCACCGTGGAGGTCGTGCCGGGCGCCGGGCACATGCTGCCCTACGAGGAGCCGGCCGCCTTCGTCGGCGCGGTCTCCCGATTCCTCGGATGAGCGAGCCCCAGGGCGACGGCTGGATCGGCCGCCCGCTCAAGCGGCGCGAGGACCATCGCCTCCTGACCGGCGCGGGCGCCTTCGTGGACGACATGACGCCGCCCGGGTGTCTGCACGTGGCCCTGCTCCGCTCCCCGCACGCCCACGCCCGCGTCGCCCGCCTCGACGTGGAGGCGGCGCGCGGCGCCCCGCGGGTCCTGCTGGTCGTGACCGGCAAGGACGTGGCGCACCTCGCGCCGATGCCGGTGAACCGCCTGATGCCCGACATGCGCGTGCCGCCGCATCCCATCCTGGCCGAGAGCCAGGTCCACGCGGTCGGCATGCCGGTGGCCGCGGTGGTGGCCGAGGACGTGTACGCGGCCTACGACGCGCTCGATCTGATCGGCGTGGACTACGAGGCCCTGCCCGGCCTGGCCGAGCCGGAGGCGGCCCTGGCCGGCGGCGCGCCGCTGCTCTTCTCCGGCATCGACGGCAATCGCGTGCTCACGCGCACCCTCCGGGAGGGCGACGCGGCGGGCGCCTTCGCGGCGGCGGCCCACGTGGTCCCGCTGCGCGTGGCGCAGACCCGCATCTCCGCGGTGGCGATGGAGCCCCGCTCGGTCCTGGCCGTCTTCGACCGCTTCGCCGACGAGCTGACCATGTGGGTGTCCTGCCAGGCGCCGTTCCGCATCCGCGGCGAGGTCGCGCGGCTGCTCGAGCTGCCGGAGAGCCGCGTGCGGGTCATCGCCCCCGACGTGGGGGGCGGGTTCGGGGTGAAGACCGGCCCCTATCGCGAGGACGTGCTACTGGCCTGGCTGGCCCGGGAGCTCGGCCGGCCGGTCAAGTGGGTGGCCACCCGCCGCGAGGACCAGGTCACCACCAACCAGGCGCGCGGCTCGGTGTGCGAGGGCGCGCTCGCGCTGGACGCGGGCGGGCGCATCACCGGGCTCCGCGCGACGATCACTTCCCCGCTCGGGTCCTCGCTGATGAACGCGGCCGCCGGCACGCCCTGGAACCACGCGCGGCTCCTGCCCGGGGCCTACGTCGTCCCGAGCTGCGACATCACGGTCACCGGCGCGCTCACCACCACCGCGCCGGTCGCCGCCTATCGCGGCGCGGGCCGGCCGGAGGCGTCCTTCTTCATCGAGCGGCTGATGGACACCGCGGCGCGCGCGATGCAGCTCGACCCGGCGGAGCTGCGCCGGCGCAACTTCATCCCGGCCAACCGCTTCCCCTACAAGACCATCACCGGTCAGGTCTACGACTCCGGCGACTATCCACAGGCGCTGGACCGCGCGCTCAAGACCGCGGACTACGACAGCCTCCGGCAGCGGCAGGCCGCGCGGCGCGCGAAGGGCGAGATCGTCGGCGTGGGGCTCGCCTCCTACGTGGAGCCGTGCGCGCTCGGCTGGGAGAGCGGCAGCATCCGCGTGGAGCGCTCCGGCAAGGTCACCGCCATCACCGGATCGAGCGCCCACGGCCAGGGGCACGAGACCACCTTCGCGCAGGTGGTGGCCGATCACCTGGGCGTCACCCCGGACGAGGTGACGGTGATGCACGGCGACACCCGCTCCGGCCCGGAGGGCTTCGGCACCTTCGGCAGCCGCAGCGTGGCGCTGGGCGGTGGCGCGCTCGTGCGCACGTCGGTGGAGGTGCGCGAGAAGGGCCGGCGCATCGCGGCCCGCATGCTGGAGGCCGCGGTCGAGGACATCGTCCCGGTCCGCGGCGGCTTCCAGGTGGCGGGCGTGCCGGCCAAGCGCGTGGCGTGGAAGGAAGTGGCGACCGCGGCCTACACGGGCGGCCAGGCCCTGCCCCCGGGCGACACACCGGGGCTCGAGGCCACCACCTACTTCCAGCCCGACGGAGAAGTGTGGAGCTTCGGCGCGGTGGTCTGCGCACTCCGCATCGAGCGCGAGACCGGCCTGCTCCAGCTCGAGCAGCTCGTCTGGGTGGACGACGCGGGGACGATCATCAATCCCCTTCTGGCCGAGGGGCAGCTCCTGGGCTCGCTGGCCCAGGGCCTGGGCCAGACCCTGATGGAGGCCATCGTCTACGACACCGACGGGCAGTGCCTGACGACGACCCTGATGGACTACGCGATCCCGCGCGCCGCCGACATGCCGGTGGTGCTCATCGAGAAGATGCACACCGCGTCGCCGCGCAACCCGCTCGGGGCCAAGGGCCTGGGCGAGGCCGGCTGCATCGCGATCCCGCCCGCCCTGGTCAACGCGGCGGTGGACGCGCTCGCCCCGCTCGGCATCGGCCACCTCGACATGCCGCTCACTCCCGAGCGCCTGCGCGCCGCCCTCACGGAGCCGCGCTAGCGAACCGCCGCTGCACCACCGCCGGGTACCGGCGGCTGAACCAGACCGCGGCCGCGAAGGCGGCGACCGAGGCCGCGACGTCCACCCAGATCGGAATCGCCTCCACGTACTCCGCCGCCGCGTCGGCTCCGACCAGCACCGCGAAGGCCGCCGCCCACACCGTGGTGATCAGGCGATTGGTGGTGTAGAAGACCGGCAGGGCCCAGACCGGCTCGGGCACCCGCTCGCGCGCGTACTGCAGCGTGAACGGCCGGCCGATGGCCAGCGAGACGATCGCGATCGCGAGCAGGCCCGTGTCCACCGCGAGCCGCACCGTCGCGACGGTCCAGGCCGGGGCGGCCAGCAACGTGTACGCGGTGAGCGCGCCGAACACCACGAGGCTGCCGACCTCGAGGATCTTGAGCGACTCGCCGCGCCGCATCATGCGGAGACACAGGACCAGCGAGACGACGACCGCGCCCACCAGGCCGGCCAGCGGCGAGCCGGTGCGCATGAGCACGAAGAAGGCCACGAAGGGGGAGAGGCTCAGGAGGATGCTCATGGCGTGCCTTTCGGTGAGGCGACGCCCGATCGCGCGCCTGCCACGAGCAGCCGCATCGCCTCTTGCTGGATGGTCTTGAAGTCCGGCTCCTTGGGCAGCTTGCCGGCCAGGTACAGCACGACGAGGCCGTGCATGGTGGCCCAGAAGACGTAGCCCAGGAGTTTCGGATCGCCCGCGAAGATGCCCGCCTCGACGAGCGCCTCCAGGCCCGCGCTCATCAGGTGGCGCGCCCGGGTGCTGGCGCGGACCAGCTCCGGATAGCGGTCCTGGTGGGGCTGCGAGAGATCGAACATCAGGCGATACGCGTCGGGATCGCTCAGGGCGAAGCGGATGTAGGCCTCGCTCATGGCCGCGCCGCCCCCACGCAGGTCGCCGCCCATCGTCCGGGTCGCGTCCTCGAGCGCGGTCGCGAACCGGTCGAACGCGGCCGCGCGCACCGCGGCGAGGATCTCGTCCTTGTTGCGGAAGTAGCGGTAGGGCGTCATCGGGCTGCAGCCGAGCGCGTCGGCGAGCTGCCGCATGCTCACGCCCTCCACCCCGTCCTTGGCGAAGCGCTTCTGCGCCACCGCGCACAGGCGCGCGCGGAAGGCGTCGACCTCGGCCCGCGACAGATTCCTGGGCATGGGCCTCAGGCGTCGGGCGGCAGCGCTCGGGGGAACTCGCGCACGTACTTGAAGAACCGCGCCATGTGGCGGTCGGAGGCCACCAGCGTCTTCGGACGGAAGCGGATGGTGTCGAGCACCGGCGCGTCCTCCGCGATGAGCCGTCGGACGAAATCGCCCAGCCCGGCCAGGCGCTCCGCCACACCGTCTCGCCCTTGCCCGGTGTCGCGTACCCCGTAGACGTAGAAGCCGCGGGTGTGGCCGTGGGCGATGGACGCGCCACTGAAGAGCATGAACATGTGCTGATCGCCCATGCCCAGGTGCTGCGAGAAGGTGTTGACGCCGGTAATGCGGCCCTCCTGGAGGAAGTCGGGCGATCCGATCCGGTACTCGATGGTATGCTCGCCGACGCTCACCGCGTCCGGATCCACCACCGGAAGGCCGTGGAGCGTACGGAGATGCTGGAAATCGACACCGTTCGACGTGGAGACCCAGGGGTCACTGGGACGCGTGCCACGGAAATGAGTCTCATAGATCAGCTCGCGCTCCTCCGCGCCGGGAATGCCCGGCACCGCGAAGGTCGGGGTCTCGCCGTTGAATGCCCAGATCAGCCCCCACGCCTCCGCGGACGGATAGGTCGCGAGGCGGGCGCCGGGCGGGATCTTGTCGCCGGCCGGGATGTCCACGCACGTGCCGGCGCAGTCGAACTTCCAGTGGTGGTAGGCACAGCGGATCTGCCCGTCCACCACCTGGCCCACCGAGAGGTCCGCGCCCAGGTGGGGGCAGAAGGCGCCCTGTACCACCGCCCGGCCGGTCGCGTCCCGGTAGAGAATCACGCGGGTCCCGAGGACGTCCTGGCCGATGACCCGGCCGGGCGTCACGTCGCTGGCCAGGGCCAGGGGAAACCAGGACTGGTGAAAGCCCGCCGTCTCTTCGTCTTGCTGCCGCCGCTCCAGGGTGAGGGTCATGTCGGCCTCCTTGGATAGACACCGTACATTTACGGTGTAAACACGTCAAGCGTTATTTCCGGAGGGAGCGACCCATGCGATCCATCGACATCCACGCGCACGTGGTGCCCCGGGCGGTCTGGCAGGCCGCGGAGGCCGGCCGCGACTGGCACGGCTTCCGCCACCAGGCCGGCGACGGTCTCGGCACCTTCCTGGGCGGCAACGGCAAGCCCACCGGCTTCACCTCCCCCAAGGTGCGCTTCACGCCGGAGGAGCGCCTGGCCGACATGGACGCCCAGGGCGTGGACGTGCAGGTGCTCTCCATCCACACCCCGTTCTTCGGCTACCACCTGGACGCGGCGCGGGGCACGGCGCTCGCGCGCGAGGTCAACGATGAGATCGCGGGGATGACCCGGCAGTGGCCCACCCGCTTCGCCGGGCTCGCCACCCTGCCCATGCAAGACACCAAGGCGGCGATCGCGGAGCTGGAGCGCGCGGTGACCGGGCTCGGGCTCAAGGGCGCCGAGCTCGACACGATCGTGAACGGGGAGAACTGGGACGCCCCGCGCTTCCTCCCCTTCTTCAAGGCCGCCGAGGCGATGGGCGCGGTACTCTTCTATCACCCACAGCCCCAGCACAACTTCCTGACGGAGCGCACCACGCGCTACGGGCTCTTCAACAGCCTGGGCGTCATCCTCGAGGACGCCATCGTGGTCGCGGTCCTGATCCTGGGGGGCGTGCTCGAGGCGTGCCCGAACCTCAAGGTGTGCATCGCCCACGGAGGCGGGCCGGCCTGCTACGCGATGGGACGGCTCGACCGGGGCTGGCAGGGCAATCCCGACGCGCGCCAGAGCATCCCGCGCGCGCCTAGTAGCTACCAGAAGCAGCTCTACTACGACACGGTGGTCGGCAGCGAGGCCGCGCTCCGGTTCACGATCGACCAGGTCGGCATCGACCGCGTGGTGCTCGGCAGCGACTGGCCGTTCGTGCCGTGGCACCCGTCCCCGGTCACGTGGGTGCAGGGGCTCGCCAGCCTGACCGCGGACGAGAAGGAGCGGATCCTCTGGCGCAACCTCGAGTCGCTGCTCCGGCTCTAGGGCCGCCGCGATGCCGACGCGCCACGACTACCTGACCGTCGACGTGTTCACCGATCGCGCGTTCGCGGGCAACCCGCTCGCGGTGGTGACCGCCGCGACCGGCCTGAGCGCCGTCCAGATGCAGGCGATCGCGGCCGAGTTCAACTACTCCGAGTCGACTTTCGTGCTCCCGCCCGAGGATCCCGCCCACACCGCGCGGGTCCGGATCTTCACCCGGCAGAACGAGATCCCCTTCGCGGGCCATCCGAACGTCGGCACCGCCTTCACCCTGGCGCGGCTCGCCGAGCGCAGCGGCCGGACGCTGGGACCGACCCTGCGGTTCGAGGAGGGCGCCGGCCTCGTGCCGATCGACCTGATGCGCGACGCGGACGCGCGGGTGATCGGCGCGACCCTCACCGCTCCCCAGCCGCTCACCCTCGGCCGGCAGGTCCCGGCGGCGGTCGTGGCCCGGTGCGTCGGCCTCGACGCCGCGGCCGTGCTCACGTCACGCCACGAGCCGGTGGTCGCCTCGGTGGGGCTGCCCTTCCTGATCGCGGAGGTCACGCCGGAGGCCATCGGGCACGCCCGGGCGGACGTGGCCGCGGCCACCGACACGGCCCGCCGCTTCCCGTTCAAGACGGGCCGCTTCTCGATCCACATCTACGCCCGCACGCCCGACCGGCGCGACGGCGCGGACCTGCGCGCCCGGATGTTCTCGCCGCTCGGGGGCACCGGGGAGGATCCCGCCACCGGCAGCGCCAACGGCGCCCTGATCGCGCTGCTCGCCGGTCTCGAGGCGGGCGTCGACGGCGTCCTCGCGCGGGACGTGCTGCAGGGCGTGGAGATGGGGCGCCCGAGCCGGCTCCAGGTCAGCGCCGAGACGAAGGCCGGCGCGGTGACCCGCGTCCGGGTCGGCGGCCGCTGCGTCCCGGTGATGGAAGGGACGCTGACCGTCTGACCGCTACTTGAACACTCCCGCGCGGTCGAGCTCCATCAGCGCCTGCGCCCCGGTGCTGAACGTGGGCCCGCCGCCCGGCACCGCGGCGGACTGGATGGCCTCGAGCAGCTCGCGCTTGGTCGCGCCGTGATCGATGGCCCGTCGCATGTGAGCGATCACGCCCTCCTTGCGGCCGCGGAAGGCGAGGATGCCGATGATGACCATCTCGCGATACTTGACCGAGAGCTCCTTGCCTTCCCCGATCGAGAGCGCGCTGATCGGCTGCCGCGCCTTCACGTACTCCGGGTCTTCCCGGGCGACCCACTCCCAGAACGGGTAGCCGTAGGGGTTCTTGGTCCCGCTGCTCGCGCGCGGGGTCTTCGTGGGCTGGCGGCGTGGGCTCATCGTGATCTCCTTCGCGCGTGGTGAGGCGTCAGGCGGCCAGGCCGAGCGCGCGGCCGGTCTCGGAGGCGAAGCGCTCGAGCGCCGCGGCATCCATCGTGGGCTGCGGGCGCAGGATCAGCCGGTGGACGCCGGCCTGCGCGTAGGCGTCGATCGTCGCGCGGTCGGGCACGTCGTAGCCCGGCGGCGTCACGCTGATCTCGAGCGGGCCGAGCTCGGCCGGCCGCTTCGCGGTCTTCGCGGTCTCCTGGAGCGCGCTCACCCGCTTGCGCGTCGTCTCCACGTCGAGGCCGAAGCCGTACCAGCCGTGGCCCTGGGTGACCGCGCGGCGATAGGCCGGCGGGGAGCCGCCACCCACCACGATCGGGATCGGGGCCTGCACCGGCCGCGGCATCGCCTGCACCGCCTCGAAGGTCACGTAGGAGCCGTGGTGCGCGGGCTTCGGCTGCGTCCACACCGCGCGCATCGCGGCCAGGTAGTCGTCGGAGACGCGCCCGCGCTCCTTGAAGGGCGCGCCCACCGACCGCATCTCGGGCTCGCACCAGCCCACGCCCAGCCCGAAGATCAGCCGGCCGTTCGAGAGGACGTCGAGCGACGCGAGCTGCTTGGCCAGGACCAGGGCCTGCCGCTGCGGCAGGATGATGACCCCGGTGCCGAGCTTGATGCGGGAGGTGTGGGCGGCGAGGTACGTCAGCGCCACTACCGGGTCGAGGAGCCGCATGTCGGGCGCCATCGGCCGGCCGGGCACCGGCGGGTCCGGCAGCACCACGTGATCGGCCACCCAGAGCGACTCGAAGCCGGCGGCCTCCGCGGCGCGCCCGATCCGGGCCGCCGCGTCCGGATAGGCGCAGGTGTTGAGGTTGACGCCGTGCAGGCCGTACTTCATTTGCCGGGCGCCTTCACGCCGGCCAGCCGCTCGATGATCGTGAACACCACGCTGGTGTCCTGCTCGCCGAGCCCGGCGGCCAGCGCGGCCTGCTGGTAGTGCTGGGCCAGGTTCGAGAACGTCACCGGGACGTTGAGCTCCTTGGCGATGGTGTGGAAGGTCTCGAGATCCTTGTTCATCAGCGTCACCTTGAAGCCCGGCTCGAAGTCGCGCGGGATCAGGGCGCGCGGGATGCGCTCGATGGCCTTGCTGCCGCCGCTGCTCGCCTTCACCACCTCGTAGATCGTCATCGGGTCGAGCCCCGCCTTCACACCCAGCACGAAGCCCTCCATCATGGTGGCGCTGTTCACGCACGCCATCATGTTGTTGATGGCCTTGATGGTGTTGCCCGCGCCCGCCGGCCCCACGTGGAAGATGTTGGGCCCCATGGCGCGCAGCACCGGGCGCGCCTTCTCCATCGCCGCCGGGTCGCCGCCGACCATGATGGCGAGCGTGCCCGCGCGCGCTCCGGTGACGCCGCCGCTGACCGGCGCCTCCAGGAAGGACACGCCGCGGGCCTTCGCGATCGGCTCGATCATCCGGGGGGTCTTGGGCAGCACGCTGCTCAGGTCGATCAGGATCGTACCCGGCTTCGCGCGCTGCACGAGGCCGCCCTCGTCGAGGTACATGGCCTCCACGTCCGGGGAGGCGGGCAGCGAGGTCAGCACGACGTCGGAGGCGTCCACCACCTCCTTGGCGGAAGCGGCCCGCTTGGCCCCCGCCTGGACGAGGTTCTCCATGGCCTTGGGGTTCATGTCGAACACCGTCATCGAGAAGCCGGCCTTCAGCACGTTGCCGGCCATCGGGTTGCCCATGTTGCCGACACCGATGAACCCTACGGAGAGAGCCATTGCGCGCCTCCTTTGGCGGGACTGGGTTACCGCGAGACCGACCGGGACGCGCCGAGCATAAACCTGCGCGACGGACGGATCAACGTGCGTTAGACTTCGGTCAGTGTTACGAGAGTTCGCGCTGGAGCCGATCGGGCCCGTCTCCATCGAGGAGACGTCGGCGCAGAATCTCCTCAAGCTCTCGACCCATACCTACTGGCGCCGGGTCTGGCCGGCCGGTCTGGGGCTCGCCGCCTACATCACCGACCGCTTCGGAGCCGACGGCCTGCGGGGCCGCGCGGTCCTGGACCTGGGCTGCGGCGTCGGCCTTATCGGCATCGTCTGCGGCCGCCTGGGCGCGAGCGTCACGTTCCTGGACCGGGAGGCGGAGGCCCTCGCCGCGGTCCGCCGCAACTGCCGGCGCAACGGCCTGGCGCCTGCCCAGACGATAGGCGGCGACTGGAACCACGGCGGGGAGCGCCTCGCCCCGGCGACCTACGACCTGGTGGTCGGCGGTGACGTGGTGTACGACGACGCGGAGTGGCCGGCCCTCGGCACGGGGCTCATGCGGACGCTGCGGCCGGGGGGCCAGGCCCTGCTGGCCGACCCCGGCTGGGTCCCGGACGCGAAGCTGCGGGCGGCCTTCCGAAGAAGTGGCTTCGCGGTGACCCGGGATCGCTGGACGGTGAGCTGGCCCCCCTGGCGGCCGACACACCGGCAAGACAAGACCATCAACATCTACACGCTCCGCCGGGCCTCGTAACCTACCCCCGCCCCGGCTTCGCGATCGATCCCCCGGGTGCCCAGAACCGGACGCGCGTGGTCAGCGTGTGCGCTCGAAGGTGACGAGGGTGCGGCGCAGGTCGGCGCCGCGCACGGTCCCACCGTACTTGGCGATCGCCTCACGGACGACCTCCCGGGCCCGCTCCCGCTCGCCCTTCTCCCAGTAGGCCCAGGCCATCCGGTCCCACGTCTCGGCCAGCTTGTACGGGCTGACGTCGGCCCCCCGCTCGTCGATGAGCCGGCGACAGACCGCGATCGCCTCGTCGGGGCGGCCGGCCGCCATCAGGAGCCGGCTCAGGTTCTGGGTCAACCCCTGCGTCCGATCTCCCGGCATGCAGTTGGCGCAGTTGTCGACGCGCTGCCGGTGCTGGAAGTAGCGCTCCCAGCCCCACTGGGCGAGCGCCAGGCGGTGCGGGTAATCGTCCACGACCCAGTACATCAGGTCGACCGCGGTCGCCACCACGTGCTCGTCGTTCGGCTGGTCCACGATGCCCTGGTAGGCCGCCTTGAAGAACTGCCGCTCGCCCAGTCCGTCGTCGCCGCGCGGGAAGCCCTGCCAGGCCGCGAGCAGGTCGCCGACGTTCTCCACGTGATAGGGCGTCTGCACCGAGGCCCACCACGCCGGCCGCGGCGCGACAGACACGAACGCGGCGATGAGTTCGCGCTGCCGGGCCTGGCCCTCGACCTCGCTCTGGATCCGCTCCTCCTCGGCGCGGCGCCGCTCGCCCTCCTCGACCCGGTCGCGGACGACGTAGTAGGCCCCGCCCGCGAGCACGCCGACGATCGTCAACACGAGCGCCCGGCGCGCGAGCCGCCGACGGCGCGTGGCCGGCGCGGTGGGCAGGAACCGGATCGCGCCGATGACGAGGAGCACCACGAGGCCGGCGCCGACCACGTAGACCCAGCGCGGCAGGCTCGCGTTGCGGACCTGGAAGCGGTAGTTCCACGAGTGCACGCCCGCGTCGTGGGTGTAGAGATCGCCGACGAGACGGCCATCACGCCAGGCCGCGATCCAGAAGTAGTATCGCTCGTCGCCCGCGCTCGGCGGCAGGCTCAGGGCCACCTCGTTGGCGCCCGTCATCGTGCGCAGCACCTCGCGCTGGCGGTCGGGCTGGGAGCAGGAGACCGCGGTCACGCTGACCCGGTACTCGGCGCCCGCGACGATCGGGTCCCACGCGAACTCGATCCGCGCCGTCGGCCCCCAGGAGTGGCGGGGCGTCTCGAAGACCGGCTGGGTCGCGCAGCTCGTGAGCATGCCTTCGAGCGAGCGCGCATTGTCGCCCGGACGCGTCAGGTGAATGAGTCGCACCATGTCCACGGTGAGGCGCTCCGGCCCGCGCTCGGTGACCTCGAACCGGTGCTGGGCCTCGTAGTCGCCCGGGAAGCGACGCGGGTTGACCGGGTTCTCGTCGATGCTCACGTGCAGCCGGTACCGGCCGGGCTCGAGGCCCTCGAGCACCCAGGCCCCCGGTCCCTCGCCCCGCTTCACGCCGCAGCTCACCCAGCGGTTGGCGGTCGCGTTGAAGCACGTGAAGTCGGGCGGCGCCGCGGTCTCGATCGGTTGCCCGTCGAAGCGCAGGTCGAGCGGGATGACCCCGCCTTCGGCGCCGGGGGCCAGGGAGAGGACGAGCAGGGCGACGGCCAGCCAGGACCGCTTCATCGTCGGGCCCCACCCCCGAGGGGAGAGGGACGGTGGGCGGCGGCTAGTCGGCGGCCGGCCAGTAGACGAAGCCGCACCCGGTCTGGGCGCAGTGAGCGGGCACGTAGTCCACCACCTTGGCGGGGCGGTTCATCGCGGCGGCCGTGCTGATCCACGCGCGCACCTCGCCGGTGCCGGAGCGCATGGCGTCCGAGTCGAAGGTGAAGAGATGCTCCATCGCCTCCAGGTCGTTGCGCTCGAGGCGCTCGAGGATCCACCGGTCCAGCGGCTGGTCGATCCAGCCCGCGTTGTACATGCCCGGGAAGTGGGAGAGGCCGCCCGAGGCGTAGATCGCGATCCGCTCCGGGCGATCGCGGAGCACGTCGGCGATGGCCTCGCCCAGGCGCGCGCAGCGGGCCGCGCTCGGCAGCGGCGGGTAGTACTCGTTCATGAACACGCAGATCAGCGGGATCTCGAGCCCCGGGTCCACCTCGGGCACGAGGTTCGAGACCATGTGCGAGACGCCGCGCGTGGGATTGCCGCGCGGATCGAACCGTCCGATGCTGGCCATGTCGAAGCCCCGCTTGACCAGCCCACGAAGCAGGTGCCGGGAGAGCTCGGGATGCGGCTTGAAGACGAGCTTGGTCCGCTCCGCTGGCGGGGTGTCGTAGCTGTCGCGGGCGCTGCGGCCCCAGAGCGGCTCCTCGCCGGTGTAGACCGAGAAGG
>Ga0209438_1000031_pt1 | contig 39451 bp, 33 predicted proteins | sample GraSoi_2013_20cm_FD_185825 | JGI IMG/M metagenome (GOLD analysis project Ga0209438, IMG submission 185825) | Grasslands soil microbial communities from the Angelo Coastal Reserve, California, USA - Sample 9_17_2013_20cm (SPAdes) (version 2) | ecosystem: Environmental > Terrestrial > Soil >...
CGTTCACGCGAACTGCCCCCGTCAGCGTCTGCTCTCGTACTGCGTCTTGTAATACGCCTTGAACTGCGGATCGTCTTCCTTGATCGGCCTCCACCACCACTCGTTCTCCCGATACCACTCGATCGTCTCGCGCAGGCCCTGGGCGAACGGGACCTGGGGCGCCCAGCCGAGCGATCGCAGCTTGGTCGTGTCGAGGCAATAGCGGCGATCGTGCCCGGGCCGATCGGGCACCGGCTTGACGAGCGAGCGCGGCTTGCCGACGCCGTCGAGGATCTGGTGGGTCAGATCGACGTTCATCACCTCGTTGCCGCCGCCGATGTTGTACACCTCGCCGTTGACGGCCTTCTCGAGCAGCAGGTCGATGGCGCGGCAGTGGTCGAGGACGTGCAGCCAGTCGCGCACGTTCCGTCCGTCCCCGTAGAGCGGGACCGGGATGTCGTCGATGGCGTTGGTGACAAACAGCGGGATGACCTTCTCGGGAAACTGGTACGGCCCGTAGTTGTTGGACGCGCGCGTCACGATCACGGGCACGTCGTAGGTGGCCCAGTAGCTGTACGCGAGACGGTCCGCGCCCGCCTTGCTCGCGGAGTACGGATTGCGCGGCCTGAGCTCGTCGGTCTCGCGGCTCGCCCCGGTGGCGACGCTGCCATAGACCTCGTCGGTGGAAATCTGGACGAACCGCGTCAACGCGGGGGCGCGCCGCGCCGCTTCGAGCAGGACGAACGTGCCCTCGACGTCGGTCCTGATGAAATCGCCCGCCGCCATGATGGCGCGATCGACGTGCGTTTCCGCCGCGAAGTGGACGACGACGTTCGAGCGCTCGACGAGCGGGCCGCTGGCCGCGGCGTCGCAGATGTCCGCGTGCACGAACTCGTGCCGCGGGTGCGACTGGACGTCGCGCAGGTTCTCGCGCCGGCCGGCGTAGGTCAGCTTGTCGAGCGTGGTGACGCGCCAGTCCTCGTGCGCGCCGAGCGCGTACCGCACGAAGTTGCTGCCGATGAATCCCGCGCCTCCGGTGACGAGCACTTCAACGGGTTGCGCGGCTCCACTAACCATCCTTGCGCGTCCAGTCGTACGGCAGCGTGTGGTGCGGCTCGAGGCGGTACTCGTCCGGTTCCGCGTAGTTGTACGGCTCGGTCGGGACGTTCACGACGAGCGCCGTCTCGGTGCTGATGCACTTCCACCCGTGGTACACGAGGCTCGGCACCTGCACGAGCATCGGGTTGTGCGTGCCGATGAAGAACTCGTTGATGGCGCCGTTGGTCGGCGACTCGGGACGCGTGTCCACCAGTACGAGCTTCACCATGCCGGCGACGCACGCGAAGTGGTCGACCTGGCGCCGATGGTAGTGCCACGCCTTGACGACGCCGGGATAGGTCGCGGAGATGTAGGTCTGGCCGAACGTCGTGAACAGGTCCGCGTCGTCGGCGCGGAGGATTTCCATCAGCCAGCCGCGCTCGTCGGGAATCACGCGCAGGACCTTCGTCTTCACGCCGTAGATGCGCGTGGCCCTGGCCATCGTCGCGGTGTACTGCGTCGGTTCGTCTACCGCCATTGCCTCACCATCTGATGCCGACCTCCGAATTGTCTCCCAGCATGAAGCGGTACGCGCTCGGCTTCACCGGCTCGCGCCAGATGCGGACGTTCCGCCCGATGAGGCTGTCGATCACGCGGTTCGCCAGGTCGCGCACGCACGATCCCTCGAGCACGATGCTGTGCTCGATCTCGGAATCCTTGATTTCGACGTCGTTGCCGATCGAGGTGAACGGCCCGACGTACGCGCCCACGATGCGCGCGCCGCTCCCGATGATGGCCGGCCCGCGGATGGTCGACCGCTCGATCACCGCACCCTTCTCGATGACGACCTTCCCCTCGATGCGGCTGTCCGCATCGACAGTGCCTTCGACGCGCCGTTCGAACGTCTCGAGGATCAGCCGGTTCGCCTCGAGCATGTCCTCGAGCTTGCCGGTGTCCTTCCACCACCCCTCGACGATGTGCGGCCGCACGGTGAGGCCCCGGTCGATCAGGTCCTGGATGGCGTCGGTGATCTCGAGCTCGTTCCGGAAGCTCGGCGTGATCCGGTTCACCGAGTCGAAGACCTCGGGGCCGAACATGTACACGCCGACGAGCGCGAGGTCGCCGATCGGCTCCTTCGGCTTTTCGACCAGACGAACGACCCTGCCCTGGTCGAGCTGCGCGACGCCGAACATCTGCGGGTCGGGAACGCGCGTGAGCAGGATTTGCGCCGCCGGCTTCTGCGCCTCGAACTCGCGGACGAACTGGGCGATCCCCTTGTTCAGCAGGTTGTCGCCGAGATACATGACGAACGGCTCGTCGCCGATGTAGTCGCGGCTGATCTTGACCGCGTGCGCGAGGCCGCGCGGGGCGTCCTGAACGATGTACTGCACCCTGACGCCCCACCGCGAGCCGTCGCCGACCGCCGCCCGGATTTCCGCCTGCGTGTCGCCGACGACGATGCCGATGTCGCGGATGCCGGCCTCGGCGATCGCTTCGATGCCGTAGAAGAGCACGGGCTTGTTGGCCACCGGCACCAGCTGCTTCGCGCTCGTATACGTCAGCGGGCGAAGACGCGTGCCTTTCCCGCCGCTGAGGATCAGTCCCTTCACGTCAGCGCAGCGTGTTCCCGAAGGCCCCGAAGAAGTTCGAGAAGGTGCCGAGGCCGGCCAGCACGAACGAGACGTTGAAACGGCGATCGGAGGCGATCGGCGCCGACGACACCAGGTGGAACTTCTGGAACTCCAGCTGCAGGCCGCAGCACTGCGCCATGTAGGTGCCCAGCACGTTCTGCGTGACGACCGTCGAGTGCGTGATGTCCCAGCTGAGCGCGTAGGTGCCGGTGAAGTGGCCGTTGGGCGAACGGAGCGACGTCGAGCCGGAGAAGTAGCTGCTCGGCGGCGAGGTCCGGTCCAGGTGCTGACGGCTGAATTGAATGCTGCCGGAGCTGAGGCCCGCCGTAACCGAGCTTCCGGCGCTGAGCACCGCGAGGCCGAGGCCGTAGACGTCGTATTCGACGCGCGTGTTCACGTCGAGCTTCGACGAGGGCGAAATCCGCGTCGCCAGCGCAATCGGCGACAGGTTGACCGGCTTGCGGCCGGTGTTCGAGCTCGAATACGACGTGTCGTACTTGCTCGACTCGGAATTCGAGTAGTAGGTCTGCTGAACGCCGACCGTCACGAACTCGCGCGTCTGGCCGCGGGCGCCGTCCACGGTCTTGCCGCGGTAAAACATCCTGTTCGTGAGCCCGTAGGTGAGCCGCGTCGTGCCGCCGACGACGAAATCCGACGTGTCGGTGAGCAGCGGCGTCTGCTTGTAGTTGCCGATGGGCGTCGTGTAGTCGAGCGTGAACGCGGGCTCGATGACGTGCTTCATGCGCTCGGAGTAGCTGCTGTCGGGCGTGTCCCAGATCTTCGTGAACACCGGGCCGAGCAGCTCCGTGCGGAGCTGCGTGTAGTCGCGGACGAGCGGTTCGTTCACCGCGAGCCCGCGCGCGTTGTAGCTGCGCGAGTAGTACGTCATGCGGTGCGCGACGCTGGTGTTGACGGACAGGTACGTGAGGCGCGACAGCGGCAGGCGCATCGACGGGGCCACGTCCACGCGCCCCAGGCTGTTGTCCTGCGTGACGACGCCGCTCGTCAGGTTCCGGTACGGCAGGTACGCGTACTCGCTGCTCATCGACGCGTAGATCGGCGCGCCGAACAGTTGCTGCGGCGCGAGCAGCGCCGTCACCCTCGGCGTCGCGCCGTAGAGGAACGAGCTCGTGTCGCTGTTGAAGGTCTCGTTGCGCTGGTAGACCGCCGTGGTCGAGAGCGGACCGAAGGCGTCGCTGACGCCAGCCTCGATGAGCCGGTTCCGCCGCGACGCCTCGTAGATGTTCTGGTGATAGAGCTGCTGCGTGAGCACGTCGGAAAAGTAATCGAGGCGCATCCGCGCACGGGCGGCGCCGCCGAGCGCCTGCGTCACCGCGCCGGTGAACTCGTAGCTGGTCTTCGCCGGGAGCGACGTGGTGACGCCGGACTGGGTGTACTGCGTCTCGTGCTGCACGAACCGATAGAGCCGGACGTTGCCGGCCGACTGCTGCCCCGCGATGTAGCGATACTCGCTCCCCTCGCCCATGCCGGTTCGCGTGAACCAGTCATGGAAGAACGTCGCGTCCTGGCTGCGATCGATCGCCCAGAAGAACGCGTTGCTGATCGACTGCCCGCGCAGGGTGGACGTGCCGTAGGTCGGCAGCAGGAAGCCGGTCGCGCGCTGGCTCTTCTGGATCGGGTAGTACAACACCGGCAGGTAGAACATCGGGACGCCCTTGACCTTCAGCAGCGTGTTGCGCGCGATGGCGTAGTCGTCCAGGTTCAGCACGACGCTGCCGCTCGTCACCTCCCAGCGCGGCGTCGGCTGCACGCACGTCGTGAAGCCGCCGTTGGTGATCCGGTACTTGCGGGGGCCGAGCTTCTCGATTTTCGCGCCGTAGAAGTAGACGTCGGGTTCCTGGCCGCCAAACGCGGCGGCGTTCGCGCCGGCGGCCGCGCCGAGCGACATGATGCCCGACGCGTCGTAGAAGGTGCCGACGCCGGTCCCCGTGTTGAATTCCAGCTTCTCGGACGAGATGCGCCCCTCGGAATTGGTGAACACGACGTTGCCGCTCGCGACAATCCGATTCGTATTCGTATAGAGGTCCACGTCGTCGGCGAAGAACTTGAGATTGGGGCCCTCGATCGCCGCCTGGTTGATCAGGTGCAGGTGGTCGCCCACGCGCTCGAACTTCCAGCTCGAGTACGTCGTGATGCCGCTCGGAAGGCCCGTCGTCCCCTGTGTGGTGGCCGTGCCCGCCGGCGGCGGCGCGGGCGCCGGAGCCTGGGCGAATGCGGCGGCGGCCCAGAGACACGCGGCGCCGGTAAGAAGAACACCTGTGGTTGCCTTGAAAAACACGTCAAATCTTGAGGAATCACCGCAGGATATCACGCCCGACTTCGCGCTATCGCGCTTCGGCGGGGCCGGCCCCGCCTTCGCGCTCCGCGCTTCGGCGGCGCAGGGCGAGGAGACGGTCGCGAACAGCGCCCGCGAGGAAGATCGAACCCGCGACGCATACCGTTCGGCTCGCGGCAAGCGCGGCATCGAGGGCTGCCCCGACGTCCGCGCACGCGACGACCTGTCTGCCCGCATCGACAGCCGTGACGTGCGAGGCGAGCTCGCTGGCGGGCATCGCACGCGGTGTGTTCGCCGCCGTCGCGACAACAGACGAGGTGACCGGCAGGAGCTCGCGCAGGATCGCGTCCGCATCCTTGTCGCGCATGATGCCGACGACCAGCGCCGGCCGTTCCGGGTGCCAGCGGGCGAGGTACTCGCGCAGCGCGTGCGCGCCTTCGGGGTTGTGCGCGGCGTCGAGCAGCACGCGCGCGCCGTCGGGAAGGTGCAGCAGCTCGAGCCGGGCCGGCCACTCGACGGTTTCGAAGCCGCGCGTCACGGCCGCAGGCGGGATCGCCAGCCCTTGCTCGCGCGCCGCGTCGAGGACCACGGCCGCGACCGCGGCGTTGCCGACCTGGTGCTCGCCACGCAGCGCCAGCAGCGCGGGGCCGTAGCGGCCGCTGCGTGTTTCGATGGTGAGCCGCGCGCGGCCATCCTCCATCGTGCTCTGCACCTGCGCTGCCTTCGCGGCTTCCACCAGGCGCGCGCCCCGTTCCGTGGCGATGCGCCGGATGACGTCCAGCGCCACATCCGGCAGCGCGCCGCAGACGATCGTCATCCCCGGCTTGACGATGCCGGCCTTTTCGAAGGCAATCCTGTCGATCGTGTGTCCCAGGTGCTCCTCGTGATCCAGCGCGATCGACGTGATCGCGCCGGCGGGCGGTTCCAGGACGTTGGTGGCGTCGAAGCGTCCGCCGAGGCCGACTTCGATGACGGCGGCCTCGACCCTGGCGCGTCTGAAGATCTCGAAGGCCATCGCCGTCGTGGCTTCGAAGAAGGTTGGCGGCAGATCGATCGCATTCAGCACGTCGGCGGCCACCGTCGCGAGCGTCTGGTCGTCCACGGCCTCGCGGCCGACGACGAATCGTTCGTTCAGGCGGACGAGGTGCGGTGATGTGTATCGCGCGGCCCGTATCCCCGCGGCGACCAGCGCCGCGTGGACCATCGCCGTGACCGAGCCCTTGCCGTTGGTGCCCGCGACGTGCAGCGAGACGAACGTGCGCTCGGGATGACCGAGCGCGTCGCACAGGCGCCGGATGTTGTCGAGACCCAGCTTGATGCCGAGCGTCTCGAGCTCGAACAGACGCGAAAGGGGGTCAGGTGTCAGTTTTCAGGTTTCAGGTATCAGGTATCAGGTGTCAGATACGAGGGCACCAACAGCGACGGGTTCGGCGGACGCGGTCTGCGCGCCCATGAACCGCAGCGCGCGCGCCAGCATCGCTTTCATTTCCCGGCGGTCCAGGATCAGATCGAGCATCCCGTGCTCGAGGAGGAACTCGCTTCGCTGGAACCCCTCGGGCAGTTTCTGCCGGATCGTCTGCTCGATGACGCGCGGGCCCGCGAAGCCGATCAGCGCCTTCGGCTCGGCGATGTTCAGGTCGCCGAGCATCGCAAAGCTCGCGGTCACGCCGCCCGTCGTCGGGTCCGTCAGCACGGAGATGAACGGCAGCCTGGCGCGATCGAGCCTGGCGAGCGCGGCCGAGACCTTGGCCATCTGCATCAGCGAGAGCGCGCCTTCCATCATGCGCGCCCCGCCGGAGCACGAGATGATGATCACCGGGGCGCGGCGGTCGAGCGCCATCTCGATCGCGCGCGTGATCTTCTCGCCCACCACGACGCCCATGCTGCCGCCGATGAACGCGTACTCCATCGCCGCGACGACGACGTCGAGGCCATCGAGGCTGCCGGTCGCCACGATCACGGCGTCGCTCATGCCGGTCTTCGACATGGTGTCCTTGAGGCGATTCCGGTACGGCTTGGTGTCGGTGAACTTCAGCGGGTCGTTCGAGGTGAGGGTGCGGAAATGCTCGGTCCACTCGCCGTCATCGAACAGGGTGCGGAGCCGGTCCGCGGCGCCGATCCGGAAGTGATGGGCGCACTTCGGACAGACCTGCTGGTTCTTGTCGAGATCCTTGTTGTAGATGATTTGCGTGCAGCCCGGACACTTGACCCACAGCCCCTCGGGAACGCGGCTCGGCTTCTCGCCGGTCGATTCGATGGGCTTTCGGGTCTTCTTGAACCAGGCCATTACCGGAGATTAGGGTAATTCAAAATGCAAGATTCAAAATGCAAACCGTGGGCGCCTCGTCGCGTTACTTCCGAGGCACATAGTAGCGCGTGCCCCGGTTCATCGTCCTGATCTGCCGGATCAAGTCGTCCACCGCCTCGTCGCTGGCGTCGACGCCGAGCTGCGAGGTCTCGACCACGAGCAGCGGGGTGGCGGAGTAGTGAAAGAAGAAGTGCTGGTAGGCCTCGTTCAGCTCGCGAAGGTAACCGGGGTCGGGGTCGAGCCCGTCGCGCTCCGGGTTTCTGGCTCGCTCGCGCAGACGCCGCACGAGCACGTCGGTCGGCGCCTGCAGGTAGATGACGAGGTCGGGCGCGGGGACGTCCCTCGACAGCAAATCGTAGAGACGCTGATAGATGAAGAGCTCGTTATCGTCGAGATTGAGATACGCGAAGATCTTGTCCTTGTCGAAGAGGTAGTCGCAGACCGTTGCCTGCGCGAACAGGTTCCCCTGCTGGAGGCCGACGAGCTGGCGATGACGATTCAGTAAGAAGAACAGCTGCGCCTGTAAGGCCGCGCCCGGTCGACCCGCATAGAAATCCGCGAGGAACGGATTCTCCGCATCCTCCAGCACGGCCGTGGCGTCGAGACGCGCCGCGACACGTTCCGCGAGCGAGGACGTGCCGACACCGGCCGGCCCTTCGATGGCGATGTATTGAAAGGGCGTCAAAGGCGTGCGCGATGCGATGCTATCATCGGCGGATGCGGCAGGCTCAAGGCTCGGGGCTCGTGGCTCCTGCGCGTTGCTCGCTGCGCCTCGAGCCGTTCGTCCTCGGCCTGCTGCTCTTCAGCGCTGCCTGCGCGAAGGTCCCGCCGGCGCCCCCCGCCCCGGTCGTCAAGCTTCCCGTCGTCACGTGGGAAGAGAAGCTCGGATGGATCCTGCGCCTCGAGGATCAGCGGATTCTCCGCGATCCGAATCCGCCGGCGCCTGTGATCCTCGTGCCCGCGTCCAACGCGCGTCCGGCGATCGTCGCGCCGCCGCCACCGTCGGATCTCCTGCGCCTGCTGACGGACGAGGAAGGGCGCACGCGCCGGCGCGCGGCGCTCGCCATCGGCCGCGTGGGCCTGCCTGAAGCGGTTCCCGCCCTCCAGCAGGCGCTCGGCGATCCGGAGCTCGAGGTGCGCCAGATGGTGGCGTTCGCCATGGGGCTGATCGGCGACGCGTCCGCTCGTCCGGCGCTGCTGAACGCGTTGAAGGACGGCGAGCCGCTGGTGCAGGGGCGCGCGGCGGAAGCGCTGGGCGCGATCGGCGACAAGGGCGACGCGCCCGCCGTTGCCGCGATGGTGAAGGCATTCGTGCAGGGCGGCGCGCTGAACAACATCGGGCCCGACGATCTCACGTATCCGCTGGCGCCGCCGGCGGAGGCGACCCGTCTCGGCCTCTACGCGCTCGTCCGGCTCGGCGCGTACGACGGTATCGCGGCCGCCGTCCTCGGCGCGAACGGCGCGCCGGTCTCCACCTGGTGGCCGGTGGCCTTCGCACTGGGACGCGCGGGCGACCCGCGCGCGGCGGCACCGCTGATGGCGCTGCTCCAGGTGCCGGGACGGTTCACCGCGGCGTTTGCGGCTCGCGGCCTTGGCGCGCTGAAGGCGCAGACTGCCGCGGCCGCGCTCCGTGACCTCGTCAACAAGCGCCAGCGCGATCCCGCGATCGTCATCGAGGCGCTGCGGGCGCTCGCCGCGATGGGCGATCCCGCGTCGCGCACGGTCTTCGAAAAGATCCTCGCGGAGGGCGGGAGCGATCCGACGCTGCGGCTCGAGGCCGCCAATGCGCTCGCGGCCCTGCACAGCCCCGACTCGCTCGACTTCATCCTCGACCTGATGTCGGACCCGGCGCCCGCCATCCGCGGCACCGCGATTCGCGCGCTCGCGTCGATCGACAGCGAAACGTTCCTGACGACGTTGTCGGGCCTGGATCCGGACCGCGACTGGACCGTCCGCATCGCGCAGGCGGAGGCGCTCGCCATGCTGCCCGGCGCGCAGGGGCAGGCGCGTCTGGTCTCGATGCTGCAGGACCGCGACCTACGCGTGGTCCCGGCGGTGCTGCGGGCGCTGATCGCGTCGAAGTCGCCCGACACGGAGAGAGTCCTCGTCGATCGCCTGAAGGCCGACGACTTCGTCGTCCGCGCGACGGCCGCGGCGGGCCTGGGGGAGATCAAGGCGACGGGCGCGGCGCGCGCGCTCTACGACGCCTACCAAGCGACGGTCGGCGACAGCACCTACGTCGCGCGGGCCGCGATCCTGACGGCGCTCAACACGCTCGATCCGATGAGCGCGCGGCCGGTGCTCCAGCAGGCGCTGCAGGACAGGGACTGGGCGCTGCGCGTGAAGGCGGCGATGCTGCTGCGCGACCAGGGCGTCACCGATACCGCGGCCGCGATGCGGCCGGCCGTTCAGCGTCCGATGGACGAGGCGACGCGGCAGTCGCTGCTCTCGCCGCAATTCTCGCCGCACGCGTTCATCCAGCTCGATCGCGGCACCGTCGAGATCGAGCTGGCGATCACGGACGCACCGCTCACCGTCACCAACTTCATCGACCTCGCGCGCAAGGGGTTCTTCAACGGCATCGCGATTCACCGCGTGGTTCCCGATTTTGTCGTCCAGGACGGCGATCCGCGTGGCGACGGGGAAGGCGGGCCCAGCTACACAATTCGCGACGAGCTGAACGAGCTGCCGTACCTGCGCGGCACGGTGGGAATGGCGCTCGACTGGAAGGACACCGGCGGGAGCCAGTTCTTCATCACGCATTCACCGCAGCCGCATCTCGACGCGCGCTACACCGTTTTCGGCCGCGTCGTGAACGGCATCGAGATCGTCGATCGCGTTCAGCCATGGGACGTGATTCGCCGCGTGCAGATCTGGGACGGGAAGACGCTGCAGTAGGGTCCGCCTGAAGGCGGAGCCGGACCTGTACAAAAAAAAGGGGACGCCCGAGCGTCCCCTTTTCTGAGAGCGGCGAGCTATCTCTTCTTCGCCGCCTTCTTCTTACCGCCTTTAGCCTTCTTCGCCATTGAGGATGTCCTCCCTTCCTGGTTGGATTGCGGGGTCAGGCCTGCTTGCCGGCGCACTCTGCCGCCTGGCACGTCGGCCCGGCGTGAGGCGACCTCGCTTCGTGGGCTAACTCCCGCGCGCAGGACGCGACGCGGGAGAGCAGCAACTCGTGCGATGAAAAGATCCGGGATAAAAAAATGGGGTGCTCAACGAGCACCCCGAAAGGTCACTGCGGCGGATTTACCGCTTCTTCGCGGCCTTTTTCTTTCCGCCCTTGGCAGCCTTCTTCGCCATTTTCTTCTCCTCAGGTTGTTGTGACCCAGCCTCCGACGAACCGCTTGGTCGTCACTACGGGTGGGCTGAGCCATCCACCCTCATACCAGATGTAGATTATGGGTGAGATTTTTTTTCTGTCAAGCACAAAAGCGAGCGTTGGGTCAAGTGAAGGGCCGGATCGCGCGCGGAATGTTCAGCGCGAGGCGGGCGAGCGCGCGAGCAGACGCGTGAGGTCGCGCTGCGCTTGCGCGTACGAGCCGAAAGGCGCGAGCGGCCGGGCCGCGATCACCGCGCGAAGCTGTTCAATGGCTGCGCTGCTGTCGTTGGTGCGCTCGAGCACCGACGCCATGCCGAGCCGCGCGCGGACTTCGGCGAGCTCCGCGTAGGCGACGCGACGCGCGCGCGCCGCGTCGAGCAGCGATCGCCACGTGCGGAGGCTGCCCGCGAGGTCGTGGAGGTAGGCGTCCTGCACGTGCGCGACGAGTTGCGGGAAGAGCGGGTTCCTCGGATGGCGGTCGCGCAGCTGCGTCAGCAGGTCGAGCGCGCGCTGCGGCTGCTTCTCGTACCACAGATCGATGACGTGGAGCTGGTAGTCGGCCTCGTCCCTCAACAGCGCGCCGTGCTCGCGCGCGCGCAGCATCTCCTTCATCCCCTCGGCCCGGTCTCCACCCGGAAGCAGCAGCAGGAACCGCAAGATCTTGGCGGCCGTCGGCGCGACATCCGCGTAATAGTGGTAGAGGCCGATGCCGAAGTACGCCTCCTGCAGGTCGGGATCGAGCGCGAGCGATCGCTCGAGCGCGTCCTTGACGCGCTTGCCGTCGCGGGCGGCGCCCACCTGCTCGTCTCGCAGGACTCGCCACTGGGCGCGAGCACCATACGCGCCGCCGAGGTAGAACCACGCCTCCGCCCGCTGCGGCTCGCGCTTGGTCCAGGCGTCCGTTGCCGCGATCGCCGCGTCGACCTTCTCCTGGAACGCCGCGTCGTGGGCCAGGCTCGCGGGGTCGAGCTGGATGCGCCACCAGACGCCGACTGCGTCGACGACCTGGCAGGCTTCGGCCGGCGCCGGTGGGCACGTGCGTTCCAGCAGCTCCGGCAGATCGTCGAAGCGCGCATCGAAGATAGCGTCGTAGGCGCGAACGACGTGAGGGCCTCCGGTGAGACCGTGCCCAGCGGCCGGCTGGGCCGTCACGGTCGGTCGCGCGCCGGCGATGCACAGGACCATCGCGAAGGCGAGTGCCGCCCGCAGCGTGGCCTGCCCGCCGAAGCTCGAAGCGCGAAGGCGGGTCATGTGATGCTGGTACGCAGCTGCTGTTTTTCGGCGTGGCGCTCGAGCGCGAGCGTGATCAGGCGGTCGATCAACGCGGAGTAGGAAAGGCCCGAGGCCTCCCACATCTTCGGATACATGCTGATGGTGGTGAACCCGGGGATGGTATTCACCTCGTTGAGATGTATCCGTCCGTCGTCGCGCGACAGGAAGAAGTCGACGCGCGCCATGCCGGCGCAGTCCACCGCGCGGAACGCCTCGATGGCCAGGCGTTGCACCTCGCGCACCTGCGCGTCGCCGAGCGCCGCGGGGATGATCACCTGCGAGGCGTCGTCCAGGTACTTCGCTTCGTAGTCGTAGAACTCGCGTGAGGGGATGATTTCACCCGGCGCGGAGGCCTCGGGGTCGTCGTTGCCGAGGACGGCGCACTCGATTTCGCGGGCGTTCGGAACAGCCGCTTCGATCACGATCTTGCGATCGAACTGCAACGCCAGTTCCATCGCGATCCGCAGATCCGCCCCGGATTTCGCCTTCGAGATGCCGACGCTCGACCCAAGGTTCGCCGGCTTGACGAAAACCGGATAGTGCAGCTCCTCCGTCACGCGCCTGGTGATCGCCTCCGCCGCCGCGGTCCACTCGGGCCGCAGCACGACCAGGTACGGGCCGACGGGGAGGTTGCGGGCGATGAACAGCGTCTTCATCACCGCCTTGTCCATGCCGACCGCCGAGCCGAGCACCCCGGCGCCGACGTACGGGACGTTGGCCAGCTCGAGCAGTCCCTGGACCGTGCCGTCCTCGCCGTAGGGTCCGTGCAGCACCGGGAAGACCACGTCCAGGCCGACGCCGCGCACGGTTGCCGCGCCGGTCGCATCGATGTCGGACGAAGGGGCCGGACGTTCGATCGAGAGGACCGTGTCCTCACCCGGGTGCGCCACCAGGTGCGCCTCGCGGCCGGGACGAATCGAACGTGCCGATTCGAGCCGCACGTGCTCGATGACATCGGCGGCCGAAATCGCGGTCGGCGCCTTGTCCGCGAGCGTCCACCGGCCGTCCTTTTCGATGCGGATGGGGATCGGCTCGTAGCGGCTGCGGTCGAGATGCTTGATGATCGACGCCGCCGAGGCGACCGACACCTCGTGCTCGCCCGATCGCCCGCCGTAGATGACACCGACGCGAAGTTTCTTCACAGGATTGAGAAGTCCGTAGAGTCCGGCTTCAGCCGGACCACCTGAGATCTAATAGTAGCGTGCCCTCAGGATTCAGTTTCTCGTTGCTCGGCACGGATGGCGGCGCCCGCCTCGGCGAGGTGCACACGCCGCATGGCCTGGTCCAGACGCCGGCGTTCATGCCGGTCGGCACCCAGGGGAGCGTCAAGGCGATGCGCCAGCGCGACCTCGAGGAAGCGGGCGCGCAGATCATCCTCGGCAACACGTATCACCTGTATCTGCGCCCCGGCGACCAGCTGATCGCGCGGCGCGGCGGCTTGCACCGGTTCATCGCGTGGCCGCATCCGATCCTCACCGACAGCGGCGGCTACCAGGTGTTCAGCCTCGCGGCCCGGCGCAAGATCGCGGAAGACGGCGCGGAGTTCCGCTCGCACCTCGACGGCTCACCGCACCTGTTGACGCCGGAGAGCGCCACCGACATCCAGGCGCGTCTCGGCTCCGACATCGCGATGGTGCTCGACGAGTGTCTCGCATATCCCGCGACTCGAGACGAGGCGGCGCGATCGATGGAGCGCTCGGTCCGCTGGGCGGCACGCTGCCGTGCGCGGCTCACGCAGATTCGCGAGGGCGCCGCGGGCGAAGTCGGGGCGACCCACGCGGGGCAGGCGCAGTTCGGCATCGTGCAGGGCGGCGTGTTCCAGGACCTGCGGGAACGGAGCGCCGCCTCGACGGCCGACATCGGATTCGAGGGGTACGCGATTGGGGGGCTGAGCGTCGGCGAGCCGCTGGACCTTATGTACACCGTCGTCGCTGACACGGCGCGCCGCCTTCCCGAGGCGCAGCCGCGCTATCTCATGGGCACGGGCACGCCGGAAGACCTCGTCGAGTGCGTCGCCCGCGGTATCGACATGTTCGACTGCGTGCTGCCGACACGCAACGCCCGGAACGGCCAGCTCTTTACGAGCCAGGGCCGTCTCAACATCAGGAACGCACGGTACGCGGAGGACGAGGGTCCGGTGGACCCGGCGTGCGCGTGCTACACGTGCCGCACGCATTCCCGTGCCTATCTGAGGCATCTGTACATGGCGGGGGAAATGAGCGCGGGCGCCCTTAACACCTTGCATAATCTCAGCTTCTACCTTGACACCATGCGGAGGATCAGGGACGCTATTACGCTTCGGACCTTCGATAGATTCAGGCAGGAGTTCCTTCGATCGGTTTCCCGCCTGTCGCTCGACTCATGACCGCGATGTTCCTCGTTGCCATGGCTGCGCCCGGCCAGGGCGGACCCGGCGCGTTGGTGCAGCTGATGCCCTTCGCGCTCGTGCTGGCCATCTTCTACTTCATCATTCTGATGCCGATGAAGCGGCGGCAGCAGAAGGTGGCGGATTTCCTGTCGGGTCTGAAAGAGGGCGACAAGGTCGTGACGTCCGGAGGCATTTACGGCACGATCACGAAGATCAACGATCAGGCGCTCCAGCTGCAGATAGCGGAGCGCGTGCGCGTGGACGTTTCTCGCAACGCCATCGTCGGCTACCAGGGCCAGGCGCCGGTGTCGGAAGGCAGCAGCTCGTCATGAACAAGAACATTCGCTGGAAAGTCATCACGATCGTCGCCGTGCTGGTGATCTTCTCGGGCGTCGGCGTCTATCCGATCCTCGCGTCGTACTACCGCCTTCCGTCGCCCGGCTGGCTGCAGCAGAAGCAGCTGAAGCTCGGTCTGGACCTGAAGGGCGGCGTGCACCTGGTGCTGCGCGTGCAGACCGAAGACGCGGTCCGCCTCGAGACCGACCAGGCCGCCGAGCGCCTGCGCGAAGCGCTCCGGATGCGCACCATCCCGGTGACGAGCGTCGCGACGCCGTCGATCGCGCAGATTCGCGTCGAGGGGGTGCCGCCGGCGCAGGAGGCGGCCTTCCGCGAGGCCGCCGCCGACCTGGCGACGAACTTCGACAGGAGCCCCGGCACCAACGGCAGCTATACGTTCACGATGAAGCCGAACGTCCAGAACCAGCTGCGCATCGACTCGGTGGTCCAGGCACGGCAGACGATCGAGCGTCGCGTCAACGAGCTCGGCGTCGCCGAGCCGCAAATCGCGGAGCAGGGACAGAACGGCGACGAGATTCTCGTGCAGCTGCCCGGCGTGACGGACGTCCAGCACGCCAAGGAAATCATCCGCTCCACGGGGCTGCTCGAGCTGAAGATCGTCGAAGGCGGACCTGCCCAGACCCGCGAGGCCCTGATGCAGAACGGTCAGGTTCCCGAGGGGATGGACATCGTCCCGGGCAACGCCGATGCGACCGGCGGCGGCACCGTCTATTACATGGTGCGCAAGGCCGCGGCCGTCAGCGGTCATGACGTGACCAACGCGCGTCCGGCGGTGGATCAGAACAACCTGCCGGCGGTCAGCTTCACGTTGAGCGGCGAAGGCGCGCGGAAGTTCGGCACGGTCACCGAGACCAACATCGGACGGCGGCTCGCGATCATCCTCGACAACCGCGTGACGTCGGCGCCGACGATTCAGTCGCGCATCACCGACAACGGCCAGATCACGGGCGTGACGCGCGACGAGGTCAACGACCTCTCGCTGATCCTGAAGTCGGGCGCGCTGCCGGCGCAGCTGAGCTACCTCGAGGAGCGGACGATCGGCCCGAGCCTCGGCGCCGACTCGATCCGCTCCGGTGTGACCGCATCGGTGGTCGGCCTGATGCTCATCATCGCGTTCATGCTGATCTACTACAAGCTGTCGGGGGTGAACGCGATCATCGCGCTCCTCTTCAACCTGATCATCCTCCTCGGCCTGATGGCGTACATCGGCGCCGTCATGACGCTGCCCGGCATCGCCGGCTTCGTGCTGACGATGGGCATCGGCGTCGACTCGAACGTGCTGATCTTCGAGCGCATCAAGGAGGAGCTCGAGGCGCAGCACGGCGTGCGCGCGTCGATCAACGCGGGATTCGACCGGGTCTTCTGGACGCTGGTCGATACGCACGTCTCGGCGCTCATCGCGGCGTTGTTCCTGATTCAGTTCGGGACCGGTCCGATTCGCGGCTTCGCCTACACGCTGATCATCGGTCTCGCGTCGAACCTGTTCACGTCGATCTTCGTGTCCAAGACGCTCTTCGAGCTGGCGCTCGGCCGCCGCACGCATCAGCAGCAGCAGGCCGCGACGCTGTCGATCTAGAGACGAGACTCCCATGCATATCTTCACCAACCCGAATTACAACTTCCTGCGGTGGCGGTGGCACGCCGTCGCCCTGTCCTGGGTGCTGATCCTCGCCGGCCTCTCCGTGATCTACACGAGGGGACTGGCGAAGGGGATCGAGTTCGCCGGCGGCACGTCGGTGATCATGCAGTTCGACCAGACGCCGTCGGTCGAGGTCGTCCGCGACGCGCTCAACAAGAACTACCCGGGCGGCGGCCAGGACGCGATCGTCCAGACCTACGGCGACCCGTCGCTGCGGCAGGTGATGGTGCGCGTGCCGCAGGTCGGCGCCGAGCAGGGCGCGGCGCTGAGCGTGCGCGCGCAGGCGATCGAGCAGGCGCTCCAGAAGGCGGGCCTCAAGCCGACGGTGGTCGGCACCGAGATCGTCGGCCCCTCGGTCGGCGAGGAGCTCACGCAGAAGGGCCTGTCGGCGTTCGTCCTCTCGCTCGTCGGCATCCTTGCCTACATCGCGTTCCGGTTCGAGTTCTCGTTCGCGGTCGGCGCGGTCATCGCGACGCTGCACGACGTGCTCGTGACGTTCGCGTTCCTGGCGTTCTTCCGCTATGACTTGTCGTTGAACGTCATCGCGGCGCTCCTGACGGTGACCGGCTACTCGACCAACGACACCATCGTCATCTTCGACCGCGTCCGCGAGAACATGCGGAAGATGCGGCGCGACTCGCTGAGCGAGATCATCAACATCTCGATCAACCAGACCCTCGGCCGGACGGTGATCACCGCGGGCACCGCGCTGCTGTCGGCCCTCGCGCTGTTCTTCTTCGGCGGCGAGGTGCTGCACGGCTTCGCGTTCACGATGATCGTCGGTATCGTGACCGGCACCTATTCGAGCGTGTTCGTCGCCGCCGCCATCGTCACGTTCTGGCGCCGGAGCAAGCCGTCGAAGCTGTCGACTGCCACGGCGGCGCCGGTTGCGGCGAGCACGACGCCTGCCGCGCGCAAGTCGAAGTCGCAGCGGAAGGCGCGGGCGTCGTAACGGATTCGGGAATTTACGAATTTACGAATGTGAGAAATGGATTGACGACGCGATCGTTCTACCTCGCAATCCACATCCCTCGATTCGTAGATTCGTAAATCCGCAAGTCGTCGCATTGACCTACCTGCTTGCCGCCACTCTCGGTGTTATTCAAGGCTTGACGGAATTTCTGCCCGTGTCGTCGACGGCGCACCTGCTGCTCGGCGAGAAGCTGCTCGGATTCCAGGATCCGATGGGCGTCTTCACGGTGATGATTCAGCTCGGATCGATCCTGGCGATCGTCTGGCTGTACCGCGTGAAGATCCTTCACGTCATCGCGGGGCTGCCGTCCGACCCCGACGCGCGGCGCTTCGCGGCGATGATCGTGATTGCCACCATCCCCGCGCTCGTCGCCGGCGCGCTGCTGTCGGACTTCGTCAAGACGGTCCTCTACGACACGCCGGCCGTCTACGCGGCCTCGTTCATCGCCGGCGGGGTCGTCATGCTCGTCGTGGAGCGCGTCCGGCCGGTGCCGACGATTCTCAACGCGGAGCACACGCCGGTCGGCCGCGCGTTCGGCGTCGGGCTCTGCCAGATGCTCGCGATCGTTCCCGGCGTCTCGCGCAGCGGCGCGACGATCGTGGGCGGCATGCTGATGGGGCTCGATCGGCCGGCTGCCGCGGAGTTCTCGTTTTTTCTCGCCATCCCGACGATGGCGGCCGCCTTCGGGCACGACCTGCTCGAGGTGCGGAGCTCGCTGGCGCCCGAGCGCGCCGCGGAGATCGCGATCGGCTTCGTGATGGCGTTCATCGCCTCGCTGCTCGTCATCCGTCCGTTCCTCGAGTTCATCCGGCGGGCGGGGTTTGCGCCGTTTGCCTGGTATCGCATCGTGCTCGGCCTGGCGATTGTCGCCGCGCTGGCGGCGGGCTGGAGATAGGCGTGGCGGGCGATGGCATCGGGCAGTGGCTGAGACGCCGCTTTCTCGCGGGCTTTTTCGTCACCGTCCCGCTGGTCATCAGCATTGCGGCCCTGGTGTGGATATTCGGTATCATTGACGACTTCACGGCACCACTGGCCACGCGGCTGGTGGGACGTGCCGCGCCGGGCGTCGGCATCCTGATCATGCTGCTGTTCGTCCTCGCGGTCGGCGCCGTGGCGACCAACGTGATCGGTCGCCGCATCCTCGGACGCGCGGAACGGATGCTGACGCGGGTGCCCGTCTTCAAGACGATCTACTCGCCGGTCAAGCAGCTGGTTGCGGCCTTCTCGCCGGACAACGAGTATGGCTTCAAGCGCGTGGTCATGGTGGACGATGAGCGCCGCGGCCTCGTAATGGGATTTCTGACCAAGGAATTCACGGTCGATCGCGGACAGGGTCCCGAACAACTGATTGCGGTCTATGTGCCGACCAATCACCTGTACCTGGGCGACATCAGGCTGTATCCCCGGGCGCGCGCCTTCTTTCCCAACGTGAGCGTCGAGGAAGGCATCCGCATTTTCCTGACCGGCGGGATGTCGCTGCCGGGGACGATCAAGCCGGGTTCCGGCGCCCCATGACCTTGCGGCGCCCCGTCAAAGGGGCGCCCTACACCCGAACGAGAGGACGAATGAGAGCGAAGACTGGATTGTTGAGAGGAGCCGGCCGCCTGTGTGCGCTGCTGGCGGTGTTGGCGGCCATCCTGGCGGTGCCGTCGCGCGCGCTGGCGCAGCAGCCGGCGCCGGCTGCCGCCCCGGCCCAGGCCGAGCGCACCGGCGGCGAGGCCAGCCTCGTGCTGCCGGACCTGGACCTGGTGGACGTCGGCGGCTACAACGGCCGCACGCTGCTGATGGGCGGCATGGTCGTCGCGGCGCTCGGCATCGCGTTCGGGCTCATCATCCTGACGCAGCTCAAGAACCTGCCGGTGCACCGCTCGATGCGCGAAGTCTCGGAGCTGATCTACGAGACCTGCAAGACGTACCTGATCACGCAGGGCAAGTTCCTGGCGCTGCTCGAGATCTTCATCGCGGTGATCATCGTCCTGTATTTCGGCCTGCTCTCGGGGCTCGGGACCATGCGCGTGCTGATCATCCTGCTGTTCAGCGTCGTCGGCATCCTGGGCAGCTACAGCGTCGCGTGGTTCGGCATCCGCGTGAACACGTACGCGAACTCGCGCACCGCCTTCGCGAGCCTCGAAGGCAAGCCCTATCCCGTGTACGCGATTCCGCTGCGGTCGGGCATGAGCGTCGGGATGATGCTCATCAGCGTCGAGCTGCTGATCATGCTCTTCATCCTGCTGTTCATCCCGGGCGACTACGCGGGCCCCTGCTTCATCGGCTTCGCGATCGGCGAGTCGCTCGGCGCCGCGGCGCTGCGCATCGCCGGCGGCATCTTCACCAAGATCGCCGACATCGGCTCCGACCTGATGAAGATCGTCTTCAACATCAAGGAAGACGACGCGCGCAACCCCGGCGTCATCGCGGACTGCACCGGTGACAACGCGGGCGACTCGGTCGGTCCGAGCGCGGACGGCTTCGAGACCTACGGCGTGACCGGCGTCGCGCTGATCACGTTCATCCTACTGGCGGTGCCGCAGCAGGAGACGCAGGTGAAGCTGCTCGTCTGGATCTTCGTCATGCGCGTGATGATGATCATCGCGAGCGCCGCGTCGTACCTGCTCAACGAGGCGATGGCGAAGGCGCGTTACGCCAGCGCCAGTCGCATGAACTTCGAGGCGCCGCTCACGTCGCTCGTGTGGCTGACGTCGATCGTCTCGGTCATCCTCACCTTCATCGTCTCGCGCATCCTGATCCCCGACCTTGGCGACGGCACCTTGTGGTGGAAGCTGGGCATCATCATCACGTGCGGCACGCTGGCCGGCGCGATCATTCCCGAGCTGGTCAAGGTGTTCACGTCGGTCGACTCGAGCCACGTGCGCGAAGTGGTCATCGCGTCCGAGGAAGGCGGCGCGTCGCTCAACATCCTCGCCGGATTCGTCGCGGGCAACTTCAGCGCGTACTGGCTCGGCCTGAGCATCGTCTCGCTGATGTCGATCGGCTACTTCGTCAGCGCCTCGAGCGCGTCGATGTCGGGCCTGATGCTCGCGCCGGCGGTCTTCGCCTTCGGTCTCGTGGCGTTCGGCTTCCTCGGCATGGGTCCGGTGACGATCGCGGTCGATTCCTACGGCCCGGTCACGGACAACGCGCAGTCGGTCTTCGAGCTGTCCGTCATCGAGGGGATTCCGGGCATCAAGGAGGAGCTGAAGCGCGACTTCGGCCTCACCGTGGCGTTCGACAAGGCCAAGGACCTCCTCGAGGAGAACGACGGCGCCGGCAACACGTTCAAGGCGACCGCAAAGCCGGTGCTGATTGGGACCGCGGTCGTCGGGTCGACCACGATGATTTTCTCGATCATCATGGAACTGACGCAGGGTCTCACGCAGAACATCGACAAGCTGTCCCTCCTGCACGCGCCGTTTCTGCTCGGCCTGAGTACGGGTGGCGCGATGATCTACTGGTTCACCGGCGCGTCCACGCAGGCGGTCACGACCGGGGCCTACCGGGCCGTCGAGTTCATCAAGGCGAACATCAGGCTCGATCGCGCGGACAAGGCATCGGTCGAGGACAGCAAGAAAGTCGTCGAGATCTGCACGCAGTACGCGCAGAGGGGGATGTTCAACATCTTCCTGACGGTGTTCTTCGCGACGCTCGCTTTCGCGTTCATCGAGCCGTTCTTCTTCATCGGCTATCTGATTTCGATCGCGCTCTTCGGTCTCTACCAGGCCGTGTTCATGGCGAACGCGGGCGGGGCGTGGGACAACGCGAAGAAGATCGTCGAGACCGAGATGAAGATGAAGAACACGCCGCTCCATGCGGCCACGGTCGTCGGCGACACGGTCGGCGACCCGTTCAAGGACACGTCGTCGGTGGCGCTGAACCCGGTGATCAAGTTCACGACACTGTTCGGACTGCTCGCGGTCTCACTCGCCGTGCGCCTGAGCACCGAGGCGGGGCCCGCCGTCACCCGGGGGCTGGCCGCGGCGTTCCTCGTGATCTCGATCATCTTCGTGTATCGCTCGTTTTACGCGATGCGAATCGGGGCGGCGAGGCACTGAGGGGTTGCCCGTCCGTTTTTGTTTCCCTGTTGCGCTTGGGGTGAACCGGTATAAAATGCCCGGTCTTTGCCCGTTACAACCGGGGAGCACTTTAGACGAACCGGTGTCTAAGTCACTGTGGGCCCATCTCTCGTGGAGGGGGCGCGCGTTCGTTGACACCCAATTTTTGCGGTAGCTATAATCGGCCGCCCTTGACGAGCTCATCTGCGTTCGCAGGTACGTGCGGGCGGGCGTGGCATGGCGCCGCGGGGCGTATTCAGGAGGGTTAAGACCGGTGCCACGTCATATGTTCGGCGATATCGTTGAGCCGTCCGTCAAGGTCGGAACCAATCAGTGGTACACGGTTCCGGTCTCGATTCTGGTGCACACGGCGGCGGTACTCGCGCTGATCGTGATTCCGTTGATGGCCGCCGACATTCTGCCGACGCCGCCGTCGATGCTGGCCTTCGCGGCGACACCGCCGCCGCCGCCGCCGCCGCCACCCCCTCCACCGCCGCCGCAGGCCGCGGCGCCCAAGCCGGTTGTCGAAGTCAACCCGGCGGCCGCGCCGATCGAGGCCCCGAAGGAAATCGCTCCCGAGCCCCCCGACACCAGCTTCGAGCGCGCCGAGCCGGCAGGCATCGCCGGCGGCGTGATCGGCGGCGTCGTCGGCGGCATCCCGGAAGCCCCGCCCCCGCCCCCGCCGCCGCCGCCCGCGGCGCCGGTGCGCGTCGGCGGCAACATCAAGCCGCCCATGAAGCTCAAGGACGTGCGGCCCACCTATCCGCCGATTGCGCAGTCGGCGCGCGTGCAGGGGGTCGTCATCATCGAGGCGACGATCGGCCCGAACGGCAAGGTGCAGGACGCCCGCGTGCTGCGCTCGATTCCGCTGCTCGACTCGGCGGCGCTCGACGCGGTCCGGCAGTGGGAGTTCTCGCCGACGCTCCTGAACGGCGTACCGGTGCCGGTCATCATGACGGTCACCGTGCAGTTCACGCTCAGTTAAACAACCACCGGCAGCTGCTACAGCGCCAGTTTCTCCAGCGGAGGATGCACGAATGGAAGTCAGGAAGATGCGTCAGATTGCGCAAATCGCGTGGGCGGGGCTCGGAATGGTGGCCTTCAGCAGCCCGGCCTTCGCACAGGCTGCCGGTGCCGGTGGCCTGAATCTCATCGACATCGCCCAGAACATGTCCGGCATCGCCATCGCGGTGGCCGTCATCCTGTTCATCATGTCGTTCTGGTCGGTCGGCGTCGCCATCGAGCGCGTCTACACCTACAACATGGCGCGCAAGCAGTCGAAGCTGTACGCGCCGCAGGTGGCCAAGCACCTCAAGGACGGCCGCCTGAAGGAAGCCATCGCGCTGTCGGCGTCGAAGGACTACCGCTACAGCCACCTCGCCAAGGTCGTGCTCGCGGGCCTCCAGGAATACCAGTTCCAGCAGGAAACCGGCGGCGCCTCGCTGAACCGCGAGGACGTGCTCGACACCGTCCGCCGCTCGATTCAGCGCGCCACCGCGCTCACCGCGTCGGACCTGAAGAAGGGCGTCAGCACGCTCGCCACGATCGGCTCCACGGCCCCCTTCGTCGGGCTGCTCGGCACGGTCGTCGGCGTCATCAACGCGTTCGTCGGCATCGCGTCCACCGGCTCGGGTGGTATCGGCGCCGTGTCGGCCGGCATCGCGGAAGCGCTCATCGAGACCGCGCTCGGCCTGTTCGTCGCGATTCCCGCGGTCTGGTTCTACAACTTCCTTACGAGCCGCATCGAGTACTTCAACGTGGAAATGGACAATTCCTCGTCGGAGCTCGTCGATTACTTCATCAAGAAGACGGCGTAGTTGGTTAGAATCGACTTGGAGTCGTAACTATGTCAATGCAACTGGGTGGCGGCGGCGGAGTCAAATCCGACATCAACGTCACTCCCCTCGTCGACGTCATGCTGGTGCTCCTCATCATCATGATGATCATCGCCCCGCTGCTGCAGAAGGGCGTTGACGTCAGGTTGCCGATCGCCACCAACAGCGCGTCCAAGCCCGAGACGCAGGACCAGACGGTGCTCGGCATCAAGGCCGACAAGACCGTCTGGCTCAACGGCGTCGAGGTCCGCAGGGAGGAGATGCGCACCCGTCTCGAGGCGATCCTCGAGACCAAGAAGGAAAAGCTGATCCTCATCAAGGCCGACGAGGACGCGCCGTACAGCGCGATCATGGACGCGATGGACGAGCTTCGCGCGAGCGGCATCGAGGACGTCGGCCTGATCACCGACAGCAAGGCGTCGAGCGCGCTCTCGCAGGGAGGCAAGTAATGGCATCCCACGCGCACAAGCACTACGGCGCCGACACCGTCTTCAAGGGCACGGTCCCGCAGCCGAACGCGGACATGAACATCACGCCGATGATCGACGTGCTGCTCGTGCTCCTCGTCATCTTCATGGCCGCCCTCCCGCTGTCGCAGAAGGGGCTCGACATCAACCTGCCGCCAGAGACCAACGCCAAGGCCGACCCGGGCATCAGCCAGATCGTGGTCGAGTACACGGCGGACAAGAAGATCTCGATCAACCACCAGGACGTCCAGTTGCCGGAGCTCGAAGAGCGGCTGCGCACCATCTTCGAGGACCGCAAGGACAAGACGATGTTCATCAGCGGCGACGGCACGCTGCGCTACGGCGACATCATCAACGTGATCGATGCGGCCAAGGGCGCCGGCGTCGAAAAAGTCGGCATCGTCACCGAAGGCATGAGGAAGAGCGCCGGCGGCGGCACCACACCCGGAGCCTAGTACTTCATCCAGGTCGTCTCCAAACGAAAGGGCCGTCCCGCGGGACGGCCCTTTTCGTGTACCGGTGTCTAACGCGAGTCGAAGGGCTGAATCAGCCCCTGGATACCACGTGGCCTTCGAGCGCGCCCGAGGGGAGCATTAGCGGGCGCCGGGCGTGGTGCTCCGTCTGGAGGCGACGCCGCTCCGCGATGCCGCGCCTGACCACCTCTGTGAGGCTCTCGCGGTCGAACGGCTTGACGATGTAGCCGACCACGCCGGGGCGCAGCGTCACCATCGGGTCCATTTCGAGCAGCCCGGTCGCCAGCACGATCGCCGTGGCCGGGTGGAGGCGCCGCATCTGGTCGATCAGCCAGATCCCGTCGTGGCCCGGCATGCGGACGTCGCACAGCGCGACGTCGACCTCGATGTCGCGCATGATCTCCAGGGCCTTCTCGGCGCTGTCCGCGGCCTGCACGGCATACCCCATGTCCGCCACCCAGCGCGTGAGCACCGTGCGGACACCGTCGTCGTCGTCGACGACCAGGATGGTTCCCGAAACCTGTTCTGAGAGCTCCATGATTCGATCCCGCGGGTCTCAGAGCAGGATTGGTGCCACGCAACGGCGTGAAATGTCTCGAAATCGCCCCTGAAAATCGACCCCGGATTACGATCCTGTGCGCCCCCGCACACCCCCCGGGCGTTCCGAGCACGTACAGCCCGCACAAAAACCGAAATCGGGACGGCCGCGCGAAACAGGATGCTCTGAAAAGGGACAGCGGGACGGGATCGGGGTACCTGGTGGTTCGGGGTTCGGGGTTCGCGGTTCGCCGGTTCTCGAACCCACGAACCTGCGAACCGACGAACCGCCGAACTTACGAACCGCCGAACTTACGAACCGTTCAGTTGAACGAATAGCGGAAGCTGAGCATGAACTGGTAAACGTCCGAAAGACCTGTGTTTGTCTGGAACGTCTTCGTCACGAGCTGATTGTTCGCCACCGCCATCCGATAGGTGGCGCGTCCCTGTGCGTCAACGCCGGGAGTGGTGAGGATCTGTGCACCGTAGGCTTGGGTAATCGGTACCACCATCCGCTGGCTGACTCCCCAGTTGTGATTCAGGAAGTTTCCGAAGTTGGTGAAATCGATTCGGAACTGTCCCGCATTGCGCTTTCCACCCAGATTGGTGAAGACGTCCTGGGTGATGCTGAGGTCCATTCTCTTCTGCATCGGGAAGAAGATCCCGCCGCGCTCGGCGTATGAGCCCCGATGTTTGCTGAGATAGGGGTCCTGGTTGATGTAGGCCTCGAAGGCGGTCGCCTGCTGTTCCGGTGTGAAGGTAATCCCGCCCTGCGTGAACTGCACGAAGTTCATTTCAGAGATGTTTTTCGGGATGTAGATCAGGTCGTTGCCCGACCCGCCGTCGCCGTTCATGTCACCTGCGAAGACGTAGCTGGCGTTGGTGCTCAGGCCGCCCCCGGCGCCGTTCAACGCCGGCCTCGCTTCCCAGAACGCGGAGATGGTCGTCGCCGCGAGCCCGAAGTACGAGTGACTGTACGAGGTCGCGATGAAGACGCGGTGCCCCTGGGCGGACTGTGACCGGCCCAGCGGAGCGTTGTTCGGGTCGAACACGATTTCGTTGAGGCTGAACGTGCTCCCCGCTGTCGAGCCGGGGTCGATGGTGTTCTTCGCGTCGCCGTAGCTGTAGGCGCCCTTCATCGTCAGGCCGCGATAGAGCGACCGTGACAGCGAGCCGGAGAGATTCCACGAGTGGCCGACGCTCTGGTTCTTCATCACGTAGGCGGCGGTGACCTGGTTACCCGCAGCGTTGTTGATCCTGATCACGCAGGGGCCCGGCGTCGGAGCGGTGCAGGACGTGCCCACCCAGCGTGGTCGCGCGTCGACGCCGGTGAAAGCGGACTGTGCCGCCGGAAGATTGGCGTTGAGGTAGTAGATGCCGTTGATGTCTTTGTTGTAGACGAACTCCCCGGTGCCGATGATGCCGCCGGGCAGCCGGCGATCGACGGCAAAGTTGGTCCTCCAGACCTGTGGGAACTTGAAGCTCGGGTCGGTGACGTCGAACTCATAGCTGGCAGCGGGCGCGCCGGTGACGTTGGTCGGCTTGTACCGGTTCACGTCCGGGTTGAACGGCCGCGCCGTCGGGAAGTCTTCGAGCAGCGAGCCCTGAAGCACCCCGGTCTGACCGAGCTGGTTCGAGATCCAGACGTAGAGCGGAGGCCCCGTGAAGACGCCTGTGCCGCCGCGCACCTGTGTCCGCTGATCGCTGGCCACATCCCAGTTGAAGCCGATGCGGGGGGACCAGAGGATCTTGGATTGGGGCAGTCTGCCACTCGAGTATTTCACCGACTGGCCCGTTTCATCGCGGAACGCCAGGGCGTCAACGTTGGGATTCGGGTAGGTCGTCGCGTTGTCGAATGCGGGCACATCGAAGCGGAGGCCGGCGGTCACCGTCACGTTCGAGGCCGGCCGCCATTCGTCCTGTCCGTACCCGCCTCCGTACCAGGCCTTCAGGATCTGCACGGGCTTGTCGAGACCAGGAAGGTTCATCCACCGGACCTGGTACCGCCGTGGCGTAATCGGCGACGACGTACGGTTCGGGTTCGCCAGGAAACCGTTCGCGTCCGCGTAGAAATCCGCCAGCGAGCTGTAGACGTACGCGCCTTGCTTGCAGCAGTTGAAGAACGAATTGTCCGACTCGTAGCGCTGAATGGTGCCGCCGAAGGTCAGCGAATGCCTGGCGCTGAACTTCGTCACGTTATCGGTGAACTGGTACGTGTGGTACAGCAGCTCATTGTTCGGGGTGAACGGCTCCGAGCCGAACGACGCGTACGTCGTCCCGTCCGGCGCCAGGATGTCGACGAAGGGGAACAGCTTGCCCGGGTCCCCGCGGTTTTCGTTGTTGGTCGTGTAGCCGCCGATCGCGCTCTGGGACATCGAGCTCCCCAGGACCGAGTTCCATTCGGCGATCCCCGACTTGTAGTTCTCGAGCTGCGAGTAGTTCGATGCCGCAAACGGCAGGAAGCCGGTGCCGAGCGTGCGGCCGAGGCCCGCCGATGCCGAGCCTGACAGGACCTTTCCGGAGCTCGAATCGAGTTGGCTATAACGGAAGCTCAGTTTGTTGCTGGTACTCAGGTTGAAATCACTTCGGAGCAGATAGCGCTTGGCGGGCGTGTCTGCCGGCAGATTCTGGTAGGCCCCGGTGTCGTAGCTGAAGTTGTTTTTCAGGTACGCACTCAGCGTGTCGAGGTCCGATGCGAGCACGCGACTGATGGCACCGCCGACCGGCTGTCCGCCCGTATTGGCCAGGAAGGTGTGCAGCGGAGCGCTCGCCTTCTCGTTCTCGTAGTTGCCGAAGAGAAACACTCTGTTCCTGACGACCGGGGCACCCGCCCACATGCCCGTATCCCGGAAGGTGAACGTGCCGGGGTTCACCGCGAGCCCTCTGGCCTCGGTGCCGACGAAGTCCTGGCTGCGCATCCGGTGATAGAAGGACGCGGTGAGGTCGTTGGTGCCGCTGCGTGTGACGGTGTTGACGGCAGCGCCGACGAAATTACCTTGCCGGACGTCGTACGGCGCGATGCTCACCTGCACCTGATCGATCGACTCGAGCGAGATAGGAGCGACGCCCGTACGGCCGCCCGGCTGGCCCTCGCCCAGGCCGAACGAATTGTTGAAGTACGACCCGTCAACCGTGATGTTGTTCTGGCGGCTGTCCTGGCCCGCAAACGAAGTGCCGGTCGCCTGCGGCGTCAGGCGTGTCAGGTCGCTGATGCGGCCGGAAATCGTCGGCAGGGCGGCGATCTCCGCGCGTGAGATCGCTGTCGCCGCGCCGGTGCGGCTCGAGGCAAACACCGGATCGGCCGTCCCGATCACTTCCACGGTCTCCGAGACCGCGGCAACCTTCAGCGCGAAATCGACGTCCTGCGTCACGCCGAGGGTGAGGGTGATGTTGTCCTTGGCTTCAGGCGTAAACCCTGACAGCTCGGCGGTGACCTTGTACGGCCCGCCGACGCGCATGCCGGGGATGAAGAACCGGCCATCGGCCTGGCTCACGCCTTCGTACGATGTGCCGGACGGCGTGTGCACGGCGACGACGGTCGCGCCGGGTACCACGCCACCCTGTGAGTCCCTCACGACCCCCGTAATTGCGGCGGTGGTCACGCCCTGGGCATTCGCGCTGGCGGCGGGCCATGCGAAGAGGGCGCACGCGAGAAGGACGAGCGCTTGTTTCATCGGTTTCTCCTGCAGCTGGTTAACGGATCGAAGGATTTGAGGGAAAAGTGTACATGAAAAAGGCCGTCCCGATTTGCGCGGAACGGCCCGGAAATGCTGGCGTAACTGGCGTGTAACCGCTAGCCCTTCGACGGAGCTGCCGGCGCGGCCTGCTTCTGTTTCTGGAGTTCTTGCGCCTTGTCACGAAGCTGGTCGGCCTGCTTGAGCAGCGCCTGCTGCCTGGCCGGATCCTTTTCGAGCAGCGCCTGCGAGCGCAGGAGCAGGTTCTTGTAGGTGAGCGCCTCGAAGTAATCCGGCTTGAGCGCCAGCGCCTTGTCCGCCTCGCCGAGGCCGGCCTGGATGTACTTCATCTTGTCGGCTTCCTTCAGCTTGAAGTTCTTGTACGCCTCGTTCCAGTAGTAGGTGGCGATGACGTGATGCGCCTCGGGGTTGTTCGGCTCGTGCTGCGCGCGCTCGTTGAGCGCGTTGATCGTCTTCTCGAACTCGCCCTGCCGGTCGTAGAAGGCCGCGAGCGTGGTGTAGACCGTCGACTCGTTCGGCTTCATTTCCTTCGCCTTGAGGAACTGCTCCTCGGCCTTCTCGTAGTCGCCGTTCTGCTCGTAGATGTTGGCGAGGTAGAAGTAGTTGGCCGGGTCGCTCGGGTCCACTTGAATCATCTGCTGAAGAATCGGTTCCTGCTGCGTCGGGTCGTTCAGCTTGTCGGGACCGTAGGCCGCCACGAGATACTGCAGCGACAGCTTCTTCATCTTGGGATCGGGGTCGATCTCCGCGTCCTTCTTGTAGAACTCGACGGCCTTCGACATGTTGTTGTCGTTGGCCGCGTCGCCCCGCTTCGACGAGCGGTACATGTTGTCGTAGCTGTTGGCGAGGAAGAAGTAGGCCGGCTCGAGGTGGAACTGGTGCAGCGTGCCCTCGTCGAGCGCCACGACGCCCTCGTACTTCACGACGGCGTTCTTGTAGTCGCTCGCCTGGTACATGCCGTTGGCGTCGCGGAACGCCCGCTTGGCCTTGAGGCCGCTGTACTGACTGCATCCGGCCACCGCCACGCTCAGCACGGCGAGTGCCGCGAACAGGATGCTCTGTGAAACAAGCTTCCGCATCGTTACCCCTTAATTGTGTGGCGGCTGGGGCCGCCAGTAATTCGTCGGCGCGCGCCAGTATAGTTAGCCGTTTTCCGGCGAGTCAAGGGCCCGGGCGCCGTCCGGCGGCACATTCCTTGACCCCCCTCAACCCCACTTCTATCATGGCGTTAGACACCGGTTTCCATGATTCGTTTCGAGACGCTGCTCGAGAAGGTTCGAAGCTACAGTCCCGAGGCCGACCTCGAGCTGCTGCGCCGCGCGTACGTCTTCTCGGCGCTCGAACACAAGGGACAGGTGCGCCATTCCGGCGAGCCGTACCTCGTTCACCCGCTCGCGGTCGCCGATTTCCTGGCCGACATGAAATTAGACGTCGTGGCCGTGGCCGCCGGCCTGCTGCACGACGTCGTCGAGGACACGCTCACCACGCCCGAGCGAATTGCGGAGCTGTTCGGCCCCGAGATCGCCCACGTCGTCGAGGGCGTCACGAAAATCGGCGCCATCCCGTTCTCGTCGAGCGAGGAGCGGCAGGCGGAAAACTTCCGCAAGATGCTGCTCGCCATGGTGGACGACATCCGCGTCGTCCTGGTGAAGCTGGCGGACCGGCTGCACAACATGCGGACGCTGCAGCACCTGTCCGAGGAGCGCCGCCTCAAGATCGCGCAGGAGACGCTCGATATCTACGCGCCGATCGCCAACCGCCTCGGGATGAGCAAGGTGAAGAACGAGCTCGAGGAGCTGTCGTTCAAGTATCTCGAGCCGAAGGCGTACGAGTCGCTGCGGGCCAAGGTCGAGGCCCGGCGCAAGGTCGCCGAGGCGCACATCGACGAGCTGACGCGGACGACCCGGGCCAAGCTCGATGAAGCGCAGATCCCGATCGTGCAGCTCGACGGCCGCATCAAGCGCCTGTACAGCATCAATCTGAAGCTCAAACGGCAGAAGATCGATCTCGAGCGCGTCTACGACTTCGTCGCGCTGCGCATCATCACGCAGTCCGTCAAGGACTGCTACGCGGCGCTCGGCATCATCCACCAGATCTGGTCGCCGATCCCGGGACGCATCAAGGACTTCATCGCGATGCCGCGCCCCAACGGCTATCAATCGCTGCACACGTCGGTCATCAGCGAGAACGGCTTCCCCTTCGAGGTGCAGATCCGGACCGAGGAGATGCACCGGCGGGCGGAGGAAGGGATTGCGGCGCACTGGAAGTACAAGGAGGGGCGCGTCGGCGACCACCGCGACGAGCGCTACTTCCTGTGGATGCGCCAGCTCCTCGAGGTCCAGCAGGAGGTGCGCGACCCGCAGGAGTTCCTGCAGAACCTGAAGATCGATCTCTATCCCGAAGAGGTCTACATCTTCACGCCGAAGGGCGAGGTGCGGTCGCTGCAGCGCGGCGCCACGCCGGTCGACTTCGCGTACATGATCCACACCGACGTCGGCAACCAGTGCGTCGGCGCGCGCGTGAACGGCAAGATGGTGCCGCTCCGGACCCGCCTGCAGAACGGCGACATCGTCGAAATCATCACGCAGTCGGGGCACAAGCCGAGCCGCGACTGGCTGACGTTCGTCGTCAGCTCGCGCGCGCGCAGCAAGATCAAGCACGTGCTGCAGGGCGAGGAGCGCACGCGCAGCATCGAGCTCGGACGCCGGCTGTTCGAGAAGGAGGCGCGCCGCTTCGACCTCAATCCGAAGACGGTGCTCGAGAGCGAGGAGCTCGCGAAGTTCGCCACCGAGTACGGCGCGCAGAAGCCCGACGAGCTGCTCGCGCACATCGGCTACGGCAAGCTGTCGCCGCGCACGGTGCTGCAGAAGGCGGTGCCCGGCGGTCTGCTCAAGGAGAAGCCCCCCGATTCCGCGGTCGTCTCCGTCGTCAAGCGCGTGCTGCGGCCCGGCCTGGCGAGCGACAAGATCAAGGTCCGCGGCACCGACGACATCATGGTGTTCCGCGCGAAGTGCTGCAACCCGATTCGCGGCGAGAAGATCGTCGGCTACATCACGCGCGGCAAGGGCGTCTCGGTGCACGCCGCCACGTGCCCCAACGTCCTCAACCTGATGTTCGATCCGGAGCGGCGCATCGACGTCGAGTGGGACACGACGACGTCCGACCAGGCGCCGTACACCGTCCGCCTGACCATGCAGGTCGAGGACCGGAAGGGGATGCTCGCCGAGATCAGCGCGAAGGTGTCGAACATCAACACCAACATCACGAACATGGAAGCGCGCACCGGCGACGATCAGCAGGCGCGCATCGACATGACGGTCGAGATCAGCGACGTGAAACACCTCGAGCGCGTCATCAAGTCGATCAAGGGCGTGCAGGGAGTATTGGGAGTCGAGCGGACAGCGAGGGCCTGAGCGCGAGGGCCTGAGCGGCGCGGACCCTGTTGGGTCCGCGACCTGAATCAATCAATTACGGCGATCACGTCGATCTCGACGCGGGCGTCGCGCGGGAGGCGCGCGACCTGCACCGTGGAGCGCGCCGGCGGCGGGTCCACCACGTAGCGCGCGTAGACGTCGTTCATCTTCGCGAACTCACCCATGTCCGCCAGGAAGACGGTCGTGCGGACGACGTGCGCGAAGTCGGTGCCGGCGGCCTGGAGCAGCGAGCGGATGTTGCACATCACCTGGTCGGTCTGCGCGGAGATGTCGCCGTCGACGAGCGCGCCCGTGGCGGGATCGAAGCCAACCTGTCCGGACACGAAAAGGAGATTCCCCGCCCGGATGGCGGGGCTGTAGGGGCCGATCGGTTTCGCCGCGTCGGGCGCCGAAACCGCCTGCCGCACGGTTACGCCGCCTTCGTGACTTTGCCCGAGCGGAGGCACCGCGTGCACACCCGGATGCGCCTGGTGGCGCCGTCGATGAGCGCCCTCACGGACTGAAGGTTCGGCTCGAACCGCCGCGGCCCGACGTTATGCGCGTGGGAGATGGTCCGGCCGACCACCGGTCCCTTCCCGCAGATCTCACACCTCTTGGCCATAAATTCCTCTGAACGGGCGCCGTACAGATGCGTTCGATCGCGACGGGCGCAAACTCCAAATTGTAGTCGATGGTCAGGGGATGATCAACGAACGCGGCTCGGAGGGCGGCGATGGCGCGCCCTCCCTGTTGCGCTGAAGCAGCCGCGCCATCAGCGTCAAATATGACGTCTCGCCGGGCTCGGCCTTGCGCGTCTCGCGCGCCCCCTTTTCGATGGCGCGGAGCACGAGTGCCGCCTCGCGGTCGAAGACCTTCACGCCCTTCTCGCGCATCTCGGCCAGCATCGTCGTCATCTCGGTGGCGAGACGCTGCGCGGGGAGCGATCGCGCGGCGTGCTCGTAGATCACGCCGCGTGCCGCGGTCTCGAGCGTCGAGGCGATGGCCGCCGCCGCCTCCGCAACGTCGTCGTCGAGCAGGCGCGCGAAGCCTTCCGGCGTGTGCCGCGCGATCAGCGACTGGAACAGGAAGAACAGCTGATGCTGCCGCTCGGTGAGGCCCTGCAGCGTCGGCATCAGGATGTCGATGTCGTGTTCCTGCTGCCGCCTGACGATCGCCGCGGGGTGCTCGCGCGCCGACGCGAGGTAGACGCAGTCCTCGGGACACTGAATCTCGGTGAGGCGCTTGGTGCCGCAGCAGACCGGGCAGATCGTCTGCCGGAGTGCGGGACAGGCACGCCGCTCCTTTCGTACAAGGCATAGCGGACAGGACATTTTGTCGGCCTCGCATTATAGTTTTCCGGCGAATTGCTCGTAATTCCTTTGATTTTCCGGCCAGGATTCACAGGAACACCCCTTGCACCGGCGTCCGGCCGACGGGAGACTGGCCGGGGCACGGAGGGAGCATGGCCGAGGGGCTTGTTCGAAGCGAATCGCCGGCGGAGTACTTCAAGGAGCTCGTTGAAAGCGCTCTCGAGCACCAGCACGTCACGGTCCGAGATCTCACCGCCTTCTACCTGGTCAACCTGCTCGCCGGTTTCGTGCACTTCGATCAGTGCGCGACGGGCGCGCCCGACGAACCGCTCGGCGTCCGTCTCGCGCGGGCACTGCAGGCCGGCGGCAGCCGTCAGCGGGACGGGCTGCGAGAAGTCGGAGACCTCTCGCTCTTCATCTCGGGTTTCTTTGCCGACAGCCTCACGCGCAGCCTCGTGGACGTGGACTACTACATCCAGCTCGGAGAGTGCGCGTACGGGTCGCTCGCACGACGCGGCGACCCCGCCCTGGGCGATGTCTTCGACGAGCTGGCGGGCAAGTTCTCCAAGTGCGTCGACGTGCTCAGCGAGGTGAGCGAACGAAGCGCGCTGACGTCGAATTCGGACGTGCTGCGACTGTATGAGAAGTGGATGCGCACGCGCAGCAGGCGCAGCGGCGACCTCCTTGTCGAGCGCGGAATCGTTCCCAATTACTCGATAAGCAGTCGATTGATTCAGTAGTGTTCACGAGCGGACTCTGCTCGCGCAGAAATGTCCGCATCCTGTCGATTTATCTACAGCCGCGTGGCGCCCGTTCAGTCCAGCTCGCCTCTTGACGAGCCATTTCTCCCAAACCCCTTTTTGCCGAGATGTTTACACCCCTGCCGTTGCGACGGGTGATGCGTTTCCGCCACAATCCATTGTTTTTCGCCCGTCCCCGGCAGGGGACAAGGCCCGCCGGCTTCTGGGGGCGTCTAATGTCGTAACTGCGGAACGCCCCACGATTGCTGGTTCGCTTTGGCGGGGCAATTCGTTGATTTACAGATAGTTGTGGGCCAGTCACAGCCGGCTGTGAGCCACGGGCGACACGGAGGAAAACACCGGGAACCATTTGGCCGGCAACGCAGTCTAAGAGGGCATCGCAATTGCACAGTGTGGCGCCAACGTGGTCACCCGAAACGCCGGGTGACGTGGAAGGGAGCGGCAAGCATCATGGCGACGACGACGAAGAGCACCAAGGTGGCGGCAGGCAAGAGCCGCTATAACGAACTGAAGACGATGCTCGAGGAGCGCCGCCGCGAGTTGCTGAGCGAAGTTCAGGGCAAAATTCGCGACGCGCGGGCCGAGAGTGGCAAGGAGCGCGACGTGCTCGACCAGGGCGAGAGCTCCGAGGTCGACATCCAGGAAGACATCGAGTTCGCGCTCATCCAGATGAAGTCGGAGACGCTCAACAAGATCAACGAAGCGCTCCGCCGGCTGGACGAAGGGACCTACGGCAACTGTTTCGAGTGCGGCGACGAAATCGCCGAGGCGCGGCTGCGGGCGCTGCCGTTCGCGGTCCGTTGCAAGGATTGCGAAGAGGCGCGTGAGACCGCCGAGCAGCGCGAGCGGATGCTGGCGCGCCGGAGCGGCTCCTCCGGGCTGTTCTTCGACATGTCCAACTAGAACCACACCGGGTGTCGCATCTGGGGCTGATGCGACACCCGCTATCCTCACTGCATGCCTGACCGCGACGAACCGCTCGAGGTCGAAGTACTCTCCACCGATCGCCCGCTCAACCTTCCGGACGAGCTCCCGATCCTCCCTCTTCGCGACACCGTACTGTTTCCCAACTCGTTCATGCCGCTCGCCGTGGCGCGCGAGAGCTCCGTCCGTCTCATCGACGAAGCCATCTCCGGCGGCAAGCTGATCGGTGTCTTCACGCAGCGCGACGCCACCGTCGAGGAGCCGCAGCAGGGCGACCTGTATTCGCTCGGGACCGCCAGTCACATCCACAAGATGTTCAAGCTGCCCGACGGCAGTCTCCGCCTGATCGTCCAGGGGCTGGCGCGGCTGCGCCTCGACGAGGTGACGAGCGTGCGCCCGTACCTGCGCGCGCGCGTCAGCCTGGCGCCGGAAACGGGCGCCGACGCGCAGCACCTCGAGATCGACGCCCTGCTCCGCAACATCCGCGCGAACTTCCAGCAGGTCGTCTCGCTATCGCCGCTGCTCTCGGACGACCTGCAGACGCTCTCCGCCAACATCACCGACCCTGGACGCCTGGCGGACTTCATCGCCTCGAGCCTGACGACGATCAGCACGCCGGTGAAGCAGGAAGTGCTCGAGACGCGCGACGTCCGCGCGCGGCTCGACACGCTCAATCGCGTCCTCATCAAGGAGCTCGAGGTCCTCGAGCTGGGGTCGAAGATCCAGTCGCAGGTGCAGAGCGAGGTCGGGAAGAACCAGCGCGAGTACTTCCTGCGCGAACAGCTCAAGGCGATTCAGAAGGAGCTCGGCGAGGGAGACGACCAGACGCGCGAAATCGAGGAGTTGCGCGAGAAGATCGAGGCCGCCGGCATGCCCGAGGGCGTGCAGAAGGAGGCGCTGCGGGAGCTCGATCGCCTGTCGAAGATGCCCGCGGCCGCCGCGGAGTTCACCGTCTCGCGCACGTATCTCGACTGGATAGTCGCGCTGCCGTGGCAGAAGCGGACCGACGAGGTGATCGACCTGCCGAAGACGAAGCAGACGCTCGATGCGGATCACTCCGGCCTCGAGAAGGCGAAGGACCGGATCCTCGAATACCTCGCGGTGCGGAAGCTGAATCCCGCGGTGAAGGGGCCGATTCTCTGCTTCCTGGGACCGCCGGGCGTCGGCAAGACGTCGCTGGCGCGTTCGATCGCCCAGTCGCTCGGCCGCAAGTTCGTGCGCGTCTCGCTCGGCGGCATGCGCGACGAGGCGGAAATTCGCGGGCACCGGAGGACCTACATCGGCGCGCTGCCGGGGCAGATCGTCCAGGGGCTGCGCCGCGCCGAATCGAAGAATCCGGTCTTCATCCTCGACGAAATCGACAAGCTCGGAAACGATTTCCGCGGCGACCCGGCGTCCGCGCTCCTCGAGGTGCTCGACCCCGAGCAGAACGTGTCGTTCCGCGATCACTACCTCGACGTGCCGTTCGACCTGTCCGAGGTGCTCTTCATCACGACGGCCAACATCCTCGATCCGGTTCCTCCGGCGCTGCGCGATCGCATGGAGGTGCTCGAGATCCCCGGCTACACCGAGGAAGAGAAGCTCGCCATCGCGTGCGAGCACCTGGTCCAGAAGCAGATCACCAACCATGGCCTGACGTCGGAGCAGCTGACGATCGCCGATGACGCGCTGCGGCTCGTGATTCGCGGCTATACGCGGGAAGCGGGCGTCCGGAACCTGGAACGCGAGATTGGCGCGCTGTGCCGCAAGGCCGCGCGCCGCCGGGCCGAGGGCAACGAGGCGCCCCTCCACATCACCGCCGACGTCGTCGTCGAGCTGCTCGGCGCACCGCATTTCCTCGACGAGGAGATGGAGGAGCGGACCAAGGAGCCGGGCGTCGCCATCGGTCTCGCGTGGACGCCCGCCGGCGGCGACGTGCTCTTCATCGAGGCGTCGCGCATGGCGGGGACGGGGACGCTGACGCTGACCGGGCAGCTCGGCGAGGTCATGAAGGAATCGGCGCGCGCGGCGCTCTCGTGGTTCCGCGCGCACGCGGCCGCGTATGGCGCGGATCCGGACTTCTTCAAGGGCTCTGAAATCCACCTGCACGTGCCGTCGGGTGCGATTCCGAAGGACGGCCCGTCGGCGGGCGTGACGATGGTGACCGCGCTGGCGTCGGAGCTGACGCGGCGCCCCGTGCGCGGCGACATCGCGATGACGGGCGAGATCACGCTGTCGGGCCGCGTGCTGCCGGTCGGCGGGATCAAGGAAAAGGTGCTGGCCGCGCGGCGCGTCGGCATCCGCGAGGTCATCCTGCCGCGGCAGAACGAGAAGAACATCAACGAGGACCTCACCGAGGTGCTGCGTCGGGAGCTCACGGTGCACTACGTCACGAGCGTGGACGAAGTGCTGCTGCTGGCGCTGCTGCCGGAGGTCGTACCAGGCGACGTGAAGACCGAGCGCCGCGTCCAGCCGCGCCTACAATAACGCGATCCCCGCCAGGGTCTTCAAATCGATGATCTCGCCCGAGCGAATCATCGCGCGGATCTTCTCGAGGCCGAACGCCTCCTTTTCAATGTCCTCGTCCTCATCCTGTTCGGCCTTCTCGTCGCCGCGCGGCTCGCGGAGGCCCGTGGCCTTGTAGAAGTTCATCTCCTCGTCGCAGTACCCGGGCGTCGGAAAGAACGCGCCGAGCGCCTCCAGCGTCGACGGCACGAGGCCAATCTCCTCGTGGCACTCGCGCGCCGCGGCCTTCTTCGGCTCCTCGTTCGGCTTCAGCGAGCCCGCGGGCAGCTCCCATGCCCACCTGCCGATCGAGTGGCGATACTGGCGCACGAGGACGACGTCTCCGGCGTCCGTGATCGGGATCAGGACGACGGAGCCCGGATGTCTCACGATCTCGACGTCCATCCTGCCGCCCTTGCGCGTGGTGATGGATTCGACGACCACCGAGAACACGCGGCCCTCGAACACCTTCCGGATCTGGTGGGGCACAACAGGCTTGTCCATCTCACTCCTCTTCCCGATCGCGCCATCCGGGCAATGCGTCCAGCACCTCCTGCAGGTCGGGTGGCAGGCCGGCCGCGAACTCCATGCGCCGTCCGTCGCGCGGATGGTTGAACGCGAGGCGCGCCGCGTGGAGGAACGGCCGCTGCAGGTGCGTCACCGCGCGGATGTCGCCGGCCACGCGGCGATGAACGCCGCCGTACAGCGCATCGCCGACGACGGGGTGCCCGATCGCGCTGAGATGCACGCGAATCTGGTGCGTCCGACCCGTGTGAATCGCGACCTGGCAGAGCGTCAGGCCCGGCAGATGGAAGGCGCGCGTGATGCGCGTCACCGCCTCGCGCGCGTGCCGCGAGCGCGCCGACATCTTGTGGCGATGAACCGGATCGCGGCCGATGGCCGCGTCGATGCGGCGGCCGGCCTGGACGACGCCCCACACGAGCGCGATGTATTCCTTCTCGACCTCGCGATCGTGAAATTGTCTCGACAACTCCTGGTGGGCCGCGTCGTTCTTCGCGACGACCATCACGCCCGAGGTCCCGCGATCGAGGCGGTGCACGATGCCCGGGCGCAATTCTCCGCCGATGCCGCTCAGGTCGGAGACATGGTGCAGCAGCGCGTTGACGAGCGTGCCCGACGCGTGGCCCGCGGCCGGATGCACGACCATGCCCGGCGGCTTGTTGACGACCACGATGTCGGCGTCCTGGTGAAGGATCTCGAGCGGGACCTCCTCGGCTTCGGCGGTCGACGGCGCCGCTGCCGGCAGGTCGACGACGATGCGCTCGCCGGCGCGGACGGGAAGGTTCGGCCGCGCGTCGCGCGCGCCGACGCGCACGTGGCCGTCGGCGATCAGCTTCTGGATTTGCGATCGCGAATGATCGCCGAGAACCGACACGAGGAATCGATCGAGTCGCTGGCCGTCGGATTCGGGTGCGACCGAGAACTCCTGCTGCGCACCGCCCACTGCCTACTGCCCGCTGCCGGCTGCCGGATGCCGGCGGTTCACGCCGCCACTCTCCGGCGGCGCGTCATGCGCTGCGGCGTCTCCGGCCTGGTTTTCGACAGCCAGATGAGCATGGCAATCGCCAGCGGACCGAGCAGCAGCGAGATGAATTGCGACGTGGACATGCCGAAGACGACGCCGCGCGGATCGCCGCGGTAGAACTCGAGGATGTACCGCGAGACGGCATAGAGAATCATGTACAGCCAGAACGTCCGCCCCGGGAACGGCCGGCCGCGGCGTTCGGTGGCGAGCAGGACGATCAGGATCAGCAGCTCGGTGGCCGACTCGTACAGCTGCGTCGGATGCAGCGGGATGCCCAGCGGCGTGCCGACGTTGGCCTGGGCCGCGGGATTGGTGAAGATGACCGCCCACGGCACGTCCGTCTGCTTTCCGTAGCAGCACCCGGCCGCGAAGCAGCCGAGCCGACCGGTCACGTGGCCGAGCGCGATGGCCGGCGCAAACGCGTCGCAGGTCGTCCAGAACGGCATCCCGTGGCGATGGATGTACCAGAACGCGACCGCGATCGCCGCGATCAGGCCGCCGTAGAAGACGCCCGCGGAGCGGGCGATCGAGAGCAGGTCGGCCGGCGAGGCGCGGAACTGCCCGAAGTCCGTGATGACCAGCAGCAGCTTCGCGCCGACCAGCGCCGCGATGATGATGTAGATGCCGAGGTCGAGCACGCGATTGGCGTCGAGACCCCACGCGCGGGCGCGCCGGATGGCGAACTGGAGCCCGAGAAGGTACGAGGCTGCGAGCAGCACACCGTAGGTGTAGACGGTGACCGGCCCGATGCTAAACAGCTCTGGATACATGTCGGCT
>Ga0209438_1000034_pt1 | contig 37257 bp, 41 predicted proteins | sample GraSoi_2013_20cm_FD_185825 | JGI IMG/M metagenome (GOLD analysis project Ga0209438, IMG submission 185825) | Grasslands soil microbial communities from the Angelo Coastal Reserve, California, USA - Sample 9_17_2013_20cm (SPAdes) (version 2) | ecosystem: Environmental > Terrestrial > Soil >...
GGGTCGTAGTCGTACGGGCTGTCGAGGCCGACCACGTCGTACCACTCGACCAGGCTCGCCGCGTCGGGCCGCTCCTCGGCCAGCGCGGGCACCGGCCGCCGCATCATGCCGCCGACCATGATGACCTTGTAGCCGAGCTGGGTGGCCGCGAACTCGATCTCCTCGATCGCTTCCTCGGGGGTGTACATCGGGATGATCGCGGCCGGGATGACGCGGTCCTCGAGCCCCCGGAACTGGTCGGCCGCGAAGACGTTGTAGGCGCGGCAGATGGCCCGGCGCATCCGCGTGTCCTGCATGCGGTGGTAGCTCAGCCCCGCGGTGGGATACACCACGGAGAAATCGATGCCGAGGTCGTCCAGGCGCTGGTACATGAGCCGCGGCATCATGGCGGTCGCGCGATCGAGCACGTTCTCGCACGGCGAGGACCAGAACGCTTCCTGCCCGACGCGGCGCCGGCCCCGCTCGGCCACCGACATCTTGAGCGCGTTGGGCACGCGCTGGCTCGCCAGGGCCAGGCCCTCGACGGCCGCCTCGCCGCCAATGCGGCGGAACTCCTCGCGCATGACCGGGCCGTACTCCAGCCAGTGCCCGTCCGCGTCGATGACCGGGTGGTTGAGGCGGGCGTGAAGGGTCCGGGCATCCAGGTGGCCGTTGTGGCTCATGGCGAGGCCTCCAGCGCAAGAGGGTGAGGTGCTCGATCGCTCGGGGGATTCTACTCCGGACCGGCCGGTTCTGCACCCGGGCCGGCGGACCGGCCCGCCCGCCTCACGACGCGCGCCCTCGTGCCCAGAGTCGCCGGCACGCGCCCGCGGCCGGCGCCAGCAGCACGACCGCGGTGACCGCCAGCATGATCGCGGCGGGCGCCGACGACCACAGCTCGCGCGGATCGCCGCGCCCGATCGTGAGCGCCTGCAGCAGCGAGCGCTCCAGGACCGGGCCCAGCACGAGGCCGAGCACCAGGGGCGCGGGATCGTAGCCGAGCCCGCGCATGGCATAGCCCAGGACGCCGGCGCCCACCATCACCCACACGTCGAACGGGTTGTTGTTGTCGGAGTAGGCGGCGACCGCGCACAGCACGAGCACGCCCGGCATCAGGTAGCGTGGCGGGATGGTGGCCACCCGGGCAAAGATGCCGACCAGCGGCAGGTTGAGGAGGAGCAGCATCACGTTGCCGATGTAGAAGCTGCCGATGACGCCCCAGAACACCTGCGGGTGATCACGGAGCAGGAACGGTCCGGGGGTGACGCTCATGAGGAGCATGCCGCTGAGCAGCACCGCGGTGGACGGCGTGAACGGCAGGCCGAGCGCGAGCAGCGGGATCATGCCCCCGCCGGCCGCCGCGTTGTTGGCCGCCTCGGGCCCGGCCACCCCCTCGATGGCGCCGGTCCCGATCTCGTGCCGATAGCGCGACACGCGCTTCTCCACGCCGTACGACACGAAGGACGCGATCGTGGCCGCCGGCCCGGGGACGAGGCCGACCAGGAAGCCCAGCACGGTGCCGCGCAGCATCGGCGGCACCGAGCGCCGCAGCTCCTCGCGGCTCGGGTAGAGCGCGCGGAAGCGCACGCGCGCCACCGGCGCGAAGGCGGCCGGCGCCGCGATCGTGGCCAGCACCTCGGCCACCCCGAACAGCCCGGCCGTCACCGCGATGAAGCTGAGCCCGGCCTGGGCCCCCGCCACGTCGAAGGTGAAGCGCACGGTGCCGCCGAGGGGGTCCATGCCGACGGTGGACAGCATGACGCCGGTCACCACCATGGCCAGCGACTTCGCGCGCGCCCCCCCGGTGAGGTTGGCCAGCAGGGTGACCCCCAGCAGCGCGAACGCGAAGTACTCGGCCGGGCCGAAGGCCAGCGCGAGGCGGGCGACGAACGGCGCCGCGAGCTGGAGCGCGACCACGCTGAAGGTGCCGGCCACGAACGACGCGATCGCCGCGATGGCCAGCGCGGCGCCGGCGCGTCCCTTCCGCGCGAGACGATAGCCGTCGATGGTCGTGACGACGCTGGCCGCCTCCCCGGGGACGTTGACCAGGATCGACGTGGTCGAGCCCCCGTACATCGAGCCGTAGTAGATCCCGGCCAGCATGATGAGTCCGGCCGTCGGCCCCAGCTTGATCGTCAGTGGCAGGACGAGCGCCATCGCCCCGGCCGGCCCCAGCCCCGGCAGCACCCCCACGATCGTGCCGAGCACGACGCCCGCGAAGCAGGCGAGGAGGTTGGCCGGCGTCAGGGCGACGAACAGGTCGCTCACGGCAGGGGCACGCCCAGCCAGGAGCCGAAGAGCAGGCGGCTGGCCGCGGTGACGCCGAGCGCGAGCGCGGCCGGCCGCCACCAGCCGTCCAGTCCCATCAGACGGGCGGCGACGATCACGAGCGCGAACGACGTGAGCAGGAAGCCGAGCACGGGCAGGGCGGCCGCGTAGAGCACGAGCACGGCGGACATGATGACCGGCGCCCGCGGCACCCCGCCGCCGTCGGCCGGGTCCGGCGCCGAGCGACCGGCCGAGACGAACTGCCAGACGGCCAGGGCCAGCAGCGCGAGGCCGGCCGCGAGGGGAAAGATGCCGGGCCCGGGAGTGGCCAGGGTGTCGAGCGGGTAGCGGCGGCCGGCGAGCAGGTAGCCGAGCGCGAGGAGGCCCAGGCCGAGGGCACTCCAGTGATCGCGGCGCGCGGCGGGGCGCGGGCTCACGCTACTGCTTCTTGAGCCCGATCTGCTCCATCAGGGCCGCGATGTCCCGGTCGTCGCGCGCGAGGAACGCGTCGAAGTCCCGGGCGCCGCGGACCTCGACCACCGCCCCCATGCGGCCCGAGAATTCGCGGAACTCGGCGCTCTGTGCGGCCAGGGTGAACGCCTGCTCGAGCCGCGCGATCACCGCCTCCGGGGTGCCCTTCGGCACCGCGATCCCGCGCCAGAGCGACATGGTGACGTCCACGCCGCTCTCCTTCAGCGTGGGCGCGTCGGGCAGGCTGGCCAGCCGCTTGTCGCCGGTGATCGCGAGCACCCGAACCTGGCGGCCGGTCACCTGGGTCATGATCTCGGCCGGCAGCTGGACGCTCGCCTCGATCTTGTCCCCGAGCACCGTGGTCACCGCCAGCTCGCGGCCGAACGGCACGTGGGTCAGCTTGACGCCCGCGCGGTTCTCCAGCGCGACGGCCACCAGATGCGTGAAGCTGCCACGGCCGGAGTTGCCCACGCGCACCTGGCCCGGGTTCGCTTTCGCGTGAGCGAGGAGCTCCCGGATATCCTTCCACGGCGCGTCGGTCTTGACCGCGAGCGAGACCGGCTCGCTCGTCAGCGCGGCCACGCCCGCGAACGCGGTGTAGTCGAACTTCATGTTGCCGGCATGGTAGGCGGTACTGACGCTGTTGGAGTTCCAGACGAGCGCGTAGCCGTCCGGGCTCTGGCCCTTGACGTGGGCGTAGCCGAGGGCCCCGCCCGCGCCGGTGCGGTTGACGACGGCGACCGGCTGCCCCAAGCCCTTGCCGGCCAGCTCGGCCAGCTTGCGGGCGAGGAGATCGGCGGCGCTGCCGGCCCCGAACAGCACCGTCATCTCCAGCGGCTTGTCGGGGAACGCCGCCGCCGGCCCGGGGGCCAGGCAGACCGCCACCAGCGCGAGCGCGATCCCGCGGCGATTCGCCGCCCGCCTCATGGCACGAGGACCACCTTGAGCGGGTCGCCGATGCGCTGCTCGAGGACGTCCATCGCTTCGTGGACGCGGCTGAGGGGGAAGTGGTGCGTGATGAGCGGCTTGGCGGTGAGCCGCCCGGCGGCCAGCAGCGAGAGCGCGCGACCCACGCTGGTGCCGCCCTCGCCGCGCTCGGTATAGATCGTGATGTTGCGGCGAACCGCGTGGCTCACGTCGGCGGTCACCGGGCCGTGATAGAAGGCCACCAGCAGCACCTTGCCGCCGGACTTGGCCATCTTGATGGACTGGTCGAACGTGTCGTCGCCGCCCGCGCAGTCGATCACGAGATCGGCGCCCTTCTCAGCGGTCGCGTCCATGACCGCGGCCACTGGATCCGTCTCACGGCTGTTGACGACGACGTCGGCGCCGAGCTGCCGGCCCATGGCCAGGCGGGACGCGCGGGTGCCGGTGAGGATCACGCGGGTGGCCCCGAGCGCCTTGACGAGCTGGATGGCCATGAGGCCGATCGGGCCGGGGCCGAGCACGGCCACCGTCTCGCCGGCGAAGTAGCCGCCCGCGTTCTCCAGCCCGAAGAGCGGGCTACCCGAGGTCATCACCACCGTCGCCTCGTCGTAGTCCACCCCGTCCGGGATGCGGTACAGCGTGTTGACGTGGTTGACCGCGTACTCGGCGAGCCCCCCGTTCGTGGTGAACCCGTTGGCACGATGCCCGCGCCGGGTGTTGCCGTAGTTCAGACACGCGGTGTACAGCCCACGGATGCAGTTCTCGCAGCGGCGGCAGCCCATGTGCGCCTCGACGACCACCCGGTCGCCGACCCGAAACTCGTCCACCGTCCGGCCGATGGCGACCACGTCGCCCGCGTACTCGTGGCCGAAGATGAACTCGCCGTAGGGCGGCATCTTCGGCATGCCGGTGTGGATGATTTTCAGGTCCGTCCCTCAGACACCGCAGGCGCGCACCCGGACGAGAACGTCCTCGTCGCCCGGCACCGGCACCGGCCGCTCCAGCAGCTCGAACCGGTGCGGCGCGACGAGCACCGTCGCCTTCATCGTGCGGGGGATCTCCATGCCGTCTCTCCTTGTGGATCGGTATGAACTGAACGGTCAGGCGCCGATCGCCCGCGTTCCGGCGAGACGCGCGGACCGGTGGGGTCGCTACTTGGCCGGGGGCGCCACCGAGACGCCCTTGGCCCCGGTCCGCTCGATGGCGCGAGCCACGAGCCCGGACTTCTTGGCCTCTTCGACGACGGCGCGCAGGTAGAGCAGGCCGGCGTCCTTGCCCTTCGGCACCGCGATGGACTGCTGTACGCCCATGAACCGTCCCTCGACCAGGCGCGAGCCCGGCAGCTTCGGAGCCAGGCCGAGCAGGGCCTGAGTCAGCCCGGCCAGGGCTTCGACCTTGCCGGTCGCGAGCAGCTCGAAGGCCGCGTCGGCGCCCGGCGTCGACACCAGCTGCGCCCCCTTGAGGTTGCGGCTCAGATACAGCTCGTAGTTGGCGCGGGCCGGCGCGGCCACGCGCACGCCCTCGCGATCGACGTCCGCGGCGGTGCGCAGCGGAGAGGTGCCGGCCACGAGGTAGGTCGCCTCGATCTCGAGATACGCGGCGGTGAAGCTCATGATCTTCTCGCGCGCCGGGTCGGAGCCGAGGAACGCGATGTCCCACACACCGTTCGGCGCCGCGTCGCCCATGACCGCGACGCTGTCGTACGCGACGATCTCGACCGGGACGCCGAGCCGCTTCGCGATCTCGTGCGTCAGATCGACCGCCGCGCCCCGGGACTCGCCGGTGGCCTTGTCCTTCGTGGCGAGGATGAAGTTGCCGTAGTTGATGGCGGCCCGGAGCTTGCCGGTCGGGGCGAGGTCGGCGCGGACGGCGGGACTGATGTCGGCCATGGCGCCAGATGCTAGCAGAATCAGACCGACAAGTCCTGTCGTCATGGCCGGGTCGGCCGACCGCTAGGCCATCAGCTCGCGCTCGATGGTGAGCACGAGGTCCACGACCTCCTCGGGCGTCTGCAGGACCCCGTAGAGGCCCGCATAGACGATCGACTCGTCCCGGCCGTGCTCGCTCGCCCCGCGCACGCCGTCGTCGAGGCGCCGGCTGGCCGCCTCGTACCGGCGCGCCGGATCGTCGTCCGGCAGCGCTTCGTCGAGCGCGGCCGCGTAGAGACGCTCCGACCGGGCGAGGTGGTGGAGCACGCGACGCAGGGGCCATCCTCCATCGGGGGGAAGCCAGTCCAGCTCGGCCTCGCTGAGCTGCCCGGCCCGTCGCACCACGAGCCGGGTGGCCTGGTCGATGCGCCAGAGCCACGCGTCGAGATCGGCCGGCGCCAGGGGCAGCCGGTCATCAGGCAGGGTCACGGTGGATGGCGCCCATCCATCGGTCGGCGTCGGAACGACGCCGTGATGTTGCCAGGCGAGCCACTGGTCGATCTGGTTCAGATGGTCCAGCGCGTGATCGAGCACGCGGCGCAGGGCCTTGCGCGGCGTGTAGACGAAGCGGGTCACGCCCGCCGGCGCGGTGAGGGGGGCCGGTCGCGCGTCGGTCAATCGGAAGAACAGCTCGTCGGTCATGACCGCGAGCACTTCACGGGCGGGGTCGTGCCGGGTGAGGCGGGCGAGATGAAGACGGGCCCGCGCGTGGGCCGTCTCCACGTGACGGGCCGGGGTCCGGGGCGCCGGGGCCAGCGTCCAGGCGGCCACCGCCCGGGTCGCGGTCGCGTGGGCGAGGACGATCCCGTCGTTCGCGGCGATCTTCAGCAGGCGGTCTCGTGACGCGTCGAGGGCGGAGGTATTCACGGGTCGGGGCTCCCTTCGCGGGACATGATATAGCTGACGCCGTCCATCAACTATAGTGATCGCATGCCCACCGGCGCGGTCCAGTCTTCTCGCTCCGGCCGCGTGTTCCAGATCGTCGTCCTGCTCGGGATGGTCGCGCTCGCTCTCGCGCTGCCGCTGGCGGTGCGTCACCGGTTCGAGGGCGTCTGGATCCCGTCGACGTCCATGGCCCCGACACTCCTGGTGGGGGACTACGTGTTGATGGACAAGGCCGCGCACTGGCGGTCGCGCGGCGACCTCGTCGTCTTCACCGACCCGAGCGACGCGAGCGAGACCCTGGTCAAGCGGATCGTCGGCCTGGGCGGGGAGGAGATCGTCGTCCAGGCGCAGGGGGTGTACATCAACTGCGAGCCCGCGGACGGGTGCCGGCCGCTCGCCGAGCCCTACGCGGACTTCTCCGACGAGGTGCGCGCGGGCCGGGAGGTGGGACCGGTCCAGATCCCGCCCGGGGCCGTCTTCGTGATGGCCGACAACCGGAACGCCGGCGAGGACAGCCGGCACTGGGGGCCGGTCGCGCAGACGCAGATCATCGGCCGGCCGGTGTGGATCTACTGGTCCTCGGATGCGGAGGGTCACACGCGGTGGAGCCGCATCGGCCTCCGGGTGCGCTAGCCGGGACGGCGGTTACGCCGCGGTGGTCGGCGCGCGCTCCGCGCGCTCGTCGACCGCGACGACCGGCGGTTGCACCGACTGCACCGGGAAGCCCAGCTCCATCCACGCGGCCAGGCCGCCCTCGAGCGGATGGACGCGCGTGAGCCCCTGGCGCTCGAGTAGGAGCGCCACCCGGGCGCTCGTGGCCTCGTTGGGTCAGGCGCAGTAGAGAACCAGCTCGCGGCCCCGGAGCCGGCTCGCCTCGGCCGGGTCGATGGCGTCGACGGCCAGCCAGCGGCTCCCGGGAATCGCGTACGGCGTGGCCGCGACGTCGAGCGGAGTCCGGAGATCGATGATCGTGACGTCTTCCCCGGCGTCGAGACGCTGCTTGAGTGTCTCGGGCGAGATGCGCGCGGTGCGGAGCCGTCGCAGGAACAGGCGGCGGCGCGCGTACTTGAGCAGGACGTAGGCGGCGAGCGCGACCACGACCACCACGCCGAGCATCTCCCCGAGGACGGTGGCCCGGGCGGTGATGAGGGTGATCGCGTCGGTGAAGATGTATCCCAGCGTCAGCCACGTGCCCGCCCAGAGCAGCACGCCCGCAAGGTCGTAGAGCGCGAAGCGCACCCGACCCACCGCGAACACCCCGGCGAGCGGCGGCATGACCGCGGTCAGGCCGGGGACGAATTTCGCGACGAGCATGCCCCGCGCGCCGTGCCGCGCGAAGACGCCCTGGGCCCGGCGCAGGCAGGAGTCCGGCTCGAGGGAGAGGCGGCAGAGCGTCGCGAGGACGACGGCCCCACGCCGCCGGCCCAGCTCGTACCAGACGAAGTCGGCGGCCAGCGCCACGACCGCGATCGCCGCGAGCACCAGCGGGACGCTGATGCGGCCGTGCGCGGCGAGGGCGCCGACCCCCAGGAGGGCGGGCACCGCGGGCAGCGGCACGCCGAACTGCTCGGCGACGACCAGGGCGGGCACGATCACGATGCCGTAGTGCTCGAGAACCTGCAGGCTGTCGGCGGGGTTCATGCGCTCTCCAGACTACCAGTCTCGGTTGAGATGGAGAATCGCGCCCGAGGGATTCCCCGCCCTCCCGATACCGAGCGGGGAACCGCCGCCGCTTCCCGCCCATCCAAAGGGGCATGGAGGACCAGCCCGATGAGCAAGCTCAAGGATAAGGTGGCAGTGGTGACGGGAGCATCGAAGGGGATCGGCGCGTCGATCGCCGGGCACCTGGCGGCCGAGGGCGCGGCGGTCGTGGTCAACTACGTCTCGAGCCGGGCCGACGCCGAGCGGGTGGTCGCCGAGATCACCCGCGCCGGAGGGCGGGCCATCGCGGTGCAGGCGGACGTGGCCCGGCAGGCCGACGTCACGCGGCTCTTCGCCGAAGGGGTGAAGGCCTTCGGCCGCGTGGACGTCCTGGTCAACAACGCGGGGGTCTACGAGTTCCGGCCGCTCGGCGACATCACCGAGGAGCACTTCCACAAGCTGTTCGACCTCAACGTCCTGGGCCTGCTCCTGGCCTCGAGGGAAGCGGTGAGGCATTTCGGGGTCGAGGGCGGCAGCATCGTGAACGTCAGCTCGATCGTCAGCACGCTCTCGCCCGCCGACGCGTCGGTCTACAGCGGTACCAAGGCCGCGGTGGACGCGGTCACCCGGTCGCTGGCCAAGGAGCTCGGGCCGCGCAACATCCGCGTGAACGCGGTCAACCCGGGCATGGTGGAGACCGAAGGCGTCCACGCGGCCGGTCTCGACCAGAGCGATTTCCGCAAGCAGATCGAGGCGAAGACCCCGCTCGGCCGCATCGGCCAGCCGCAGGACATCGCGCCGACGGTGGTCTTCCTGGCCTCGGAAGACTCCGGCTGGATGACCGGCGAGTCGCTGGTCATCGCGGGCGGTCTGCGCTGACCGGCGCGCGCGCCTAGAAGACGATCACGCCGCGGCCGACCGCGTCGGTGTCGAGATCCTCGTAGGCCCGGTTGATGTCGGCCAGCGGGTAGCGCCGGGTCACCAGGCCGTCGATGTCGAGCAGGCCGCGGCCGTACCAGTCGGCGATCCTCGGCATGTCCTGACGGGGACGAGCGGTGCCGTAGTAGCAGCCGCGGATGGTCTTCTCCATCCGGGTGATGACCACGGGCTCGATGACCGCGTCGTCGCCGATCGGGGCGATGCCGACGATGACCGCGGTGCCGCGCTTTCGCAGCATGTCCACCGCCATGCGGGTGGTCGCGCCGCCGCCGTAGGCCTCGAAGGCCCAGTGCGCGCCCCCGCCGGTGAGCGCCTTCACGCGGGCCACCGCATTCTCGGTGCGCGCGTTGACGGTGTGGGTCGCGCCGAACTTCCGGGCGAAGTCGAGCGCCGCGCCCTTGACGTCCACCGCGACGATGGTGGTGGCCCCGGCGATCCGCGCACCCTGCAGGACGTTGAGGCCCACCCCGCCGCAGCCGATGACCGCCACGCTGTCGCCCGGCTGGACGCCGGCGTTGAAGAGGGCCGCGCCGACCCCGGTGGTGACGCTGCAGCCGATGAGCGCCATCTGGGGGAAGTCGAGGCCGGCGGGCGCGGGGATGCAGCCGGCCTCGGGCACCACCGCGTGGTCCGCGAAGCACGCCACCTTGCCCATGTGGGCGAGATCCTGGCCGGCGAGCGTGTGCAGCCGCGAAGTGTTGTCGAAGAGCTTGCCGGTGGTGCGCGCGTGCTCATCGCAGAGGTGGGGCCGCCCGGTCTCGCACGAGGGGCAGTGGCCGCAGTTGGGAACGAAGCTCAGGATCACGCGGTCGCCGGGCTTGACCATCGTCACGCCCTCGCCCACCGCCTGGACGGTGCCCGAGCCCTCGTGGCCGAGCACGGCGGGCAGGGCGATGGTCGCCTCGCCCTTCTGGAAGTGCAGGTCGCTGCGGCAGACCCCGGCCGCGCCGATCTTGACCAGGACCTCGCCGCGCCTGGGCGGGTCGAGCTCCACCGTCTCGATCGAGTACGGCTTGTTGACGTCGTGGAGCACGGCGGCGGTGATGCGCATGACGAGTTCTCCTTGCGTCGTGGACTCAGGCCGCCAGGCGGTACACCCGGGCGGCGGTGTCGTGGAACAGCTTGGCCTTCTCGGCGGCCGAGTACTTCGCGGTCAGGCGCTTGAACGAGTTCCACAGGACGGAGTAGCTGCAGCTCACCGCGTCCACCGGGAAGTTCGACTCGAACATGCAGCGGTCCACCCCGAACTTCTCGATCGTGTACTCGTAGTAGGGCCCGGTCGCGTCCGCCAGCTCCTGGCTGGACGGCGGGCGCGGCCGCTCCTGCCAGGCGAAGCCGTTGACCTCCATGTTGATGCCGCCCAGCTTGGCCACCACGTTGGGACAGGTCGCGAGGTCGGCGATGAAGCCGCGCCACTCCGCGTAGACCTCCCGGGCCCGGCCCGCGTACGAGCCGACGCCCGGCGGACCGCCGAAATGGTCGAGGATGATCGTGGTGTCGGGGAAGGCCCGCGCGAGCGCGGTGACGTCGGGGATCTGGCGGTGGTAGCACCAGGCCTCGAAGGTGAGCTTCCGGGGCGCGAGCAGGGCGAAGCCGGCCCGGAAGTCGTCCCGCCCGAGCATCCCCTGGGGCGGCCGGGTGCGGTGATTGGGCACCGCCTCGTCCGCGTCCCAGGCCGCGCCCAGACGGATGCCGCGGAAGCGGCCGCCGCCTGCGGCGATCTGCGCGTCGAGCACCGGGGCCGCGGCGGCGCCCAGCCGGAGCTGCGCGGTGCCCACGATCCCGGCCGCGATGCGCGTCTTGCCGTAGAGGCCGGAGGCGCTCATCGCCGCGATGCCGTTCACGAACTCGGTCTCCCCGATCGCGCGCAGGGCGTCCGGGCCGTCGGGCTTGAACATCGCGCCGCACTCGATGAAGACGGTGGAGACGACGTTGTGCCCGCTCCGCGCGTCCTCCAGGATCTCGTCGAGGAGATAGCGCGGCACCACGCGGGCGGTCTCCCCGTCCCACAGGTGATGGTGCGGGTCGCAGATCGGCAGGTCGGGCTCGAGCGGCTCCTCGACGGTGAGGGCGAGCCACTCGTGGTTCTTCTTCCGGGCGGGCACGGGCGGTCAGGCCTTCAGGTACTCGAACCAGAACCCGTCGCCCTCGCGCACCACGCGGCCGAAGGACGGCGAGGGGAAGTGCGAGGCGCACACCAGCACGTCCTGCTCGCAGTACCGCTCGAGGAATGCCCGGCGGGTGGCCGCGGCCTGCCGGGGGTCGAAGTCGGGGCGCGGCACCCACGCGGTCTCCTGGAGCTGCACCGGGGAGTGGATGAGGTCGCCGGTGATCACCGCGTGCTGGCCGTTGGACTGGACGTGCACGCTCATGTGGTCGGGGGTGTGCCCGGCGGTGGACTCGAAGCGCACCTCGTCGTCGAGCGCGAAGTCGTTGCGCACCATCTGGGCGCGGCCCGCCTCCACGATGGGGATCACGCTGTCCGCGATCTGATTCTGCGGGGTCTCCTTGTGCATCGCCGACCAGTACGCCCACTCCTTCTCGGACATGACGTACTTCGCGTTGGGGAAGGTGGGCACCCAGCGCCCGTTCTCCCAGCGGGTATTCCAGCCGACGTGGTCGGTGTGGAAGTGGGTGGTCATCACGAAGTCGACCTGCTCGGGCCGGACCCCGGTCTCCGCGAACCGCTTGAGGTACTCCCCGCTCGACGTCATGTTCCAGTTGGCCCGCGCCCGCTCCTTGTGGTCGCCCACGCAGGTGTCCACCACGATGGTGTGGTGGCGCGTGCGGAGCAGGAACGACTGCATCGGGAAGACGAGGCCGTTGACGCCGGGGTCCATGGCCCAGCCCGCGAGCCGCTGCCGGTAGGGCGCCCACTGCTCGGGCGTGATCGTCGGGAAGAACCCGGCGGCGTCGAAGTCCGGGCGCTCCGATTCGATGATGCGGTTGATGATGACCTCACCGACCTGGCGTTCGAGCATTGGGCGTGGCCTCCTGAGCCCGCACCATAGGGCGGGCGGCCGCGGGTGTCAACGTGCGCCGTCCAGGCGCGCCTGCCCGATCAGCTCGAGCGTCCGGGGGGCCAGCGCACCGTGCTGGGCGGCGGTGTGCACGTCGCGGAAGCAGCGCTCGATCCGGTTTCCCTCGAAGATCGAGGCCGCGCCGCCCAGCCGATAGACGATGTCCACCGCGAGGGCCGCGCTCACCCCGGCGTTCACGCAGCCCACGCGGAGCTGGGCCCGCTGCTCGGGGCTCGGCCGCCGGCCCGCCTTCACGGAGCGCCACGCGTCGTCCACCGCGGTGAAGAGCAGCGCTTCCGCGGAGCGGACGTGGAGTTCGGCTCGGCCCAGCTCCCGCTGCGTCGTCGGGTCCGCGCGGAGCGGCCGCCGCGACCGGTACGCGTGCCGGGTCCCGGCCAGCTCGGTGAAGGCGTCGAGCGCGGCCCGGGCGATCCCGATCGGGACCGCGCCCACCGCGGCCTCCACGAACGGGATCAGCGGGAACGCGTAGAGGCGCTCGCGACGCGTCGCCCGGTCGGCGGGCACGTCCACGCTGTATGCGGCGGGCACGGTCACGTTCCGCACCGAGTAGTCGTGGCTGCCCGTGCCGCGCAGCCCGCTCACGTGCCACGTGTCGTGGATCCGGCACTGCGCGGCGGGCACGAAGAGCAGCCGCGTCGCGGGGTGCCCGGCCCGCGCGCGGCGAGATCGCCGGGTCTTCCGGAGCGCGCACTGGGCGAGGAACCATGTCGCGTGCTTGCTGCCGCTGCCGAAGGGCCAGCGGCCCGTCGCGCGGTAGCCGCCCTTGATCGCCTCGGCCCGCCCGAAGGGCGCCAGGTGGCCGGCCACCGCGGCCCGCCGGTCGCCGAAGATCCGCGCGGCGGCCCGCGCGGGGAGCCGGCCCGCGAAGAACCCCCACGCGGCCGCGACCATCACGGTCCAGCCCACCGAGCCATCGAGCGCGGAGACCGCCGCGATCACGCGGAGCCCGGAGACGGGATCGAGCTCGGCGCCGCCCAGCCGCCGGGGGAGCCACAGGCGGAAGAGCCGGGCGGTGTGGAGCGCCTCGAGGAGGGCGGGCGACAGCTCGCGCGCCGCGTCCAGGCCCGGCCGCTCCGCCTCGACCAGCGGAGCGAGCAGGCGGACATACGCCAGCAGGCGCTCCGCGGTCGCGCTCACCAGATGGGCGCCGCGTTCATCGTGGAGACGTGGGCCGCGATGACCTTCCAGCCGAGATCGGGAAAGCGCACCCACGTCTGGCTCTGGCGGCCGATCAGGTCGCGGCCGCGCACCTTGAACTCGAGGTTGACGGTGGCGAGATCGCGCCCGAGCGTGAGGATCTCGAGCCGCAGGCGCTGCTCCTTGATGCCGGGGCCCGGCGGGCGCGCCACCCGGTGCGCGTGGATGGCGTCGAAGCCGTAGCCGTTCTCGTGGAGCGCGTAGCGGATGGTGTGCGGGCTGTTCCAGAAGGTGGCGTCGAGCACCTCCACGGTCTTGTCGGTCAGCGCCTGCTCGTAGCGCTCGAACAGCGCACGTACCTCGGCCACCACCTCGGGGCGATTGGGCGTGAGATCGGTCATCACGCGGCCTCCTCCATCGCCTTGGCCACCGCGACCAGCACCGCGTCGCTGCCGTGGGCGCCCACGATGGACAGGCCCACCGGCAGCCCGTCCACCTGCGCGCCCGGCAGGCTGACCTGCGGCAGGCCGGTGAGCCCGCCGTGCGCGGCCAGGCACGTGATGCGGGCGCGCAGCGGCTCGAGCGTCGCGAGCGGCAGGCCCTTCGGCGGCGCCGGGAAGGGCGTGGTCGGCAGGCAGAGGATCGTCCCCGGTGGCAGCAGCGCGGTGAGCCGGGCGCGGGCCTCGGCGCGCACCAGCGCGGCCCACTGGCGCTCGCTCTCCGGGATCGCGGTCGCGCTCGCGAGATTGCGCGCCACGTTGAACGCCATCCGGGGGTTGTCGCGGTCGATCCACTCCTTGAAGGTGTGCCACGCTTCCCACGGCTGGAGCGTGCGCTGGGCCCGGGCCCACGCGGTGAGGCCGGGCGGCGCCATCAGCTCCTCGCGTGCCTCGCGCACCAGCCCGGCGAGCCGGCGCACCATCGGCTGGAGCGCGGCGGCCGTCGCCTCGTCGGCCAGGCCGAACGCGTCCTGGGCGACGAGCAGCCGCGACGGCAGCGCGGCCGCGATCGGCTCGCCGAGCAGCACCGCGCTGACCCGAGCGAAGGTCTGCGCGTCGCGGGCGAACCAGCCGGTGGTGTCGGAGGTGGGCGCCTGCGGCAGCATGCCGGTGAGATCGAGCCGGCCGTGGGTGGGCCGGATGCCGTGCAGGCCGCAGAAGCTCGCGGGCACCCGCACCGATCCGCCGGTGTCGGTGCCGAGCGCGGTGTCGCAGAGGCCCTGGGCCACCGCCGAGGCCGAGCCCGACGAGGAGCCGCCGGGCACGCGGTCGGGGGCGCGCGGATTGAGCGGGGTGCCGTCGAAGGCGTTCTCCCCGAGGATGCCCAGCGAGACCTCGTCGGTGATCGTCTTGCCGATCAGGGTCGCGCCGGCGTCGAGGAGGCGCTGCACCGCCCAGGCGTGGCGCGTCGGGATCGGGTACTGCCGCGCCCAGTCCGGGTTGCCCCCGCCGGTCGGGGGGCCCGCGACGTCGAAGAGATCCTTGGCCGCGAAGGTCGTACCGGTCAGCGGGCCGCCGGGGGCGCCGGCGATCCGCACCGCGGGGCCGGGAACGAACGGGCTCGTCACGGGAACGGATACTGACGCGGCGGCGAGGGCGCCGTCAAGCTGCGCCCCCGCGCCCGGTCAGATCACGCCCTCGGCGCGCCAGCGCTCGAGGTCGGTGGGCGAGTGACCCAGGAGATCGCCGAAGACCTCCGCGTTGTGCTCGCCCGGCATGGGCGCCAGCCGGCGGATCCGGCCCGGAGTCTCCGAGAGCTTCAGCGGCGTCCCGGTCGTCGTCAGGGGACCGTAGACCGGATGGTCGCGCTCGACGAACATCTCGCGCGCCCGCACCTGGGGATCGGCGACCATCTCCGCCACGTTGTTGACCGGCGCGGCCGGCACCCCGGCGGGCGTCAGGGCCTGGACGACTTCGGCCTTCGTGCGCGCCCCGGTCCACTGCTGGATGATGCCCGCGATCTCGTCGCGCCGGTCGCGCCGCGCGGCCGCGGTGGCGAACGCGGTCGCGCGCGTCAGCTCGTCCCGTCCGATGACCGCGCAGAAGCGGGCCCAGATCGCGTTGCTCGCGGCGGCGGCGATGGCCACGTGGCCGTCGGCCGTCGCGTAGACGCCGGTCGCCGAGCCCGCGAACGAGACGTTGCCCGCGCGGGTGAGGATCTCGCCGCCGACCGTGTAGCGCTCCCCGAGGTTGTCCAGCGCCACCAGCAGGCTGTCGAGCAGGGCCAGGTCGATGTGCTGCCCCTTCCCGGTGCGCTGGCGGTAGTGCAGCGCGGAGACGATGCTGAAGGCGCACAGCATCCCGGCGTAGTAGTCCGAGATGGACTGGCCGGACCGGGTGGGCGGGCCGTCGGGGTAGCCGGTGATGCTCATGTACCCGCTGATCGCCTGCGCGAGCATGTCGTAGCCGCGCTGCGGCGCGTAGGGTCCGGTCTGGCCGAACGCGGTGATCGAGGCGTAGATCAGCCCGGGATTGATGCGACGCAGCTCCTCGTAACCGAGGCCGAGCCGCGCCATCGTGCCGACGCTGAAATTCTCGGTGACCACGTCGGCGTGCCGCACCAGCTCGCGGAAGAGCTCGAGGCCGGCCGGCGTCTTCAGCTCGAGGGTGACGCCGAGCTTGTTGCGATCGCGGTACTGGGCCGCGGGCACCCGCTCCTCGACGCCATCGCGACGCCGCTTCACGCCGAGGGACACGCGCTCGCGCCCGCGCTCGGGCGACTCGATCTTGATCACCCGCGCGCCGAGGTCGGCGAGCAGCATGGTGCAGAACGGCATCGCGATGACCTGTCCGAGGTCGAGCACGGTGACGTCGCTCAGGGCGTGGTCCATCGGGCCTCGAGGCGCTCGGCGGTCGGAGGCGGGCTAGCCCGGCGGGCCGCCGGGCGGCGGGCTGCCCGGCGGGCCCGACCAGAGGCCGCCGGCCAGGTAGCCGCCGTCCACCGCGAGGGTGTGGCCGGTGACGTAGCTGGCGTCGTCGGAGGCGAGGAAGAGGGCGACCCGGGCCACCTCCTCGGGCTCGCCGAAGCGCCCCATCGGGATGCGCTCCACCCGCCGGCGCCGCGCGCTCTCGGGCAGGGTCCGCGTGAGCCGGGTGTCGATCTGGGCCGGGGCGATCGCGTTCACCGCGATGCGGTGCTGCGCCAGCTCGACCGCCATGGTGCGGGTCATCTCGATAACGCCGGCCTTGGCCGCGTTGTAGCCGACCAGGTTCTCCACGCCGCGGAAGCCGTTGATCGACGCGGTGGTGATGATCCGGCCGCCGCCGCCCTGCTTGACCATCTGGCGCGCGGCGGCCTGACAGCACAGGAAGACGCCGGTCAGGTTGACGCGCAGGACCCGGTGCCACTGGGCCTCGGGGTGCTCCAGGAACGGCGCCGAGTGCGCGATCCCCGCGTTGGCGAACATGACGTCGAGCCGGCCGAACTCCGCGACGGCGCGATCGACGAAGGCCTGCACGGCCGCGGCGTCGCCCACGTCGAGGCCGACCGCGATCGCCTTGCCGCCGCGGGCGCGGATCTCCTGCGCCACGGCCTCGGCGGGCTCGAGCTGGATGTCGCCGAGCGCGACCAGCGCGCCTTCCTCGGCGAAGGCGAGCGCGGTCGCGCGCCCGATCCCGAGCGCGCCTCCGGTGATTGCCGCGACCCGACCCGGCAGGCGCATCGGGCGAATCATAACGTATCGCGCGGCGGGCGCGCGAGCCAGAAGCAGGTCGCGCCCACCGCGCAGAAGCCGACCGAGATCAGGAAGGCGATCCGGTAGCTCCCGGTGACGTCGTGCACGTAGCCCGCGAACCACGGCGCGACCCCGCCCCCGATGCCGTTGCCCACGCTCAGGAAGCCGTAGATGGCGCCGAAGCGCCGCGGGAAGAGCTGCGAGGCCATCGCGGTGATGATCGGGCCGCGGGCGCCGAAGCCCAGGCCGAAGAAGAACGCGTAGGCGTAGAGCGCCGCGACCACCGGCCAGACCTCGAGCCCGAGCAGGCAGAGCGTGCCCGCCGCGGTGCAGGCGTAGGAGATCGTGGCGGAAGCGGCGCGCCCGATCCGATCGGCCGCGATGCCGAAGCCGATGCGGCCCACCACCGAGAGCAGCCCGGTGAGCCCGAAGATCGAGGCGACGAACAGCCGCGGGAAGCCGTGGTCCACCGCGAAGGCCACCTGGTGCGTCACGACCGTGAAGACCGCGAGCGGCGTGCAGAGGTAGGCGAAGAAGAGCGCCCAGAAGGCGCGCGTCCGCAGCGCGTCGCCGATCTCCGCGCCCCAGGAGAGGGCCCCCCCGCGCGCGCCGCGCGCCGGCGTGGGGAGGGCGGGCCCGTCGTGCACGCCCAGCCACACGAGAGGCAGGAGCACGGCCAGCGTGCCGAGGCCGAGAGCGAGGTAGGCGGCGCGCCAGCCGTGGCCGGCGATCAGCCACTGGGCGAGCGGCCCCACCGTGAGCACGCCCGCGCCCATGCCGGAGAACGCCACGCCCATCGCGCTGCCCCGTCCCTCGGCGAACCACCGCGCGATCAGCGAGCCCGCGGGGACCCAGCTCACCGCGCACGCCCCCGCCGCGGTCAGCACGCCGACGATCAGGTACAGCGACCACAGCGAGTCGATCCGGCTCGACAGCGCGCACCCGAGGCCGAGCACGCCCGCCCCGCCGAGCATCACCCGGCGCGGCCCGAGCCGATCCACGAGCGTGCCCACCACCGGGGAGAGCGCGCCCTGCACGACCGACGAGATCGAGAACGCGGCCGCGGTGGCTCCGCGCGACCAGCCGAACTCCTCGAACAGCGCCACGAAGAAGATTGGGAACGAGAAGTAGAGGCCGGAGGCGATCGCGAGCGTGATCCAGACCGCGCCGACGACTATCCAGGGATGCCGGGGCGAGGGATGCCGGGGACGGGACGGCGCTAGCACATCAACCAGTCGCCGTAGGTTCCTCGGATCGGCTTGCCCTCCGCGAAGCGGGCCAGGCGGAAGGTGGGCAGGTCCGGATGCCCGGCCGGCCCCTCGGTGATGAGCGTCGCCATCATCTGGCCCACCGCGGGGGAGAGCTTGAAGCCGTGGCCGGAGAAGCCGGCGGCCACGTGGTAACCCTCCGGGCCGACCCGGTCGAGGACGGGGTGCCAGTCGGGGCTGACGTCGAAGCAGCCCGCGTAGCCGCGGGCGATGTGGCCGTCCGCGAGCGCGGGGAAGCGGTGGCTCACGCGGGCGAGGGCGTCGGTGGCCTCGTCGAGGCTCACGCCTTCGCGGTAGGCGTCCGGATCGGCACTCGCCTGCGACTCCTCGGCGTCGAGCCCGCCCACCAGGATGTGCTCGCCCATCTCGGGGCGGGTGTAGATGTTGGTGACGAAGTCGTAGACCATGGGGTGCGGCCGCCGATCGGCCTCGGGCCAGGCCACGATGCTGATCTTGTGACGGCACACGTGGATCGGCAGGTCCACCCCGGCCATGGCGGCGACTCGCGCGCTCCACAGGCCCGCCGCGTTGACGACGACCGGCGCGTGGATGTCGCCCGCGCTGGTCCGCACGCCGCGGACGCGGTCGCCATCCAGCAGCAGCCCGATCACCGCGGTGTCCTCCAGGATGCGCGCGCCCGCCGCGCGCGCGGCCCGCGCGAAGCCCTGGGCGGTCTCGACCGGGTTGCAGTAGCCCGACGCCGGCTCGTAGCAGCCGGCCACCAGATCGTCCGCGCGCAGGCGCGGCTCGATCTCGCGCATGTCGGTGGGGGAGACGAGCCGCGTGTCGATGCCGACCGAGCGCTGGAGCGCGACCGACGCCTCCATGGGCGGCCGCATCCGCTCGTCCACCCCGAGCAGGTAGCCGGTGTGGCGGAAGCCGCAGGAGCCGCCGTCGGTGTGCTCGGCGAAGCGCTGGAAGAAGTCGAGCGAGTACCGGATCATGCGGCAGGTCTCGGCGGTGGAGTAGTGCTGCCGCACGCAGGCCGAGCTCTTGCCGGTGCCGCCGGAGGCGAGCGCGCCCTTGTCGACCACGATCACGTCGGTGATCCCGCGCCGCGTCAGGTGAAACGCGGTGCTGGCCCCGGTCACACCGCCCCCGATGATCACGACCGCCGCGGTGCGCACCGTCGTCATGGCGCCGATGCTAACCGGCGCCGCGCGCGGGCGCAACGGCCCGGCCCCGACGCTCCGGACGGTCCGCCGAGATCGGTCAGCGGGCCTTGAGCTTCAGGTCCTCGTAAGGGGACGAGTACGGGTGGTGCTCGATGAGGCCGAGCCCGGCCTCCTCGACCCGCGGGCCGACCCCGTTGAGGAAGGCCAGCTCCCAGATCGGCGCGAACATGACGCGGTCGTGGGCGATGCGCTGGATCTGGTGGAGCAGCGCCTCGCGCTTCTTGCGGTCGGTCTCGCGCGCCTGCTGGGCGAAGAGGTCGTCGATCTCGGGGTAGGTGCCGTAGACGTACGTCCCTCGAGACGTCATGTAGTTGTCGATCCGGGTGGCCGCGTTGCCGAACGCGCCGGCTCCGCCCTGCATGAGCCCGCCGCGGATCTTCTTCTCCCGCCACTGGCCCAGGAAGGCGACCCGCTCCATGGGCCGCACCCGCGTCTGGATGCCCACCGCTTTGAGGTAGTTGGCCGCGGCCTCGGCCACGTTGGTGTACGAGGCGTCGCAGGTGAGGTCGCCCGCGTCGAAGCCGCTGGGATACCCGGCCTCGGAGAGCAGCCGCCTGGCCTGCGCGGGGTCGTAGGGGATGGGCGGCGGCCCCCAGTAGTACTCGTACGAAGAGGGGATGATGCTCGCCGCGACCTTCGAGAACCCGAGCGTCTCGGCCAGGTTGATGGCCTGGCGGTCGATGGCCACGCTCGCGGCCTGCCGCACGCGCCGATCGTGCCACGGCGACTTCGGGTTCCATTGCTCCGTCGTGAAGTCGATCCAGAACGTCGCGGGCAACAGGGTGGGGGCGAGCCGGAGCCCGGGCGTCCGCTTGACCTCCTCGGCGAGCGCGCCGCGGATCGAGTAGGCGATGTCCGCCTCCCCGCGCTTGAGCACGGCCAGGCGGGTGGCCTCGTCGGGGATCACGCGGAAGACGAGACGCTTCACGGAGGGCGTCTTGCGCCAGTAGTGCTCGTGGGCCTCCAGCACCATCTCCACCTCGGGGTTGAACGAGACCAGCTTGTACGGGCCGGCGCCGATCGGGGCCTTCTTGAAGCCCTCGTCGCCGACCTTCTGCACGTACGCTTTGGGCACGATCCAGCCGGCGCCGGTCGCCGGCGTGCCGTAGAAGGACATGAAGTCCGGCCAGGGCTCGTTCAGGCGGAAGCGGACCCGGAGCGGATCCACGACGTCGACGGCGGCGATCTTCTCCTTGAAGAGCTTGGCCGCGGCCCCGCGGTACCGTTCGAAGGAGAACTTGACGTCCTCCGCGGTCAGGGCGTCGCCGTTGTGGAACATCACGCCGCGGCGCAGGACGAACTCGTAGACGAGCCCGTCCGGCGACACCGTCCACGACTCGGCCAGCGACGCCGCCGCCGGCTTGCCGGGCATGGGCTTCACCAGCGCGTCGTGCAGCGCGTAGAAGATCATCATGCTGGTGACGATGCCCGGATGCTCGCCGGGATCGAACCATGCGGGCGCGATCGAGACGTGCACGGCCCAGATCATCTGGCCTTCGGGGCCGGCCGCCTCCGCGGGCGGGGCGAGGAGCAGCGAGAGGGCGAGGACTGCACCGAGCGGACGGATCCAGGTCGGAGTTCGCATGGGACCCTCCTGGAGCGATCGGCGTCAGGGTAGCCCGATTATCCTCGGCCGTGTCCCGGTGTCAATCGGGCCGCCGGTCACGCTCAATAGACGGCGCGCGTCGTCGACGGCGACGCGGCCCATACCCCAGCCCCCGAGGCTCGGCAACGTCGCCGCAACCTGCTACCGTGCGCCGGAAGGAGGCCCATCGATGACCCGTCCGGCGCTCTTCGTGGTCAAGGCCACCATCGCCCCCGAGCTGGAGGCGGCCTTCAACCAGTGGTACGACACCGTCCGCTCGAAGGAGGCGGCCCAGGTCCCCGGCTGTCTCGGCATGCGACGCTACGCGGCGCTGCCGCTCGAGAGCGCCCACGCCGGATCCGAGCCGTGGCAGTACATGGTCTGCTACGAGTTCGATTCGGAGGCGTCGCTGCAGGCCTTCGTCCGGTCGGACACGCTCCAGGCCATGACCCGGGACTACAATGCCCGCTTCGGCGGGGCGGGGGACCGTGCGCGACTGGCGTACCGGCAGATCTACCCCTGATCGGCTCCGATGTGCGAGAATCCCAGGAATCGGGCGGGGAACGCCAGCGCTCGCAGTAGGGTTACACCATCGATGAGACACGATCAGCCCCGGGCACTCCCATGACCGGCGGAGCCGGATCGCGCGGCCTCTTGGCCCTGCTTCCGCGCATCGCCCGGTACGCGCGCCCCCACCGGGCGCCCATGGCGCTGGGGTTCGGACTCTCCGCCGTCGGGATCGCGCTCGACCTCGCCAAGCCGCTGCCGCTGGCCATCGTCCTCGACAGCATTCTCAGCAACAAGCCGTCGCCCGCCATCCTGGGACCGTGGTTCGCGCACCTCGACGCGATGGCGCAGCTCGGGCTGGCCGCCGCGGCGATCGTGCTGATCGCGATCTGCCGCGGCATGACCACCCTGCTGGCCAACTACCTCACGATCGACGTGGGCCAGCGCATGGTCAACGACCTGCGCCTCGCGATCTGGACCCACCTGCAGAAGCTCTCGCTCCGGTTCCACAACCGGCAGCAGACCGGCGACCTGCTCTTCCGGGTGATGGCCGACACGTACGCGATCCAGGGCATCGTGATGAACGGGGCCCTGCCGCTGGTCAGCGCCGCGCTGATGCTGACCGGCATGTTCGTGGTCATGCTGCGCTACGACACGGTGCTGGCGTGCGTGGCGCTGGTGGTGTGCCCGCCGCTCTACCTCGCCATCCGTTGGCTCACCGTCCGGATCCACGGTCACGCCACCGCGGCCAAGCAGGCGGAGAGCGAGCTCTACAGCCGGGCCGAGACCGCCATCGGGGCGGTGAAGCTGGTCCAGGCCTACGGACGCGAGGAGCGCGTGGTGCAGGACTTCCGGACCGGCAGCGAGCGGAGCCTCGCGCTGTCGCTCCGCCTCTACGGCACCGAGACCCTCTTCGTGCTGGTGGTGGAGTCCCTGCTCGCCGCGGGCACCGCCGCGATCGTGTGGCTCGGGGCGCTGCGGGTGATGAGCGGCACGCTCACCATCGGTGAGCTCACCGTGTTCCTCTCCTACCTGCGGGATCTCTACCAGCCGATCCTGAGCCTGAGCCAGAACCTCGCCGAGATCAGCTCGGCCCGGGTCGGCCTCGAGCGTGTCTTCTCGGTGCTCGACACCGAGCTCGACGTCCGCGACGCGCCCGACGCGGTGACGCTGCCGCCGGTCGCGGGCGAGATCCGGTTCGAGAACGTGAGCTTCGCGTACGACGATGGCCGGCCGGTGCTCCAGAACATCGACCTGCGCATCGCCCCCGGCGAGCACGTGGCCATCGTGGGGCGGACGGGAGCGGGCAAGAGCACGCTGGCCGGCCTCGTGCTGCGCTTCTTCGATCCGCAGCGCGGCCGCGTCACGATCGACGGCCACGACCTGCGCCGGGTCCGCCTCGCGTCTCTCCGCCGGCAGGTCACCCTGATGCTGCAGGAGCCGATCATCTTCCGCGCCACCGCCTTCGAGAACATCGCGTGGGGCTCGCGGAACCCCGATCCCGCGACGGTGCGCGAGGCCGCCCGCCGCACCGAGGCCGAATCCTTCATCGAGGATCTTCCCGAGGGATACGACACGCTGATCGGTGAGGACGGCTCGACCCTGTCGGGCGGGCAGCGCCAGCGCCTGGCCCTGGCCAGGGCGCTGATCCGCGACACCCCGATCTCGATCCTCGACGAGCCGACCAGCGCGCTCGACGTGGCCACCGAGGCCCAGGTCTGGCGGAACCTGGAGGTGCGGCTGCGGGGGCGGACCGCGATCGTGATCGCGCACCGGCTGAGCACCGCCCGGCGCGCCGACCGCATCGTGGTGATCGAGGAGGGCGCCATCGTCGAGCAGGGCAACCACGACGAGCTGATGGCCCGGGGCGGCGCCTACTCGCAGCTCTGGCGCCGGCACGACGCCGAGCCCGGGGCGGCTCCGCCCGCCTCGGCCGCCGTCCAGGAGGACCGGTAGGATGGGTCGCCGGCGCGTGCTGGTCGTCCTCGGCATGATGGGCCGCTGTCCGTTCGGCGGCCAGACGTGGCTCTATCTGAACTGGCTGCGCGGCTTCCAGAAGCTCGGGCACGAGGTCTGGTACGTGGAGGACGACGCCACGTGGCCCTACGATCCGGTCGCCGACACCATCACCGAAGATCCGTCCTACGCCACCCGCTACCTGCAGCGGACGCTCTCGGCCATCGGGCTCGGCGACCGCTGGGCCTACCGCCCGCTCTACCGCGGCGGCGAGGAGTGCTTCGGGCTCCCGGCGGGCGGCCTGCGCGATCTCTACCGCCGCTGCGACGCGCTCATCAACCTGTGCGGGGCCACCGTGCTGAACGAGGAGCACGCCCTGGCCGCCCGGCGCGTCTACGTCGAGACCGACCCGGTCACCAACGAGCTGGAGATCGCGACCGGCAAGCTGAAGACGCAGACCGCGCTCGCCTCGCACGACACGATCGTGACCTACGGGGAGAACTACGGGGCGCCCGATTGCGGGGTGCCGCTCCCGCCCGACATCACCTATGTGAAGACGCGTCAGCCGGTGGACCTCGACCTCTGGCGGCCGGCCTTCGACCCGGCGGCCCGGAGCTACACGACCATCGGCAACTGGAAGCAGGCCGGGCAGGACGTGACCTGGCGCGGCGAGACGTATCGCTGGAGCAAGCACCACGAGTTCCTGAAGTTCCTCGACCTGCCGCGCCGGCGGCCGCGGCAGCACTTCGAGCTCTCGATCAACATCGACGACGCGGCGGATCGCGAGCGCCTGCGGGCCCACGGCTGGGCGGTCACGAGCCCGCTCGCCGCCTCGCTCGACCCGTGGAGGTACCAGGCGTTCTTCCGCGCCTCGCGGGCGGAGTGGACGGTGGCCAAGGACCAGAACGTCCGGCTGCGCAGCGGCTGGTTCAGCGAGCGCGCGGCCTGCTACCTGGCCACCGGCAAGCCGGTGGTCACCCAGAGTACCGGGTTCGAGAACGTGCTGCCCACCGGCACCGGGCTGTTCGGGTTCCGCGACATGGACGAGATCGTCGGCGCCATCGAGACCATCGAGGCCGACTATCCCGCCGCGTGCCGCGCGGCCCGCGGTATCGCCGAGGAATACCTGGAGGCCTCCCGGGTCTGCCGGAAGCTCCTCGAGGACATCGCGCTGTAGTGCACGGTCTGACTGGCATGAAGTTCCTGATCATCAATGCCGATGATTTCGGGTACGGTTGCGGCGTGAACCTCGCCGTCGCGCGGCTCCACGACCAGGGCGTGGTCACCTCGGCCGGCCTCATGGTGAACACGCCGGGAACCGTGGAGGCGGTGGCGCTGGCCTCGACGCGGCCGCGGCTCTCCCTCGGCCTGCACGTGAACTTCACGAACGAGGCCCAGCGCCTGGTGGAGTTCGACGATCCGGCGGTGTGCCGCCGCGAGCTGCGCCGGCAGTTCGATCACTTCGTGGAGCTGACCGGCCGGCCCCCGAGCCATCTCGACTCGCACCAGCACGTGCACCGGCGCCCGGCCTGCCAGGCGAGCTTCCTCGAGCTGGCGCTGGAGTACGGCCTGCCGCTCCGCGACCGCCCCCCCGTCACCTTCAAGGGAGGCTTCTACGGCCAGTGGGAGTACGGGGTGTCGCAGCCCGCGAAGGTGAGCTTCGAGGCGCTCAGCCACATCGTGTCGACCGAGCTCCAGCGGGGCATCTACGAGCTGGCGGTGCACCCCGGCTACCGCGACGCCACCGCGACCTACGTGTACCACCTGGACCGCGAGTGGGAGCTCGAGACCCTGTCCGATCCGCGCCTGCCCGGGCTGCTCGAGGATCTGGGGGTGCGCCTCATCAGCTACCACCAGCTCGGCCGCGCGGTCGAGCAGCTCGCCGCCGCCCGGGCCTGACCGGGCCGCGCGCCCGCTCAGGGCCGCGCGAACAGCGAGATCAGCGTCTCGAACTCCACCCCGTTCTTCGTGCCCGCCATGGTCTCTTCGCGGTCGAGCGTGAAGCCCACGTTGAGGAAGAGATCGCGGTAGGTGCGGATGATGTGGGGGAGGAGCAGCTTGTCGTAGCCCTGCCTGTCGATGGAGTTGGCCATCAGGAAGCGGCCGCCCGGCCGGGTCGCCGCGTGCAGCTCGGACGCGAACCACGCGACGTCGAAGAACGAGTAGAGCCAGCCGAGGTAGCAGATCGTCTCGTTCATCACCACCAGGTCCCACGGCCCGGCGGCACGCCACGCGTACTCCATCGCGTTGCCCGCGCGGAACTCGATCGCGGTATCGCCGGTGCCGGCCGCCGCCCGCGCGCGGGCGATCGCCGACGGCGAGATGTCGTAGGCGACGAGATGGTCCACCTGCGGGGCGAGCAGGCGGGTGAAGTACCCGGCCCCGCAGCCCAGCTCGAGGCCGCGGGCATAGCGGCGGCCCCGTAGCACCTCGATCAGGCGCGCGTACCGCACCCTCTCGTACTCGGAGGTCTCGAGCTCCCAGAAGTCGCCGTCCTTCCAGAGGTTCTCCGAGAACTCCAGCGCCTTCCGGCCGGCCTCCTCCCGATCGGTCATTTCAAGGCGTACGGGTTGATCGGCGTCCCCACCGCGCGCGTCACCGGCAGCGGGGGCGCGACGAGCAGGAAGGCGTAGCGGCCGTCGGCCGCGCAGTCGGCGGCGAGCTCCTCCAGGAAGAAGATCTCCCCGAGGGTCAGGCCCATGTTGGGGATCGCGACCACGTGGAAGGGATTGCGGAAGCCCGCGATCTCCGACGGCCGGACCTCCACCGCGTAGTTGTCGCTCGCGATCGCCGCGATCTGCCGGGCGTGCAGCCACGGGGCGGTGTGGACCGAGACGCCGGGGAACGGGTCGAGGTCGTAGTGCCGCCAGTCGTTCCGGTCGAGATAGCGCGACATGTGGCCGGTGCGCACGAGGAGGAGGTCCCCGGGCAGCACCTCGACCCGCTGGGCCGCGGCGGTCGCCTCCAGGTCGGCCACCGTGATCGCGTAGCCGGGCTCGAGCGCCTTCACGCCCTTGTGCCGGGCCACGTCGAGCAGCACCCCGCGGCCGGCCAGGCGGCTCGTGGTCTTGTCGATGCTGTTCTTGGACGCCCCGCTGCTGGTGACCAGCGCGGCGTCGTAGCCGTTGTACATCTTCCCCTCGTAGAAGATGTGGGCCAGGCTGTCCCACTGGGTCACGCACTGCAGCGGCATGACGATCCAGTCGTCCGAGCCGCCGTAGCCCTCCATCGCCCGGACCTCGTCGGGAGTCTTGGGCGCGTCGCCCCCGTCGCGGAACATGGCGTGGATCGGGTTGAAGCGCTGGCGCGTGCCGCTCTGGGGGCCGTTGCGGTCCAGCGGAATCCCGAGGGCAAAGACCTTGCCGGTGATGGCGAGCCGGCACGCCGCCGCGATCCGCTCGGGGGTGATGTAGTTGAGCGTGCCGAGCTCGTCGTCCGGCCCCCACCTCCCCCAGTTGCGGACCTGGAGCGCGATCTCGCGGAGCGCCGCTTCGCTCATGTGCTCTCCTCAGGCCTTGAGGGCGGGGAGGACGTCGCGCGCGAGGATCTGGAGGCTCCGGGTCTCGAGCGCCGGCGGGATGCGGCCGCCCGGATTCAGCTCGGCCACGATGCCGTCGAGCTGGAGGTCCTCGCGGAGCGCGACCAGGCGATCGACGATCGCGGGCGCGGTGCCGAAGACCACCTTGCCGGCGAGCATGTCGTCGTAGGTGAGGGCGGCCATCCGCTCGGCCTGCATGCGGCGGCGGTCGGCGGGACCGGCGCCGGCCCGTCCCACCGCGCTGCGGGCCAGCTCAGTCTGGCGGGCGAAGAAGGACGTGAGGCTCTCGCGCGGCTCCTCCACCGCGCCGCGCGCGGTGGGCGAGGCGTAGACCGGGATGCGCAGGTAGACGCTCGGCGCGCCCGGATGGCCCGCCTCGCGCCAGGCCTCGCGGTACGGCGCGAGCTGGGCCCGCAGGTCGGAGATCTCGGTGGCCCGGAGCCCCACGAAGATGGGCAGGCCGAGGCGTCCGGCCGCCGGGAACGTCTCGTCGCTCGTGGCCGCCATCCGGATCGGGGGATGGGGCACCTGGTAGGGGCGGGGCGCGACCGTCGCGTCACGGACGCGATAGAACTCGCCCTCGTAGCTGAACGGCTCGCCCGTCCACGCGCGCCGGACGATGTCGAGCGCCTCACGGAAGCGCGCCTGGCTCTCGTCATAGCGCACCCCGTAGGTGTCGTAGGTGCGCACGACCCCGCTGCGGCCGATGCCGAACTCGAAGCGCCCTTCGCTGATCTGGTCGACGGTGGCGACCTCCTCGGCGATGCGCAGCGGGTGGTTCAGGGGCAGCACCTGGACCGCGGTGCCGACCCGGAGGCGGCGTGTGCGGGCCGCGATGGCGCTCGCGACCTGGAGGGAGGCGGAGATGATCGAGCGGGAGGGCGTGAAATGGATCTCGCCGAGCCACGCGCAATCGATGCCCCACGCCTCCGCGTGGGCCGCCGTCTCGAATATGTCCCGGAACGCCGAGGCCTGCGTGGCCCCGTGGCGCAGCTCCTCGACGAAGATCCCGACGTGCACGGCGTGATACTGGCCCGCCGGAGAAGCGTCGTCAAGCCGCCAGAACTACACGCCTGGGAGTTTCTGCACGGTAAGTCATTCCGCTCGAGCCCGTCCCACCCCGGGGGTCCCGGCTTCGTATCGTCCTTCATCGCCGGATGACGTCTGGCACATCCTCTGCACCGCCCGCGGCGAAGGGAGGATCCCCCCATGCTGACCGTGACCGAGCGCGCGAAGGCGACCCTTGCCCGGCTGAAGAGGCAGTGTGACGTCGAGGACGATGACATGGCTCTTCGCCTCTCGCTGGCGGCGAGCCTCCAACCTGGCCAAGGCCAGTTCGGCCTACGGGTGGACCGCGAAACCCTGGGCGATCGGGTCGTTCAATACGGGGGAGCCAAAGTTCTGCTCGTGGAGGAAGGGCTGGCCGACGCGCTGTCGGACGCCACGATCGACGCGGAGGCGGACGACGGTCTGGTCATCAACCGGACCGGAAACGGCCACGAAGGAGAACCGCGATGATGACGGTGGTGACGCACGTTTCTCTGAAGGAGGGAACCGAGCCCGAGTGGGATAGCCTCATGCTCGACCGCATGAGCGCAGCCAGGAAGCAGCCCGGGTGGGTGGGCGGCCAGCTGCTGCGCTCACCGAACGGCCGGGTGATCATCGGGACGTGGCAGAGCCGCGCCGACTGGGAGAAATGGCACCACGACCCCGAGTTCACGGAGACCCGCCGGCAGCTCGACGAGATGGCGGATGGGCCGACGGACCCGGGCTGGCACGAGGTGGTGGCCGAGGTCCGGAAGGGCAGATCGGCACCGAAGGGCCGCTCGACCGTAAAGAGCAAGAGCTGAGCCGCCGCCGCGGCGGCCGTTCCCCGAAGCTAGGGGAATCTACGTAGGCGACGGGCCTCGTGTAGTCCCGTCACGGGGGTGATAGCATACCCCCCGATGAGACACCGGCGTCTGATCGGTCTGGCCGTCGTGGCGGCCCTCGCCGCCCTCGGCTGGGGCGGCTATGCCTGGTGGCAGAGCACGAAGCGCGTCGCCACCGACGACGCGTACGTGGAAGGCAGCATCGTGGTCATCAGCGCCAAGGTCGCGGGCCACGTCGCCGAGATCCACATGGACGACAACCGCGCGGTGAAGGCGGGCGAGCTGCTCCTCCGCATCGATCCGCGCGACTACCAGGCCCGTCGCGACCAGGCCCGGGCCGCGGTGGCCGTCGCGCAGGCGAGCCACCAGGCCACCACCTCCGAGACCCAGCTCACCCGCGAGACCACGGCCGCCCAGGCCGAGGAGGCGCGCGCCACGCTCGAGTCGGCCCGGGTCGCGGAGCAGGGCGCCCAGTCGGCGGTGGCGGAGGCGCGGGCCACCGTGGAGGCCAAGCGGGCCGCGGTGGCCGCGATGACCGCGGACGTGACGGGCGCGCAGAGCACCCAGCGCCAGAACGCGCGCGAGATGGAGCGGATGCGGACCCTGCTGCGGGGCGGGTTCGTGTCCCAGCGCGACTTCGACCAGGCGGAGATGAGCTCGGGCACCTCGTCGGCCACCGTCGAGGCGACCCAGCGGCGTCTGAACCAGGCCGAGAAGGAAGTGCAGCAGGCAGAGGCCGCGCTGGCCAGCCGGGTGTTCGCGGTGAACCAGGCCCGCCAGCGCATCAACGAGGCCCGCGCCGCGCTCGGGCGCGTGGAGAGCCAGCGGCGCCAGGTGACGGTCAAGGAGGCGGAGATCCAGCGCGCGGCGGCCACGCTGAGCCAGGCCCAGGCCGATCTGGCCTTCGCGGAGCTACAGCTGCAGCACACCGAGGTGCGCGCGCCGGGCGACGGGGTCATCTCCAAGAAGAGCGTGGAGGTGGGGCAGGTGGTGCAGATGGGCCAGCCCCTGCTCGCGATCGTGCCGCTGCACGAGGTGTGGGTGCTCGCCAACTTCAAGGAGACCCAGCTCGCCCGGGTGAAGCCGGGCATGCCCGCCGAGGTCGAGATCGACACCTTCCCGGGGCAGGTCTTCCACGGCACCGTGGACTCCCTCGCGGCGGGCACCGGCGCGCGCTTCTCGCTCCTGCCGCCCGAGAACGCCACCGGCAACTGGGTCAAGGTCGTCCAGCGGATCCCGGTGAAGATCCGGCTGAACCCCAAGGAGTTCGGCAACCCGCACACGCTCCGGGCCGGCATGTCCGCGTACGTCGTCATCCGCGTGAAGTAGCCGCCGTGAGGCCCGCGTGAGCGCGTCCACCTTCACGGAGACCGGCCCGATCTCGGCGGCCCGCAAGTGGGCCATCACCCTGTCGGTGATGGTGGTGGCCTTCATGCAGGTGCTCGACACCAGCGTGACCAACGTGGTGCTGCCGCATCTGCAGGGCTCGCTCTCCGCGGGGCTCGAGGAGGTGTCGTGGGTCATCACCTCCTATCTCGCGGCCAACGCGATCATCATTCCCGCCACCGGCTGGCTCGCGGGGGTGCTCGGGCGCAAGCGATTCTTCCTGATCTGCTGCGTGCTGTTCACGGTGAGCTCGGTGCTGTCCGGCATGGCCCCGAACCTCACCTTCCTGATCCTCGCCCGCATCGCGCAGGGGATCGGAGGCGGCCCCATCATCCCGCTCTCCCAGGCGATCCTGTGGGAGATCTTCCCGCTCGGCCAGCGCGGCCTCGCGATGGCGGTGTGGGGCGTCGGCTTCATGATGGGGCCGATCATCGGACCCACGCTGGGCGGCTACATCGCGGACAACTGGTCGTGGCGCTGGATCTTCTACATCAACCTGCCGGTCGGGCTCCTCGGTTTCTTCATGGCGAGCGCCTTCCTCTTCGATCCCCCGTATCTCCGGAAGCCGACCCGGGTGGACGGGCCCGGCCTCGTCCTAATGGTGCTGGGCTTCGGCTGTCTCCAGCTCATGCTGGATCGCGGGGAGCGCGAGGACTGGTTCGACTCCTCGATGATCGTCGCGCTCGCGGTGGTCGCGGGGGTGGCTCTCGTGGGCTTCCTCATCCGCGAGCTGATGGCGAAGGACCCCATTCTGGACCTGCGGGTGTTCACCGATCGCAACTTCGCCTTCGGAGCCACCTTCATCGCCCTGATCGGCCTCGGCATGTTCTCGAGCATGGTGCTGCTGGCGCTCTACGCCCAGAAGCTCCTCGGCTACGACGCCCTGACCTCGGGCCTCGTGCTCGCCCCCGGCGGCCTCGGCAACATGTTCTCGCTCATCCTGTGCGGGCGCCTGGTGACCCGGGTGGACCAGCGCCTGCTCCTCACCTTCGGCTGCCTGGTCAACGCGATCAGCCTTTACATGATGTCGAGCCTCACCCTCGGCATGGACTACTGGAGCCTCACCCTGCCGCGGGTCATCCAGGGTTTCGCGCTCGGCTTCATCTTCGTGCCGCTGTCCACCCTGACCCTCGCCACCATCCGGCGGGACAAGCTCGTCAACGCGACGTCGGCCTACAACGTCCTGCGCAACCTCGGGGGCAGCGTGGGCATCGCGCTCGCCACCACCTATCTCGCCCAGCGCAGCCAGTTCCACCAGCACAACCTGGTGAGCCACGTCACGGTCTGGGATCCCGCGACGCAGGATCGGCTGGCCCGGTGGACGAGCCACTTCCTGGCCCAGGGCGCCGATTCGTTCACCGCGCAGCGCCGCGCGCTGGCCATGCTCTACCACGACGTGGTGGGCCAGGCCCAGGTGCTGGCCTACGCGGACGACTTCTGGCTGCTCGCGATCCTGTTCTCGATCGTGCCGCTCTTCCTGCCGCTCATGCGGCGCGTGCACGCCGAGCCCGTCGCGCCGCGCGAGGAGGACGACCCCGGCCAGGTGCGTCCGCTGCCCGCGCCGGTGGACTGAGCCGCGTCAGTCGCGGCTGGTGACCGCGTACCCGCGCGGGTCCATGCAGCGCCTGAACTGCAGGCGGCCGACATATCCCATCCCCGACTCGTCGTTGCACGCCTTCAGGTCGCGGCCGACGACCTCCACGGCCTGACGCGGCTCCGCCTTCGAGCGCACCTCGACCCCGCCGCCGTTCGAGCTGTAGGTCACCACGTAGCCGCGGCTGATCAGGCAGGCGTCCCTCATCCGGCCGGAGTGCTCCAGCGTACGCGCGTACTCCCGGCACTCCGCGCGGTCCTTCGACTCCTGGGGATTGGACGCGGTGCTGGCGCATCCGCCGAGCAGGATCGCCAGGATCATCGCCGGAGCGAGTCGGGTCATGGTTCCCTCCCGGGTGGTGGTGTCAGACACGATCGGCGCCCGGCCCCAGGGCCAGGAGCAGCAGGCAGAGCGCGAGCAGCACCAGATCGTACGAGTAATCGGTGAAGGGCTTGTGCCACTTCGTGGGCTCGACGACGGTGCCCATCATCAGCCGCGTGGCTAGGAGGATCGCGTCGGTCCAGCGGGACAGTGGCGCCAGCCCCGGCTCCAGCCACATGTCGGATCTCGACGTCGAGCGTACTCCTCCCGGTCGCCGATCGACAAGAACCGCGGACCCGGGCCGGACGGGGTAGAGTAGGGCCATGAAACCCGAGCCCGAGCACCCGCTGGCCGCGCCCGCCCCTGGCCTCACCCATCCCTGGCCCGAGCCCCCCGAGGGCGGCACGAGCATCCTGGTGGCCCCCGGCATCCGCTGGATCCGGATGCCGCTGCCCTTCCAGCTCAACCACATCAACCTGTGGCTGCTCGACGACGAGGCCGGCGTGACGGTGGTGGACACCGGGGTTGGCCTGCCGCCGACCCGCGAGCTGTGGGAGAAGCTCTTCGCGGGTGAACTGGCCGGCCGGCCCCTGGTGCGCGTGCTCGTCACGCACTTCCACCCCGATCACATCGGCAACGCGGACTGGCTGGCGCAGCGCTTCGGGGTCGAGCTCTGGTGCCCGCAGGCCGAGTGGCTCATGGCGCACCTGGCCTGGCAGGGGATGGGCGGCAACGACTCGGAGAAGCGGCTCAACCACTATCGCCGTCACGGCGTCCCCGCCGAGCAGGCCGAGGCCTTTCGCGGCCTCGGCAACCACTACCGCAAGCTCGTGCCCTCGGTGGCGCCCAGCTTCCGCGCGGTGCGCGAGGGCGACGTGGTCACCATCGGTGGACGCCGGTGGCACGCCTTCACCGTGATGGGGCACGCCCCCGAGCACGCCTGCCTCTTCTCCCCGGAGGCGAACGTGCTGATCTCGGGCGACCAGGTGCTGCCCAAGATCACCACCAACGTGAGCGTGTGGCCCGACCAGCCCAACGGCAACCCGCTCAAGCTCTACCTCGACTCGCTCGGCCGCTTCCGGCCGCTGCCCGAGGAGACCCTGGTGCTGCCGTCGCACGGGCTGCCCTTCCGGGGCCTGCACAAGCGGCTCGACTACCTGCAGCACCACCACGACGAGCGCCTCAGCGAGACGATCGACGCGCTCGCCGAGCCGCGGACCGCCCACGAGTTGGTGCCGGTGCTTTTCCGCCGGCAGCTCGACACCCACCAGATGGGCTTCGCGATCGGCGAGACCGTCGCCCACCTGCACTTCCTGGAGGCGCGGGGCCAGGCCGCGCGCCTCGTCGATGAGGCGGGGGTTCAGCGCTTCCGCAAGGCCTGACCGCGCGTCCGGCTACGGCAGCAGCAGGGAGACGAGCTGGAGCAGCAAGGCCAGGCCGAGGAGCAGCGGAGCCGCGGTGTGGCGCACCTGGTGGCGGGTCAGCCGCACTCCCGCCACTACCCCGATGACCAGAGCGGCGCCGCCGAGTGTGTGTCGCGCGGTCATCGGGATCGCGCTCGCGCGCGCGGACCGCTCCCGATTCCGGACGTCGAGGGTGCAGGTGGCGGCGCGCGGGCGGTCCCCGTTCGTGAGCCCCTTCAGCACCAGCCGGGTTCCCCCCAGCCGATCCGCGCCGACCTCACCGAACTGGATCGCCGCGGGCGGATGGTACTTCGCGGCCGCGTCGGGACGATCGAAGTTGGCCACCGAGCCGTGCAGCAGGTCCCGGTTCTTCTTGCTGTCGCGCCACTTGTCGACGAAGCCGGCGTACGACGCGGGCTCGCCGACGTGGTCCTCGAAGCACGAGCCCACGACCTGGACGTGCTCCAGCAGCGTGAACCGCTCGCCCGAACCGGGAAGCCGGTCGTCGGCCCGACCCACGACCGGGATCAGCAGGAGGGTCGCCAGGAGCGCCGCCGTCGCGAGAGCCGCCATGGAAAGCAGCCTACTGCCACCGCGGTGGGCGTGCCAGCGATTGGCGCCGCGCCTCACCGACCGGCGGGCGGGGGCTCGGGGCTGCCCTCGCTCGACTTGCGGATGTCCAGGGTCGGCGGGAGATTTTCGGCCTGGTTCGGCATGTATTCGAGCCGGGTGATCTCGTGCATCCGGCCGATGATGCCCTGGATGCGGATCGCCGCCCCGAGGGCGCTGCTCACCCACGCGTGCTCGGGGGTCTGGGCGGGCACTCGGTCCGCGAGCATGCTCAAGCGCCCCAGGATGACGGTCAGCGGGTTGTTGATCTCGTGCGCGGCCGCGTTCGCCAGGTGCGCGACCGAGCGCAGCGCGATGGCCTCCCGCTCGATCGCGATCGCGGCAAGCTGCGTGGCCACATCGATGAGGGTGAGCTCCCAGAGGCCCGGCTCTCGCGGCTCGCGGTAGTAGAGCGCGAGCGTGCCGAGGACCCGGCCCTCCGACGACTTGATCGGTGTCGACCAGCACGCCCGGAGATCGTGGCCGAGGGCGAGCTCCCGGAAGGCGACCCACCGGGCGTCGGTGTCGATCTTCGAGACCACGACCGGCTCACCCAGGTAGGCCGCCGACCCGCAGGAGCCGACGTCGGGGCCGATGACGAGCCCATCGATCGCGCTGGTGTAGCTGGCGGGCAGGCTCGGCGCGGCCCCGTGCCGCAGGTGCACGCCGTCCGGGTCGAGCAGGAGAATGGAGGCGAGCATCCCGTCGGAATGCCCTTCGATCATGCGGGCCAGCGCCTCGAGCAGCTCGGGGAGCGGGGCGCCGCGCGCGATCATCTGGGCCAGGCGCGTCTGGTCGCCCGCCAGCTCCTCGCTGCGCTTGCGCTCGGTGAAGTCCGCCACCGTGGCCAGGACCGCCGCCTCGCCGCCCCAGGCGACCGCCGAAGCGGTGACCTCGACCCAGAGACGGGTGCCGTCCTTGCGAACGGCCTGGCACCGGTAACGGGGCGTCACCGGCTCGCCCTGCCGTCGCCCGGTGGGGTATCCCTCGGTGCGCGGTCGATCGGACGGCGCGAGGACGCCCCGCAGATCGCGTCCGATGACCTCCCCGATCCGCCCGTACCCGAAGAGGGTAACCAGCGCGGGGTTCGCGTAGCGAATGATGAAGTCCTTGTGGATGACGATGCCGAGGCTCGACTGCTCGGCGAGCACGCGATAGCGCGTCTCGCTCTCGCGTAGCGCCCGCAGCGTGGCGGTGGGGGCGGGCGCCCCCTTGCGTCGACGTCGCTGCGGTTTGGCCATCGGAGATGAACGTACGAGAGGGCGCACGAGGCTGTCAAGAGCCCGTGCTAGACTGGGCCGTCGATATTCTCCCGCGGAGGTCTCGTCGTGCCGAACGAGCACGGTCGCCTGCCGAAAGCGGATCCCGAGCGCCTCGATCCGGACCTGCGCCGCCGGCTCGACGTCTGGCTCGCCAAGGCCTACCGGGACGACAATCTCTTCCTGACGCTGGCCCGCCGGCCCGCCGTGCTCGACCTGTTCCTGAGCTGGGTCACCTTCGTCTACGCCGGCGGCTCCAGCCTCGAGCCGGGCCTCGTCGAGCTGTGCCGCATCCGGCTCGCCCAGGGCAACCAGTGTGTGCACTGAAGCCTCGCGCGCAGCGCATCGTTGGTGCGCAAGGGCCTGAGCGAGCGGGAGGTCCAGGAGGCGCTGGGCGACCTCGATCGGGCCGATCTGCCCGCCCGCACCGTGGCGGCGCTTCGGCTCGCCGATTGCCTGAGCGGTGAGCGGCCGGTGGTCGACGACGGGCTCTTCGCGCTCCTGCGGCGGCACTTCGACGAGGGGCAGATCCTCGAGTTGGGCGCCGCGCTCACGGTGGCGTCCGGCTGGCAGCGCATGATCGAGGCGTTCGGCATCCGGCCCGACGCGTGGAGCGAGAGCACGCCGCTGCCCTGGAAGGACTGAGCTACTCTCCGATATCCTCCGCCCACAGGGCGGGGTGGGCCTGGATGAACCGGGTCATCAGGTCCCGGCAGCGCGCGTCGTCCAGCACCTGCACCGTCACGCCCCGGCCGCGCAGGAGGTCTTCCTCGCCGAGGAAGGTCCGGTTCTCCCCCACGATCACCCGCGGGATGCCGTAGAGGAGGATGGTCCCGCTGCACATCGCACACGGCGAGAGCGTCGTGTAGATCGCGCACGCGCGGTAGACGCGGGCCGGCTGGCGGCCTGCGTTCTCGAGCGCGTCCATCTCCCCGTGGAGGATCGCGCTGCCCTTCTGCACGCGCCGGTTGTGGCCGCGCCCGAGGACGCGCCCCTCGTGCACGAGCACCGAGCCGATCGGGATGCCGCCCTCGGAGAAGCCCAGCTCGGCCTCCTCGATCGCGGCCCGCAGGAACTCGTCCATTTCTAGCGGCTGCTCCGGGCCACCCCCGCCGCCGCGACCGGCGCGGTCCGACGGCCGAGGGCGAGGTAGAGCCCGCCCGCCACCACGATGCCGGCCAGCCAGCTCAGGTCCGCGCCGGCGAGCAGCTTGGTCGAGATGGGGCCCTGGAGCGCGGGCACGAGGCCGTCCTGGACCAGCCAGCCCGCGACGAGGCCCCCGACGAACGCCACGATCGCGCCCCAGTTCACGTCGCCGTACGCGCTCCGCTCGGGCTCCTGGTAGAGCGCGGCGACGTCGATCCGGCCCTTGCGGGCGATGAAGAAGTCGGCGAGCACGATGCCGGCCCAGGGGCTCATCCAGAGCAGCAGGCTGATCATCCAGTTGTCGAACGCCTTGGCGAACGAGGGCTGGAAGAGGAAGTAGATCGTGACCAGGTAGCCGACCACGCCCGCGATCAGCGCCACCCCGGTGCGCGAGACCCGGAGCCCCATGCTGAGGGCGGCCAGCGCGGCCGAGTAGACGTTCAGAATATTGGTGGCGATCGGCCCGTGCAGCACGAGCAGGAGCACCAGGATGCTCGTGACCCCGCCGAAGACCGCGCTGACCATCTTGGCCGGGTCGGTGTCCATGGTGGTGCTCGCCACGGTGGCGCCGAGGATGGCGAGCCACACGGTGGGCACGAACATGCCCACGTAGCTGTGCCAGAACACGGAGGACGAGGACACGTGACGGGGGACGAAGCGGGAATAGTCGGAGGCCCAGGTGACCCAGGAGATCCCCCAGCCGACCCCGATCGCGGTCATCAGCAGGGTCAGCATCGCGAAGTGGGCGGC
>Ga0209438_1000035_pt1 | contig 36945 bp, 24 predicted proteins | sample GraSoi_2013_20cm_FD_185825 | JGI IMG/M metagenome (GOLD analysis project Ga0209438, IMG submission 185825) | Grasslands soil microbial communities from the Angelo Coastal Reserve, California, USA - Sample 9_17_2013_20cm (SPAdes) (version 2) | ecosystem: Environmental > Terrestrial > Soil >...
GGTTCGTGCACCGGATGGCGCGTTGTCCGTCGCCAATGGCCCCCCCCGCGGACCTAGGCCGCGCTGGCGCTGACCGCGCCACAATAGCGGGCCACATAGGCCTCATGGTCGGGCAGGCCCGCAACCGTCTGCGCGACATTATCGCGGATAGTCGAGAGCAGCTTGGTCATCTCCGCGTCGCTCAGCTTGGTCGCGATCGGGTGATAGGATCTGGGCATGATGCCCTGCCCCATCATCACCTGCACCCAGCTGTTTTCGGCGAACAATTCCTCGTTCCGGCGGAACACCCGGCCGGTCTCGCGGAACAGCTCGATCTTCTGGGTCAGGCTGTCGGGGATTTCCATGTCGGCGCAATAGCGCCAGAACTCGCTGTCGCGGCGATCGGTCGCCTTATAGTGCAGGATCAGGAAATCGCGGATCTGCAAATAGTCGGTGACCATCTGATCGTTGAATTCCAGTATGTCGCGCTCACTGACCTGGTTGAGCGGAAGCATCCGGATGAGGCGCAGCACGGCGCGCTGAATCAAATGGATGCTGGTCGATTCCAGCGGCTCCATGAACCCGCTCGAAAGCCCTATTGCGACGCAGTTCTTGACCCACTGCTGGCGTCGAAGCCCCGCTTTGAAACGGAGCACGTTGGGCTCCGTCAGCGTATCGCCCTCGATATTGCCTAGCAGACGCTCAAGCGCCGTATCCTTGTCGAGATAGCGGCTGCAAAAAACGATACCGTTGCCAGTGCGATGCTGCAGCGGAATGCGCCATTGCCAGCCGGAATCGTGCGCCATCGCCAGGGTGTAGGGTACCGCCGGACGCACCGAGCGCGTCTGAATCGCGATCGCGCTGTCGTTTGGGAGCCAGTGCGTCCAATCCTCGAAGTCCGACTTCAACGCGCCATCGATCAGCAGCGCTCGAAAACCGGTGCAGTCGACGAACAGATCCCCTTCGATGCGCTGCCCGGATTCGAGCGTCAGCGCGGCGATCGCGCCGCTTGCCCCATCTAGCTCGACCTCGGCGATCTTGCCCTCGACCCGGACTGCGCCGTCACCCTCCGCGATCGCACGCAAGAACTTCGCGTAAAGCGAGGAATCGAGCTGGTAAGCGTAATTCATCCGGTCTTCGGGCAAATGCGCGAATTTGCCGGCGTAGGCGGCCGACAGCTCAAGGCAATAATCGTCGTAGGGCTCGTGGTGGCCGCGCTCGTGCCCGTTGAGCCAGAAATGCTGGAAGCCCGCGCTCCAATGGTCCGTTCCGGTCAAACCGAAGCTGTGGAAGTAGCGGTGGCCAACCTCCTTCCAATTTTCGAACCCGATGCCAAGTTTGAACGTCGCCTGGGTGGCGCGCATGAAATCGGCTTCATTGATCCCGAGCAGGCGGTTGTAGGTGACCAGCGGCGGGATGGTGCTCTCGCCGACGCCGATGGTCCCGATCAATTCGGATTCAATCAGGGTCAGATCGACCGCCTTGCCCAGCGTCCGGGCGATGGCCGCCGCCGTCATCCAGCCCGCGGTCCCGCCACCGGCGATGACGATTTTACGGAACGGCCAGCCGCTCATCGCGATAGACTACGCAACAGGTTCGCGCGGATTCTTCCGGCGCTTTCGGCGTCGAGCGGGTCAAGGATCCCGCGCGATCCGGCCGCGAGATGCGCCGCGGCCGCCGCGGCGTCTCCGAACACATAATGTTCGAACATTTGGCGCCACAATTCCTTTTCCTCCTCGGGCAGGTCGCGGATCGCCAGCAAGGCATGGTTGAGCGCATCCTGCGGCTGGGCGAGATAGCGTGGCGTGTCGCGCCACCAGTAATTCACCAGCACGTTGAACGGCTCGAGCGCCTCAACGTGGTGCCACCACATCGAGGGGATGAAAATTGCGTCCCCCGGACCGAGCTCGGCGACCTGGGCGGTGGCCAGCGCCTCACGGAATCGGGGATAATTGTCAAAGTCGGGATTGCGCAGATCGACCATGCTCACCGGCCGTCCCGCCGGAGTATGATCGAGCGGCCCGACATAGAGATTGGCGAACTGGTCGGGTGGGAACAGGGTGAAGCGGCGGCGGCCAACCGCGCAGCAAGCGAGGTTGTGGGGAAAGTCGTTGTGCGCCGCGATCCGTGTGCGGGTACCGATCCAGATGCTTTCGATCGGCTCGCGTGTGCCGAGGTCAACGTGGTTCGCCTCGTGCAGCCCGTCGAAATAGTCCTTCACATCGATCGACGAGAGATAGATGGCCGGCGCGTCGCGACGTCCCTCGTTGGCGGCGATGCCGGCGAAGATTTCCGCGAGGTCGGCGCGGCCGGTGCGAAAATTCATCGCCATTGCTTCGCCGTAGAACAGCCGATCGCCCGCGCCGGGCTCGCCAATGTTCACCGTGAACGCCCGGTCGCGGCGCTGTTCGAGCAGATAGGCGCGCGCCGCCGCGCCGCTATCGAGGCCCGCTTTGACCAGTGGCCAATCGGCAATCAGCCCGCGCACCACGAATGGCGTGCGTGCCCCGGCGAGCCGAGAGTCGAGTTCGCCCGTCTCGACCTGTTCCTCGACTACGGGTCGCGGTGTCGCAAGTGGCGCGTGAGCGGCGTCAGCCATGGCCGAGCCTCCGGTTCTTGCGCTCGATCAGCGCCGAGATATTGGCGAGCGAGGCCAGCGCCATGAATATCGGCATTACAAATCTGGCCGAATGAAGCTCGGCCAAGGCGCCGGGCTCAAGCGCTTGCAACTTGTCTTCGTCGATCAGGTGATAGCCGACCAGCCGGTGCTTCGAGCCGTCGCGAAGATCGACGTCGAGCGAGAAGGGTTCGAGCAATTCGTAGCGCTCGAGCGCCGCGTAAAAGTCGCCGCTTTCGCGATAGCCCTGATCGAGTTCGTCGAGGCCCGTAATCACGGCCTCGAGGTACGGCGTCGGCTGGCCGTGGTCGTCGAACGGGCGCACGCCCTCCTCGCCAGCAGCGGCGATGCGGGCATGCCCCAGGTCGATGTGAACTTGTGCCGGGCCTTCGCTGCCCGCCGCTTTGCCGACCAGGAAGGGCTGGATCGCCAGCGCCAGCGGGCGGTAGCGCGCATCCCAGCGCCCCTCATCGAGGAACAAATTCTCACCATTCTCGAACCCGAACAGCGCGAGCGCCGAGAAACGGCCGCTATCGAGGTCGCGCCGGAACAGGATCGGGAATTCATTTTGCACCCTCCTGAATTCGCTCGGCACGGTCAGGCAAGCCATGACCGCGTCGCCGAGCTCAGCCGACGCGCCCGCGCGAATCCGAAGCTCGCGATGATCCTTGCTGTCGAGCACCGCGTGTTGGGTCACGGCTGGGCCACTTTCTCACGTTTGCCAGGCGTGACTTGCGGCCCGAGCAATGCACGGTTGGATGGGAGCGCCGACAAAAGTCCGCGTGTTCGCTGGCGGAGCTGATCGAATTGCGCGATCATCGCCGGTGTCGGCGGCGGCAGATGGGGCGGCACGCCGCCGCCCATGCCGTACCAGACATATTGATAGCTCGCGGCGGGGAATATCTCGTCGATCAGCGGCAGATCGTAGCTCGACGGCGGCTGGTCGCGCCACAGTTCGACAAGCTCGGCGAGCCGCGGCGGCACCGTCGCCGGATCGCGCTGCGCCCGCCAATAGGGCTCGTCGCGCCGGCTCAGCAGATAATGGAGCTTCAGGAATTCGACGACGCGGTCCCAGCGCGTGCGAAACAGTTCGTTGAACCGCGCGGCGTGCACATCCATCGCCGGGCGGCTCGTCGGGAAATTGTCGATCAGCGCATTGAGCGACAATTCGATCATCACGATCGCCGAAGCCTCAAGCGGCTCGATGAACCCGGCGCTGAGCCCGACGGCGAGACAATTGCCGCGCCAGAATTCGGATCGGTGACCGGTCGGGAAACTGAGCCGTCGCGGCGTGATGCTATCGGGCGGCACGTCGGGCGCAGTGCGCGCGATATAGCCGCGCAGAATCGCTTCGGCCTCATCGTCTTCGAGGAAGCGCGAGGCATAAACGCAGCCGATGCCGCGGCGGCTCGGCAGGCCGATATCCCAGATCCACCCGGCCTCGTGCGCCGTGCCGATGGTTTGCGACTGGATCGGTGACCCCTCCTCGACCGGCACCTGAACAGCGAGCGCGCGATCGTTGGCGAGGACCCCGCCGCGGTCGATCCATTCGACGCCAAAATGGCCGCCGATCAGCAGCGCGGCATGGCCCGAACAGTCGATAAACAGATCGCCCTCGACCCGCTCGCCGCCGCGCGTGCGCACCGCCGCGATGTCGCCATTCCCGTCGCTGTCGACGGCGACCACCTTGTCCCGCAAATGGGTGACCCCGAGCGCGCCAACCGCGTGGCGCGAGAGCCGCGCCGCGAGCTTGGCGGCGTCGACGTGATAGGCATAGTTAAGCGCACCGCTGTACGGCGTCATCGACCGCTGCCGCGGCGCCAGCTGGGCCGCGCAAACCGCCGGTTGCGGACAAACCGCAAGGGCAAAAGGCGCGCCGGGCGCCCGCGCCTGCCAGGCGCTGACCAGATCGACCGGGGCCCCGTCGAGTGGCGGGGTGAAAGGGTGATAATAGAAGTCTTCCTCCGCGCCGGTAGCCCAACGGTCGAAGCGCGATCCCTGCTTGAACGCGCCGTCGCACGCGGCGAGGAACTCTTCCTCATCGAGGCCGATCGCGGACAGCGTTGCGCGCATTGTCGGCCAAGTGCCTTCGCCGACCCCGATGGTCGGGATGTCGGGCGCCTCGATCAACGTGATCGACGGCGCCTCGCCGGTGACCTTCGGAACCTTGGCCGCAATCAGACACGCGGCGAGCCACCCGGCGGTTCCGCCGCCGACAATAACGACGCGCTCTATCGCCATGTTTGCGGACGCTCGAACATTGATGGGCCTTCATTCTCTCCAGTTGCCAGAGTGCCGCCTAAGGGGTTGCGGCACTCTGGCATGGGAGAGTCGGGAATCAAACCTGCCCCAGCTAGAAGCTCACGCGCACGCCCGCCATGTATCGCGCGTAGCCGGGCGAAACGAAACTCACGTTGTTGACGTGGCGCTGGTGCGTGCGCCGGCTCGAACCGGTGAGATTGATGCCTTCGACGAACACGGTGTACCCCTTGCGGAACTCGTAGCTCGCGTTGCCGTCGAGCTGGCCATAGGCCTCCGTGTAGGTGGGGTTGCGCCCCCCGCCGTCATTGCTCAGGAACTTGTCACGCCAATTGTAGGCGAGGCGCGCCTGGATGCCGTGCTTGTCGTAGAACAGAACGGCGTTGGCACTGTCGCTGAGACCCACAAGCGCGAACTGAAACACGGAGTGCGGCAAGGTGTTGTCGAATTTCGCGCTGCCATTGACGATCGTATAATTGAGGATCGCCCCGAAGCCGGTGTTCCAGAAACTGTGCTGGACGTTGAACTCCCAGCCGGAGATCTTGGCCTTCTGATCCGAGTTGGCCGGCGTAACGATCTTGAAATTCAGCAGCGGATCCTCGGGCAAGCTTTGAATCAAGGTCTGCGGGCCCGAGACGATCACAGTGCTTGGATAATGCAGTGCGATATAGGCGCGGATATCCTCTGGAGTGACAGCCCCTGCGGCAATCGCGGCATTGTAGCGCGGCCCGCCGACCGGTGTGTGCAGGTCGAATGCCGTCTGTTCGACGATCGTGTTGGAGATGTAGTTCGACACATCCTTGTGGAAGTAGCCGACCGACAAATAGCTCTCTTTGCCGTAATACCATTCGGCCGACAGATCGATGTTCTTCGACTTGAATGGCAGCAGATTTGGGTTGCCCTGGTTGCCGTCACCGCCACCGACGCGGAAGAGATTCCCAAGCGTCAGGCCGCCCTGCATGCTCTGGTAGTCGGCGCGGGTAATCGTGTGGCTGTAGGACGCGCGAAGCTTGACGTTGTGGATGGGCTCAACGTCGAAATCCACCGCCGGCAGCCATTCGTGATATTTGCCCTTGAGACTCGTGAAGGCGCTGTCGGGGCCATTGGTTATATTGAATTCGTTGGCGGCAGCCCACTGCGTGCCGATCGGGACCGGAACCAACGCCGCAGAGTTAATTTTTGTTCGCTCGTAACGAATACCGGCGCGGAGGTGAGACGGGCGCTGGAACAGGTCGAACACCATGTTCGCCTGGAGGTAGGGCGCGAGCGTCCTTTCCTTGATTCGGCGATCGGTCGAGAACTGCGCCAGACAGCCCACTCCGGTCGGCTTTCCGGCCGGCGTCGGGTGCGAACAGGTGCCGTAAAGGCTGTCGATCAGGGCGACCATGCGTTCGAAATCGAAGGTGTAGAAGGACTGGATCATTGCCGGATCGTTGTGCCCGGATATCCCCGGGAACTTGTCCGGCAGGGTTTCCAGCGTGAAGATATCGTCCGGAATATCCGACGCCGGTCCAGCGCCGCCCCAGGTGTCGTTCTGGATGACGCCAAAGGCGGAGCGGATCTTGTTGTCGACGTACGACACGCCGAAATCGATGCTGTCGAGGAATGACCCGTCGAAGTCCCAATTCCCCTTGAGCTGGGCCTGGTCGATACGGTCCTTGAAGTAAGCGGTCCGGAACGCATTTCCGGTCGGGGTAATGTTGGCCGGGTCTAGCTCGTCAACTCCCGGCGCCATGGTGACGTTGATGATTGGTAGATCGTTCTCATAATTGATATTCTGATTGGCGATGCCGAACACCGCATTGCCGACGGACATGTTCGAGCCGAACTTGTTGGTCGGCTTCGATTCCGCGGTGGAATGGTGGGCATCGAACTCCAGGTGAAGCTGATGGAACGGATCCCAGGCGAGGTTGCCGCCGATCGATTTGTTGACGCTCCGGTTGGCCGTCAATGAACCGCTGTACGACAAGTCCTTGCCGATGTTGCAGGCGTTTGGCGCGGGGGGAGACGGCGCGGTGCAGCCAGGGTCGGGCGGAGCGAAATTTTCCGAATAAAAGATTGGGCCGGCGACCGGGCCGTCGGTCCATTCGCTGGTGACGTCGCCGAAGTTGAACCAAACGCCGACGTTGCTGTTGCGGATTTCGACCTTGTTCTGCGAATAAGTGTAGTCGAGCGTGCCGGTCAGATTATCCATCGGCCGGAATTGCAGGACAGCCTGGCCGTTGATGCGCCGGCGATCGATGTCGTTGAGGTCGTAGGACGCGTTCTGCTGAACCTGGTAGACGTCGGTCGGTCCGGGCCGATTGGTTTGACCGGTCGCGGGCAGCGAGCCCCAATTGTTCTCGGAGCCGAGATAGCCATCGCGCCAGCCGACATTGGCCGAGTTCACGCTCGCTTTACGACGCTGGTACGACCCCGTCACCAGGATGCCCACGCGGTTATCGGCGAACGTGTCGCTGAAGATTCCCGCGACTTCCGGCGTGATCTTGTCCTTGCCGTTGCGTGAGGTGTCGAGAACGCCTTTTGCCGACAGGGTCGCGCGCATTCCGGGCCGGTCGAGCGGCCGCGGGGTCAGGATGTTGATCGTCGACCCGATGCCGCCAGTGGGCAGCGTGACGCGGCCCGACTTGTAGACTTCGACCGCCGCGATTCCTTCCGATGCGAGATTGGCGAAGTCGAATGCGCGCGAATTCGGGGCGCCGTCGCCGTTGCCGAAGTTCGCCGTCGGCATCTGGCGCCCGTTCAACAGGATGAGGTTATATTCTGGCCCGAAGCCGCGGACGGTGACCACCGATCCTTCGCCGTTCGACCGGTCGATCGACACGCCGGTAATGCGCTGCAGCGACTCGGCAAGGTTGGTGTCGGGGAACTTGCCCATTTCCTCGGCCGAGATGGCGTCGACGACGCCCTGGGCGTTTTTCTTAATGTCCATCGACTGGCGCAGCGAGGCACGAATGCCGGTGATGACAATGTCGTTGCCCGAAACGCCTGCGGGCGCCTCGGCGGACGAGGTGTTGGCGGTCGTGGGCCGCTGCTCTTCAGTTTGCTGAGTCTGGTCGGCCGGGGGCGGCGCGGTCTGTGCCTGCGCAACACCCGGAGCAATCAAAGCGATCGTCGAGCCGCTGGCGAGCCAACGGAACATAAGATTCATGTGCGAAGCAGACATGCCGCCACTCTCCCCAGTTTGGCGGATGCATCGTCTGGCGGATGCTTTCCCCCCGAGTCCAATGCTGCGATGTGAACGTTCACTTTGTCAAGCACGGAATGTTTGGAGGAGACGAAATTCGGGTCAGACGTTGCCTGTCGTGGCCCTGAAGCCCGTCGCTAACGCATATACACCAGCGGCTCGGCGGCGACATAACGACTCTGTTCCGCGAAGGGCACGCTGTGACTGTCGACGTCGATCACCTGGCGCCGAATCTTTTTCGGATCCGCTGATGCCCTGGGCCAGGCTGGCAAGCTCTCGCCATTCGGATTGCCGGTCTTGATGAAGTTCGCAAAATAGGCGCTCATCGTTGCCGACACCTTCCGGTCGTCGGCGGCCCATGCGTAGAGCGGATTGGCATCGAGATTGCCCAGCGCATATTCGATCTCGCCGCTGTGCACCGCGCCCCATGGCAACGGATTGCCCGAAGTGTCGGTAACGAAGCGCGGGCGGACTCGGGTGAAATAATAATAATAGGTCGGAGCGCCCGTTCGCCGCTGCAAATCAAACCATTTCCATGTCGGCAATCCGAGCGAATCATCGCTTGCCAGCGCGGTCGCCGCGGGCAGCACATCAGCATCGGTTGTGGCGGGATAGAGCGCGAAAACCGCGTCGGCCTTGTCGCCGAGCACGCGAGTGAGGCCGGCGCGATACTTAGCGACAGTTGGAACGCCGTCGCCGAACACGGCCGATCCCGGCGACTCCTGGGAGTTCGAGCCGACCAGAAGCGGCACATGCGCGGCCTTGCCACTGCTAAATGTCACCGCCGGCGGTTCGGTCAGGAAATAGCCGTCGATCACCGGATCGAACGGCATGTCCGTGGCGGCGCCTTGCGCTGCGAGCAGCTTGTCCGCGGGCATTGCGCGAAGCGCGGCAAGAGTCCCTGCGCCAATGCTTCGCGCAAAAGCCGCGCCTTTCGGCTCGACCTTGGCGAGTGCCGGCGGCGTCAACTCATGCATCGGCGCTCCGCTTTCCCCAATCGCCCCGGCAATCTCGCCGCGCGACAAAGGCGACGCCATCAGCGCGCTGACCGAGATCGATCCGGCGGACTCCCCGCCGATAGTGATATGGCTCGGGTTCCCTCCGAACGCCGCGATGTTGCGCTTAACCCAGGCAAGCGCCGCGGCCTGATCGAGCAGACCGTAATTGCCGGATGCGTGATGCGGTGAGCTCGCTGTCAGTTCGGGATGAGCAAAGAAACCGAAGACGCCGAGCCGGTAGTTGACCGTCACGACGACGATGCCGCGTCGCGCCAGCGCCGCGCCGTCATAACGCTTCTCGGAACTGTCGCCGGCCATGAAGCCGCCGCCGTAGATATACACCAGCACCGGCAGTTTGCGATGTGCTGTCCCGTCGAGCTTGGCCGGCGTCCAGACATTCAGATAGAGGCAGTCTTCGCTCGTTCCAGCAGACCTGAACATCATGTCGGAGAACAGCGGCTGCTGCATGCAGCGCGGAGCGAATGCGGTCGCTTGGCGGATGCCTGACCAAGGCGCGACAGGTTGAGGCTCACGCCAGCGCAGGTCTGCTAGCGGCGGAGCCGCGAAGGGAATACCGCGGAAGATTCGGATCGGGGACGCACCAGTCTCGGTCGCGCCCTCAAGCTTGCCGCCCTCGACCGTGACGATGGGGTCGCCCGCGGCGTGGCGCGCCACCGCCGACATGCCGTTGTGCTCGGCGATCCATTGAACGACATCGCGCATCGTCGCGACCCAATAGGTCTGACGGTGAGCTGCCAGCCACTCGACCAGCTGGCGATGATCGCTCGCGGTGACCGAAAGATGATCGCCGCCAACGCCATGGAACACATAGACTGCCAGTCCACCGCCATTGGCCGCTTTCTCGGCGAACTCGATCATCTGGGCGGTCCCGGCGGGGCTAGCGAACGCGCGCCCCGGCAGCCGCATCAGATCGAAGCTGGACGGGTCCCGGCGCAGGTCGTCGTCGGATTCATCGGCGTTGCGGGAATAGGTCACGAGTTTCGACCGGCGCAGCGGCTCCAGATAATCCTTACCGCCGGCGAGTGTCTGGCCGCACGGCACGGCAAAGCCATGTTCCTGTCGCCCATCCAGGGCCGCCAGCAGCACATTTTGCTGGCCAACTTCCTGCAACACGGACTCGGGCGTGTGTTGCTCCAGCTGCTGGCGCAAGGGCATTTCAAACGTTCCCGCCAGGCACGGATGGTTCAGCGTGTGGTTGGCCAATTCATGGCCGGACGCCGCCGCGGCTTTCCATCGCCCGACGTCGGCCTGTCGTACATTACTCAGGAAGAAAGTGCCCTTCAATCCGGCGGCATCGAGCGCGGGAACGGCGTAGTCGAGTTGCGACGGCGCCGCGTCGTCATAGGTGAGGACGATCGCCGCCCGCGCTCCGTTCGGCCAAACCATGCCGTGCCCCGCGGCCGCTTGTTGGGCAATCAGGATTGCCATTGCTACGAGGCGCCACCGCATTTGGCCCAGCCTATGGCTAGCCTGCGATCAGCACAATGATGTTTGAGCCTGGGTGCGCCGCGCCGTGGGCGTCAGTTGGTCCGCAGCTTGAGCCCTGGTGTGTCCACCACCCTGTCATCGGCCTCGCTCGGCAGACCCGGCAGCCATGCTGACGAAGCGATCTCTGGCCTTGCGCAGATAGGCTAGAATCTCGTCGCGCTCGCCGGCGCTTCGATAATCGGTCCGGGCCGCGGCGTCGGCGATGGTGCGGTCGAGCCACGCCGCGAAGTAAGCGGCGGCCGCGGGATCGGGCGGGAGCCCGCCGGGCAGGTCGAGATAGACCGGGCTGGTCGTCGCGTAGGGGTAGATGTCGAGCACTTCCGGGTCGGCGCCGTCGTTCCACGCGCGAAGCACTAGCCAGCCTGACGCCGCGACCGGAAGCTCGCCTTCCGCATCCAGCCGGCGCCGGTCGCCGCTGAGCGCGAAGGATTTCACGACCTTGCCGTTTGCGACGAGTTCGAGATGGTCGACCTTGACCGGCGAGCGCAGCGCAATGCGGTAATGGACCTTGCCCGAAGGGCGCGAAACCGTGTCCCCGGGATGTTTACCGTCGATCTCCAGTCCGAGCAGTGGGCCATTGCTCGCGAATGTTCGCCCCGCCTTCAAGGCGGCCAGCAGCGCCCTCGGGCTCGTGTCCCCACCCGTGTCGACGAAGACGCGATTCATGCCCACGGGGCCGCGCAGCGACGCGTAATTGGTCATGGCGTCGGTGCCCGCGCCCGTTGGCAAGCGGAACCCGAGATTGAGCAGCTTGTACCAGACCGCGGCGGTCGCCTTATGGTCGGAGAAGCCGACGATCTCGATGTAATCGACCTTGCCGTTGGCGACGTCGGCCGGGAGCTCGTTGGTCAGCGACTTGTCCTTCGCCGGATCGGGCACCGTATCGAACGGATGGACGTAGCCGACCAGCGCGCCCTGTGCATGCGCGAGGTCGGCGACAGCGCCATTGTCGGGATAGGCACTGGCCAGCGGGCTATTCTGATAGGCGGCAAAGCCCGGGCTCAGCACATGGTCGGACAGGCCGAGTAGGCCGAGGTGGCCCCAGTAACTGGTGTGAAATTCCTGGCTGTGGATGATCTGCGCGTCAGCATCGCTCACCGGATCGGGGCCGGGACGGTAGGCGATGTCGGGAACCCGCTCCTCCTTGTTGACGATGAGATTGTAGACGACGTCGAGATCCTCGGCGCGGGCCTGCGCCGCGAGGGTCCGCGGCGTGGCGCGATAATGCCCGCCGTAATTCATGTGGACGTGCAAATCGGCGCTGCGAAAGCGGCCGAAAGACGGAGGCAGCGCGTTCGGCTGCAAGCGCACCGCGACTCTTTGGTCCGCGCCCGCAACTAACTTCACGTTCTGCCGCCACGGCAAATAGCTAAATCCGCGCTGCACCCAGACCGATGTGTCTCCGGCCGGCGCGTCGATCGTGCAACGGACCGGGCAATGGAAATAATGCGTTTCACTGGGCTGCAGCGCGCGATCGAACCCATCGTCGGCATGCATCCAGGCGGAGTCCGGCGCGGCGGCGCGGCCATCGCTTCCGATGAGGGCGACGCGAGCCGGAACGGCGCGGCCCCGCTCGTCGCTGATCTCGATCGTGAGCCGGCCGCGCGGCGCCAAATATCGACGCTTTGCGGCAATTACCGGCGTCTCACCGCCACCGGCAAAATCGCGAAGGACGAGCTTCACATTCCCATTTTCATTGCTGATCAGCGCAATGCGCTGCCCGTCCGGCGACCAGCGCGCGTTCCACCGGTCGAACTCGCCAAAACTCAGCGGCAATGGCGCGGCGCCATCGGGCGTCGTGACCCACAACTGACGCAATTGCCGGCCATGGTAACTGGCGAACAAGACCTGCTTCCCGTCGGGCGACATTTCGGGCCGCGCGCTCCAGCTGGTCTCCTCGCTCAAGACCTTGCGGCGGTCTCGCGGATTGTCGACCGCCACCGACCAAATATCGCCAGTGCCCCAGGCGACCTCATTATTGGTGACGTAAAGGATGCGCTTGCCGTCGGGCGTCCACGACGGGTTCAGCGCATGGTCCGTGGTCGAATAATAATAACGCCCGATCTTGCTCTGTCGCTCGCCCAGCAGCGGGCGCGCATTGCTCAAGCCCGCGGCGCCGACATCCGCAACGAACAGGTTGAAATGCCCAGTCCCATGGGTCGACACCCAGGCGATGCGTTTCCCATCGGGCGACAGGCGCGGTTCGACATTGACGGCGTGCGCGAAGGTCAATTGCTGCTCGCGACCGGTCCCGAGATCCAGCCGCCACAACTCGATCGCATCGCCATTGTAGCGGCTGAAGACGACGCTGTTACCGTCGAGCGCGACGTCGGGCTGGTAATCGTAGGCGCCTCGCGGGTGTGTCAGTTCAAGGGCTTCGTCAGTGTCGATCGTCTGCCGCCACAATGACCCGCCCATGCTGTAGATCAGCGTCCTGCCGTCCGGCATGAAGCTGACGCTCGACGGGCCGGTGGTAAGCTGCGGAAGGTAGAGTTCGCGCCAATAGTAACTGTGCGGCAGGTCGACCTGCTTGAGCACCGGCTCGCGCTCAGCTTGAGCGGGTACCGCCAGGCTCAATAGCGCAACCAGGACGAGCGCGCGTCTCACCGCTCCCGCACGGTCCGAAATTCGATGCGCTTCTCGTTGATGGTGCTCCGGGCGATGCGCTGGACGTAAATTCCCGGCGTGTGGACACAATCGGGGTCGATATCCCCGATACCCACCAATTCCTCCGCCTCGACCACCGTCACTTTCGCCGCGGTCGCCATGACGGGGTTGAAGTTGCGCGCCGTCTTGCGGAACTGAAGGTTGCCCTCCGGGTCCGCCCGCCACGCTTTGACGATCGCGAGATCAGCCCGAAGCCAGGTTTCGCGAACGTAGGTTTGGCCATCGAACTCCTCTTGCGGCTTGCCCTCCGCGACCACCGTCCCGACCCCGCTCCGCGTGAAAAAAGCGGGAATGCCGGCGCCGCCCGCCCGGATGCGCTCGGCCAATGTGCCCTGCGGATTGAACTCGAGCTCGAGCTCGCCCGAGAGAAACTGCTCCTCGAACAGCTTGTTCTCGCCGACGTAAGACGAGACCATTTTACGGATTTGGCGCGATTTCAAGAGGTGCCACAGGCCGAAACCGTCGGCCCCGGCATTGTTCGAAATTACGGTGAGGTCTTTCACGCCAGAGGCCATGATTTCCGGGATCAGGCTCTCGGGATTGCCGACCAGCCCGAAGCCGCCCGACATGATCGTCATTCCGTCACGCAGCAGGCCGTCGAGCGCGGCCTGCGGCGAAGGATAGAGCTTGTTCACAGCGTTCCGAACAACGTGTGGCTCTGTTCGCGCAGGAATTGCGGAACATACCAGCTGCCAAGCCCGCCCTTGCCGGTGATGCCGGAGCCCTTCCAGCCGCAGAAAGTCTGGAAGCCGGGCCAGGCGCCGGTCGTCGCGCCGCTCGCGCGGTTGGCATAGAGCACGCCCGCTTCGATTGTGTTCAGGAAGAGGTCGAGCTCGGGCTGCTCGCGCGTGTAGATGCCGGCGGTGAGACCGTAAGCGCTGCGATTCGCATCGGCGATCGCGTCGTCGAGGTCGTCGAACGGAAGCACGCTGATGAACGGCAGGAACAGCTCGTCGCGGTTGATCCGATGATCGTTTGGAAGTCCGGCGATGATGGTCGGCTGGACGTAGGGGCCGCGGTCGAAAATTCCCCCCGAGAGGCGCTGTCCGCCAGCAAGGATGGCGCCGTCCGCGGTCGCGTCATGCGCGGCCGTGGCGAAACGATCCACCGTGGCCTCGTCGATCACCGGGCCGACGAACACCTCTTGCCGGCGCGGGTCACCAACGACGAGTTTGTTGCTCGTTTCGACCAAAGCGTGAAGGAAATCGTCCAGGATCGGCCGCGCGACATAGGCTTTCGAGGCCGCGCTGCATTTCTGGCCCGACAAGCCGAATGCCGATCGCGCAATGCCGGACGCGGCAACCGCCGAATCGGCGCTTGCCGCAACGAAGGCGGGGTTCTTGCCGCCCATTTCGCACAGCACCGGGCGGGTCGCGGTCGACGAAGCGGCGTGACGGAGGATCGACATGCCCACGGCATTCGACCCGGTGAATGCAAAGCCATCGACGAGCGAATGGCGGACCAGCGCCTGCCCCGCCTCGCTTCCGCCATAGACGAGATTGAGCACCCCGTCCGGCAGGCCGCCCGCGACCAGCGCCTCGACCACGAGCCGTCCGGTCAACCCCGCTGCGTCGCTCGGCTTGAACACCACACTGTTCCCGGCGACGAGCGCCGCCGACATCATCCCGAGCGACAGCGCGACCGGGAAATTGAACGGCGCGATCACCGCGAACACGCCGTACGGCCGCTGCACGACGCTGCAGCGTTCGGCCGACGACGCGCCGGGCCGTTCCTCGCGGAAGCCGTCGGTACGCTCCATTTCCGCGCAATAATGGCGAATCAGGTCAATCGCTTCCTCGACCTCGCCGACCGCCTCGAGCCGCGATTTGCCGACTTCGACCAGGCAGGCGACCGATACATCCCATTTGCGCTCCTCGAGCACGTCCGCCCCAGCTCGGAGGATTTCGACACGCCGCGGCCAGCCCAAGTCGCGCCAAGGCGGATACGCCCCGCGCGCGGCAGCGACCGCTTCATCGACGACGGCCGCATCGGCCAGAGGAAACTCGCCAAGGATAATGTCGCGATCGATCGGGCTGCGCGCTGCCACGACCTCCCCTTTGCTCCGGTCTCGGCCGCTGATCAGTGCCGGCTGACGCTGTCCGAACAACCGCGCTTCGACTGCGGGAATGACCTCATCGAGATGCGCGTGAACGCCGGAAAAATCCTCACCGGTGTTCGAGTAAGTGACCCGCGGCAGGTTCGTCGCCTGGATAGTCATGGGTTTGCCTTCGCTCTGGCGCTTTCGATCATCGGCAGCTCGCGCGGGATCAAAACCTCCGGCGCCTCGTCGAGCTCGCGGGCCCATTTGTGGCCGGTGTAGACCGCCTGCTGGATGGTGCTCGGCGCCCAGCAGTCGCCGATCCGCGTGAGCGAGGCGATTTCCGTCCCCTGCCAGAGATCGCGCAATTGGTCATAGAGCGCGTCAGTGGGCAGCCGCGCCGTGATCGTGACCAGCGCCGCGGCGGGAATTTCAGTGATTCCACCCGTCAGCTTGTTCATCAGGCTGGCCTTGCCGTCGCCGAACCCGGCGAGGCCAGTGTAGGTCATAACCCCGATCCCGAGCCGGGCGATACGCTTGGCGATCGGCATCGCTTCGAGGGTGTTGACCGTCCACGCCGAGACCATCGCCGCCGGCGTCACGATCGTCACCTCGAGCCCCTTGCCGCGGCACAATTCCGCCAGAACCCCACCCATATAATAATGGTCATCGTCCCAGATGATGACCGGACTCTCGGTCGGAACGCGGCCGGCCATCAAATCGTCCGGTGTGAAGACGTTGGCGCCGCCAAACCCGGGCAGCGCAGTGCCGGACTCGCGCCCGATGCCGTCCCGGCGCCACGACGAGCCGGTCGCAATCGCGACGTGGCGCGCACCGAATTCGAGCACATGATCCGCTTCGAGCGCGCCGCCGCGGTAGATTGAGACATTGGCCATCCGTTCGAGCTGCGTCACTCGCCAGTCGCGCACGCGCGCCCATTCGGACAGGCCAGGAAGCCGGCTTTCGCGGGTAACGCGACCACCGAGATCGTCGCTGGCTTCGGCAAGATGCACCTCGAACCCCCGGCGCGCTGCCGAAAGCGCCGCTTCGAGGCCCGCCGGCCCTGCCCCAACGACCAGCGCAGTCCCTTCCGACTTCTTCGGCGGGATGATTTCCGGGTGCCAGCCGCGGCGCCACTCTTCGCCCATCGTCGGGTTCTGGGTGCAGCGCAGGTTGGTCGAGGTGTAGTCGCTCGACACGCATATGTTACAGCCGATGCACTCGCGGATTTCGTCGATCCGGCCTTCCTCGATTTTCCTGGGCAGGAACGGGTCGGCGATCGACGGCCGCGCCGCGCCAATGAAGTCGACGATCCCGCGCCGGATCTGCGACACCATCGTGTCGGGCGACGTGAAGCGGCCGACGCCGACCACCGGCTTGGTCGTCACCTGTTTGACGAAGCTCGTATATTGCTCCTGGAAACCTTCCTTGGCGAACCGCGAAGTCTGGCTGTCGTTGGGCCAGTTTGAGATATTGATGTCCCACAGGTCCGGCAGTTCGGCGAGCATCTCGATCACGTCGCGCGCCTCGCCATCGCACGTCAGGCCGGTGTCACCGACCAGCTCGTCGGCGCAAAATCGGACGGCGACTGCGCAGCGATCGCCAACCGCATCCTTGGTGTCCTCGATCAGTTCGCGAAACAGCCGCGCGCGGTTCTCCAGGCTGCCGCCATATTCGTCGGTGCGATCGTTCTTGCTGCGTTGGAGGAATTGCTGGGCGATCGACAAGTCGTGGGTTGCGTAGACATAGACGATGTCGAATCCCGCCTGCTTCGATCGGAGCGCGGCGTCGCGATGCCATTGGCGCAGGTCGCGAATGTCCTGCTTGTCCATCCCCCGCGCCTGGACCGGGTAATTGTAGATGATCGGGCGGTGCGACGGCCCCATCGGCGCCAGGCGGGTGCCCCAATTCGCGACCGACGCGCCGTGGTGCATGATCTCGATCGCGGCGAGCGCGCCATGCTCGTGCACTGCGTCCGCCATCATCGCCATCGCCGGGATGTCGCGGTCGTCCCACAACCGCCCTTCATGAAACGGCTCGCAGTCGGCGCTTGGATGGATTTCGGTTTCTTCCGTCGAGACGACCGCCCAGCCCCCTTCGGCCTTGATCCCGCGCAGTCGCGCCAGCGTCTCCGGCTGGGTCCAGCCAATGCCGGTGCAGTGCGGCACCTGATAGAAGCGGTTGCGGGCGGTGACCGGCCCGATCCGGACGGGTTCGAACAGGATATCGTAGCGCGGATCGCGGGTCATGCCGGCAGGATCGCTTCGAGCGTGTCGGACAGCATGTCGACGATCATTTCGAGCTCTTCATTCGTCACATTATAGGGCGGAGCGAGCAGGATGTGATCACCGAGGCGGCCATCGGCGGTCCCGCCGCCGGGATAAATCAGCAGGCCCCGGGCGAACGCTTCGGCCTTGGCGCGTTCATGCAGCCGAAACGCGGCATCGAACGGCAACTTCGTGGCGCGATCTTCGACCAGCTCCAACGCCAATAGCAAGCCTCGGCCGCGGATATCGCCGACGTTGCGATGATCGCCGAAGCGCTCGGTCAGCAAGGCCTGCAGCCGCTCGCCGGCAGCCCCAACGCGGCCGAGCAGGCCCTCGTCCTCGATCACGCGCTGCACCGCCAGCGCGGCGGCGCAGCCGACCGGATGGGCGTTGTAGGTCTGGCCGTGCTTGAGCGCTCCCGAACCGTGAGCGACCGTCTGGTATACGTCGCGCGTGCACACCACCGCGCCGATCGGCTGATATCCCGCGCCCAGCCCTTTCCCTAAGGTCACGATGTCGGGGACAATTCCGTCCTGTTCGCATGACAGGAACGTGCCCGTCCTGCCCGAGCCGCACATCACTTCGTCGAGGATCAGCAGCACGCCGTGACGGTCGCAAATCTCCCGAACGCGCTGGAGATAATTGGGCACCGGCGGCACGGCGCCCGCGGTCGCTCCAACCACGGTCTCGGCGACGAACGCCATAATTGTTTCGGGACCAAGGCGGACCAGTTCCTGTTCGAGCGAATCCGCGGCCCGTCGGCCATAGTCTTCGGGGCTCTCTCCGGGCTCGGCGAAGCGATATTCGAAGCACGGATCGACCAGTGACACGTCGATCAGCAACGGCTGGTAGGGCGCGCGTCGCCACGCGCTTCCTCCAGCGGCGAGCGCACCAAGAGTATTGCCGTGATAACTTAGCCGCCGCGCGACGACGCGGGTGCGGCGTTCGTCGCCGCGCTCAAGATGATATTGCCGCGCGAGCTTCAGCGCCGCCTCGATCGCCTCCGAACCACTGCTCGTGAACCACACACGGTCGAGACCGCCGGGTGAGAGCTCGGCGATAAGCTCGGCCAGTTCTTCCGCCTCCGCGGTCGTGAAAAAGCCGGTGTGCACATATTCGAGACGAGCCGCCTGCTCGGCGATCGCGGCGGCGACCTTGGGATGGCCATGGCCGAGGCACGAGACGGCGGCCCCGCCGCACGCGTCGACATAACGCCGGCCGTCGGCATCGATCAGGTAAATTCCTTCGCCGCGCATCGCGACTGGCGGACGCGCCCGTGTCGATCGATGAAAGACGTGATCGGCCCCCATTACGGTCAGACTAGCGCGCGTCCGGCGGACATCATAGCTACTGCCGTAATGAAAACCGCGCGGTTCCTTCTTGCAGCGGCGTTGTTCGCGGCGTCGGCCCCGGCGTCGGCCAAGCTCGATCTCAGGCGCGCCGCGGTCAGCCACCTCCCCGACGGCCTGACCGTGATCATGCTGGAGGACCACAGCTTCCCGCTGGTCAGCGTGCAAATGCTCTACAAAAGCGGCTCGGCCGCCGAGGTCACCGGCAAGACCGGCCTCGCTCATTTCCTCGAGCACCTCGCCTTCCGCGGCAGCGAGAATTTCCCGCAAGCCCGGGCAACCGAGCTGATCTACGACGCCGGCGGCGAATGGCACGGTTACACGGCGATGGACCAGACGACCTACTTCTCGACCATGCCCAGGGACCAGCTCGACTTGTTGCTCAGGATCGAGGCTGACCGCATGGCGCGCGTCATCATCGATCCCGCTTCCATCGCTGCCGAGAAGGGCGCGGTGATCACCGAATTGCACAGCTATGAGAACGATCCGGCGTCCGTTCTTCAGGAAGCCGTGACGCGGACCGCGATCCAGGCGCATCCCTACGGCAGCCCGATGGCCGGCTACGTCAGCGATGTCGCCCGGCTGACCGTGGCCGATGCGCGGGCCTATTACGCAAGCCATTATGCACCGGGGAACGCCGTGCTCGCCATCGTCGGCGATTTCGATCTGGCGCAAGCCAAAACGCTGGTTGCGAAGGCCTTTGCCGATATTCCGGCAAGGCCGGTCGCGGCGCCCAACCTGACGACTGAGCCCGTGCAGCGCGGCGAACGGCGCACGCTGCTGCACGGCGCGGTCGACAAGCAATATTTCCAGCTCGATTACCCCGCCCCCGCCGCGTCGAGCCCCGATTTCCCGGCGTTCATGGTCCTGCAGGAAATATTGTCCGGCGGATCGGGCCTGAACCTGCACCAGACCGACTGGGCGCCTACCACGCCATCGGCGAGAGGGTCGCTGCTGTTCGGAGCGGCGGACGACATCGCGACGTGGCTGCCGCCGACCCAAGAGCCATTCCTGTTCATCATCGGCGGCTCGATCGAGCCTAAGGCGGATCCGGTTGCACTCGAGCGCGATATCGAGCGGCGCATAGCGGCCATTCGGGAACAACCGATTTTCGAAGCGCGGCTCGCGGCAGCCAAGGCGGCCATCGACCGCGCCATCAGCGAGGATGTCCAGACGACCGAGGACGCGGCCCACCAGCTGGCCTTCTTCGAGGGAATCGGCGCGCTCGATCCGCTGCTCGATATGCCGCAGGTAATCGCGACCGTATCGCCTGCCGACATACAGCGCGTCGCGCGCAGATATTTGGCGCCCGATCAGCGCACCATCGGGTGGATGGTCCCGGGCAAAACCCCAAAGGCACCCGACGCCGCCGCCAATCCGCGCCCGGCCGCTGATCGTGGGGGGCAAGCGCCGCTCGGCCAGTCGGCAAGTCAACCGTTCCTCCGAACCCTGTCCAGCGGACTGACGGCGATCGTCCAGCCGAGCCCGCTGTCGGACACCGTCTCCGTCGAGCTTTTGCTGTCGGCTCCGGTCGCGGGCGGCGCTCAGCCCGAGGATCTGCCTGGACTCGGCGCAATCATCCGCACCGGCCCTGCACATGTTCTGGCAAAGCTGGTGAGTCAGGCGGTAACGGCCGCCAGCCAGCCGCGCGCGGCAGCGGAAACACCGAGCAACGATCCGGCAGCGCGCCTGCAGCAGCTGATTGCGCGGCGGACCGGCCACCGCACGAGCGCTACTGCTCAGCCGCTCGCCGTGATCGTCAGCGGCAACGTCGAACCCGAAAACGCGTTCAAGATCCTCGATCGGCAGTTGGGCACTACCAAAGCGGGAAAGTTGCCCGCTTCCGCCGACACTGTGTCAGCCGCGCCGAAAGCCGTTCGCGAGCGCATCGACCGACCGCTTGCGCAAGGCGGGATCGGCTATGTCGTCGAGGGCCCGCCACCGGGCACTCGCGAGGCATTCGCCTGGCGCATGCTGCTCTATGTCCTGACACATGATTATTCCGGCCGCCTGGGCAATTCCGCGATCCGCGACAAAGGCCTCGTCTACCACATTTACAGCGTCGTCCGGACCGACGGACGGCGGACCTGGGTTACGATCTCGAGCGGAGTCGATCCGGATAAGGCGGACGCCGTCGAAGCGGAGTTCCGGGCGCAACTCACGCGGCGCGCAAGCGACCCGCCAACGCCCACCGAGGTCGCGGCGGCGCGCGATCACCTGCTTGGCCGCGACCTTACGGCCGCCCAAAGCAATGAGGAATTGTCGGCCAAGCTCGCGCGCGAGTTCGTCGAAACCGGCGGTCTCCGATCACACCAACAATTGCGCGCAATATTGGAAACGATCACGCCTGCCGATCTGGCCGCGATCGCGCCGTCGTTCGCCAACGGCACGATCCTGCGCGTGGATGTCGCGGCGCACGGCCGGGCCCTGCCCTAGCCGGACAGCCCTGTCATCGCGTCGGATCGATCGGAATCGGTTTTACCATTTCCCTCGCGGAAACCAGGCTGGCAACGCGCTCGCTGCGCGTCCGCCTAGAGATCCTGGCTCACGCGCCCGAGGATCGATCGGCGCTCAGCGCAGACCCAATCCGATCCACAGGGTCCGGGGCGTCGCCCGCTCGATCGAACCGTCGCCGTTGAATGCCGCCATCACCAGTTGGTTGGCGAGGTTCTCGCCGCGCGCAACCAGCTGCAGCCGACGGGTCAACGGCCACGACGCATAAGCGTCGAAAGTCGTTGCCCCCTTCAAGGTGCGCGTGTTGAGGTCGTCTTCAAATTGCGATCCAACACGGCGCAACACCAGCTGCGCGCCCTTGCCCTCACGCTCCCAGCCGAACGACAGGGTACCGGCGAACTTCGGGGTTTGCGCCGGGCGAAGACCGTCGAGGAAGGCCGCCGCACCACTTGCCTGCATTCGCGCATGGGTCAGGCTTGCTCCAGCGCGCGCCGACCAGGGCCCATTTGTCCACTCGACCGAAGCTTCAACGCCCCGCGCCTTAACCGCATCGACGTTCTGGCGCTGTCGATATGACCCGCCGGCCGCGACGAATCCCACGCCCGGGAACACACCCGGCCCCTGCCCCAGGGTCACGTTGGCGATCGCGTCCTTGAGCCGATTATAGAAGCCGGTCAGCGACAACCGAATATTTCCACGAGCATATTCAATCCCGGTTTCCGCCCCGGCAAGCTTCTCCGGATCGAGCTCGGGATTGGCGGCGGTCGCATCGAGCCCAGCCCGGAACGGACGGAACAATTCGTTGAGCGTCGCCATACGCCAGCCGAGATAGGCCGCCGAACGCAGGCTGAAGCCGCCGCCAAGCGGCGCGATCACGCCGCCCCGCGCGGTCGGTAGCCAGCCGTGGCGCTTCGGATCATGGTCGTCGCGGAGGACCGCATCGGTCGCGATGACTTTCTCGAACAAATGTCCGTCATTCACCTGCCAATAATCAAGGCGTGCTCCGCCGGTCAGGGTCACGTGGCCGTGCTCCGCCGTCGCTTCGGCGAACGCGCCGCTGGTCCAGGTCTCGCCGCCCGCGAGCCGCCGCCGCGTTGGCTGACCGGCGACGTAAGAGAACAGCTCGCGCGTTTCGCCGCTGGTCCGCCGGCCGTCCGCGCCGAGCCGCAGTTCGATCCCACTTGGCATCGGCGGCCGCAGCTCGAAGCTCCCGCCCAACCCGTGTGACGGAACCGAATCCTGCAGCGACACGCGCGTCGCGACGGTCCGCCCCGGGCTCACATTGGCGAAGCTGCTCTGGAGGTTGCGCCATTGCCAATAGACCAGCGCGCTCCACTGCCAGCGGCCACGGCTGACCAGCCGGAGTGAAGCGTCGGCGCCATTGGTGCGGTTCGCGGTGAAATCGGTGCCGCGGCTGCGCCAGTCGTGGAAGCCCGACAAGTTCGCCTGCAATTCGGTCACGGCTCCGATCGGCGCAACCCAGCGTCCGCGGCCACTCCATTGCTTGTAAGGCGCGCGTTTGTCGGCCGGGCCACGCGTTCTCTCGGTGATCGGCACGAAACCGTCGCTGCGCCCGCCCTGGCCCGACAGGCTGATGACGCTGCTTCCCGTAATCAACGCGACCCGCCCGTGGGCATCGATCGACTGCCGGCTGCCGCCATCGATCTCGCCCGACACGCCGGCGTCCGCGCGGCTGGTCATTTCGATCGTTCCGGCGAGCGCCCCCGGCCCGTTGGCGACGCTGCCGCCGCCGCGCACGACGCGAAGGCCGGCGAGATCCGACGCATCATAGGCCGGCCAATTGACCCAGCCGCCGAACGGGTCGGTTTGGGGCACACCGTCGAGCACCAGCAGCGCCCGGCTCGAGGCATTACCGCCGAGCGCGCGCAAGGTTACGCCCTGGCTCGTCGGATGGCCGCTGCGCGTGTCGGAGCGTCGGAACAGCTGGACGCCCGGTACGTCCTTCAACAGTTGATCGAGCTCGTGACTCGGCGACTGCTCGATCTGGCGGCGGTCAATATTTTCGACCGCATAGACGCGATCAGCCTTCGGCTCCGGAAGCGCCTTGCCGGTGACGATGATCGCGGCTTGCGGCGGTTCGGGCGGGAGCGCCTGCATCACCGCATTCGATCAACTTGGCAGTGCGTGGGCGACCAGCGCGTCGCTTTGCGGCCTCTTCATGAAGTGATGCCCGCCTGCCATGATCACGAGATATTCCTTGCCATTGTGTTCGTAGATCATCGGGTTGGCCTGGCCGCCGCCGGGAAGGACGTCGCTCCACACCGTCTTGCCGGTCCGAATATCGATCGCTCGAATGAGGTTGGCGGTCGCCGCGGCGATGAAGATCAGGCCCGACCGGGTGATCACCGAACCGCCATTTCAGCGGCTCAATGCTGCATCTGCAGGTTCATCATCTCGGCTGACGGACCCATGTTGGCGGCCAGGTTGCTCATGATCCAGATGGTTCCAATCATCACCAGGAATACGATGAGCACGCCAAACGCGAGCGCGAGCACATTGTTGGTGTTGTCGGGTCCGGTGGTGATGTGCAGGAAGAACACGAGATGGACGCCCATCTGGGCGATGGCGAGGACGACGAGACCGACCGCGACTCCCGGCCCCCACAAGCTCGAAGTCGATGCGACCCAGAAGGAAATGGCCGTCAGCACCAGCGCAAAACCCAGGCCGATGATGTAACTCAAAGTCTCACTCATCACGTCGCCGTGCGGCGCACCCGGTGCGAAGTCGATTGGCTCGTTGCGGTCGTCGGTCATGGCAAGGTCCCGATCAGGTATACGATGGTGAAGATGGCCACCCAGATGATGTCGAGCGCGTGCCAGAAGATGCTGAAGCACAGCAGCCGGCGGACAATATGCTCGCGAAAGCCCTTGGCCCAGATCTGCGCCATCATCGTCCCGATCCACATCAGACCGGCGGTCACGTGGGCGCCATGACAGCCGACGAGCGTGAAGAACGATGACAGGAAGGCGCTCCGTTGCGGGCCGGCGCCTTCGCTGATCATGCCCGCGAATTCGCGCAGCTCCAGAAACAGGAAGACAAAACCAAGCGCGCCCGTGATCGCCAGCCAGATCTGGGTCCAGCGCATGTGCGAGCGCTTGGCCGCGATCATGGCGAGGCCGCAGGTGAAGCTCGAAAGCAGCAGCGCCATCGTCTCGATTGCGACCGTGGTTCGGTCGAACAATTGCTGCGATCCCGGCCCACCATCCGTCGCTCCGGAGAGTGACGCGTAGGTTGCGAACAGCGCGGAGAAGAGGATGATATCGGAGAGGACGAACAGCCAGAAGCCGTAGGGGACGACAATGCTCTTCGATTCCGGACCGCGATTGCCGAGGCCGGTATCTTCGGACCCGCCGTGGGTCAGGCCGATTGCTACTGCTTCGGTCGCGCTCATGTCGATTGGCTCAGTTCGTGGAGATGCTCCATGCGAATGCGGCGCCGCTCGCGCGCATTCGCCCGGACTTCCTCGACGGGAATGATATGCTCATGCTCGTCCTGCCAGGCGTACCAGACGAAGATCGCGAAGGCGCCGATCAGGCCGGCGATCGCGAGCCACCAGATATGCCAAATGATCGCAAACCCGCAGACCGACGTGAAAAAGGCGCAAATCACTCCCACCGGCGTATTAAGCGGCATCTCGATCGGCTTGTAATCGGGCTCCTCGATCAGCCGGTCCAGCTTGATCGCCGTCTGCTTGCGCGTCCAATAGGCCTCCTCGCCATGAACATCCGGAAGCACCGCGAAATTGTAGTGGGGCGGCGGGGATAGCGTCAGCCACTCGAGTGTGCGGCCATCCCACGGGTCACCGGTCACGTCGCGCCGCTGGTCACGCGTCTTGATCGAATACCACAGCTGAGCGACCAGCAGCAGGATCCCGGCAAAGATCAACAGCGCGCCGATGAATGCGACGATCATGAACGGCTGCCACGCCGGATTGTCGTAATGCTGCATGCGTCTGGTCGCGCCCATCAGGCCCAACGCGTAGAGCGGCATGAAGGCCAGATAGAAGCCGATGAACCAGCACCAGAAGGAGGCCTTGCCGAGCCGCTCGTCGAGAGTGAAGCCAAACGCCTTGGGGAACCAGTAAGTGTACCCTGCGAGCACCCCAAACACGAGGCCGCCGATGATGACATGGTGAAAGTGCGCGACCAGGAACAGGCTGTTGTGAAGCAGGAAATCGGCCGGCGGCATGGCCAGCAGCACGCCGGTCAGGCCACCGGTTATGAAGGTTACAATGAAGCCCAGCGCCCAATGCATCGGAACGCTGAATCGGACTCGTCCGCCGTACATCGTGAACAGCCAGTTGAAGATCTTCACACCGGTCGGGATGGCGATGAGCATGCTCGCAATGCCGAAAATGGCGTTGACGTTGGCGCCGGCGCCCATCGTGAAGAAATGGTGCAGCCACACGGTGAACGACAGGATGCAAATGGCCAGAGTCGCGTAGACCATCGAACGATAGCCAAACAACGGCTTGCCCGAGAAGGTCGCGAACACCTCGGAAAAGATGCCGAACGCCGGGAGGATCAGGATGTAAACCTCGGGATGCCCCCAAACCCAGATCAGGTTCATGTAGAGCATCGAGTTGCCGCCACCGTCGGTCGTGAAGAAATGGAAGCCGAGGTAGCGGTCGAGCATCAGGAGCGCGAGCGTCGCGGTCAGGACCGGGAATGCCGCGATGATCAAAAGGTTGGACGCCAACGACGTCCAAACGAAGACCGGCATGCGCATGTAGCTCATTCCCGGTGCGCGAATCTTCAGGATCGTCGTGACGAAATTGACCCCGGTCAGCAGCGTCCCGATCCCGGAAATCTGAAGAGAAACGAGATAATAATCGACCCCGACGTCGGGCGAGAAGGCGATTTCGCTGAGCGGTGGAAAGGCGAGCCAGCCAGTCCGGGCGAACTCGCCCACGAACAGGCTGACATTGGTCAACAGGACGCCGGACGCGGTCAGCCAGAAACTCACGTTGTTCATCGTCGGAAAGGCGACGTCGCGGACCCCGAGCTGGAGCGGAATCACGAAGTTCATCAGCCCGATGATGAACGGCATCGCCATGAAGAAGATCATGATCGTGCCGTGGGCCGAAAAGATCTGGTCGTAATGTTCAGGCGGCAGATAGCCGTGGGAAGCGCCGACCGCGACCGCCTGCTGCCCGCGCATCATGATCGCATCGGAAAAGCCGCGCAGCAGCATGACCAGCGCAAGGACGATGTACATGACGCCGATGCGCTTGTGGTCGGTGGACGTGATCCATTCGTTCCAGAGATACGGCCACCAACCCTTGACGGTAACCAGGGCGAGAACGGCGCCGATGGCCAGCAAAATCACGATCGACGTGATCAGCGGGATCGGCTGGTGGAATGGGACCGCGTCCCAGGTCAGCTTTCCAAACAAGTTCACGCTCCGGTCCCCGGCGATGGTTGGCTAGGCGGCACGGCTTGCGCGGGCACGCGGTTCGTCGCGATCGCCTCGAACAAATCGGGCGCGACACCGCCATAAATGATCGGCTTCACATAGCTGCTTGGTTTGGCGAGTTCGGCGTAGCCTGGGCCATCGAGCGTCGGCCCCTTGCCCCGCGCGCCCTGTGCCCAGGCGGCAAACTCCTGCGGCGGCAGCGCATGAACCGTGAATCGCATCCCGGAAAAGCCGTCGCCGCTGAAATGCGATGACAGTCCGTCATAATTGCCCTGCCGGTCTGCCTGCAGGTTCAGGCGGGTGGTCATCCCGGGCATGGTGTAGATCATCGTCCCCATTTGCGGGATGAAGAAGCTGTTCCAGACGGTCGCGGACGTCAGCCGGAAGCTAATCGGCGTACCCGCCGGGACGACTAGCTGATTGACCGTGGCGACGCCCTGGTCGGGGTAAATGAACAGCCATTTCCAGTCGAGCGAGACGACGTCGACCCTGACTGGCTGCACCGCGGAAGCGAGCGGCTTGCTCGGTTCAAGGTCATGGCTCCCGATCCAGGCAATTCCGCCGAGCAGCACCACGGTCAGGGCCGGGACCGACCAGATGACCAGCTCGATCGCGCCGGAATATTCCCAGTCGGGCCGGTACTCGGCCTTCTTGTTTCCGCGCCGGAACCACCAGGCGAAGGCGACGCTTGCAATCATCACCGGAATGACGATCGCGAGCATGATCGCGGTCGAGTTGAAGAGAATCTGCTTTTCCTGGGCGCCGATCGGCCCGACCGGATCGAGCACGCCACCGCATCCCGTGGTGAGAAGCGCAACCGCTGGTGCCGCCAAGCGTGCATGGTGTCGAAGGTCGGCCATCGCTCCTCTTTTCGCGGCTTGCGGCAGCTCTCGGCGGAACGCGGTTACGATGCAAATATACTAGGCTAAGGCTGCTCGTCTGGCGACCGGCGGTTCACCAGAATTCAGCAAGAAAAGCAATTGGCTGGGATAAGCGCGGAAACTGTCATAAGGAATTGCGACCGTCGCCGCGGTCCCCGAGGCCGCTCCGGCGCTACCGGCAACCCAATCGTGCCCCGATGGTTCGGTAATTGTAGCGACCGCAGCCTGCGCTGCGCCGCCGCCCGCGACCCAATCGGGCGAACCCGGATAAGTTGAAGACGGCTCCCACCTGACGCGGCTAGAGAGCCGGACTCGACGAAACAACATTCGGCGTTCCGGTCAATTCATCCGGCGAACAGGTCATTTGTTGCAGAGTCGCCATCCCCGAAGGAACCCGGCCTATACACGAGAAAGGTTTTAGCCATGCTCAGGACGTTTTCACTCGCAATGCTCGTCGCATTTGCCGCCCCGGCCGCTGGCCAGCCGGCCATTGCGGCAATCGATCTTACGAACTTCAAGTTCACACCCGCGCAAATCGCGCTGAGGGCAAATCAGCCCATTGTCCTGCAGATCCGCAACGATTCGTCCGGCGGCCACAGCTTCTCCGCCCCGGCGTTTTTCGCGGCCGCTCGCGTGGACCCGGCGTCGGCCGCGCTCGTTCGAAATGGGAAAATTGAAGTCCCGAGCCACGCGACCGTGCGCGTCGCGCTCACACCCGCGGCGGGGCAATACCCGCTAAAGTGCAGCCATTTCCTCCATTCGTCGTTCGGAATGAACGGCACCATTATCGTGCGCTGAGCCGGATTTTGGCTGGTTAGCTCGCATGCGGCACCGCGCTTCTCGCGGCTGGCGGCGGTTGCTAATCGCGTACCGGTGACCCACCCGTCAAAACCGCGGCTGCTGCTCTTCGCCTTCGGGGACTTCGCCTTCAACCTCTACTGGCAGAGCGTGATGCTCTTCCTTTTGTTCTATTACACCGACGCGATGAAGCTCCCGATCGCGGTTGCGGCAACGGTCTACGCCATCGCTTCCGTGTGGGACGGGATCGCCAATTTCACCGCCGGAATCCTCGTCGATCGTTGGCAGAGCCGCCTGCGCTACGGACCGCTGCTCGCGGTGGGCGCGGCCCCGCTCGGTATCTCGTTCGTGCTCGCTTACTTTCCGCCGGCCTTGCCGGGCGTGCTCGGGGCCGGCGTCGTGCTCATCGGCCAACTGCTGTTCCGCACCGCCTATGCCGCGACGAACGTGCCTTATCTTGCGATGACCGCGCGCGTTAGCTCCGATCCAGGCGATCGCGCGCTGGTCGCTGGCATGCGCATGTTATTTGGTACCTGCGCGGCAGTGCTCGTTGCACTCGGGACGGTCCCGATCGGCCGCTGGTTTACCGGATCGATTGATGCGCCCCGCAGCTACCTCGCGGCAGCGGTCATCTTTGCCGCGATCGGGGCTGCCATCATGATCCTCGTCGGCCTGACCTATCGCGAGTCTGCACAAGTCGAGCGCCCACCGCCCGGAAGCACGTGGACCGCACTGCTGAGCCTCGCTCGCAACCGGGCATTCGTCGCGCTCAACGCGGCAATGCTTGCGATGATCATTGCCGTCACAATGCTCGGCAAGTCGGTCCTCTATTACTTCAAATATGTTCTCAGCGACTTCGAAGCCGGGCAACTCGCACTCGCGTCGGTCAATGCGGTCGGCGCGGTCGCGATCCTGTTGTGGATGGTGGCCGGCCGGTTCCTGGGCCTCCGAACGCTATGGTTGATCGCGACCTCCGCCGCCATGCTCGGACTCGCCGCATTCGCTTTGGGCGACGTCCGCACATCGACGGGCATGCAGTTGTTCCTGATTGGCATGCAGGTTCTCATTGTCGGAATGCACTTCACCTTTTGGGCAATGCTCCCGAACACCATCGAATATGGCGAAGTCGAAACCGGGCTCCATGTCGAAGGGGCGGTGTTTGGGGTCGCTGCGCTGCTGCAAAGAATCGCGATCGGAATCGCTACTGCCATCCTCGGCTGGACCTATGCGTCATCGGGCTACGTCGCGAACGTCGAGCAAAGCGCTCATACTCTGACGGCCATGCGCGCGACCGTCGCCCTGGTGCCACTACTGTTCCTCGCGCTGTCGGGTTTCGCGATGATCTTCAACCCACTGGGCCGCGGGACCAATCGACGGATCGCCGGTCAACTGTCGGGCGAACCTGCCGTCTAGGCGAGAAGTTCGAACGCTCCATGGACGCCGTCGCTTTCCGACGACGGGGCGATCCACACATCGAACATTCCCGGCTCGACCACCCACTTATTGTCGCGGCCGACGAATTGCAGGTCGGCGGCGCGAACTGTGAAACTCACGACCTCGGACTGACCCGGCGCGAGGGCAAGCTTGCGAAACGCCTTGAGCTCGCGGACCGGGCGCGTGACGCTTGCGGTGCGATCGTGGACATAGAGTTGCACGACTTCCTCGGCGGCGCGCGTGCCGCGATTGGTGACCCGCGCGCTGACCCTGATCTCGCCATTCATCGGCAGCGTCGCCGAGCCCAAAACAAGCTCGCCATATTCGATTTTGCCGTAGGTCAGGCCGTGGCCGAACGGATAGAGCGCGCTGTTCGGCAGCCCACGGAAATGCGTCTTATAGGCTTCGAGCGGCCCGGGCGGATTGGGCCGGCCAGTCGTCTTGTGCGCGTAATAATAAGGCTCCTGCCCCGACGCGCGCGGGAAGCTCGCCGGCAGGCGGCCGGATGGGCCGTGGGCGCCAAACAGAACATCCGCGATCGCATGGCCCGTCTCGGTCCCGAGGAACCAGGTAACGAGGATAGCCGGGGCATTGGCGACGGCGCCGTTCAGCGCCAGGGCGCGGCCGTTCTTGAGGACGATGACCATCGGCTTGCCGACCGCGGCGATGGCCTCGACCAATCTCTGCTGCGGCTCGGGCACGACGATCTCGGTGCGCGACTGGGCCTCGCCCGACATGCCCTGGCCTTCGCCGATCGCAAGCACGACGATATCGGCTTGGCGTGCCGCGGCGACCGCCGCCTCGATTCCACCAGCCAGCGGTGCTTCGATGCCCGAACCCTCGACCAGCGTCAGCGCGGCCTGATCGGCCAGCGCCGCGCGAACCCCCGTCGCGAGATCGATCGCCTTCGCGTCGTCGCCATAAACCACCCACGGGCCGACCAGATCGTGCTGCCCGCTCGCAAACGGCCCGATCAGCGCGATCTTTTTGCCCGAGCGCGGCAAGGGCAGTAGATCGCCGTTGTTCTTCAGCAGCACGATCGCCTTGCGGCCGGCTTCGCGCGCGAGAGCGCGGGTCGCCGGCAGCATCGAGCGCGCGCCCTCACGCTTCTCGTCGATCCGGCGAAACGGATCGTCGAACAGCCCAAGCATCGCCTTCATAGCCAGCACCCGCCGAACCGACTGGTCGAGCTGTGCCCGCGGCACGTCGCCGCTGCGAACAAGGTCAGGAAGATATTTGCGGTAAAGACCGCTCTGCATGCTCATGTCGACGCCGGCGAGCAGCGCCAGCCGGGCCGCGTCGCGCCCATCCTTTGCATAACCGTGCAGGATCAATTCTTCGTCGCCGGTGTAATCGGACACGACGAAGCCCTGGAATCCCCATTCGCCGCGCAACAGATCGGTCATCAACCAGTGGTTGCCGGTCGAAGGGACTCCGGAAATCTCGTTGAACGAAGCCATCGCCGATAATGCGCCGGCATCGAACCCGGCCTTGTAGGGCTGGAGATAAACTTCCCGCAGAGTCCGTTCGGACATATCGGCCGTATTATAATCGAGGCCGGCTTCGGCGGCGGCGTAAGCCGCGAAATGCTTGATGCACGCAAGCATCCGGTCGGCGGCCTTGAGATCGTCGCCCTGGAAGCCCCGCACCCGCGCGGCGGCGAACAGACTGCCGAGCAGCACGTCTTCGCCTCCGCCCTCGACACCGCGGCCCCAGCGTTGGTCGCGCGCGACATCGACCATCGGCGAGAAGGTCCAGTCGATCCCCGCACCGGCGGCTTCGAACGCCGCGGCCGCGGCCGTGCGCTGAGCCAGTTCGGGCTCGAAGCTCGCGACTTCCGCGAGCGGGACCGGGAAGATGGTTCGATGACCGTGGATGATATCCGCGGCGAAGATCAGCGGAACCTTCAGCCGCGACTGCTTGACCGCCGCGGTTTGCATGATCCGGGCCATGCGCGCGCCGTTGCCGTTGAACACGCCCGTCAGCAGGCCCTGCCGCGCCTCCTCGACCTGCTGCGGAAAACTCGACCCCTGGCTCGGCGGATTGAGGGCGGTGGCGATGCCGCCACCCCATGCCGACGCCATCAATTGCAGCTGGCCGGCCTTCTCCTCGAGCGTCATGCGCGCAACCAGATCGTCAACGAATCCGGGGATTGTGAGATTGTCGGCCGCCGCGACAAGCGCGCGCGCGGGGCTCGCGAGCCAGGCGGCAACGGCGCCCGTGCCGATCATCGCGGCCCGGCGCGAAATGCGCATGTCCAGCACGAAATTCCCCTCCATAGTGCGCGCTCCCAGCGCAAATCCTGCCTTCGTCCGGCACGCGGACGGCTGGACTTGACGCTCGATGTAACCGGTTACATGGACGAGCAATGTACCATTTGCAATCGCTTGCGAACATTGCCCCGATGATCATAACGGCGGCAAGGGGAGGCCATGGCCGAAGCGACAATCCGTGATGTTGCCCGCCGTGCCCAGGTGTCGGTCGCGTCCGTCTCGCGCGTCCTCAATCGCCTCGACAATGTCAGCGATGAAACCCGGGCGCGGGTCACCGCCGCGGTCGACGCGCTCGGCTATGTCCCGCACGCCGGAGCGCGCAGCCTGAGCCTTGCCAAGACCGGGGCGATCGGCGTCGTCCTGCCCAATCTTCACGGCGAATTCTTTTCGGAAATCGTGCGCGGCATGGACCGCCTGGCGACCGAACGGGGCTACCTTCTGCTCCTGTCCAACATGCACGCGCAGAGCGGCAAGGCGGAGGCGGTATTGAAGGCCATGCACGGCCGGGTCGACGGCCTGATCGTCATGGCCCCGCACCTCGAGGATGTGGAGTTCGCGACGGCCCTCCCCCGCGGCACGCCCGCCGTCCTGGTCAACACGCGGGCCGAAATCCTCGGCCGGCCCGCCATTCACCTCGACAACGCCGCCGGTGCACGCGCCGTCGCCGAGCATCTCGTCGCGACCGGCCGCCGGCGCATCGTCCACATTTCGGGACCGTTGGGCAATATCGACGCCGAGGAGCGCGCGGCCGCGTTCACGCTGGCGCTGAAGCAGCACCCAGACGTGCAATCGCACGTCATCCAGGGCGATTTCTACGAAGCATCGGGCGGCGCCGCGGTGGCGGCGCTGACAGCCGCGGGCCAGAGCTTCGACGCGATCTTCGCGGGCAATGACATGATGGCGATCGCAGCGCTCGAGGCCCTCCGTGACCGGGGCCTCAAAGTACCGGAAGATGTCGCCGTTGCCGGTTTCGACGACGTTCCCCTCGCCAGCCACCTCGGCCTGACGACCGTGCGCGTGCGCATCGCCGAACTTGGCGAACGGGCGATCGAACGCCTCATCCGGATGCTCGAGGGCGAAGAAGACAATATCGGCGAGGAATTGCACGCGCCCGAGCTGGTGGTTCGCGGTTCGACGGTTGCCGGGGCGCCAATCCGGTGATCCAGTTCGACCGACGCCAACTGCTCGCCAACTCGTCACTGCTGCTCGGCGGTACCGCACTTCACGCACCGGCGTTCGCCGCCGCCCAAGCGGGACCGCGCCGCCTGCCCGATTTCTACGAAGAAATCGAGCGGCGCACATTCCGCTGGTTCTGGGAAACGGTGAACCGGGCCAACGGCCTCGTGCCCGACCGGTCGCCGACACCGTCTTTCTCGAGCATCGCCGCGGTTGGCTTCGCATTGCCGGCTTATGCGATCGGGGTCGAGCGCGGCTGGTGCCGGCGCGCCGAAGCCCGTGACCTGACGTTGGCGACGCTCCGTTTCTTCTGGAACGCCCCCCAGGGACCCGGTGGCGCCGGTCACAAGGGGTTCTTCTATCATTTCCTCGATATGCAGACGGGCGAAAGGTTCAAGAGTGTTGAGCTGTCGAGCGTCGATACGACCATCCTGCTGATGGGCGTGTTGTTCGCCGGGCAATATTACGATCGCGACGACCTCGCCGAACGCGAAATCCGCCGCCTCGCGAACGCGCTTTACGCCCGCGCCGACTGGAATTTCTTCCGCTCGGATGGCCGCAAGGCGATCTCGATGGGCTGGCACCCCGAGTCCGGGCTGATCGATGCCAATTGGGTCGGCTTCAACGAGGGGATGTTCGTCAACATCCTCGCGCTCGGCTCACCCACCCATCCGGCGCCCGCAGACTTGTGGGAGCAATGGACTGCACCCTATCCCCGCTTCTGGCGCGGAGCCGGCCCGACGCGGCGCATCGCCTTCGCCCCGCTGTTCGGCCACCAGTACAGCCACATGTTCATCGACTTTCGCGGCATCCGCGACGCGCCGATGCGCGCGGCGGGTTTCGATTATTTCGAGAACAGCCGCCGCGAAACCTGGGCCAACCGCGCCTATTGCGCCGCCAATCCGATGGGTTGGGACGGCTATTCGGGCGACATTTGGGGCCTCACCGCCTGCGATGGTCCGGGCAGTTTCGAACTCCCGTTCAAGGGCACGAAGCGCACATATTTCGGTTATTCGGCGCGCGGCCCGATAGGCGAACCCGACGGCCGCGACGACGGCACGATCGCGCCCACCGCGGCGCTCGGCTCGCTGCCCTTCGCGCCGGAGATCGTCATCCCCTGCGCGCAAGCGCTGCGCAAGCAGCACGGCGCGCGGATCTTCGGCAAATACGGCTTCATCGACAGCTTCAACCCGAGCTTCCGCTACGCGGACGCGAAACTCGACACCGGATCGGTCGACCCGAACCACGGGTGGGTCGCAGGTGATTATCTCGGCATCGACCAGGGGCCGATCCTGCTCCAGGCCGCCAATTACCGTGACGACTTCGTATGGCGATACATGCGCCGCGTCCCCGCGATCCGCCGCGGGCTCAAGCGCGCCGGCTTTACCGGCGGGTGGCTCGGTTAGCGGAACGGAACGACCTTGCTCAGCTTCGACACGCCGGTCTCATTGAACGCCTCGATCGCCACCCAATAGGGCACACCGGCGTTCAGCGAGCGCAGCTCCTTTTGCAGCGTCGCGCCATTGCCCAACTCGTCGGCCCACAATTGATGCGTCAGCGTCAGTCGATCCGGCCGAATCCCGAAGCGGATGTTGTAGCCAATTGCGCCCGGCACCCGCGCCCAGCGGATCGTCGCATCGCGCTGGCCCCCGTGCCGCGTCGCCCGCACAGCCGACGGGGTCGCCGGCGCCCGCCCATCGGCATTGCCGAACACGCGAATGTCGCTGATCGCGAGGTTCGCCGCGCCGACATGTTCGTGGACGTAGCGGATGAACCGCGCGCGCGCCGGCTGCGGCAGTTCGAAATAGGCATTCGGACGATCGCGCCGCGGCGGCTCGGTCCGCGCCAGCGGCTGCCAATGCCGACCGTCGAGCGACTGCTGTAGCGCAAACTCGGTGTAGATGTCGGGCGCGTCGGCGAACCGTCCGGATTTGTAATCGGCGAAATTGACCTGAACCGCGCGCACCGTCCTGGGCGCGCCAAGGTCGACCGTCAGCGTCTCGTCCGGCCTGTTCGCCGCCGCGACCCAGAATGTGCGCGGGTTTTCGTCGGTTACGCGATCCGCCGCGAACTCGCCCACGGTCGAGGACGCACTCGCCGCCTTGCGGTACGACAGTAGCATCCAGCCGGTGAACAAACTGTCGAGGTCGTCGACCTTCTTGCGCGGCACATATTGAGGAAAATCGCCGAACCGCGACGAGGCGTGCATTTGCCCGTCGGCCTCGAACCTGGTCGGGAACATGTTGATCCGCCGCTCGAACGTCCAATTATTGCCGATCCACGGCGTCCCCGTGTTCCACCAGTTTCCGTATGCATCTTCAAACGTCGAGCCATGGCCAGCGCCCTCGACGAACCCGCCGGGCTTATAGGCGACCGGATTATAGTCGGCATATCGATACGGCCCGAGCGGCTTGTCCGCGACGTAGGTGCCGTTGGCGTAAGCGTTGAACTCGGTCCCCGGCGCTCCGTATTGTAGATAATAGCGCCCGCCGACCTTGGTCATCCACGCGCCTTCGACATAAGGCTTGGTCGGCTGCCCGTTGGCCAGCAGCCCACTGTGATCCTGGCCGAAACGCTCCCAGCCATGCTGTTCGGGATGCAGCAGAAACAGACTGGTCGCCGAGCCCTTGTAGATCAGCTTGCCATCCTCGAACGCGATCTCGATCCCGTAAACCGGAAAGACGTTGCTGCTGTCCCAATAGAGGTACCAGCGGCCGTCGTCGTCTTTCAGCAAGCCCGGGTCCCACGGTCCCGGCGGAACCTCGCCCGGCTTCATCTCCTCGGGCGGTTTGTCGACCATCCCGGGCAGCGGCGGCGTGCGCCGAACCAGATAATCGAGCTTGCCGCTGGCCGGATCGGTGGTGACGTAAATCGGCCCCGGCCGGTTCATCGACGGCCACAGGATCAGCCGGTCGCCGTCGGAAATGACGGCGGGCGCGACCACCCCTTCGTTGGGCCATTTGCTCGGGGTGATGAAGGTCCAGTCGATGAGATCGGTCGAGCGCCAGTAGCCGTCGGCGAGAGTCTGGAAGAGGTAGTAGGCATCCTTGTGCCGGACGATCGCCGGATCGGCGCCGGTGCGATAGCTGATGCCGTCGTTCGTCTGCTCCCAATTGTAGCGATAATCCAAGTCGATCGGATTGATGTAGGTCCGCTTTTCGGCCTGCGCGGGCGCCACCGCCGCCAAGGCCGCGCCAACCGTTAGTATCAATGCCGCTTTGTGCATCCGCGTCCTTCTCAATTTCCGCGAACGAAGAGGTTGGCGGTCAGCCGGCCCTGACGCGGATCGCCGGTCAACGGCATGTCGGGCGGAATGATCCCCGAATGGAGCAGGCTGCCTTGAAAGATGATCATCCGGTCGGGGACGGCCTCGACTGCGCCGATCTCCTCGAAAAATTCGTCCGAGCCGTGGAAATAGCCCGAGTCCGCCGGCAGTTGCGCTGCCTGAACTTCCGCGACCGGGACGTAGACCGAGACATTTAATTCGGTCACCCGCTCAATACCCGTTGTGCGCTGGCGGTAAAAAGCCGTCCCCGAATTGGGCGGCGCGCGAAGGTAATGCAGCAAAGCGAGATGCTTCTGGTCGGTCGTGTCGAAATGCGGCGCACGCTGCGGCGGCGTCA